>SKEO01000186.1_pt1 | contig 60358 bp, 55 predicted proteins | sample 4826801 | NCBI WGS metagenome assembly SKEO01 (sample SAMN11008807, study PRJNA524170) | human gut metagenome | biome: Human fecal sample; material: Feces; isolation source: fecal sample from pouch patient p3 | host: Homo sapiens | place: Israel: Tel-Aviv | collected 2016-02-25 | reverse complement strand
CGGATTGGGGTGTGCTCTGCCGCTGCCCCCGCCGCCCGCAAACTGCGGGTGGGGCGGGATGACGATGGGCGGGTTCTCCACGTCCCGGCCTTCCTCCGTTTCGGGGATCATCTCCGGCTGGGCCAGCGTCACCTGCCCCGCAAAGACCTGGATGCCCTGGATGCGGACGGTGCGGTACCCCGCCTTCGAAGCCGTCAGGCTGCACACCGCATAGGGCAGACGGGTGGTATTGTCCTCCTCCAGTGAGAGGGCACAGTCCGGGGCGGTCAGGGTCACGTCCGCGGCATTGCCCTCGGCGTCGGTCATCCGGGCCGCGGTAAAGCCGTCGCCGACGATGTTCACCGTGACCCCCTCCACCGGTGCCGACTGCCGGGCCGCAAATGCCTGAATGCGCAGAATTCCAGTCGCCATAAACAAAAACTCCTTTGCCGAAATGTTCGCTTGGTTCACTCACAGCGTATTCGGCAAGGAGTCGGAAGGTGCATGAAACAAACGCCCCCTGTCCGTCCGGAGGCATAGGCTCCGGAACCGGGCAGGGGGCGTTCGTTGTTTGTTGTATCTTGGAAGGGAAAAACGGAACGACCTGATTTACCGCTTGTACTTTGCGGCAGTCTGCAGGCGCTGCATGGCACGGTCAAGAGCGATCTTGCTCTGGTAATACTCGTGCATGCTCTGCTTGTGCTGCAAGCGCTCTTCGGCGCGGATGCGGGCGGCCTCGGCGCGGTTGCGGTCGATGTCCTCCGGACGCTCGGCGCTGTCCACCAGCAGCAGAACGAAGGTAGGGGTCACTTCGGCAATGCCGTCGCCCACCAGCACATCGCGGGTCTCCCCGTTCACGGTGAATTGCAGAATCCCCATGTGCAGGGCCACCAGCACCGGGCTGTGGCCGGCCTGCACACCATACACACCGTCGCCGGTGGGCAGGGTCAGGCTCTCACAATCGCCCTGATAAAACTCGCCGCTGGAAGCGGTGATGTTCAGCATGAACTTCTGCATCAGACGGCACCGCCCTTTTCCTCCGCGAGCTTCTCGGCGGCCTTCTGGCGGGCATCGTCCAGGGTGCCCACGTTGAAGAAGGCCCACTCCGGCAGATCATCGCACTGGCCGTCCACGATGGCGGCAAAGCCCTTGACGGTCTCGGCCAGAGGCACATACTTGCCCTGCAGGCCGGTGAAGTTCTCGGCCACCGAGAACGGCTGGGACAGGAACTTCTGCAATTTACGGGCGCGGGTGACGGTGAGCTTATCTTCCTCGCTCAGTTCGTCCATGCCCAGGATGGCGATGATGTCCTGCAGCTCCTGATAGCGCTGCAGCGTTGCCTGCACCTTGCGGGCCACACGGTAATGCTCTTCGCCCACGATGTCGGCTTCGAGGATGCGGCTGGTGGAAGCCAGCGGGTCCACGGCGGGGTAGATGCCCTGCTCGACGATCTTACGGCTCAGAACAGTGGTGGCGTCCAGATGGGCGAAGGTGGTGGCGGGGGCCGGGTCGGTCAGGTCGTCGGCGGGGACGTAGACGGCCTGCACCGAGGTGATGGAGCCGTCGCGGGTGGAGGTGATGCGCTCCTGCAGAGCGCCCAGCTCGTTGGCCAGCGTGGGCTGATAGCCGACGGCCGAAGGCATACGGCCCATCAGAGCGGAGACCTCCGAACCTGCCTGCACGAAACGGAAGATGTTATCAATGAACAGCAGGACGTCCTTGTGGGTCTCCTCACGGAAATACTCGGCCATGGTCAGGCCGGTCTCGGCCACACGCATACGGGCTCCTGGGGGCTCGTTCATCTGGCCGAAGACCAGTGCGGTCTTGTTCAGAACACCGGAGGCGTTCATCTCGCCCCAGAGGTCGCAGCCCTCGCGGGAGCGCTCGCCGACGCCGGTGAAGATGGAGTAGCCGCCGTGCTCGGTGGCAACATTGTGGATCAGCTCCTGGATCAGAACGGTCTTGCCGACACCGGCACCGCCAAACAGGCCGATCTTGCCGCCCTTGGCGTAGGGAGCCAGCAGGTCGATGACCTTGATGCCGGTCTCCAGGATCTCGGTTGCAGGTTTCTGCTCAGCAAAGCTGGGAGCCTTGCGGTGGATGGGCCAATGGGGCAGCTCGTCCACCGGCCCCTTGCCGTCGATGGGGCGGCCCAGCGGGTCGAACATGCGGCCCAGGGTGCCCTCGCCCACCGGGGCGTTCAGGCCGTGGCCGGTGGCGGTGACCACCATCCCCTTGCCAAGACCCTCGCTGGCAGAAAGCATGATGCAGCGCACAGTCGTCTCGTTAACATGCTGCGCCACTTCCATCGTGCGCTCGGTGCCCTCAGCGGTCACCGTCAGCGCTTCCTGCAGGGCAGGCAGCTTGCCCTCGGTGAACTTGACGTCCACCACGGGGCCAGCTACGCGAATAATAGTTCCCTGTATCATACGATTGCCTTTCATAAAATGTGTAAACCTCTCAGTCTCGGTCTCGCCTTCGGCTCGCCAGCTCCCCTATCAGGGGAGGCGGCATTGCGCAGCAATGACGGAGAGGTTATTCGTTACTTTGCACCGCCGCAGCGCCGCCGATGATCTCGGTGATCTCCTGGGTAATGGAGCCCTGGCGGGTGCGGTTGTATTCGAGCTGAAGCTCGTGGATCATATCATTGGCGCTCTTGGTGGCCGAATCCATGGCGGTCATGCGGGCGCTCTGCTCCGCGCAGAAGCTCTCGGTCATGGCACCAAAGATCATGCCGTGCATGTAGATGGGGGCCGTCTGCTCGAACACCGTTTTGGCGTCCGGGAACATTTCCACCTCGCCGCGGGGGTCACCCAGACCTTTCGGGGCGGGCTTCAGATGCTCACGGTCCAGCGGAAGCAGACGCTCCATCACCGGCTCACTGGTCAGCGCGTTCTGGATCTTGGTGTAGATGAGGTAGATCTCATCCAGCTTGCCGGATTTGAAATCGTCGATGGCGTCCACCGTGATGTCGCGGGCGCGCTGCAGCGTGGGAGCCGTGGCACCATAGTGGAACTCTTCCACCAGGCGCGGGTCCTTGTGGAGCAGGGCGCGGTAGCCGGTCTGACCAATGACGTAGAAGCGGGCATTGGGGTCGCTGCCACACTGCTCTTTCAGGAACTTGAGCAGGTTCTGGTTGTAGGCACCCGCCATGCCCTTGTCGGCCGTCAGCACGACATAGGCACGGATGGGGTTTTCCTTTTCCCGCTCATGGAAGAACGGGTGGACCGGCTCGTCCGGCAGATGCGGCACGACGCGGGAGATGGTGTCCCGCATCCGGGTGAAATACGGCAGAACGTTCTGGTAGTTCTGCCGCGCCTTGCGGAGCTTGGAGGAGGAGATCAGGTACATGGCATTCGTGATCTTCATGGTATCCTGAATGCTCTCGATCCGCTCCTTGAGCAGCTTACTGGACGGCATGGCTCTCCCCTCCCGCATAGGTCTTCCACGCGGTCAGGATGGCGTCCACCTGCTCCGGCGTGATCTTGCCGGTGGAAGCGATGGCATCCATCGCGCCGGAAACATCGGCGTGGAAGGACCGCACAAAGGCGTTGACCTTTGCGCGCTGCTCAGCCAGCGGGAGCGTGTCCAGCATCCCGTGGGAGGCCAGCGTCAGGATGACGACCTGCTCGGCATCGGACTTGGGCTGATAGAGCGGCTGCTTGAGCATCTCGGTCAGGGCCTTGCCGTGTTCCAACTGGCGGCGGGTCTCTGCGTCCAGGTCTGAGCTGAACTGTGCGAAAGACTCCATATCCTTGTACTGGGCCAGCTCGATGCGCAGGTTGGAGTTGGCCTTCTTCATGGCCTTGGTCTGGGCTGCGCCGCCGACACGGGACACCGACAGGCCGACGTTGACGGCCGGGCGATTGCCTGCGTTGAACAGGGCGCTCTCCAGGAAGATCTGACCATCGGTGATGGAAATGACGTTGGTGGGGATGTAAGCGGAGACATCGCCCGCCTGAGTCTCGACGATGGGCAGGGCGGTGATGGAGCCGCCGCCCAGGTCGTCGCGCATCCGGCAGGAGCGCTCCAGCAGACGGGAGTGCAGATAGAAGACATCGCCGGGGTATGCCTCACGGCCCGGAGAACGGCGCAGCAGCAGCGAGATGGCGCGGTACGCCACAGCGTGCTTGGACAGGTCGTCGTAGACGATCAGCACGCTCTTGCCCTTGTCCATGAAATACTCGGCCAGTGCGGTGCCCGCATAGGGCGCGATGTACTGCAAAGGAGCGCTGTCGGATGCCGTTGCAGCTACGATGGTGGTGTAGCTCATGGCACCGTGTTTCTTCAAATCCTCGGCCACGCGGGCGATGGAGGAAGCCTTCTGGCCGATGGCGACATAGATGCACAGCACCCCGGTGTCCTTCTGGTTCAGGATGGCATCGGTGGCGATGGAGGTCTTGCCGGTCTGGCGGTCGCCAATGATCAGCTCACGCTGACCGCGGCCGATGGGGAACATGGAGTCGATGGCAAGGATGCCGGTGTGAAGCGGGGTGTCCACGCTCTGGCGCTCCAGAATGCCGGGGGCCTGCTTCTCGATGGGGTTGTAGTCCTCTGCCTCGATGGGGCCCTTGCCGTCGATGGGCTCGCCCAGCGGGTCGATGACACGGCCCAGGAACTTTTCGCCCACCGGGATGCCCGCGCGCTTGCCGCTGCGGGTGACCAGGGTGCCGACGCCGACCGACTCGGCCCCATCAAACAGCATGATGCCCAGACGGCCCGGCTCCACGCTCTCGACCATGCCCTTGGCACCGTTCTCGAAGGTGACGATCTCGCCGTAAACGGCGCGGTCCATCCCCTCGACCTGCACGATGCCGTCGGCGGAGGCGATGACCACACCGCCCTCTTCCGAGGTCTGGGCGGGCTTATAATCCTCCACGCGGGTCTTCAGGGTAGCCAGAGAGGGCTTGCCGGCCATCATCTGGTCCAGCTGGTGGCGGCCGGAGTTGTCGAACATCCGGTCACCGACCTGCAGCACATAGCCGGAGAGCAGGCTCTCATCGACGGCCACGTTCAGGATGACCTCGGTGGCGTCGTAGAGCTTCTTTACCTCGTTCTTGATGCGGGCGATGTCCTCTTCGCGCAGCTGGTGGGCAGCGCGCAGGTCGGCCTTGACGATCCGGTTCTCCTCAAAGAACGCACGGCTGAATTCAGTTGCCATTGCCTGCACCTGCTTTCTCCAACAGATCGTCCAGCAGACGGGCGTCGTCCTGTGCGGTCAGGTGCCGTGCCAGCAGCTTTTCGCACATCGCACGGGCCAGAGCCGTGGTCTGGGCGTCGGCCTCGCGCAGCTTGTGCTGGCGCTCTGCCTCGGCCGCAGTCTTGCCCTCGGCAAGGATGGCGTCGGCCTGCTTCTGGGCGTCCAGCAGCAGCTGCTGCTTTTCCTTCTCCGCCTGCTGCTCGTAAGCCTTGCGGCGGGCAGCGGCCTCATCGTCCACATTGCGCAGCTTATCCTGCGCAGCATTCAGTGCCGCAGCGGCTTCGCTCTTGGAAGTCTCGGCAGCAGCAAGGGCGTCGTCCACCTGTTTCTGGCGCTCTGCGATGATGTTCATGACAGGCCTGTACAGGAACTTGCGCAGCAGCAAAAACAGGACCAGAACGTTGACGACCGTCCACAAAAGGTTCAGATTCAGTGTCAGCATTCGTCATGCCTCCGTTATCAACCCAGGAACAGGATGATCAGCAGTGCAACGACGAAGCCGAAAATTGCAGTACCTTCTGCCAGAGCAGCGCCCAGCAGCAGGTTGGTCTGGATCTTGCCGGATGCTTCGGGCTGGCGGCTGATGGCCTCCGTTGCCTTACCGGTCGCAATGCCGATGCCAATGCCGCCGCCAATACCAGTCAGCGCTGCGATGCCAGCGCCCAGAGCTACGAGTCCGTTCATAATAAAATCTCCTATCTTTTTATCGTTTTTCTTTTGTACGACTTCTCCGTCCCTGCTCCGCAATGCCAGGGGAGCTGTCTGCGCAGCAGACTGAGAGGTTACTCTTCGTCTCCCAGGCTCTCCTTCATAAAGAGGGAGGTCAGGAACACAAACACATACGTCTGGATCAGACCATCGAACAGGTCAAAATACAGGCTGAACACTGCGGGGACGAACACCGGCACCACGAGCTTGATCAGCTCCATGATGACGAACGCGCCCAGCACATTGCCGAACAGTCGCATACACAGGCTGGTGGGCCGGATGGCGATCTCCAGGATATTCATGGGCGTCATGACCGGCGTAGGAGCCGTCAGACTCTTGAGGAAGCCTTTCCCTCCGCGCGCGTGGATGCCGGAGTATTCGATGAGCACGATGCTCATCAGGGCCAGAGCTGCGGTGACGTTCAGATCCTTCGTGGGAGGCTTGATGCCGAACACACCAATGAGGTTGGAGCACGCGATATACAGCGCCACGCTCATCAGATACGGCACATACCGTTTGCCGTTCTCACCCAGCAGCCCGACAAAGAAATCGTTGAGAAGAGTCACGACCGTTTCCAGGATGGCCTGGCGCCTGGTGATGTGATCGACCCGCAGATTCCGCGTCAGCAGGATCGAACCGAGCACCAGAAACACCATGATGCCCCAGCTGACGACCACGGATTCCGGGATCTGCAGCCCGAGCACCGAGACCATCTCCACGTTCAGCTCTTCTTTCAAAGCAGCAGTCAACGCATTCATTCTTTTGCTCTATCTCCTTTCCTTGTTATCGTTTTTCCGAAAAAACGCTGCAATGCGCGAAAAAAAGCAGGAGGCCGAGACGTCCTCGTCCCACATCCTCCTTTGCTCACGCCTTGCCTGGCGTTTTTTACGTGACGTATCATAGCACGATTATGCCGAATTTTGTAGCCCCCGGCCTAACATTCTACGTTTTGTTATGTTCCATTTCACAACGGCCGAAGAAGTGTTGTGCATTTTGTTCAAATTTCCGGTCTCATCTTATGCCAATTGCACAATTTCCGAGTGGATTCTCTTCCTTTCGCTTCGTTTTCCGCGTCAAAAACGGGGCAAAATCGGCACATTATTCACTATTTGTATATCCGGTATATCAAATTTATATAGGCAGACCGGCTGCGATGCAGCCCCCCAACGCGGCTGTGATACGGATCTTATATAATTGTAATACAGATTTAATATAGCCGTTCACTGCTTTTCGCCCCGGCGGAACAGCAGGCGGAAGATGGCACGGCTCAGCGGGCCGCAGTAGAACATCTGCCAGCACAGCGCCATGGGGAAGGCAGCGTTGGTCACGCCGCCCGTGTTCAGCGCCACATTTTGGTGCAGTTGATATATCCCAGTTTTTTGGATTTTTGGTGCAAAAATACGCCTCATTTGTTGTACACTCTGCGAATAGACAACTCCGCCTTTGTCGTGTATAATAAAGCCAGAAACCAGAGAAGTACAGCAGAAGCTCAAACGAGAGCTAACCCCGCTGACTTGAAGCAGAAAGGAGCGAGACCGATGGTCGATATGGAACCCGCACAGTTCGGACAGACTGTCGGGATTCGCTGAGAGGCAAAACAGAGGCTCACCACAAACGGGATGTTTCCCCCGTATAAAAACACAACAACGAGCCGGTCTTGAGCATCAATCACGCGAAAACAGAACAGTCTGTCGAGTATAAATCCCCTGGCGATTCAAATAGATCCGCATGAGGTGATCCCCATGATGAAAGCTTTTGCGCGGACGAGAATATTTGAATGACCAAAAAGGAGCAACTCCAATGTACTAAGCAATGGAATCCCCGGCAAATCTAACTCGAAAGAATGTGGTAATATGAAATTCATCTTCATGATCTCGCTACCGCAGTCCAACAGTTAAGAGAAGGGTCAGTCCAATGTACACGAGTAACCAGGTCCCCTTGAACCAGATTCCCAGTTTCTGATCGTTTCTAAGGAGAGTCACCCTATGAAGCGTTTACTCCGAAAATGAGGAAATCCAAGGAGAAGAGGCTTATGACTCCGAAGAAGTAAGTATCCAGCCGGACGAGGGCTTGCAACCGCCTCGTCCGGCTGGTTTTTTGTTTGTTCTTTCGCATATTCTCCGGGCAGAATGTTCCGTTCCGGGTTGAATCCCGTCCTTGCTTTTTCACCCCCCCTATGTTATACTTGTGGAAAAAGATGGAGGTGTATCGTATGGATTCGTTTTTCTCGTCTTCCACCCTGTTCAACATTGTGCTGGCCGTGATCTGGTTCATCTCCGGCATCCGGGATCTTCAGGGCAAGGACCCGCTCATCAAACTCCCCTTCAACCAGTACGTCCGCGACCCTGAGTACCGCGCGTTCTGGCAGAAAAAGAACGGCGTATTCTACATGCTCAATGCTCTCGCCTTTCTGATCCTGGCCTTTACGCCTGTCACATCGCTGGTCTACCGCATCCTCTTCGGTGTTGCCATCGGGGGCGATCTTCTTTATCTCGTTGCTTATGAGAGCTGGAACCATAGCGCCGATTGAATCGTTCTGCTCTGCTTCCATTCCAAAATTTTTCTTGCTCCTTCTGCCGTTCTCTGCTACAATGGAGAAAAACGCAGGAGGATTTTTCTTATGGTCAAGCATGTGATTCTGTGGCAGCTCAAGGATGAGCTTTCCGCCACCGAAAAAGCCGCCGTCAAGGCAGGCATCAAAGAAGGTCTGGAAGGACTGGCCGGTCAGATCCCCGGTCTGGTGGACATCCGCGTCAACATCGACGCGCTCCCCTCTTCCAACGCCGACCTGATGCTGGACACCACCTTCGAGACCGCCGAGGCACTCAAGGGCTACTCCACCCATCCGGCCCATGTCGCCGTCGCCAACAGCAAAGTGCGGCCCTACTATAAAAACCGCGTCTGCCTGGATTACGAGGTGTAACATGCTTACACCAGCTGCATCCTCCCGGAGATGCGGCCATAGTACGAAATGAGGATGGCATCATGAATAAAGCACTTCGGAATGTTACAGCCCTTTTCCTTGCAATGCTCCTTTGTCTTTGTCCGCTTTCGGTTCAGGCCGCTGGTGTCACCGGCGATACGGTCCTGGCCAGCTACCGGACACTGATCGACGCTTACAACAACTTCGCCGACCTGCACGAGTCCTATCTGGTCATGCTGGGTACACAGAATGTTTCAGATTCTGTCCGCGCCTACTACGACGGTGTTGACCTTGTGTTGGATAACCTCTACGCCACCGGCTCCGCAAAGGGGAATCTTGCCACGCTGGATGCCGGCACGCTGACCGAGATCAACAACATCCTCACCGAGGACATCGCTTTTATGAATGCGGCCAGCGCCACGGTACAGGCCCAGATGGGCAACGGTTACCCTGCCGGGAACTATACACCGGGAACGGTCTACGGCCCCAAGCTGAACCAGACTGAACTTGATCAGGTGGCCGGTGTCGTCAGCCGCTTTGCTTCCAGCCTGCCGCTTTCTTCCATGAGCGATGTTGATAAGGTCATGGCTGCGCGGGACTATCTCATCCAGTTCTGCTCCTATGCCCCCGACTGGTCGAAGAACCGTGCCAACACGGCGTGGGGTGCGCTGGTCTACCGGCAGGCGCAGTGTTCCGGCTATGCCCGCGCCATGAAAGCTCTCTGCGACTCCATCGGAGTGGAATGCTGCTACGTTCATGCGGACGCAGCGGCTTCCAATCCAAGCCACCAGTGGAACACCGTAAAGATCGACGGCCAGTGGTACATTCTGGATGTGCAGGGCGATGACTCTTCCGGCTTCGAGGCATTCTTCCTGCTGTCGGATAACAGTTATGCCGCATCCACCGGCCTGTCATGGGATCGTTCCGCCGTTCCCGCCTGCCCCGCCGACTATACCGGCACGCATTACCACTACGTTTTCTTCCAGCGCATGGATCAGAGCCTGTTCGCCGCGCGGATGATTTGAGCGTTTCTCATTGACAAACCCGCCTTTTTTGCGTATTATAATGTCAAAGGGGATTTTATGCCCCTTTGACACACACAAACTGGCTTTGACGAGAAGAGTATGCACAGCAGGCACCTGACAGAAAGCCCGAAGGATGGAAGCGGGCAGGCAGCACTGGGCAGAAGATGGCCTCCGAGCCGCGCAGGTGAAGATTGAGCCTGCGACGGGTGCGCCCGTTACTGCGCGTGGGCTGGTCAGGCCCCAGCCCACAAGGCCCCGCTCGCAAGAGCGCGGCGAAGCAAGGTGGTACCACGGAAGTTCAGCTCCCGTCCTTGTCCGGCACATCCGGCAGGGCGGGAGCTTTTTTGTGACACAGCCACGATAGAAAGGAAGAGCATATCCCCATGAGTGAGCACAAGACATTTTACATCACCACCCCCATCTACTACCCCAGCGATAAGCTGCACATCGGCCACAGCTACACCACCGTAGCCTGCGATGCGCTGGCGCGCTTCAAGCGGATGCAGGGCTATGACGTCATGTTCCTGACCGGCACCGACGAGCACGGCCAGAAGATCCAGGATAAGGCCGCCGATGCCGGCGTGACCCCCAAGGAGTACGTTGACAAGATCGTCGCCACCGTCAAAGACCTGTGGAAGCTGCTGGATGTCAGCTACGACCGCTTCATCCGCACCACCGACGACTACCACATGGAGTCCTGCCAGAAGATCTTCACCAAACTGTATGAGCAGGGCGACATCTACAAGGGCGAGTACATCGGCCACTACTGCAAGCCCTGCGAGAGCTTCTGGACCGACAGCCAGCTCGTGGACGGCAAGTGCCCCGACTGCGGCCGTGAGGTCTACGATGCCCACGAGGAAGCCTATTTCTTCAAGACCAGCAAGTACGCCGACCGCCTGCTGAAGCTCTACGAGGAGAACCCCCATTTCATCCAGCCGGAGAGCCGCAAGAACGAGATGATCGCCTTCATCAAGCAGGGCCTGCAGGATACCTGCGTCTCCCGCACCTCCGTCAAGTGGGGCATCCCGGTTCCCTTCGACCCCAAGCACACCATGTACGTCTGGGTCGATGCACTGAGCAACTATATCTCCGCGCTGGGCTACGGCAACGAGACCTATCACGATTACGACAAGTTCTGGCCGGCCGACCTGCACATGGTCGGCAAGGAGATCCTGCGCTTCCACACCATCCTGTGGCCCGCCATGCTGATGGCTCTGGATCTGCCGCTGCCCAAGCGCGTCTTCGGCCACGGCTGGCTGCTGATGAACGGCGGCAAGATGTCCAAGTCGGTGGGCAATGTCGTGGACCCCGTCATCCTCTGCGACCGCTACGGCGTGGACGCCATCCGCTACTTCCTGCTGCGTGAGATCCCGTTCGGCAACGACGGCATGTTCACCAACGAGGCCCTCATCAACCGCATCAACAGCGACCTGGCCAACGACCTGGGCAACCTGCTCAGCCGCACCGTCGCCATGTGCGAAAAGTATTTCGGCGGCACCGTCCGCAATGTGGCGGGCACCGAGGCCATCGACGCGGAGCTGGAAGGCCTGATCAACGGCCTGACCGCCAAAGTCACCGCCGACATGGACAACCTGACCATCCCGCAGGCGCTGATGGAGATCTTCGCCGTCATCCAGCGCGCCAACAAATACATCGACGAGACTGCGCCCTGGGCATTGGCCAAGGACGAGGCCAACAAGGAGCGCCTGGAGAGTGTGCTCTACCACCTGTGCGAGGCACTGCGCGTGACCGGCATCCTGCTGAACGCTTACCTGCCTTCCACTGCCCCCAAGATGATGGATCAGCTGGGTCTGGCCGCTTCTGCGCTCGACCTGAGCAAGACCGTCTACGGCGCACAGGAGACCTACACCGTCCACAAGGGCGACGCGCTCTTCCCCCGCATCGACGTGGCCAAGGAGATCGCCCACCTGAAGGAAGAGGACGAGAAGCGCAAGGCCGCTGCCGAGGCTGCCAACAAGGCCAAAGCCGAGGCCGAAGCCGCCAAGAACGCCCCCGCTGCTGCGGAAGAGAGCGGTGTGGACTTCACCCACGAGCCGGAGATCGCATTCGATGACTTCTGCAAGGTGGAGCTGCGCGTGGCCGAGGTCCGTGCCTGCGAGAACCTGAAGGAGAGCAAGAAGCTGCTCCATCTGACCGTCTTCGACGGCGAGCGCGAGCGCTGCATCCTGTCCGGCATTGCCAAGTGGTTCAAGCCGGAAGACCTCATCGGCAAAAAGATCGGCATCGTGGCCAACCTGGCCCCCCGCCCGATGATGAAGAACAAGTACGTCAGCGAGGGCATGATCTTTGCTGCCGACACCGCTGACGGCGGCTGCTCGATCGCCTTCTACGGCGACGATGTCCCCGTGGGCAGCCGCATCCACTAAGAAAGGAAGATCATGTCTATCAATTCTGCTGTCCGCGCCACAAAGCTGGATAAGATCTTTGGCACGCCCGTGTGCGCTGTGCTGCTGGCGATTCTCTGCAATGTCCTGTGGGGCTCGGCCTTTCCGTTCATAAAACTGGGCTACCGGCTGTTCTCCATCGACCCCGCTAACACGGCTTCCATCTTCTGCTTTGCGGGAGTGCGGTTCATGCTGGGCAGTGTGCTGGTGCTGCTGGGCAGCATCCTGCTGCAGGGACATGCGCCGCATTTCCCCCGGGGCAAGGTGGCGGCAGAGTGTTGTGCGCTGGGTCTGTGGCAGACCACCACGCAGTATGCGTTCTACTACATCGCCGTGGCGATGCTCACCGGTGCCTTTGGCGGCATCCTGAACAGCACCCAGAGTTTTTTAGGCGTCATCTTTGCCCACTTTATTTACGGCAATGCGGACCGCATGACCTCCGCCAAGACCCTGGGCTGCGCCATCGGCTTTGCAGGTGTGCTCATCGGCACCATCGGCAACCATGGCAGCGGCAGCGGCTGGGGCGTGTTCTGCATGATGGCAGCCACCGTCATCTTTACCCTGTCCGGCCCGTGGAACAAGTCGGTCACCAAAAAGGCTGATAGCTTTGCCGTCTGCTTTCTGAACCTGTTTGTGGGCGGTCTGGCGCTGTTTGTGCTGGGCACCGTTATGGGCGGTCGGCTGCATGTACAAGGTGCGCTGGCGGTGCTGGTCATGCTGTATCTTGCCTTCATCTGCGGCGCAGGCTATATCCTGTGGGCGCTACTGATGAAAAACAACCCGGTCAGCCGCATCGCGATCTTTGGTTTCGTCAATCCGGTGGTCAATGTGCTGCTCAGTGCGGTGCTCAACGGCGAACCGCTGTTCCGCTGGCAGTATCTGGCGGCGCTGCTGTTCGTGTGTGTGGGCATCTGGCTGGTAAACAAGGCCCCTGCCCAGAAGGAGAAGCTATGACCGGCCCCATCTTTGACACCCACGCCCATTACAGCGCCCATGCCTTCGATGCCGACCGCTTCGCCCTGCTGGACAGCCTGCCCGCAAAGGGCGTGGTCGGCGTCTGCGAGCAGGCCACCCACTCCGGGGATGCCCCCCGTGTGCTGGAGCTGGTCCACCGGTATCCGTGGGTCGTGGCCGCCATCGGCATCCATCCGGAAAGCCTGCTGGCCCCGGAGGACTGCGGCGCGGACGGCCCGGCTCCCACGGTGTCGGTCTACGGCGGCGACTGGGCCGCAGAGATGCGGGTGCTGGCCCCTTACTACGACGACCCGAAGGTGGTGGCCGTGGGCGAATGCGGGCTGGACTATCACTGGCCGGTGCCGAAGGACGCCCAGCTGGCCCTGTTTGAGGCCGAGATCCGGCTGGCGCTGGAGCTGGACAAGCCCATCATCGTGCACGACCGCAACGCCCACGCCGACGTCTACGCCCTGCTGAAACGCTACCAGCCCAAGGGCATCGTGCACTGCTATTCCGGCAGTGCCGACGATGCGCTCGGACTGGCAAAACAGGGACTCTATTTCGGCTTCGGCGGAGCCTGCACCTTCAAGGGGGCCAAGCGGGCCGCCAAAGCCATCGCGGCCCTGCCGCTGGAACAGCTCGTTCTGGAAACGGACTGCCCCTACATGGCCCCGGAGCCTGTGCGCGGCACCCGCTGCGACAGCTCGCTCATCCGCTATGTGGGCGAATACATCGCACAGGTCAAGGGAGTTTCCACTGAGGAAGTGTTCCGGCAGACCGCTGAGAATGCAAAGCGGGTCTACCAGTTGTAAAATTTAACACCGTATAACCTCTCAGTCATCGCTTTGCGATGCCAGCTCCCCTGGTAGGGGAGCTGGCGCGAAGCGCCTGAGAGGTTGTACCCCATCATTTCACCTGCAAAAGCTGAATTTCATCTCAGCTTCTGTATAGATCAACTTTGAAAATCCAAACTGTTATAAGGAGATATCACTTATGAAAGCTCGTATTCCGCAGCACCGCGAATTTATCATCAACTTCCCCGACACCGTCGATCAGGCCAAGGCCAACGAGGGCTGGGCAAAGCTGCAGCAGATCGTCGAGGACTACAAGAAGGACCACAACGGTGCTTCCGTCTATGCACCCAGCTTCATCGAGGACTGCGAGCCTGCCGTCAAGAAGCTGCAGGAAGAGTATGGCTTCGAGTACACCGTTGAGTATGTGAAGTAAGTTCTGAGTTTTCAGTATATTGCATTAAAAAGAGCAGAGCGTTCCAGCCAGCTGGCTGGAACGCTCTGCTCTTTTTGTTGCTTATTTCAGTTCCATATTGATGGACTTTTCCGTAAAGCCGTAGTTCCGGTACATCTCATACGCCTTTTTATTTCTGGCGTTCACCTGCAGCTCGATGGTGTCACATCCCTTTTCCGCCTTGAGCTGCTTCACTTTTTCAAAGAACTGGTGGCCGATGCCTTTGCCCCTGTACGCTTCCTCCACCGCCATGGTACTGACAAACAAAACATCCTTTGTTACCTGCGCCGGGCCTTCCACATGGCGCTTGAAGACTTCCAGAACACCAACAACGATGCCGTCCGTCTCGGCAATATACCAGCTGTCCCCTTTCAGGAGCTCAGCAAACAACCCTTTTGTAATCAACGGACTAGCCGGTTTGTAGACATCCGGCCGCCACTCGACATGCATCTGCTGCACCTGATCCATAATAGCAGAAAATCGGTCATAATCCTGCATTTGCGGGGTACGGACCGTTATTTTCATCTCGTTTTCTCCTTGTTGTATCAAAAATACCCTGTCTGACACGGTTTCGGGTCCAGACAAGGCATTTTGAGTTTCTTTTCAGTTGTCTGCTTCCACCTTGCTGAGCAGGATGCGGTCATTGTCGAGGGCCTTGCCAGCATTCTCACGGAACTTTTCGAGCAGGTCGTCCACAGTCATCCGGCTGCGCTCCTCGCCCTTGACGTCGAAGACGACGCGGCCCGCATCCATCATCAGGGTGCGGTTGCCCAGCTCCAGTGCCTGGTGCATGTTGTGGGTGACCATCAGGCAGGTGATCTTCTTTTCCGCCACGATGCTCTGGGTCAGTTCCAGCACCTTTTCGGCGGTGGCGGGGTCCAGCGCGGCGGTGTGCTCGTCGAGCAGGAGCAGCTTCGGGGTGACGAGGGTCGCCATCAGCAGCGTCAGCGCCTGGCGCTGTCCGCCGGAGAGCAGGCCCACCGGCTGCTTCATCCGGTCTTCCAGCCCCATATCCAGCAGGGCCAGCTTTTCGCGGAACAGGGCCTTATCTTTCCGGGAGATGCGGGAGAAGATGGCGTGGGGGGCCGTGCCTGCGCGGAGGTAGGCCAGCGCCAGATTCTCTTCGATGGTCATGTTCGGGGCGGTGCCCTTGAGCGGGTCCTGGAAGAGGTGGCCGATGACCCGGCTGCGCTCAAATTCCGGGGTGAAGGTGATGTCCTGCCCGCCCAGCGTGATGCTGCCCTCGTCGGCGATGAAGCCGCCTGTAATGGCATTGAACAAGGTGGATTTGCCTGCACCATTCGAGCCGACGATGGTGGCGAAGTCGCCCGCTTCCATCCGGAGGCTGACACCGTTCAGGGCCACCTTTTCATTGACCGTGCCGGGGTTGAAGGTCTTGTGCAGGTCGTTCAGTTCCAGCATTTCCATCTCAGACCGCCTCCTTCTTCTGGGCTGCGTGCTTCCGCTTTTCAAAAGCCAGACGGTTCTGGATGGCCGGCATCGAGATGGCAATGGCCACGAGGAGGGCCGACACCAGCTTCATGGCGGCCGCCGGGACATTGAAGCGCAGGGCCACCGCCACAATGAAGCGGTACAGACAGCTGCCGAACACGACGCCCAGCACCCGGCGCACCATGGTGCGCTTGCCCACCAGCGTCTCGCCGATGATGAGAGAAGCCAGTGCGATGGTCACCATGCCGGTGCCCACGTTGATATCGCAGCTCTTCTGGTACTGGGCCAGCAGACCGCCGGACAGGGCCGTCAGCGCACCGGAGATGCACAGGCCCACCGTGATGGTAAAGGCCGGATTGATGCTGGACGCCCGCACCATGGCGGCGTTGTCGCCGGTCGCCCGGATGGACAGGCCCAGCCGGGTGCCCAGAAAGCCCACCATCCCGGCACCGGCCAGCGCGATGACCACCACGGCCAGCACCAGCTTATACCAGCCGCCCGTAAAGGCCAGCGCTGTTTTGGCCAGCGAGAAGACCGTGTCCGTCTTGACCAGCGACAGCGTGGACGAAAAGCCCATGACCGCCAGATTGATGGTATAAAGGCCGGTGTTCACGATGATGCCCGCCATGATGCTCTCGACGCCGAGGCGGGTCTGCAAAAAGGCTGTGATGAAACCGGAGCACACGCCAGCCGCCATCGCCGCCAGCAGGGCCAGAAAGGGGTGGCCGGTCAGTGCGACCTGGCAGGCCACCGCACAGCCCAGCGTGAAGCAGCCGTCGGTAGACAGGTCTGCAATGTTCAGGATGGAATAGCTCAAGAACAGAGCCAGCGCAACGAGGGCGTAAATGCAGCCCAATTCCAGCGCGGTCTGGATCACGTTGAGCGAAAAGATACTCGCCAGCATGGTGTGTACTCCTTATTTTTTAATAACAGACGATTCCGTCACAGCTGCACTGTGACGGAATCGCTCTTGTTTTTATGAAATGAGACGGATTCAGAAGTTCTCCTGCGTGGTCACTTGCACGATCTCGGTGCAGTAGGGCTTGAAGGCTTCCTTGATCATGTCCAAAGTCTTATCATCCATGCCCAATGCTGCGGCCGTCTCTGTATTGATGGTCACAATGCCGTTGTCGAAGGTCTGGTAAGGCAGGTCGGCGGTGGTCTTACCCTCGCAGAGCAGCTCGACCACCATGTCTGCGGTGGCCTCGCCCAGCTGGACGTAATCGACGCCGTAGCCCACGAATGCACCGTTCAGCGCGAAGCTGTCGGCACCAGTGAAGTGCATGATCCCGGCATCGGTAAAGGTCTCGTAGATGGCCAGCTCCGCGGTCATCACGGTGTTGTCGGTCGGGGTGAACACGGCCTTGACCCCGGCTGCAACGAGGGCTTCGGCCGCCATCTGAACTTCGGCGGTGGTGGTGCCGTTCTTTTCAATGTACTGGATGCCCTTGCTGTCGCAGAATGCCTTGGCATCTGCGATGGCCTGCGTGGAAGCATCCTGGCTCAGGTCGTACAGCAGGCCGATGGTGTCAATATCCGGGTCGACGGCCAGGATGAGGTTCATGATGGCGTCGGTGTTCAGGGCATCGGAAGTGCCGGTGATGTTCTCCTCGCCGTCAAAACCGGCAGAGACCGGGTCGGTGACCGCAGAGTAGACAACAGGGATGCCGGTATCCTCGACCGAAGCCAGCATGGTGGCGGCGGTGGGGGTAGCCACGGCCACGATGACGTCCACGTCATCGGCCACAAGGTCGGCGCCGATCTGGTTCAGGTTGGTCTGGTCGGCCTGCGCGTTGGCGTAGTAGTCGGCATAATCAAAGGTCACGCCCTTTTCCTTGCCCACCTCATCCAGACGGCTCTCAACGGAGGCGACGATCTGGTTCAGAGAGGCATGGTCCACATAGTTGACGATGCCCACCTTGAAGGTCTGGCCCGCTTCTGCCGAAGCAGCTGCCGACGACGCGGCAGAGCCGGAGGCAGCAGACGAGGCCGAGCCGCCGCAGCCGGTCAGGCTGAATGCAGAGACAGCGGCAGCGCCCAGAGCGGCCTTGAGGAAATTGCGGCGGGAGATCCTGTTCATGGTTTTCATAGCGGTTGCTCCTTCCCTGGAGCGGGCGGCAGTAAAAAAGACCCGCTCCACTTGCGGAACGGGCCTTTTTATGGTAACAAAAGATCCCGTCCCTGTGTGTTCATCCACAAGGACAGGATCGAAAATACGATTCTGCGGTGCCACCTTGTTTGCTCTGCCCAAGCCAGCTTCTGGCTGCAGAGCCCCTCACGGAGAGCCAACACTCCCCTGCCCTGTAACGGAGGCTTCCGTCCCAAGCTACTGGAAAGCACTGGCTCTCGTTTGCCCGGCCCTCGGCGGCCCACGAATTCCTGCCCCGCTCTCGCCCGTTTCCATCCTCCGGGCTCTCTAGCAGATGCGCTGTGCAGGTTCTCTTCCGCCTCATCGGTTTGATTGCATTATACACTTTATTCGTGTAAAGTCAAGAGGGAATTTTTCATCTGTGCAATGGTTCAGATGAATCCGGTTTTCGTTTCCTTGACTTCTTTTGTGAAACAACGTACACTGTGTGCATTATAGTTTTCCGAAAGAAGGTGTTCTTCACGAATCCGAACGAAAACACCCTGCTGCATGGGCCGGTGCGTCCGGCGCTGCTGCGGTACGCCCTGCCCATCATCCTGAGCATGGTGGCCACCCAGTTCTATTCGGTGGCCGATACCATGATCATCGGTCTGCGGCTGGATGCCGACGCGCTGGCGGCGGTCTCCAATGCTTCCACCATCCTGATGCTCTTTCTGTTCATCTCCGGCGGCATGGAGCTGGGCGGCGGCCTGCTGGTGGCAGCGGGCCGACCCACGGCCACCCGGCAGGAGATGGCCGAGCTGCTCTACAACCTGCTGTTCGTCGATCTTGTGCTGGCGCTGGGCCTGACGGCACTGGGCTTTTTCACCCTGCCCGCCCTGCTCCGGCTCATCCGGACGCCGGAGGAAATCCTGGCCGAGGCGGTGCTCTATGGGCGGGTGTATCTGGTCGGCCTGCCCTTTCTGATGCTCTATGACCTGACCAAAGAGTGCATCATGGGCTGCGGAGACTCGAAAACACCGCTCCGGGCCGTAGTCGCCACCAGCGTGATGAACATCGTGCTGGACCTGGCGCTCGTCGGCCCCTTCGGGGTCGCCGGTGCGGCCGGTGCTACCGCTGCCGCACAGATCGCCGGAGCGGGGTACATGCTGGCCCACCTGCGCAAGACCGAACTGAGTCTGCCCTTCCGCCGGGAGATGCTCAAGGCAAGCTACGCGAAGGACATCTTCCGCCTTTCCGCCCCCAACTCCCTGCAGCAGGCCAGCGGAACCATCATCACGACGGTCAAACAGGGGCTTTTGGGCGGGCTGGGCGTCGCGGCCATCGCGGGTTTTTCCTGCGCGGGCAAGCTCTCCAGCCTGCTGATGATGCCGGTGTACGGTTTCGTGCAGTCCATCGTCTTTTTCATCGCCCAGAACACCACTGCCCAGCAGCCGGGCCGGGTGCATACCGGCCTGCGGGAGGGGCAGCGCATCCTGTTTTTCTACTCGCTGCTGGTGGCAGCGCTCTGCATCGGGCTGAACGGCCCGCTGCTTCGGCTCTTCACCACCGACGCTGCTGCCGCCGCCTACGGCTCCACCATGCTGGCCTTTGAGAGCATCTCGTATGTGTTCACCGCGCAGAAGCATCTGTGCGAGGCCCGGCTGCGCGGTGCCCAGAAGATGGGGCTGTATCTGGCCTCGAACCTGGGGCAGATCGGGCTGAATCTGGCCGCCTGCGTTCTGCTGGTGCCCCGCATCGGCTTTTCGGGCTTCTGGCTGTCCACCTGGATCAGCGCCCCCGCCGGCCTTGCGCTGGCCGCGCTTCTGGCAAGGATCGGCGCAAAACAACAGAGCTAAAACAAAAAGCACAGTGCTTGTACTGTGCTTTCATTTATGATATACTGTTTTTGCAGCCATCTGGCTGATAGGCGCTGTCTGCAAATGCAGGTGGTCACGCTCCTCTCCCCGGCGAAGCGTTGGGGGGAACGCGTTCTTCTTTGCTTCCCCTGACGCAAACGCGGAAGGGGGGATGTTCTATGACGCTGAGTGAAGTGCTTCAGCTGCTCGCCGTGATCGGCGGTGCAGTTTTTGTGACGTTTCAGATTACATGGACGATTTCCAACAGCAAAAAGAAATGACCGCCTCTGCCCTCACAAAGCAAGCGGTCATTCTTTTTGACACCTGAGCCGAGGAGGAGCTGACCATTTTGCAGCCAGCGTCTTTCTCTATTTGTAGTATAGTAATTTTTTATCGTTTTGTCAAGCAGAAGAGGAACACAATGGAACCTTTGAAGATCCAACACATCACCCTGCCCCACCGGGCCGTGTTCGGCCCCATGGCAGGCTTCACCGATGCGCCCTGCCGCCGCCTGATGGCGCAGCACGGGGCCGGTTTCACGGTCAGTGAAATGGTGTCCAGCCGGGCGCTGGTCTACCACGACCACAAAACCGTCAGCCTGCTCAAGGCCGAACCCAACGGTGCCCCCTACGGCGTCCAGATCTTCGGCGAAGTGCCCCAGATCATGGGCGAAGCAGCCGCTGCCATCGAGGAATACGATTTCGACTTTCTGGACATCAACATGGGCTGCCCGGCCCCGAAGATCGTCTCCGGCGGTGCCGGCAGCAAACTGATGCTGGACCCCGACCTCTGCGGCAGGATCGTCGAGCAGATAGTGGCGCACACCTCCCGGCCCGTCACGGTCAAGATGCGCAAAGGCTGGGACGCCGACCACGTCACCGCAGTCGAGTGCGCCAAGGCCTGCGAACAGGCCGGTGCGTCCCTCATCGCAGTACACGCCCGGACACGGGAGCAGATGTACACCCCCGGCATCGACCCGGAGATCATCGCCCGCGTAAAATCTGCCGTGCATGTGCCGGTGCTGGGCAACGGCGACATCCATTCGGCTGAAGACGCCGTCGCTCTGGTCAAAGAGACCGGCTGCGACGGTGTGATGATCGCCCGTGCAGCCCTGGGCGACCCGTGGCTGTTCGAGCGGGTGAACGCCGCACTGGAGGGCACCCCGGCCCCCAAAGAGCCGAATCTGCAGGCCCGGATGAACGCCCTCCGCCGTCAGGTGGAGGAGATGGTGGAGCAGAAGGGCGAATTCGTCGCCATGCCCCAGGCCCGCGCCCAGACCATGCACTACATGAAAGGGCTGAAGGGTGCGGCCTCCCTGCGGCGGTACTGCTGCGAGCTGACCCATCTGGAAGACATCGACCGCCTCATCGAGGCAGTGTTCGACCAGCAGCGCAAAGCGGGGCTTGACCCGGACGACGAACGCGAGGTCCCGTTTCCCTGATCTTCCCGGACGATCCGGATTTTTTTGAAACAAGAGGTTCTCTGCCATGACTTCATCTCACAGCCCCCGGCTTCTGGGGCAAAAACAGAACAAATTCCTGCTCACGGTCTGCCTGTGTGCGCTGACAGCGGCGCTGATCTTCCTGCCGTTTTACCTTCTGGACGGCGGCTTTTTCCACTACGCCGGTGATTTCAACAGCCAGCAGATCAGTTTTTACCGCTACATGAACGGCTTTCTCAAGGGGCTGGGCTACCCGGACGGCGCAGGCAGTGTCCACAACACCTTCTCCTGGGCCACCGACCTGGGCAGCGGGGCGCTGAACGCCTATTCCTTCTACCTGTACGGCTCGCCGTTCTTCTGGTTCTCGCTGCTCTTCCCCCAGCAGTGGCTCCCCTATCTCATGGTCCCGCTGCTGGTGCTCAAGTTCGCCGTGGCGGGCGGCGGCGCATACCTGTATCTTCGCCGCTACGTAAAAGACCAAAACTATGCCGTGCTGGGCGCGGTTCTCTATGCCTTTTCCGGCTGGGGGCTCTACAACATCTTCTTCAACCACTTCATTGATGTGCTGGCCCTCTTCCCGTGGATGCTCTGGGCCCTGGACGAGGCCGTCTACCATGGGCGGCACGGACTGTTCGCGTTCTGGGTCGGCGTCAACCTGCTGAACAACTACTTCTTCTTTGTGGGGCAGGTGCTCTTCCTGCTCCTCTACTTCATCTGTAAAGTCAGCGCGGGGGATTTCAAGCTCACGCCCCGGCTGTTCGTCCATCTGGCCTTCGAAAGCCTCCTCGGTGTGGGGCTGGGGGCCGTCATCCTCTGGCCTGCCGTCCTCTCGCTGCTGCAAAACCCACGCACCATCGACCTGTCCTCCGGCTGGGGCTTTCTGACCTACGCAAAGCCCCAGCAGTACCTTGCCATCCTGCTGAGCTGGATCCTGCCGCCCGACTCGCCCTATATGACCTCCATCTGGTCTGAGGGCGTCATCAAGTGGACGAGCATGACCGCCTATCTGCCCCTGTGCAGTCTGGCCGGTGCTCTGGCTTACTGGCGCGCCCGGCAGGGCGACAGCAAAAAGCGGATCGTTGCCACCTGCGCCGTCTTTGCGCTGGTGCCGGTGCTGAACAGCGCCTTCTATGCCCTCAATTCCAGCTACTACGCCCGGTGGTTCTATATGCCAGTGCTCATCCTGGCCGCCATGACCGTCAACGCACTGGAAGACCCCGCCGTCGAGCTGGACCGCCCGGCCCGGAACATCAGCGGGCTTGTCATTGTCACGCTGGCCTTTGCGCTGGTGCCGGTGCAGGATGCCAGCACCAAAGAATGGTCGCTGGGCGTCCTGCAAAATCCCGGCCAGTACGCCGCCGTGTTCGGCTTTGCCCTCATCGGGCTGCTGGTCTACCGCTGGGTCGCGCAGCGGTGGCGACAGGACAAGCGCCTGCCCCAGCGTATGCTGGCGGCGGTGCTGGCGTTCAGCTGCCTGTTCGGCATCACCCACATCGGCATCGGCAAGTTCGGCCAGTGGAACACCGACAGCGACCTGGTGGAAGAGTACACCAGCGCCCTGGCCCTGAAGGAAGACCTGCCGGAGGGCGACTGGCGCATCGACACTTACAAGACCCACGACAACCTCGGCCTCTGGCTGGACAAGAGCTGCCTGCAATACTTCGGCAGCACCGCCGCCCCCAGCATCCTCAGCTTTTATCCGGCGCTGGGCGTCAAGCGGGACGTCCGCAGCCAGCCGGAGCTTTCCAACTATGCGCTGCGGGGCCTGCTGAGCGTGAAGTACCTCATCACCAAGCCCGACCGGCAGGCCGACTTCCTCGAAGAGGCCGATGAGGGCTGGGCCTATTACGACACGCTGGATGGCTACACCCTCTATGAGAACACCAACTACGTCCCCATGGGCTTCATCTATAACTACTACCTCACCGAGGACGATTACGAGTCCACCGTGACGGTCACCCGCTCCAATCTGTTGATGCGGGCGCTGGTGCTCTCCGATGCGGATGCCGCCGCATACAGCCAGTATTTGCAGCCGCTGCCCGCCGCTGAGCTGAACGACCTGACCTACGACCGCTACGTGCAGGATTGCGCCGACCGCCGGGCCTCGGCCTGTTCGGTGTTCCAGATGACCAATTCCGGCTTCCACGCTGAGATCACGCTGGACGCCCCGAACCTCGTCTTCTTCTCGGTGCCTTACGACGACGGCTTCACGGCCACGGTCAACGGCAAGGAGACCGACATCCTGCGGGTGGACGAGGGCCTGATGGCGGTGCTCTGCCCCGCCGGGGAAAGTACCCTTGATTTTGTCTACCAGCCGGACGGCATCCAGCTGGGCAAGCCTGTCACGCTGCTTTCGCTCGTGGTCTTCGTATCCTACACCAGCTATTTTGCCTGGGACGATCGGAAAAAGCGGAAGCACTGAAGAAAAGGAGAGCGTTCGATGGAACAGCGTCATTGGAAGAAAGCCGGCATCACCACCTCCCTGCTGGGCTACGGCTGCATGCGCCTGCCCACCCTGCCGGACGGCCGCATCGACGAAGTGCGGGCCGAAGCCCTGCTGAACACCGCGCGGGACGCGGGCGTCAACTACTTTGACACCGCCTACCCCTACCACGGCGGCGAGAGCGAGCCGTTCGTGGGGCGGGTCATCGCAAAATGGCCCCGCGAGAGCTTTTATCTGGCCACCAAACTGCCCCTGTGGCAGTGCGATTCGCTGGAAAAAGCCCAGCAGATCTACCGCAGTCAGTTCGAGCGGCTGGGTGTGGACACCATTGATTTCTACCTGCTCCACTCCCTGCACCGGGCACGGTACGACAAAGCCAAGGCGCTGGGCATCGTGGACTGGCTCTGGGAGGAGAAGAAGGCCGGGCGCATCCGGAACTTCGGCTTCTCCTGCCACGACAACGCGGACGGGCTGGAACACATCCTGCGGGACCAGCCCTGGGATTTCTGCCAGCTGCAATACAACTACCTTGACACCGACGACCGCGCCGAGGAGATCGCGGGCGACCGCGGCTATGCGCTGACCGAAGAACTGGGCATCCCGCTCATCATCATGGAGCCCATCAAGGGCGGCACACTGGCCAACCTTCCGCCGGACGCCGCGGCGCCGCTGACCGCCCTCGACCCCGCCGCCAGTGCGGCTTCCTGGGCGCTGCGCTGGGTGGGCAGCCACAAAAACGTCCACCTGATCCTCTCCGGCATGAGCGCCGAGGAGCAGCTGGCCGACAACCTTTCCACCTTTGCGCCCTTCCGCCCCCTGAACGCAGCGGAAGATGCCGCTGTGGCCGAGACGGCCCGCATCCTGCACAGCCGCATCAAGATCGGCTGCACGGGCTGCCGGTACTGTATGCCCTGCCCTATGGGCGTGGACATCCCGGACAACTTCAGCATCTGGAACCGGCTGGGGATGTTCGGCCAGCCGGACGCCGTCCGGCACCAGTGGACCGCCCGCTTCCCGGATGCCGAAAAGGCCAGCCACTGCGTCCGCTGCGGCAAGTGCGAGGCCGTCTGCCCCCAGCACCTGCCCATCCGCACTGCGCTGGCCCAGCTGCAAACGGAACTGGATGCACTCTGATCTTCCCGCAAGCAAAAAATACCGTGTCCCCGGCGTGGGGACACGGTATTTTTGCTTTTATGGTTTACCACTTCATGCCGATGGCATCCAGACGGCGGATGCGGTCCTCGGTCAGCTTCGGGTCATTTTCCGCGCGGGCCGTGCGCATCCGGCGGACCCAGTCGCCCAGACCAAAGCCGTCTTCGCTGCGGTAGGTGGCCGACGGCAGCAGGTCGCCGTTGGCCTTGGCATAGGCCGCTGCGTGTTCATAGGCCAGGTCCCACTTGGCTATGCGGGCGTCCCACTCCATGCCGATGCCGTCCAGCCGTTTCACATGCTCCGGCGTCACCTGGAAGGAGTCGGGCCGGGTCTTGCGGGCAGCGCGGAGGTTCGACATCCAGACGCCCAGCCGGAACCCACCGGCCGTGACGTAATTGGAGGGCACCAGCAGGTTGCCGTGCTCCTCGGCGTACCGGGCGGCTTCCTCAAAGTTGTGCTCCCAGTTCTTCTCCCGCAGGCTCTCCTTGCCGGAGGGTGCCGCACTCTGCTTGTGGGGCTTTTCGTCCTTGAGCAGCTCGTCCAGCTCGCGGCGGTGCACCTCACCCAGGCGCGGGTCGCCGGTGCGGCGGTACTGACGCTGACGGTAGAGCCAGCTGCCCAGCCAGATGCCGTTCTCGGTCTTATAATTCAGCGGGATCTCCAGATCTCCGTGCTCTGTCCGATACTTCTGGGCCAGCTCGAAGCGCTCCCGCCAGGGGTCGTATTTGTCCCAGACCATCCCGATCTCGTCCAGCTGGGCCTTGCGTTCCGGCGTGACGCGGGCGCTGGAATTGTCCGGGTTCTGCCAGGCGTAGCGCTGGCGGGCGATCCATTTGCCCAGCAGGATGCCGTCCGGTGTGACATAATTGGAGGGCACTTCCAGATCCCCGAACTGCTCAGCGTACCGCTTAGCGGCCTCGAAGTTCTCCTGCCACTTGCGGACATTCCGGTTGACCCAGTTGATGCCGATGGCTTCCAGCCGCTCGACCTGCTCCGGGGTCAGCTCGCCGTTCTTATAGGCGCTGCGCTGGCTGCTGAGCCAGACGCCCAGCGCGAAGCCATCCGGCGTAACGTACTTGATGGGTGCTTCGAGGTCTTTGTGTTCGAGATAATAGCGGGCGGCTGCGGCGTAGCTCTGCTCCCACAGGTCGGTGGAAGCGTTCCACACCATGCCGATGCTCTCCAACCGCTCGATGCGGGCGCGGCTCAGGTTGCCGCTGACGTAGCGCTGGCGGTTATAGACGATCCACTCGCCCAGGGCAAAGCCGCTGCGGTCGCGGTAGCGCACCGGCACCAGCAGGTCGCCGTGGTCGTCGCGGTACTTCTGCGCCGAGGCAAAGGCCTTTTCCCAGGCCAGCTCCGAGCGCTGCTTCCAGCCGATGTTCAGCTTGTCCAGCCGGGCGATGCGGTCTGCATCCAGACGGCCCGGCTTCTGCCCGGCCCGGACCTGGCGCTGCGTTTCCAGCCAGCGGCCCAGAGGCAGGCCGTCCTCGGTCAGATAGTTATAGGGCAGTTGTAAATCACCCCGCTCTGCGGCCACAGCCGCCGCCGCTGCATAAAAAGCCTCCCACCGGGCTTCCAGTTCCTTTTTCAGGCGGCAGTACAGGTGATAGCTCTGGCGCATGGGCTTCTGCTGCTGGAAGCCGGGGTGTTCGCTGCCTGCGCGGAGCATGGCGGTGGTGCATTCCTTTTGCAGCACACGGCCATTGCCCAGACCGTCGAACCGGGCGGTCAGGTCGAACACCGGGATGGGCTTGCGGCCGCAGGCCACCAACGCCCGGCAGAGCATCTGGCGGAATCGGCCTGCCTCGCCGGTCTCGCGGACCAGAATGGCACCCGCCAGCCCCTCAATGGGCTGCTGGACACCCGGCGAGTTGACGCAGAACAGCACCTTCGGCCCCGTTTCGGTGGAGGTGCAGAACTTTTTTACCGCCTCGGCGTCGCGCAGGCAGTCGCACTCGGCACGGTAGAAATGAGCATTCGAATCCACGGTGCAGAGGAACTCTTCCAGCTGTTCCTGCACCTCGTCGAGGTAGTCCTCCGACTCAAAGATGGCCAGATAGCGGCCCTGGGTGTCGGTCAGGACGCGGGGCATCAGGGCGATGGGGTTCTCGGCCTGCCGCACCGACCAGTTGATCTCATCGTATTGTGCGCTCAGCGCGTTGGTCTGCGCGGGCAGGTGCAGGTTCTTGATCCGGGCGCGGAGCAGGTTCATCTGCCCTTCCTGCGGCCAGAGCATCGCGGCGTAGTTCGACGGCACCGGCAGGGTGCCCAGCGCCATTCCCTCGCCGACCGTCATCCGGGAGACGACCGTCCCCTCGAAGAGTTCCGCGGCCGCCTGGCATTTCTGGTCGGTGCTGTTGGGCACTGTCAGGCCCAGCAGCTTTGCCTCCGGGCACAGGCGGAGCAGCCGCTGGGCCGATTTGGCCCAGCAGGCCGCCGTCATCTCATGGTAGCAGTCGAAGATCAGGTAATCCGGCTTGCGTGAGGCCAGCCGGACCCACTCCTCGGCCGACGCCTCGGCCAGCACACCGCAGTCGCAGAAGATGAGGTTCTCCGGCAGTACACCGTCGTTGTAGCGGCGGACATCCTCCCTGCGCAGGGTCAGCCGCGCCGCACCGTACACCAGCCAGATGAACGACGCCTGCGGATGGTCCGCGATGAGCTGCCATGCAATGCAGCTCTTGCCCGTGCCGGTGGCATGTTCCACCGCCGCTTTTCCGTTTTGTTCCAACGCAGCGGCAACCTTTGCATACGCCTCCGCGTTGACCTTGTTCAAACTGATCGGCATCGTTTTTCTACCTCCAGGATCGATCTTCTTGCAAAGAATTTTTCTTATAAATCTATTATGGCAAAAAGCACTTTCTTGTCAAGCATTTCCGGCCAAAAAGAAGATTTCGGATAAAAAATGCGATATTTTTTCCATTGTTTTTTGGTCATCCAAACCAACTTCCGGCATAGCTTCGGACATCCTCAAAACGAAACACCGCACAACCGCCGGGCGCAGCCCTCCCGCAATGCCCTGTTTTTCCGCAGCACAGTGCCTCTGGCTGCGAAATGTTCCGCCGCCTCGGAGGCAGCTGCGAAACACAAAGACCGCCTGCCGAACGTTTCCTTCAGCAGACGGTCTTCAGTTGCGCCAGCGTGAGTCGAACACGCGGTGGGGGAGTCAAAGTCCCCTGCCTTACCGCTTGGCGATGGCGCATTGTCGTGAGTATAAGTATAGTAGAATGTTCCCCATTTGTCAAGCAAAAACATCGTTGACAAAACCGGCCCGGTCCCTTATGATAAAAGAAAAACGAAAGGGGGATGGTCTATGGGCCCCTGGTATTATGAGGTCGTCAGCTTTGACGGCGACTACGTCAACCTGCGCCGCACCGACATCGCCAGCGACGAGCTGAACCCCGTTGCGCTTGCGCTCCTGCCGCCGGAGATCGAGGTCGGCAGCAAGATCAAGTGCGAATACTTCCAGTACGAGATCATCGGCTGAACGCAGAAGAACGCCCGGAGTGCAGATCGTGCGCTCCGGGCGTCCGCTTTTGCTCTTCAGTTGCGGTAGCAGCGGTCCTGCCCGACGAGCCAATCCTCGCACAGGCGCTGGGCCTCCTCCACGCTGCGGCTGACACAGTGGAACAATGCACCGTGGAGCGAGCAGTAGGAGTAGCGGACTTTGGGCACCCCATTGGGATCTCGGAATTTTTCACAGCGTTCCTGTCCGGGCATCAGATAAAGTTGTTCCATAAAGCCGCAGCTCTCCTTTGTTTCATCTTGGGTGTGCCGTGCACACGCTGTGTCCTATTGTAGCACTTCCCGCCGCCGGGCGCTATTCGCTGTTTCCACAAAAAACCGGACGGAACTTCGGGGCTTCTTCCCTCTTGACAATTCCAGATCTTGTGATAAGAAGCAGGCCACAGCTGCTTTCCCTCTTGTAAAATCCGGCCAAAACGGTTATGATAGAACCAAATAAAAAACAAAGGAGCATCAACCTATGCGTGCTTACGAGCGACTGTTAAAATATGCCCGCATTTACACCACCTCCGACCCCAATTCCGGCACCCATCCCTCTGCCGAGCGGGAATTCGACCTGGCCCATATCCTTGTGGAGGATCTGAAGGCCATCGGCATCGAGGACGCCTTTGTAGATGAGCACTGCTACGTCTACGGCACCCTCCCCGCCACCCCCGGCTGCGAGGACAAGCCCGCGCTGGGCCTCATCGCCCACATGGACACCGCACCGGACGCTTCCGGTGAGAACGTGAACCCCGTCCTGCACGAGAACTACGATGGCCGCGACGTCACCCTGCCCGCCACCGGCATGGTCATGAAGGTCTCCACCTTCCCCTTCCTGAAAGACCTGAAGGGCGAGACCCTCATCACCACCGACGGCACCACGCTGCTGGGTGCCGACGACAAGGCCGGTGTGGCGGAGATCCTGACCGCCGCTGAGACCCTCATCGCCGAGGGCCGCCCCCACGGCAAGCTCTGCATCGCCTTTACCCCCGATGAGGAGATCGGCGAGGGCGCTTCCCTGTTCGACATCCCCGGCTTTGGGGCCGACTTTGCCTATACCGTCGATGGCGGCGATGTGGGCGGCATCGAGTACGAGAACTTCAACGCCGCCAGCGCCACCGTCACGGTCCACGGCTTCTCGGTCCACCCCGGCTCCGCGAAGGACGCGATGATCAACGCCTCCAACGTGGCCATGGAGTTCCACCAGGCCCTGCCCGTCATGGCCCGCCCGGAGACCACCGAGGGCCGTCAGGGCTTCTACCACCTGTGCCAGATGTACGGCGATGTGACCGAGGCCAAGCTCGGCTACATCCTCCGCGACCACGACGCAGGCAAGCTCCAGTTCAAGAAGGACAACCTTCTGCACATTGCCTGCTACCTGAACGGCAAGTACGGCGACGGCACCGTGGAAGTGGAGATCAAGGACAGCTACCGCAACATGATCGAGAAGATCAAGCCGCACTTCCATCTGGTCGAGAACGCCCGCAAGGCCATCGAAAAGGCCGGTCTGACCCCGGAGGAAGTCCCCGTCCGCGGCGGCACCGACGGTGCCGTCCTGAGCTGGAAGGGCCTCCCCTGCCCGAATCTGGGCACCGGCGGCTTCAACTTCCACGGCGTGTGCGAGTGCACCACCGTCGAGCGGATGGACAAGGCGGCCGAAGTCCTGCTGAATATCGTGGAGATCTACAGCAAGTAAATACAGAGACAGCAAAAAAGGAAGAGCGGCGATGTCGCTCTTCCTTTTTTTGCTTGTCAACCCACGTTGATATGCCCCACCGGCAGGATCTTGCGCTTGTTGTCACCGGGCTTGACCGTCAGGCTGATGGCCAGCGAGACCGGGCCCACGCGGCCCATGAACATGACCAGCATGTACAGCAGCTTGGCCCCGACATTCAGCTGGCTGGTAACGCCCACCGACAGGCCCACCGTGCCGAATGCCGAGCAGGACTCAAAGATAGCGTCGATGACGGACACGGCATCCGAGGTGTTGTAGTAGACCACCACCGCCGAGCCCAGCGATGCCACGATGCCCAGCATGATGATGGTCAGTGCGCGGTAAACGGTCTTGGACTCGATGTGGTGCTCGGCGATCACACAGTCGTCGCGGCCCTCCGCCACGCTGCGGATGGTCAGGATCAGCACAGCAAAGGTCGTCACCTTGACGCCGCCGCCCGTCGAACCCGGTGCCGCACCGATGAACTGCAACACGCTCATCAGGAGCTTGGTGACCGGCCCGCAGGCCGCCAGGTCGATGGTGTTCATGCCCGCCGTACGGGTCGAGACCGACTGGAAGAGCGACGCCATCACCTTGCCCGGAACCGACAGCCCGCCCATGGTGGCCGGGTTCGACCACTCCATCAGACAAATGAGCGCCGCGCCGCCGACCCATAGAATGGCCGAGAACGCCAGCACGACTTTCGCGTGGAGGGACAGGCGGCGTTTTTTGCGAAATTCGCCCAGCTCCACCCAGACCATGAAGCCCAGACCGCCTGCCATGATGAGGAACATGACGACAGCCTGCACATAATAGTTGTTGACATACGGCACCAGCGACGAATACGGCCCGAACCGGCCAAACAGGTCAAAGCCCGCATTGCAGAACGCCGAGATGGCCGTGAAAATGCTGATCCAGACCCCTTCCAGCCCGAACTGCGGCACAAAGGCACACGCCAGCAGCACAATGCCAATGGCCTCGAACAGGAATGCCAGCCGGATGACGATCTTCAGCACCTCGGTCGCCTGCGAATAGCCGCTGGCCGAAACGCTCTCGCCCAGCAGCCGCAGGTCCCGGAAGCCCATCCGCCGCTTGGCCGCCAGCGCAAAAAAGCTGGTCAGCGTGACCAGGCCCAGGCCGCCGACCTGGATGAGCAGCAGGATCACCACCTGCCCAAACATCGTGAACTGCGTCCACGTATCCCGCACGACGAGGCCCGTCACGCAGGTCGCGCTCGTTGCGGTGAACATCGCATCCACCACGCCCAGCCGCCCGCTGCGGCTGGCGATCGGCAACGTCAGCAGCAGCGTCCCCAGCGCGATCACCAGCACAAAGCTCCCGCAGATGATCTGTGTCGCATTGCTGCCCACCAGCCAACCTTTGGGGTGGTTCTTCTTTTTTCTGGTTTTTCCCATGAAGTGCTCCTTCTCCCGCACCGGCAGCCACTGCGCTCCCGATGCAGCATCGTTCTTGCCTTCCCCGTTCCGGGGTCGGCATCTCCCTTATAGGATACACCTTTTTTCTTTTTCGTTCAACTTGATTTTCTCTCCAACTTGCGGTATTATAATGAGGTATGGTTCTGTCTCTATACCTCAGCTGGATAGAGGGTTCGCCTCCTAAGCGAAACGCCCCCGGTTCGAATCCGGGTAGGGACATCCTGTTACGAAATGCGAAGATCATTTTTCCCATGGGAAAGACGATCTTCGCATTTTTCATTTTGAACCTATCACCAAAATTAGCCAGCTAATGCCATTAGCAGAATTTTCGGTTCCAGCTAATAAAATCAGGTTCCCAGCTAATGAAGCCCCATAAAGCACCTTTTGAACTCTGTTTTCCGGCTCTCTGCTAAAATTGGTAGCCGCTTTCCTGTAAATCCATGTAAATACAAGATAATTTGTGTAAATCTATTTTCCACATTCCTGCCCGAAACCGTGCAAAACACTTTTCTCCATACATAGCGCGTTCACTCGCTGTTCTTCCCGAACAGAAAGAGGAACGCGCTTTTTTATTTTCGGGCTGAACTTCCCGAATCCGTCAAAGGAGGGTTTACCGATGAAAAAAGTTCTGACCGTCACGATGGACGGTATCCGCTACCATGCTTCCCGCCCGGCAGATTGCCGACACTGCTTCTTCTGGAAGAACCGAAAGAAGGGCTGCGTTCTCGGTAAAGAGAACTGCTACTATCTGATCGAGCCGCCCAAAGGCCCCAGCAAGTGCGAAGGGTGCCCCTACAAGCGGGCAAAGCCCTGTGTGCTGGTTCCCTGCTACAAGGACCTGATGGCACCGCTGGAGAAACGAGGTGATGCCAAGTGAGCCACAAGCGAAACGAAGCCCTGCGCCATGTCCAGCACTCCATGCACCATGTGATCGCCGCTGGCGAAGGTTCCGACCGTGCCCCGGACAGTTGCAAGCTGTGTCCGTACTATCGACCTGATTTCAAGTTCCGCACCTGCCTGTATGCCCACTGCCCTTATAAGAAGCAGGTCAATGTATTCCGTTCCACACCTGAAAAATGGGATATTCTCTATGCCCGAAAAAAAGCCGACAAGAACCGCAGACCTTGATTACTTCTATGGGCAGTCCAGCGAGCTGTTCTCCTTCTACCGGATTCCCAAGCTGTTGTTTCAGGATAGCCGCTTCCAACCGCTTTCCACAGATGCCAAAACCCTGTACGGTATCCTGCTGGACCGCATGAGCCTTTCAGCCCGGAAGGTGGTTGGACAAAGCTGGGCGGGTGTTCATCATCTATACTGTGCAGGAGGTGCAGGATTCACTGGGCTGTGCCGATAAAAAGGCCACCAAGCTGCTGCGAGAACTGGAAGAGTACGGCCTGATTGAACGCAAACGGAGGGGGCTGGGCAAGCCCGATCTCATCTATGTAAAGAATTTTTCGTCAGAATCGTCAAAACTACTCTTTCTGAATCGTGATAATGACGATTCTGGAGTCGTCCAGAATACGCTTCAAGACCCGGCCAAACTACGATGTAATAAGACTGAGAGAAATAATACAGAGATAAGCGATACTGATCCTATCTCTTCCGATGAAAACGACTGGATGAACGAACGTGAACAACTGGAGGAATATTTTTCTCAATCTTTGGAGGTAGACCTTCTGCTCCGGCTTTGCCCGGACGATGAGGATGGAAAGAATCTGCTTTTCGTATTGGTCGATTTTTGTATATTTTCTGGACATAGCAAAGCCTCCTCATGTAGTTTTATTATCCTACATGGGGAGGTCTTTTGTCTATTGTCTACTTTTTACGGACCAGTTCAGTTTTGTTTTTTCTCTGTCTACTCTAGGGGTAGCATATCAGTTTCCAGCATGGTGAGCGGCTTTTTACTACAAGTATGAGGAATCAAAGAAGTCTTTTAAGGTGATTCCCAAGCCCAGACAGATTCTTTCGATGGTTTCTAGAAAAGAATGGTCAAATTGGAGGAACGATTAATCCTGATGGGAACAGTCTTTATTCTCCTTGTCTATGCCATCGTCTATATCGGGAAGATATTGATAGAACACCTTTTTCTCAAGGACCCACCGGGCAAACAGCGCATATCCGGCAGGTGCCAGAAGGATCAGCGGCGGGCAGAATGCTGTCAGCAGGCCGAACGCAACCAGCACCACCAAAAGCAGCAGACTTTTGTCAAAATGGAGCAATGCCATGGCACCGGACTGCAACACCGTCTTTTTGACCGGGTCGTCGAATCTTGCCGCATAGGCTGCGTTGTAGATCATCCAGGCCAGCCCACAGGTACTCAGCACCGTAAAAATGATCCAGAGATTCCCCGTCGCTGCCTGTTGCCCCTTGAGGTAATGGGTCATAAAGCAGTCAGCCAGCAGAATGCTCTCCGGCACTGCCAGAGCAAGAAAGCTCAAAGTTGCCTGTCGGAAGCTCCGGCGGTAGGCCCGGAAAAATTCCTCGCTGACCGTTCCCCGGTCCTCAATTAGGGACTTGTTCACTGCATAATAGAGGGCTGTGCTGGAAATGCCCAAGGTAAACAACGGCAGGCTTCCTATTAGCCACAGCAGGCTGAGAATCACCATATCCGCAACCCGGGTTAAGAAACGGAACAGAGGGGCATCCAGGTCGAAAAAGTCATTCATAGGGTATCACCTGGTTTACTTCTGGAGCACAAAGGCCTCATAGGGGCGCAGGGTCACAGCGCCGGTGGGAGCGGTGTCCGGATAATTGCCGATCAGGCACCGGGCCCCCGCAAAATCAGCGGGAATTGTGAAGGCCGCGTCCTTGTCTGAGAAGTTGCAAGCGATCAGGTAGTTCTCGCCGGTCTCGGCCAGGGTACGCCGGTAGGCAAAGACCTGGGGATTCTCCTCGGCCAGAAGCTGGAAGGAGCCGTAAATCAGCCCCAAATGGCTCTTGCGCTGGGCAATCATCTGCTTGTAGTAGTTGAGCACCGAGTCCGGGTCTTTTTCCTCGGCGGCGGCGTTGATGGCGGTATAGTTGGGGTTGACCTCAATCCAGGGGGTGCCGGTGGTAAAACCGGCGTTCGGGGAGTCGTCCCACTGGACCGGGGTGCGGGCGTTGTCCCGGCTGCGGAGGGCCAGGCACTCCATCATTTCGTCTGCAGAAATCAAGCCTGCGCCGGTCAGCTCCTTGAAGGCGTTGAGACTTTCGATATCCCGGTACTGGCTGAGATCTTTGAAATAGGCGTTGGTCATTCCCAGTTCATCGCCCTCATAGATGTAGGGAGTACCCTGCAGGCTCAGCAGGCAGGTGGCCAGCATCTTGGCGGAGAGGGGCGAGTCATCGCCCCAGCGGGATGCAGCCCGGGGCTGATCGTGGTTGCCCCAGAACAGGCTATTCCAGGCTTTGCCGTCCAGGCCGGTCTGCCAATGACTGAGAATTTTCTTGAGCTGCATAAAATCGTAGCGCTGGGTGGTCCACTTGCCCAGGGGTCCGTCCCCAATGCCGACGTGATCAAATGGGAAGACCATGTTCAGCTCCTTGCCGTCCAGCCCCGCATACTGGGGGGCGTTTTCCACCGTGGCGCCGGGGGTCTCGCCCACCGTCATAATGTCGTATTTCGAGAGGACCCGCCGGTTCATCTCCTGCAAAAATTCATGGATACGGGGCCCATTGACATAGTAGGGACCGCCATTGCCATACAGTCCGTGTTTCTCGCCATCCGGAAAGCGCTGGTCCTTGGAAATCATACTGATGACGTCCATCCGGAACCCGTCGATGCCCTTGTCAAACCACCAGGTCATCATGTTGAACACTTCGTCCCGGACTTTGGGGTTCTCCCAGTTCAGGTCGGGCTGCTTGGGGGAGAACAGGTGCAGGTAATACATATCGGTCTGGGGGTCATATTTCCAGGCCGAGCCGCCGAAGCTGGCGCCCCAGTTGTTGGGCTCGTGGCCGTCTTTGCCCGGCTTCCAGATATAGTAGTCTCGGTAGGGGTTATCCACCGACTTGCGGCTTTCGATGAACCAGGGGTGCTCGTCCGAGGTGTGGTTGACCACCAGGTCCATCACAATGCGGATGCCCCGCTGATGGGCCTCGGCCAGCAGGGCGTCGAAGTCCTCCATGGTGCCAAACCGGGGGTTGATGGCCCGGTAGTTGGAGATGTCGTAGCCGTTGTCATCCATGGGGGAGTCCATGACGGGGCACAGCCACAGCACATTGACCCCCAGATCCTTCAGGTAATCCAGCCGGGAACGGATGCCGTTCAGGTCTCCGATGCCGTCCCCGTCCGAGTCCTGGAAGCTGCTGGGGTAGATTTGGTATACGATGCTTTCTTTCCACCATTTGCGGTCCATGGTAATGCCTCCTTATTCTTCTGCGGGGATGGTGACCCCGTCGTCGTCGTAGCGGTCATAGCTGGCTCCGGGCCAGCCGATCATCCGGATGGTGGCGGGGTCGATGCCGGCCACCGTCTGGGCGGGGTCCGCCACCGGGATGCAGGCGCCTTTGCGGATGAACAGGGGTACCTCGTTGAGGGCCACCTTCACAAAGTGAGTGCCGGCGGGGAGGACTTCCTGTGTGATGCGGCCCTCAGGGCCGAACTTGACAAACAGCATCTCCTCGGGCAGATACACCATCCGTCCGGTGGCGTTCTGGGTGTAGACCGGGGCAATCATCACCTCATTGCCCAGCATCAGCTGGTCCTCGGTCTGAAGGGCGATCTCGTCTTCGGGGTAGACGAAGGCCAGGGGCTTGAACAGCATATCGCCGTTCAGCGCTGCCTTCATGTATTCGCTGTAGAGGTAGGGGATCAGCCGGTAGCGGGTCTCGATGACGCTGCGGAAGTCCTCGGGGCCCTCAAACTGGTAGAACTCCTGCCGGCGGGTGTCGCAGCCTGAGTGGTTGCGCATCAGGGGGGTGAACACCCCCAGCGCCAGCCACCGCAGCAGCAGATCCCGGCTGGTGTCGGCGTTGAAGCCACCCAGGTCGGCTCCCACATACAGGAAACCGCACATATTGAGGGAGGGCAGCATCTTGAGGTTCAGCAGCAGGTGGCTCCACCAGGAGTGGTTGTCGCCGGTCCAGACGCCGCCGTACCGGTGCATCCCGATGCAGGAAGACCGGGAGAACAGCAGAAACCGTTTGCCCGGGGCAATGCTGGCCAGCCCCTCCGAGGCGGCCCGGGTCATGTTGTAGCCGTAGAGGTTGTGGACCTGGTCGTGGCGGACCATTTTGCCGTCCACCTTGTGATAAAAGCGGGCGTAGTCTTCCGGCGCATTGGACAGATTGAGCCAGCCGATGGCCTGGCCAAAATGATCGATGGTGCCGTCTTCATGGGGAACCGGCGGATGATCCAGCCGCTCGGCCAGCCCCTCCCGGGAGTAGAAGATGGCGGGCTCGTTCATGTCGTTCCAGAAGCCCTCGATGCCGCAGTCGGTCAGAGCCTTGTACTGGCTGCCGAACCAGGCCCGCGCCTCGGGGTTCAGCACGTCGGGGAAGTGGCTCCACCCCGGCCAGACGGTTCCCTCAAAATCGGTTCCGTCGGCCCGCTTGCAGAAGTAGCCCTTTTCCTTGCCCTCGTCGCAGACCGAATAGCCTGCTTCCTCCTTGACGCCGGCGTCGATGATGGGCACCAGCCGGACGCCCTGCTCTTTCATCTTGGATACAAAGCCGGAAAAATCGGGGAAAGCCTCCGGGTTGACGGTGAAGTCCTTGTAGTGGTCCATGTAGTCGATGTCCATGTACACCATGTCCAGGGGAATGTGGGCCTGGCGGTGTTTGGCCACCACCTCTTCAAAGTCGGCCTGGGTCTTGTAGCCGTAGCGACTCTGGCCAAAGCCAAAGGCAAATTTGGGCGGGATGTAGCTGCGGCCGATGATGGCCCGGAACTGCTTGACCACATCGCAGGCGCTGTCGCCGGTGATGACGTAAAGGGCCAGGTCGGCCCGCTCACAGGTGACTTCCAGCCAATCCCTGCGGGTGAAGCCGATGTCAAACCGAATCCGGGCGGGATAGTCGAAGAACAGCCCCAGATTCTGCTGGCCAGAGATCACGATGAAGTTGTGGGCGGCGTACATTCGCTGCTTGTTTTCGGTGTGGAGGCCGTCGTCCACATTGTCGCTGACGTAGACAAAGCCCCGCTTGTTGATGCCGCGGTTGGCTTCGCCCAGGCCGTAGACCCGGTCGCCCTCCGCCAGGTGGCAGGCAAAGCAGAAGCCAGACTCGCTGGTTTTGACCGTTCCCACAGGGGGTTCGCCTTGGCTTGCAGGGATTGGTGCGACCACCGATTCGGTGTCAAAAGGGACACCATAGAGATACTTTTGAATCATACCGTTCTCCCAAATAAAAGTGACTGAGTGGTTGTTTTGTCAGACAGAGCGCCCCGTCTCCGGAGCGCTCTGAAAGAATATCAATTAGCCCTTAACAAGAATATAAATTAGCCCTTAACCGAGCCCACCACAATGCCGGAAACGAAGTACCGCTGCAGCAGGGGATAGATCAGCAGCAGCGGGATAACTGCAATAACGATCTTGGCTGCATTGAGGTTGGTGTTGCCCAGGGAGGCAGAATCCACCACGGCAGACAGATTGCCCTGCTTGATCAGATCTTCCACGTTGATCTGCAGACTCTGGATATAGGTCATCAGGGGATAATAGGCGGCTTTGGACATGTAGATCAGGCCGCTGTAGAAGTCGTTCCAGCTGCCCACAATGCTGAACAGGGATACGGTGGCCAGAACCGGCTTGGAAATGGGGATGAAGATCTTGGTCAGAACCTGGAACGGGTTGGCGCCGTCAATGAAGGCGGCTTCCTCAAGCTCTTTGGGAACGGCAGCAAAGAAGTTCATCACCAGGATGACATTGAAGATGGGCACGGCTCCCGGCAAAACCAGGGCCCAGACGGTATTGAGCAGGCCGTAGGATTTGACAACCAGGAAGGTGGGGATCATGCCGCCGTTGAAAAGCATGGCAAAAATCATCAGGTTTGCATAGATGTTGCGGCCCCGGAACTGTGCGTTGGTTTTGGAGAGGGGATAAGCCATCAGTACGATCAGCACAAAGTTGATGATCAGGGCCAGCACAACCCGCTCCACCGAGATCAGGAAGGAGTGCCAGAACTGGGAGTCCTCCAGGATCTTCTTATAGGCTGCGGTGCTGAATCCCACCGGGATCAGCCCTACCATGTTGCCTTCCACTGCTGCAGAGGAGGAGAAGGAGATGGCAACAATGTTCAGCAGCGGCAGCAGACAGACTAGGCCCAGCAGAATAATAATGATGTAGATGATGACAGTGCGGAGTTTATCAACTTTCATTGCCAGACGGACCTCCTTAGAAAATTTTGCTGTCGGTGTACTTCTGAGCCAGCTTGTTGGCGCCGATCATCAGAACAAAGGCGATCACGGACTTCAAAAGGCCCACGGCGGTACCGAAGCTGTACTGCAGGCCCTGCAGGCCGACGCGGTACACATAGGTGTCCAGAATATCACCGGTGGCATAGACCGATGCGCTGTACAGGTTATAGACCTGGTCGAAACCGGCGTTCAGGATGTTGCCCAGATTCATGACGGCCATCAGGACGATGGTGGTGCGGATGCCGGGCAGGGTGACATGCCAGACCTTTTTCCACCAGGTGGCGCCATCGATGGAAGCAGCCTCGTAAAGGGTCGAGTCGATGGAAGTGATGGCTGCCAGATAGACGATGGAGCCATAACCGAACTCTTTCCAGGTGTCGGTCAGGATCAGCAGGGGCTGGAACAGGGAGTTGCTGCCCAGCCAGTTCAGCGAGGTGCCCAGCATTGCGTTGACGGAGCCGTCCAGGTTGAACAGATTCTTGACGACCAGAGCCAGCACAACCCAGGACAGGAAGTGAGGCAGGTAAACCACCGTCTGAACCGACTTTTTCAGGGTCCTGTTCTTGACCTCATTGAGCAGAATCGCAAAGGCGATGGACATGATGGTGGTCAAGACGATTTTGCCCAGGGCGATGATCAGGGTGTTGCGGAACAGCTCAAAGCTGTCTGGCATTTCGAACAGGTATTTGAAATGTTTGAGGCCCACAAAGTCAGAACCGAAAAAACCTTTGGCGGGTCTGTAGTCCTGAAAGGCCATGATGGCGCCGAACATCGGAACAAAGTTGAACAGAATCAGGAAGATGAAACCAGGGAGCATCATGCCGTGGTAATACAGTTGATAGGCCTGGTTTGCGTGGCTCTTTTTGACCTGATTTTTCATCCGTTTCCACCCCCTTTGTTACTGTGCAAAGTATTCCTGGACTTCCTGGGCGATTGCGTCGCCGCCCAGACGCCTCCATTCGCTGACAAAGGTATCGAAATAATCGATGGGCTGTGCGCCGGTCACGATTGCCACATAGGCCTCCAGCTCGGTCTTGTCCAGGGTTGCCTTTTTCTGCTCGCTGGTGGGGGTGGTGGGGGGATACTTGGGGGTGATCCATTCGGCGTTGCCGTTCTTTTCCAGCGCATCGATGGATGCGCCCAGGCCGATGATGCGGGACTCATAGAAGTGCCAACCGCCCAGGGTTTCCTCAGTGACGTTCTGGGGATCCTTCAGGTAGTCCAGAATGGCCTGGGAAGAGCCTCTGTTCTCGGCAATGGTGGTTTCCTCAGGGGTCATCTCGCCGTTGATGACGGCCATGTGCTCAGTGTAGTAAATGGAGGGATTGTTGGAGGGCAGGACTTCCATGTAATAGGGACGGCCCTCGTTGTGTCCGCCGGCGTTGATGTAGGCGATGACCTCCGGCGCGGTTTCCGCGGTGGCGCGGGCCAGATCGTCATAGAGGATGTTCAGCATTTCCACTGCCACCTGGGGATACTTGCAGTCCTTGCTGACCACCAGGAACCGCTCGGCGGCGTTTTCGTGGTAGGCGTGGACGATGCCGTTGTCATCGGCCACCGTATAGGCGATGTACTCGGCCTCCGGCACCAGGGCCTTGACGCTGCTCAGACGCCAGTCGGGGATATGCCATGCGCCAAAGACGATGCCCAGCTCGTTGTTGATCATCATGGCGTTGATGTCATCGGTGGTGCGGGTGCCGAACTGGGGATCCAGGATGCCCTCCTCGTACCACTCGTTCATCTTGGCCCAGGCAGCTTTGACTTCGGGCGCCAGGGTGGACCAGCTCATGGTGCCGTCGGGGTTTTCGATCCATCGGTCGATGTAGCCGCCCATGGCGTTGGCGATGCACATGGCATCGCCGATATCATTGCCGGAAAAAGCCATGCCCACGGTGCTGTTGCCGCCGCCTACATTGGCGTCCACAAAGGCCTTGGCCACAGCGGCGATGTCATCCAGCGTGATGCACAGGTCGCCGTCGGGGTCGGGGTTGAGGCCCAGCTTGTCCAGCCAGTCCTTGCGCATCCAGCACAGGACAGGGACGCTGTTGTCGGGGTTCGTACCGGGAATACCCATCAGCCGGCCGTCAAAGGTTGCCATGCTCAGGCAGCGGCCGTCGTAGGAATCGTAGAGGCTCTTGATGTAGTCAGAGGCGTACTCCTCGTACACATCGGTCATGTCATAGGTCAGGCCGTTGTTCACCATCTCGACAAAGGTGTCGTAGCTGATGACGGTCATGATGTCGGGCAGTTCGCCCGAGGCGACGCAGGTGGCCAGCTGGTTGGTGAAAGCGTCACCGCCTGCTTCAAAGCTGTCCACCAGATCCACGTTGAGCTTGGATTCAATGTAACGGGTGTAGGCGTTGTCTTCAAAAGTCTGGCCTTCCGGGAACAGGGCAGCGGCAGAAGGTTCCGCAAAACGGCCCAGGGTGATGGTCAGGGTGTCCACATAGGCTCCGTTTTCGTCCTTAGCCACAGAAACGGCGGCAGATTCATCGCCGCCTCCGCAGGCGGTCAGTGCGGTGAGTGCGCAGGCAACGGTGGCAGCCTTCAAAAATGATCTGCGCGAAATCTTTCTCATGATAAAATCCTCCACGATGTTCAGTCAGATTTTCCGGAATTCGTTTTTTGTCTGCTCCATCCAGGATACAAAAAACAAATCCTCTTCCAGTTTGTATATGTCTCGTTCTGACAGGCTGCGCAGCGTGTCTTTTTGACGAGCTCATTGTACAATACCGAAGAGGATTTGAAAAGGGTTTCGCGCAACGTTTCCTACGAAACTGATAAATACCACAAAAATTATTTGTGGGTTTTGCGCAACGTTTCCTACGAAACTGATAAATGCCACAAGAATTATTTGTGGGTTTTGTGCAGATCTTGTGACCAGGGCGCGGCGTTGGGGGTTGATTCGCGCACCGAGTTGCGGCGGATCAGTTCAACAGGCTGAACGTAATTTTTACACTCCACCGGTTCCTGCCGAATCAGACGCACCAGCAGTTCCACGGCGGCCTCTGCTTTGGCCGGGACGTTCTGACGCACTGTCGTCAGAGGGGGATGCATGAGTTCTGCATAGATGCAGTCGTCAAACCCGGTGACGGAGACCTGCTCCGGCACCTGTATGCCGTGGTCCTGCAGATAATTCATCACTTCCGCCGCATCATAGTCAGAGGCCAGGGCCACAGCCCTGGCCTGGACAAAGCGATCCAAATAGTGGCCGTACATGACACGGCGCAGAGAAAGATCCTCGGGGAGAAGAATATGGCGCTCTTCTCCGCAGTCAATCCCGGCAGAGCGCATCTGATGCTGAAATCCTTTCCAGCGGTAATGGTCTGCGCCGGTATCACACTCGGCGGCAAAGATGGCCTGGGTGTACCCGTTGTCCAGCAGATACTTTGCAATCATGGCGCCGCCGCCGAAATCATCAGTCCCCACGTTGACGTAGTGGTACTCCGCTTCGGGATAGGTGTCAATCAGGACCATATATTTGTTGAGTTGCCTGCGCAGCTCCTTGTATTTCTTTTCGTCCAGTCCCAGGACGACAAGACCATCCACATTCCATCGGGAGGCAATCTCTGCCACCTGGTCCGTATTTTTGTCCTGGCCATTGATCAGCATGACATAATATCCGTTTCGATGGGCTGTCTCTTCTACACCAGACAGAAGTTCTGCCACAAAGGTATCGCGCAGAGAAGGGATGCCGTGGACACAGTTGTAGCCCAGCACCAGTCCAATGATGCAGGACCCTTTGCGGGTCAGCTCACGGGAAGATGTATTCGGGACATAGCCCTCCTGGTTCAGAATTTCCGAAATTTTCCGGATCATTTCCTTGGAGACTTTTTTGGTGTTGCCGTGCAGCACATTGGACACTGTTGTCCGGCTTACACCAACTTGATCTGCAATATCCTGCAAACGCTTCATGGCTGTTCATACGCTCCCTGTTTGATCAGTTGAAACACAAACGGTTTTCAACGTAATCATAGCATATTCATACAGTAATTGCAATCCGAATGATCCTTTGATCTTCAACAAGAAACGCTCCTGCCAGTTTTACACCGACAAGAGCGTTTCTTGTGTTATTCAAAAATATCGGCAAGGGTAAGCAGCTGTACTTCTCCGCGTTCCTGTGCCTGAAGTAGTCCGTCCGTAAATCCGCCTTTCGAGAAAATGTAGTAGTGGTAGTTTGTTCCTTTCCCAAAGACTGCTGCATATTCCCGAATCAGTTCCAGCTCGTCCAAACCGATTTTTTCATTGCGGTATTTGCAGGAGCCGATGATATAGTCATTGCCCTCAACCGGCGTTCCGACAATGTCGATCTGGATCTGCTTCTTTTTTTGAGGGTCAGTTCCCCACCACTGCCCGATCTCACTCAACTCGATAGGAAGATCATTCGCATAATAGAGCAAGTAGTCTTGGCACATCTTCTCAAAAATCAGGCCCATATAGTCCGGAAAATACTGTTTCACTGCATGAGGGTAGGTCTTTGCGATCCTCCCCGAATCAATAGCACTTGCATTGACCGGCACAAAACGGTACCAAAAACGAAAAAAATTGTCCGCCAGAAGATAGATCGTTTTTTTGCCCGGTTTCTCTGTGATCGGCGTTTCCTTTTTGACGATTCCAAGGTCTATCAACGTTTTGAGGTACTTCGCCACCACAGAGTTTTCTTCACCAACCTTCGTGGTGATATCATTCAGGCGAGAAGCCCCCTCTGCAATTGCCTTGATGATTGCATTATAAATTGCCGGCTCACGCAGCTCCTGCTTTAACAGGTTGGCCGGTTCCTCATAGAGGTAGCTGGAACGGTCAAACAAGTTTTCCATCAGTGCTTCATCTACGCTGTCCCGAACATCCAATTTGTTGATATAATGCGGAACGCCGCCTGTAATGCCATAAATCAGGGCGTTATCTTCCTCGGACAGATTCGGATGGAATACCGCTGTTTCCTTATAATCCAGCGGCATGATCTTGAATTGCGCTGTTCTGCGCCCATACAGAGGGCTTTCTTTGCCCAAGACCTGACTTTCCATAAAACTCATGGACGAGCCACACAGGATCAGGTACATTTGGGAATCTGTCCATTTATGGTCGATGATGTGCTGAAGCATTGCAGAAATGGCTGGTTTAGCCTTTGCAAGATAAGGGTACTCATCAATTACAAATACGATCCGCTGCTCTTTGGAGAGAGCTGTCAGTTCGTCCAATGCTGCATCGTAGGTTGTAAATTCCGGAGATGATTCTGCATTGGGTCGTTCAAAACTCATGATTGCCTTGGACAAGGCTTCCAGATTTTCTTTTCCGGTCGTATTCAAGGCAGAGAAGAAAATGGTCGGTTTATCCTTGCAGAATTCATTGATCAGCGCAGTTTTTCCAACACGGCGTCTGCCGTAAATGACAACGCATTCAAACTTTCCATTCTCATATCGTTTGTTTAACTTCCGAAGTTCCTCATCGCGGCAGTAAAATCGGCTCATTTCGTTCCCTCCCCAAAATGTATCCATCAAATTTATATACTCGTAAGTTAGTTTCTTACGAGTATAATACTTCATTTCTTACATAAAGTCAAGAAATAAATTTTTGACGGCTCATCGAGAAACAGGAACGATACTTCCTATTTTACTCAAAAATTGTGAACTCTGAGTTCCTGTTCATTTCGTTCCGCATCGGTTACAATACAGCCATAGCTTCGGCAAGCGTTCAAAGCAGCCCTCAAGCTATCCCGCCCCTTGAAAATTGAACAAGCATTCTTCAGTCACGCTTCTGTGATGATGAGCCACGTCCGTAACAAATGCGATGATCTCCCACTGAGGGAATGAGCGGTAGGTTGACGGTAAATGGATGACAGCTTCTCCATAGCTAAGAGCCATCACAGAATAATGATACTTCTGCCTTCGGGCAGCTCGGTGAGAACCACGGAGAGGTGAGAACCCTATGGATTCGGTACGCTGCCGGACGGCTGAAAGATTTCCCACACGAAAACAGAGTTTTCGGTTTCCGGGGATGTCGGGGACAAATACGGAAAGGTATAGAACTATAAATCACAGCAATTTGCTGTTTGAGATAGTAGGGTGGGCTGTGCGAGCAGCCCACTGTTACATATACGGATAGAAAGGAGAAATCCAAATTGGCCACACGAGGTAAAAAAGAGAAAGAGTATCCGCCTATGCCCGCAAACTGGATGTACAAGCGCGGGGATGTCTACATGATGGATCTGAATCCTTACAGCGGTTCCGAGCAAGGCGGCATCCGACCTGCCATTGTTGTCCAAAACGATGACGGTAATTTTTATTCCAATGTTCTTCTGGTCGTTCCACTGACAACACAGATCAAAAAGCGAAATATGCCAACGCATTTTATTCTGCACAATCGTTTTTTGAGTGCGCCATCTATGGCGATTTGCGAAAGCCCGCGCCCCGCAGATAAATCCAGAGTGTTAAGCTACCTTGGGCACCTGTCCAAATATGAAATGCGGCAAGTGTCAGTGTGTCTGCAATACAGCTTTGGGTTCATTGGATACAAGTCATTCCGAAAATACCTTACGGCTCCTCCGCAGGAGGATGTTCTCGCCGCTGCAAAAGAGCTGCTCTCCCAGCAGTTTCAGAATCTTCGGGTGCTGAACAGTCAGCCCCCTGCTCTCGCCAAGCACACAAAAGGCGATCTACATAGCATTGAGCAGATATCGGAAAGGATGCTCTCCACCCCGACGGAATCTTCTGTTGAGTTCATGGTTGCAGAACTGGATGATGCGCTTCAATCGCTTATGTTCCGCTGGAATATCTGTTATGAACGGTATTCCGCTTTCCGCTTATCCGATAACGAAAAGAAGAAAATCGGTTCGATTATCCAATCAGGAATTGATTTTCTGCAAAAAAAGAAGGAGGTTCCTTTATGATGAACGCAGTTGTAAAACCTTACCATGAAATGTGCCTGAACAGCAGTGAGCTGATCGTGCCGCGCGACACTTATCAGCGTGCTCTTCACCCCGCTCGTGTTGCCCGTATCGCAAAAGAATTTGACGAGCGGGTTGCCAATGAGCCGAAGATCAGCTTCCGGGATGGTCACTACTATGTGATGGACGGGCAGAACACCATCGCTGCCCGGAAGTTCCTGAACGGTGGTGATGATCTGCAGATTCGCTGCAAGGTCTACTTTAACATGACCGAGCAGGAAGAAGCCCTCCTATTTGCACAGCAGACAGGCATTTCGGAACGGCTGAGTGCAGGGCAGAAGCTCCGTGCCCTGATTTTTGCAGGGGAGCCTGCTGCCGTTGCATTCCAGCAGGCCACCGAATTGGCTGGCGTTCATCTTTCTTTTGAAGAAGGCCGGGGCAAGCAGCGGATCAGCTGCATCGCAACCGCCTATCACGAATTCATCCGGCTTGGTCCTGAACTGTGTATCGAATCCCTTGATGTTTTGCTGAATGCGTGGGACGGAGAACCTGATTCCATGAGTTCTGCAAATCTGCTCGGCATCTGCCGCTTTGTAGAACTGTACCACTCCGAATACAGTAAAAGCCGTCTGATTGCCAAACTGCGGCAGGTCGATGCATTCACGATTTTTCGCCTTGCACGAACCGCAGGCGTAAGCCTTCCCGGCAAGACGAAGTACCTTCAGCAGGTCTATACTATTTATAATGGTGGCAGCCGCCGGGCTGCATTGCCGCTCAAGTTTTAACTTTAAGTATGTTTAACGAGGTATTATCCAATGATTATCCATGAAGAACCTTCGCCCAACTCGGTTTCCTCCCCTGTTTCCACAGCAAAGGACAGCCGCTGCTATACCGTAGAAGACCTGATGGAAATGCTGCTCCTGAGCCGTCCCACTGTCTACCGTCTACTGAAGCAGAACGAATTCCGCTGGTTCAAGGTAAGCGGCGCTTACCGTATTTCCAAAGCCAGCTTTGAAGCATGGCTCAATGATGGCACTGTTGAACGCAATCCTGCTGTTTGACATCCTCAACATTTCACGCGAAATCTGCTATTCTTTAGCCGGGATGAGAAATCCCGGCTAAACTTTTACATAGATAGAGAGGTGTCTTTCATGGATGATATGCGGAATACTTCGGCTCCCTTATACGGAAAAGCTGAACCTGCCACTACCAAAACCACCATGTCGGTTCGTGAGATGCGGCAGCTTCTCGGCCTTGGCAAAACAGACAGCTATTGGCTGCTTCATAAGAATCTCTTTGAAGTCATTCTGATAAACGACAAAAGGCGTATCGTTATTTCCAGCTTTGAGAAATGGTATGCCAATCAGGTCAAATATCATAAGGTCAATGGTTCGCCACCGGGCGAGGAACTTTGCAAACGGTCCTATTCCGTTCCTGACGCCGCCGAGATATTGAAGGTGAAACCCGAAACGATCTATACACTCATCCGACAGGGCAAGTTGAAAACAGAAACGGCAGACTTCTGTATGAGAATTCCCAAAGAGGACTTTGAGCGGTGGTACCGATCACAAAGTCGCTACCGCACAGCAGCCGACCGTGAGCGTGACCGGGAGATTGAAGCGCAAACCATCTCCATCCCGGAAATGGCAAAACTACTCGGTATCCCACGCAAGAATGTTTATGGGATTCTTGATTGCAAAAAATACCGAGATTGTTTCGTCATTGAGCGCGTGGCCGACAGGCCGCGCATTACCAAAAAAAGTTTTAAGGCATGGCTTAAAAGCCAATCTACATACCAACTTCAAAAACCGAAAAAAGAAACGCATGAGGAGCCGCCGCTAAAACTGCAATGTCCCAAGAATGGGAAATACTACAGTTTTCAGGAAATTCAGGCTTTTTACGGAATCAGCCGCCCAACACTTGACTCGTGGGTTCTCAAAGAAGGAATTCCAACGATGAAGTTGGGAAGGGTAAAACGCATCCAAAAAGATGCTTTCGATGAAGTTCTGAAGTCCAAACGTAAAGTAGAGGAGGATGTATAATGGCTAGCATTGTCAAACGCAATAACCGATACTGCGTTGTCTATACCTACAAACACACTAATGGAACGCTAAAGCAGAAATGGGAAACCTTTACCGACCTTGCAGATGCCAAAAACCGTAAGAAAGAGGTCGAATACAAAGAATCCGTCGGTACCTTTGTGGCACCCCAGTGCCGAACTCTAAAAGACCTGCTTAAAGAATACGTCACCCTGTACGGAAGAACCAAATGGGCACTTTCAACCTATCAATCAAACACTGCACTGATTTCAAACTACATAGAACCGCTTATCGGCTCAATGAAGCTGCAAGATCTCACCACCCGCGTAATTGAGGGATATTATCAGCGGCTGCTTAAATACGAAGCCGTTGACCCTATGTGTGGAAAGCGTCAGCATCAATACGTTTCTCCCGGCACGGTTCGTTCGGTTCACAAAATTTTGAGAAGTGCCTTTGAGCAGGCTGTAAAGTGGGAACTTATGGAAAAGAATCCCTGTATTTATGCCACCTTGCCCAAATACACTGCAAAGAAGCGTGATATCTGGACTGCCGAGACCCTGTTCCATGCCTTAGAAGTCTGTGATAATCCACGGCTCCGGCTTTGCATCAACCTCTCCTTCTCTTGTTCCCTGCGCTTAGGGGAATTGCTCGGTCTGACATGGGATTGTGTGGATATCTCCCCCGAAAGCATTGAAGCCGGGCGAGCCTCCATTTACATAAATAAGGAATTGCAGCGTGTAGATATTGCTTCGCTGAACGCCTTGGAAAATAAAAATGTCATCACTCGTTTTCCCTCGCTGAGTTCCCGCTGCACCACGGTCCAGGTTCTGAAAAGCCCTAAAACAGACAGCAGTATCCGAACCATTTTTCTCCCCAAAACAGTTGCTGAAATGCTTGTCCACTATAAAGCCGAGCAGGACATGACAAAGGACGCACTGGGTGCAGAGTATGCAGACTATAATCTCGTGGTTGCCGGCCCGCTGGGAATGCCGACCGAACAATCCACCATTAACGGTGCATTGAAGCAGCTGATTGAGGAAAACGATCTCCCCAAAGTGGTTTTCCACAGCTTCCGACACTCAAGCATTACATACAAGCTCAAGCTGAACGGCGGCGATATCAAAGCCGTGCAGGGCGATTCCGGTCATGCACAGGCTTCGATGGTCACCGAGCAGTACGCACACATTCTGGATGATGATCGGCGTTTGAACGCACAACGATTCGACGATTTCTTCTATCAGCATCATGGTGCAGAGCCTGAAGCCCTCCCTCGCGCAGAGCAATCCACTCCCAAAGCCAGTCCAGTCGATACAGATGCGGCAGCAGCTCTTGCTAAACTGCTGGCTGACCCCTCTATGGCTACACTCATTAAAAATCTTGCAAAGAACCTATAAGCCTCTATACATAAACAGCGGCAGTTTTCCGTATATGGAAAACTGCCGCTATCTGTTTTAGGATGATCCCGTTTCTTTGTGTTTTTTCGTCTTAGCTTCCTCTATGTCCATCTTCAGCTGATGTGTAAGCTGTTTTACATAATCGAGTGAAACTTCATAGCCTTCTGCGATTTTTTCTGCCGGCATCCCATCAAGGATACGGGAGATCACAATGTTCTGAGTGGCTTGTTTTCTCGACTCTGCAATCATTTCCTCAATAGAGGGGCAATGTTTATTATGCATCCAATTCAAGTAATCCAAGCGTTCAGCTTCTATCCGCGATAGAAGCCTGACTGCATAGAAATTGTCATCTACCTCGAAGCGAACTTCCTCTCCGGGTTTGACTTCAAGTTTTTCCAGAACCGCATCTGGGAGTTTTACAGTTCCATCTTCACCGACTACAATATTAAATTTCTTTTCCATCGCACACTCCTAAAATCACGCAAAGTTCCTTGCATCCAGTGCCTTTACTCCCGTAAGAATACCATAAGCCCCTTCCTTTTACAAGACAATGCGCATTTCCATTCGCACTGTTACATAGACCAGAGTTTTCTCGCAGAAAGCTCTGGTCTTTTTCTATTGAAAACATTTGTCCATCACACCAGCTACGGCTGTATGGTCTGGTTCACGAATGCTAAACAAGCAAATATCCGTAGGGAAACGTACACTTCCCAGCTAATGAAAGGTGGGCATTTTACAATAAACCTTCCACTTTTCATTAGCTCTGCTAATTTTCTGCTAATGAAAAGCCTTTTACTCGTTTTATTTCGGGGTTTGTGTTCTTTACTCAGATTGACAGCGCAACAAAAAATCAATTGATAAAACGTTACTTGTTTTACCTACTTTTGCCTAGGATTTATGGCTTCAGCCCCTACTCCTAAGGGGAAGGCCGCAGGTTCGACTCCTGTCCGGGACATGATATAAAACAGCGGCAGATTTCCGTTTTTGGAAAACTGCCGCTGTTTGTTTTAAGAAGATGCCGCTATCTTGTCGGCCAGTTCTTCCATCTCATCCATCGAAAGATGCACATATCGTACATTCTTATCCTTACATCGAGATCCAGCCCAGAGCATTGGCCACAGAGCTCACCAGAATGATGGCCGCGAACACGGGGCACAGATAGCGGATCATAAAGTTGAAGATCTTTTTCCGACGGAACGGTTTCCCGTCGGCGGTGACCTCCACTTCGATCTTTTCCACCCCGATGACCCGCGACACCAGCAGGCAGGTGGCAATGGCCGCAATGGGCATCATGACCGAGTTTGTCAGGAAATCGAAGAAATCCAGGAACTGCATCCCGAACACCGTCACACCGGCCAGAGGACCATAGCCCAGGGCCGACAGACTGCCCAGTGCCACCATAATGACGCCAATGCAGCCGGTCGCTTTCTGGCGGCTCCAGCCCAATTCATCCTCAAAGGTGGAAACGGCGCTCTCGGTCAGAGCAATGGAGCTTGTGACCGCAGCAAAAAGGACCAGAAGGAAGAACAGCACGCCGACAACGTGGCCGAACCCCATGCTCTCGAACACTTTGGGAATGGTGATGAACATCAGCGAGGGACCTGCCTGCAGGGTATCCGGGTCACCACCGGAGAAGGAGAACACTGCCGGAATGATCATCAGACCTGCCATGATGGCAATGGCCGTATCAAAGACCTCGACGTTCTCGGTGGATTCCTCAATGGAAACGTCCTCTTTCATGTAGGAACCAAAGGTCACGAGAATGCCCATGGCAATGGACAGCGAGTAGAACATCTGCCCCATGGCGGTGACGACGGTCATCCAGGAAAAATTGGCCACGTTGGGCACCAGGAAGTACTTAACGCCTGCCAGTGCACCCGGACGGGTGACCGAGTAAACGGCAATGATCACCGACAGGACCACCAGAACCGGCATCATCAGCTTGGACACCCGTTCCACACCATTGCGTACCCCGGCAAAAATGATGACCAGCGTAAAAATGGTAAAGATGAGGAAACACACCTCTGCAGACAGACCGCTGGAAATAAAGCCGGAAAAATAGCCGTCCTGTGCCAGCTCACTGCCGTGGCCGCTGACATATGCGGAAAGATACCGGATGACCCAGCCGCCAATGACCGAATAATACGGTACGATCAGAATGGGAATGACTGCATTGATCCAGCCGCCGAATTTCAGCCTGCCGCTTTTGCCGAATGCGCCAAATGCCCCCACCGGGCTCTTTTTGGTCATGCGGCCAAGCGCTGTTTCGGCCACGATCATGGTATAGCCAAACGTAACGGCCAGCACGATGTACACCAACAGAAAAATTCCACCGCCGTATTTTGCGGCGAGATACGGGAAACGCCAGATGTTGCCCAGACCCACCGAAGCGCCTGCGGCACTCAGCACAAAGCCGATCTTGCCGGAAAAGGCACTTCGTTTGCTGTGTTTTTTATCCATAAATCCTTCTTCTCCTATTCTGTGATTCGGTCGGAACGTGGTTCCAGTGTAGCACGGTTCATGAAAAAACTCAATCATTTTCCGGTCTTTATCAAAAATGTTGATATACTTGTTCTGCAAATGAGAGAGGGCCTCCCCCGGCTTGCGCCGGAGAAGGCCCTCTCTCATTTGGCTAACGATGCATATATGGAAGAAGGGGAATCACATAACCAGATAGCCGCCATCCACAGGGATGATGGCACCGCCCAGGTAGTCGCTGGCATGAGAAGCCAGGAAGATGCAGCAGCCCTTCATGTCATCGGGGGTGCCCCAGCGGTGAGCGGGAATGCGCTGGGTCAGCTCGTCGTAACGCTGCTGGGTGAACTTGGGGTTCTTCGGGTCGGTCAGGGCCACGTTCATTTCGGTGTCCATGTAGCCCGGAGCGATGGCGTTGACGTTGATGCCGTACTGCAGCAGGTCGTTGCTGAAGGCCTTGCACAGCTGCATCACGCCGCCCTTTGCAGCGGAGTAAGCGGGCACGGTCTTGCCGCCAAACCAGGAGCACATGGAGGCGATCATGATGATCTTGCCGTAGCCCTTGGCCTTGAAGATGTTGGAAGCAGCACGGGACAGCCAGAACACAGAGTTCAGGTTGGTGTTGATCACATCATCCCAATCCTTGTCAGGGAACTCGTTGGAGGGGTGACGGCGCTGGATGCCGTGGGCCGGCACCAGGATGTCCAGGTCGCCCAGCAGCTCGACGCACTTGTTGAATGCTTCGTTGCACTGGTCACGGTCGGACAGGTCCGCCTTGACGCCGTAGCACACAAAGCCGCGTGCCTTGAACTCGTCGGCAACCTGATAGACCTTGTCGGAAGTGCCGATGATCGCCACTTCTGCGCCGGACTCCATCAGGCCCTCTGCCATGCCCTTGCCCAGGCCGCGGGTGCCACCGGTAACGATTGCTTTCTTGCCGGTGATATCAAACAGACTATTAACCATTTTTATGCCTCCAAAACAAGATGTTCTTTACAGTTTCTTACGGAGTCTGCAGCGCGCCGTCCATGCGGCGGGTCTGCGTCCAGGTCGTTACGGTATTTTCGCAGGGGTACTTCTCGGCTTCCTTCTCGATCAGGTCCACGCCAAGGCCGGGCTTGTCGTTTGCGTAAACGTAGCCGTCCTTGTACTCGGGCAGACCGGGGAACACCTCCAGCAGAGCACCATGGGGTCCCTTCAGCTTCTGGATGACGAAGTTGGGCGGCTCAATGCCGGACCACTCCTGCACGCCGAAGTTCGGGGCAGCCAGGTCGATGTGAACGTTGGCTGCATGAGCCAGCGGGGACATATCACCGGGGCCATGCCATGCGGTGCGCACGCCGAACTGCTCTGCAAAGATCTGCAGCTTGCGGGCGGGAGTGATGCCGCCCACCTGGGTGATGTGCACACGGATGTAGTCGATCAGGCGCTCGGTGATGAGGGTGCGGTACTCGTAGGGGTTGTTGAACAGCTCGCCTTCCGCGATGGGAATGGAAGAAGCGTTCTTGATCTGGCGGATGTACTCCACCTGCTCCAGAGAAACGGGGTCCTCCAGGAAGGTCAGGTGGTAGGGCTCCAGCTCCTTGGCCAGACGAACGGCATCGGCCGGAGCGATGCGCTCGTGCACATCGTGCACCAGGCCGATCTCATCGCCCATCTTGCTGCGGATGCCGTCGAACAGTTTGACGGTATCACGGATGTAGGCATTGCCGTCCAGATACACGCCAGGCTTTGCGCCCACCGGTGCACCGGCCGGGGTATGGCCGTACTCGCTGCCGCCGTAACCGCCGCACTGGCAGCGGATGGTCTTGACGCCGATCTCACGGTACTTGGCGATGTTCTCGCAGATCTCGGACAGGTCGCGGCCATCGACGTGGCGGTACACCGGCACGCCCTCGCGGCACTTGCCGCCGAACAGCTGGTACAGGGGCATGTTGGCCATTTTGCCTTTGATGTCCCACAGAGCCATGTCCACACCGGAGATCGCATTGTTCTCGATGGGGCCATTGCGCCAGTAGCCGTTCTGGTGCATGAGCTGCCAGATGTCGTTGATGTCCGAAACATCCCGGCCGATCAGCAGCGGGCGCAGATATTCTTCCACGACCAGCTTGACGGCCAGATGCCGGTAAGCGAAGGTACCGCAGCCCAGGCCATACAGGCCCGGCTCGCTGGTTTCCACCTTCACCACCAGAAGGTTGATGCCTTCCGGCGCGGTGCAGATGGTTTTGATGTCTCTGATGGTTACCATAGGTTTCTCTCCTTAGCGGATCAGGAAGGTGCAGAAGGTCTCAGAGAACACGCACAGGAAGAACACTGCAACGTAGCCGATGAAGAAGGGAATCTCAGCCTTGGAGATCTCGCCGATTTTCAGTTCACGCACAGAGCGGGTGACCTGCACAGCCGAGAAGATGTTGACGGCCACGGGAGGGGTCATGGTACCGATGACGTTGGAGATGCACAGGATCATGCCAAAGTGGATGACGTTGATGCCCATGCTCTCGGCGATGGGCCACAGAACGGGGACCAGCAGAACTGCGATGGCGGTGCCTTCCATGAAGGTGCCGAAGATCAGCAGGATGATAGCCACGACCAGGCAGAACAGGGTCTTGTTCAGGTTCATGGAGACGACCAGCTGCACCAGAGCAGCGGAAGCACCGGAGAAGGTGAACACCCAGGAGAATGCGGTGGAAGCTGCGATGATGAACAGAATCATGGCAGCGCTCTTAGCAGACTTCATCAGGATGGGGATCAGGTCGGCGATCTTGATCTCCTTGTAGATGAACACACCGGCGATGAAAGCCCACACGCAGGCCACAGCAGCGGACTCGGTGGCGGTGAGCAGGCCAGAGTAGATGCCGCCCAGGATGATAACAGGGGTCATCAGAGCAGGCACAGCCTCCAGGAAGATCTTGCCGATCTCACCGGCGGTATGCTTGGTCTCAGCCTTGGGCCACTTTTCCTTGTGGGCAAAGTACAGGGCTTCCAGGATCAGGACGATCATGATCAGGATGCCGATGACCATGCCCTGGCTGAACATGTTGGTGACGGACGCACCGGTCAGGGTGCAGTACAGCACCATGATGATGGACGGGGGAATGACCGGGCCCAGGCCGCCGGCGATGACCAGCAGACCGGCGGTGCGGTCCTCCGGGTAGCCCTGCTTGACCATGTCAGCGTACAGCATGGAGCCGATAGCAACGACGGTTGCGGGAGCGGAACCGGACAGAGCAGCGAAGAAGGCACAGGCGATGACCAGAGCCACGCTCATGCCGCCGCGGATGTTGCCGATGAGGCAGTTTGCAAAGTTGACGATACGACGGGAAATGCCGCCGCCGGCCATCAGGTTGCCGGCCAGGATGAAGAAGGCAATGGCCATGATGGAGGTGGACTGCAGGCCGCCGAACACGCGCTGTGCGATAACGGCAGGCGAAACGCCCAGGTTGCCCAGAGCCACAGCGGCCAGAGAGCCGATGCCCAGGGACATGGAAATGGGGACTCCGATCAGAACGCAGACTGCGAAGATCAGAAACAGGATAACGCCAGCATTCATGATCACTTCGCCTCCTTCTTCTTGATGATGCCGTCGATGATGGCATCAATGTTGGTGATGTCGCTCATGTCGATGTGCATCATCTCACCCACCAGCATCAGGATCTGGTTGATGACGATCAGTGCAAAGGAGATGACCAGCGAGATGTAGATAACGAACATGGGCACCTTCATGACCGGAGTGGTCTGGCCGGCACTCATCTGCTTGGCCACCAGGGCCACGCTGAAGCGCAGCATGGTGCAGGAGAACACGATCAGGGCCACTTTGGCGATGAAGTTGATGACCTTGCCGACCATGGTACCCTTGAGCTTTTCCGTCAGGGCGGTCACGCTCACCTGCGTGCCGTCGCGCAGACCCAGCTCGGTGCCGATCAGGGCCATATAAACCATGCAGTACAGGGCCAGTTCCTCGGTCCAGGGCATGGAACCCTTAATAAAGTTGCGGTTCACCACCGAGATAAAGTAGCACACGACCATGATCACAAAGGTCAGGGCCGTTGCCCACAACTCGGCCAGGGTGACACCACGAACCACTTTCTTCAGTGCTTTCATGGAAGCTCCTCCTGTGTATGACAGCAATCCGCGGATGCAGCCTCTGAGGCTGCATCCGTGAACTGCGGCACAGATAGGCGTTCTATCTATGCGGATTTCTTCTTATAAACGTGCAGGGTCTGGTCAGGCTTAGGCCTGAGCTGCCTTGGCGGCATCCACAGCAGCCTGCCAGGTTGCGTCGTAGCTCACGCCGTTAGCACTCTTCTTGGCCTCGTAAGCAGCCTTCAGCTCGTCGGTGTCGATGTCGTACATGGTGACGCCCACGCCTTCCAGCTGGCCAATGGCCTCGTCGTTGGCCTCGTTCAGGTACTGCCACTGCTTCTCGCAGCCAGCCCAGACAGCCTCCACGAAGGTATCCTTCATGTCGTCGGGGATCTTGTTCCAGGCGTTATCGCTCATGCACAGGGGGATGTAAACGAAGCAGTGATGGGTCTTGGTGACAGAGGTGACACCAGCCTCATAGAACTTGTTGACCCAGCAGTTGGACACAGCGTTCTCGCAGGCGTCGATGGTGTTCTGCTGCAGAGCGGTGAACTGGTCGCCGGCTGCCAGAGCAACGGGGTTTGCACCGAAGGAGGTGAAGGCCAGCAGCTGACCGTCGTTCTGCATGGTGCGGATCTTGACGCCGTTGAAGTCTGCCATGGTCTGGATGGGCTTCTTGCTGAACACATCACGGAAGCCGGACTCCATGTAGCCGATGACGTGGATACCCTGAGCGTTTGCCTTCTCCTGGATCAGATCGCCCAGCTCATGGCGCACAGCGTAGTTGGCCTGATCCTGGCTGTCCCACAGGAAAGCCTGGTCCAGGATGCTCATCTCGGGAACGTAGTTGGCCAGCACGGAGTTGGCGCAGCTTGCGATATCCAGGTCGCCCTGAATGGCCATGTCCAGAGTATCAGACTCGCCGCCCAGAGTGCCGCCTGCAACGACCTTGATCTGGAACTGGCCGTTGGTGGCCTCGTTCACGCTGTCCGCGATGGCCTGAGCGCCCTTGTAGTAGTTGGACTGCTCGTTATCGACCATGGACAGGGTGAAGGTAACGGAATCGCCGGAAGCTGCAGCGCCAGCGGTGGAGCCAGCCGTGCTGCCGGCGGTGGAGGCAGAAGAGCCGCCGCAGGCTGCCAGAGCAGCAGCTGCGCCGATGATGCCGGCTGCCTTCAGGAAAGAACGACGAGAAATAACGTTTTTCATGGTAAGATCTCCTTCTTCACTTGTGTATATGCTTCGCTTTCTTCCAAGACGCACATCGTCATGTGACGTATGACGTCTTATGTTGGCTAAAATATAACACCGTCAACAGAGCTTGTCAACGGTGTCTGACCCAATTCTCCATATTTTACAAACGGAAAATTCATATTTTGTTAATTATCACGATTCTGGTTCTGCTCCATGCTCATGCGCCGCACAATCTCGATGCTCTCGCTGTTTTCGGACACATGCTCATACATGCTATCGTAAGCTTTTTGGGGGTCGTTGGCGCAGATGGCCTCCGCGATCTGCCAGTGGGTGCGGATGGTGTCCTCCAGCAGGCGGGGTGCCTTGAACTTGGTGAACATCTCAATACTATAGGTGATCACGGGCATGATCTCGGTGATCACACTGTTGTGGGTGCAGCGGGCCACATAGGCGTGGAATTCCTTGTCGGCCGGGCCGTGGTCCTCGCCGGAACGGATCTTGTGCTCCACCTGCTCACACAGCTGGCGCAGAGTGTCCTTTTCGTTTTCCTCAATGCGCTGGGCGGCCAGCTGAGCCACCCACGGCTCCAGCTGCAGGCGCAGCTCCATCAGGTCCACCGCCAGCGTGATCTTATCCTTTACATAGGCAAAGCCCAGCGGGTCCTCGATCTGACCCGGCTTTTCCACCACAAAGGTGCCCTTGCCCCGGCGGATCTCCAGACAGTTGCGTGCCACCAGCAGCTTGACCGCTTCGCGAATGGTGCCGCGCCCCACGTTCAGGCGGGCAGCCAGCTCAAACTCGTTGGGCAGCTTCTCGCCTGCATTGATGTTCTGGTCAATGATGACCTGATTGATCTGATCCGCCACCTGCTCTGCAAGGGAGGAAGTGCGGTTGTCCTGAATGTTGCTGAATACGCTATGATCCTGTGCCATCGTATCTGTACTCCGTTCTGCTCCGCTTGCTTACAGCTTCTATAAGGAAGCCGTATGTCTTTTGTAGACGTCATGACGTCGGACGTCGTTCCTTTACTTTATTATAGACGTATTTTGTTTGACATGCAAGTAGATTTTCCTGGTTTTTGTTGATCTATCACCGACATTCGTTTTTTCTTTTGTTTGATTGCACAAATTCCATACAGATTTTTTAGCAGAATATTCACATCCTACCCGCTCGGTTGGATGAGCCGGATTGTTCTGTGCGGTTTCAGGCATGAAAAAACAGCAGGCCGCAGCCCCTTGACGCAGAGCCTGCAAAGGGGTATACTCCGTGTCAGTGAAATATTCGGCTATGACGAGAACAAGTACCCGGGTGGAGTGCTTCAGAGAGCTGCCGGTGGATGCAAGGCAGTGCATGAACCCCGTGGGAAGATCCTCTCCGAGCTTTCGGGCTGAAACAGCGGCTGCTGTGTGTAGGCCCGGACGGCAGGCTTCCGTTATCAGAAGCCGCGCATTGTTGGATGCGCACTGAGGGGCCGGCCACCAGGAAACCGGGCTGGCAAGTAAGAGTGGTACCGCAGAGGATGTACACGCCTTTGTCTCTTATGATGGGAGACAAAGGCGTTTTTTATTGCGGCACCGGGCCATTCCGGATGTTTCATGCAAGAACAGCCTGTAAAACAGAAAGGACGAAACAACATGAAAACTCTGGAAAAAGTAAGCGATTTTGTGGGCAAGTACATGGCCGCCATCGTCATCGTGGTGGCAGCCGGTGCCCTGTTCTTCCCCGGCCCGTTCAGCGTGGTCAAAACCAGCTGGGTGAACACCCTGCTGGGCATCGTGATGTTCGGCATGGGCCTGACGCTGAAGCCCAATGACTTCAAGGTGGTGTTCAGCCGCCCGAAGGACGTCATCGTAGGCTGCGTGGCACAGTTCGCCCTCATGCCCTTCCTGGCATGGGTGCTGACCATGGTGTTCCACCTGCCCACCGAGCTGGCCATCGGCGTCATTCTGGTGGGCACCTGCCCCGGCGGCACCTCTTCCAACGTGATGACCTACCTGTCCAAGGGCGATGTTGCTCTGTCCGTCGGCATGACCGCCGTTTCCACCGTGCTGGCTCCTGTGCTCACCCCGCTGCTCACCCTGCTGTACGCCGGTCAGCGCGTGGATGTGAACCCCGTGAACATGTTCCTCTCCATCGTCAAGGTGGTGCTGGTGCCCATCGCACTGGGCTTTGTGGTTAACCACTTCTTCCATGAATTCACCCAGCAGGCCGTGCGTGTGCTGCCGCTGGTGTCCACCACCGCCATCGTGCTGATCATCTGCGCCGTGGTCTCCGCCAACAGTGCCAAGATCATGACCAGCGGCCTGCTGATCCTGGTCGTGGTCGTCCTGCACAACCTGCTGGGCTACCTGACCGGCTACGCCGTGGGCAAGGCCCTGAAGCTGGATTCCACCAAGTGCCGCGCCATCTCCATCGAGGTCGGTATGCAGAACTCCGGCCTGGCCACCAGCCTGGCTGCCGCCCACTTTGCCCAGTACCCGCTGGCCACCATCCCGGGTGCCGTGTTCTCGGTGTGGCACAACATCTCCGGTGCCGTGCTGGCAAACTTCTATGCCCGCACCGCCGATAAGCAGTAAGCCAACAGCGGTTTTATTCCAAAAGGAGCGGCTGTATGCGGAAAGTTCCGTGTACAGCCGCTCCTTTTTATGGTTTTGCAAAGCAAAAGACCAGAGCCCAGCCGTAAATGGCCTTCTGGCTCTGGTCTTTTGTCGGGGCTTTTCTATCAACTCCTGTTGTGGGTCAATGCCTTTTCAGCAAGCTGTCTTACTTCTTGTAAACGTAGACAGTGGCAACGCCATTGACCACAGCACCGTTCACCAGGCCCTCAGTGGTGGGCATGTGAGCAGCATCGCAGATGGCCAGGGTGCTGTTTGCAGGCAGCAGGTTTGCGGTATCGATCTTGGTGGTGCCAGCATCAACGGACACCTTCAGTTTTGCGCCGTACTTCTCGCTGGCCTCAGTAGACGGCAGATCGGATACCTCACCGAAATCGACCAGCTTATACTCGACATTCACTTCGTCCTTGGGAGACTGCTTCTTGACCATGTTGATGGTAACGATGCCCTTATCATCAATTTTCCCGTCCTCGGTGCTGATGAAGTCGTAGCCCTCAGCAGCTGCAGGCTTGTTTGCCAAGATGGTGGCAAAGCTCACGGTAGTTGCCAGAGCAGGAACCTGGATGACGACATCGCCAAAGACCTCACCAGCACTGGTGCTGAGATACTTCAGCTTCACATCACGCTTTGCGCCGGTATCAGGGGTCTCCTTGTCAGAGCAGCCCGCCAGAACACCAGCAGCAGCCACGGCCAGAGCCGCAACGCCTGCACCCTTCAGAAAGCTACGACGAGAGATGTTAGACATAAAAATCAACCTCACAATCTTTTTTGCAGCCCCAAACTGTATCATAGGGCCGCTTACCACTATATAATACCCCCCGCGGT
>SKEO01000170.1_pt1 | contig 62838 bp, 72 predicted proteins | sample 4826801 | NCBI WGS metagenome assembly SKEO01 (sample SAMN11008807, study PRJNA524170) | human gut metagenome | biome: Human fecal sample; material: Feces; isolation source: fecal sample from pouch patient p3 | host: Homo sapiens | place: Israel: Tel-Aviv | collected 2016-02-25 | reverse complement strand
ACTTAATAGCCTTCCCCTCTAGGGGAAGGTGCCCGAAAGGGGCGGATAGGGTGACTATGGTATGAAAGACAGCCGAGATAAGGTTTCCCGGTCACTCCTATGAGAGCTGCAAGTCCCCCGCGGCAGATTGAAAGCGAAAGTGAGATGATCGTTATTTCACATCGCCTTTTCTTCTTATTTAATGAATCCGACCTCTTTGCTGATACGTTCGATTTCTTTTCCTTTTCTCTTGTTGTATTCCACTTTCATTTCTTCGAAGTAGTTTCTTCCATACGAATCGATAGATACGATCAGCGGGCCGAATTCTTTGACATGGCAGTGCCAGAGAGTTTCCGGCATGCCCAGATCCTTCCACTGGGCTTCGACGATTTCCTCGACCTCTTTGGCAGCGACGACGGCATTGCCCGCAGGGAATACGCAGTGGATCGCACCAAATTCCTTACAGCCGCGCTCGGTATTTTCGCGCATGCCACCTTTGCCTACGATGACGCGGACGCCGGTCGTTTTGATGAATTCATACTCGAATTTCTCCATACGCATGGATGTGGTCGGACCGACGGAGACCATTTCATAAGTCCCGTCATCATGAGGTCGAATGATCGGTCCGGCATGGAGAATGGCCTCGTCTCTGACATCGACAGGGATCTTCCGTCCTTCTTCGACGACGCGGCGATGAGCCACGTCACGACAGGTGGTGAGATCCCCGGAGAGATACACAATGTCTCCGATATGAATATCTTTCAGATCTTCTCTGGAAATCGGAGTAACCAGGATTTTTTTATCTTCTTTCACGATGACAGCCATGATAGTCTCCCTTCCTTATTTCTCTTCATATACGAAATGGCTATGGGTATCGGTGGTAAAGTTCAGGTCTTTATCGAAAATGATATGACCGCGACGATGGCTCCAGCAGCCTACATTCAGCGCACAGCCGATGACGGATGGATGGCGTGCCGTATTCTCGATATGGACACCCATGACAGAGTAGTGCCCGCCCATGCCCTGCGGTCCAAGGCCGAGTGCATTGATGCCATCTTCTAAGAGTTTCTCCATCTTGGCAGCTCTTGGATTGTCGCTGTGGCTGTCTACCGGACGCATGAGGGCTTTCTTGGAGTTCAGCGCTGCTGTCTCGACAGAGGTGCCGACACCGATACCGATCAGGAGCGGCGGGCAGGCATTGAGCCCATAAGAAGTCATGCGGTCCATGACAAATTTCACAATACCTTCATAGCCTTCGCCAGGCATCAGCACGGTCGCACAGCCGGGAAGCGAGCAGCCGCCGCCGGACAGGTAGGTGTAGATCTCACACTGATCCGAATGGGGGATGATATCCCACCAGACAGTCGGCGTCCCCTTGCCGACATTCTTGCCTGTATTGTATTCATCGAAAGTCTCAACCGAGTTGTGGCGAAGCGGCGTCTCAAAGGTCGCCTGAATGGTGGCTTCGCGCAGCAGGTCTTCCAGTTCATTGATATAAGGAAATGCAGTGCCGCAGCGTACCCAATACTGCGGGACACCCGTATCCTGACAGGACGGGCGCTGCAGCTCTTCGGCGAGCCTCTGATTTCTAAACATCGTGCGATAAATGACCTTCGCAAGCGGATGGTCCTCTTTGTCGCGCAGTTCTTCCAGTTTCGCGATCACATCATCCGGCAAACGGATGGCGGTATGTCCCAGAAAATGAGCCATGACATCGGTCAGTTTTTCTACTCCAGTTTTCATTTGGATCCTCCTTCGATCAGCTGCCAGTTTTTCGCGTCTCAGCTGACCCTTTTACTTTATAGGAAGCTCTCACCGCTCCCCTTGACTGTCTGCAGTATAGTCCTCTTCCAGATAAAAATAAATTTCAGAATATTGAAGTTAGCTTCAGAAAAAACTATACTAAAAAGAAATGAAGGTTCAGGGTTCAGGTTGATGGGTTCAGGGTTGTGGTGGCAGCATTCCCCTTATGAGGAAGGGGGACCGCGCCAGCGGTGCTCGGGTGCTTACGTGAGTGTCACTATGTTTGCAGACGCATTTTGCTCATCTGTCTTTCATGCCGCAGGTACCCTATCCGCCCCTTCGGGGCACCTTCCCCTTGAGGGGAAGGCTAAACCGGTGCGCGAAGCCGCCACCTTCATTCCTCATTCGAGAAGAGCTTTCATCCACAATCAAAAGGGGCGCTACGCCCTACGGGCTCCCCCCCAATTTTCCAAAAGGAGTCTTCCCATGACCTTACAGCAGCTCACTTATTTCTGCGCCGTCTGCCGTTATCACAGCATCGTCCGCGCAGCGAAAGCCCTCTACATTTCCCAGCCTACGATTTCCACCGCCATCCATGAACTGGAGAAAGAGTTCCACATTTCCCTTTTCCTTCACACGCCGAACCGCATCCGCCTTACGGAAGAAGGCGCCGCTTTTTATGAAAGAGCCAACGACCTCCTACAGCGCGCGAGGAATATGCAGGAGGAATTCAGTCAAGCCGCACTCTCCGTGCGTCCCATCCGTGTCGGCATTCCTCCGATCCTGTCCACCATCTTCCTTCCCGCACTCTCTGATGCCTTCGAAGCGGTATGTCCTGTTCCGCTCGAGCTCTCCGAATGCGCCTCCCACCGCGCCGCCGAGCTCGTACAGGAGGAAAAACTGGACATCCTTTTGGGGAATCTCGATATATATAATCTGGAGCAGTACCACTACTATACGATGAAAGAGGATCACTATGTCTACTGCGTTTCCAAAAATCACCCCCTCTCGCATCTGACATCCGTCAGCCTGCCTGCCCTTTCTGAGGAAACGCTGCTTCTCTTCCACATGGACTCGGTACAGACACTCACCATCACCGCCGCCTTCCGCGCCCTCGGCCTCACGCCACACGTGAAGCTCTACCTCAGCCAGCTGACGACGATGATGAACTATCTGGAAAGCGGCCGCTGCGGTGCCTTTCTCTACTCGTCCATTCCCATCGATGAGGAGCGTTTCGTCCGCATACCGGTCACGCCGGAAATCAGCACCAAGTTTGGCATCCTCTGGAAGAAGGGCATCTTTCTCCCTCATGGGCTCGAAGAGTTTATCCGTTTTGTGAAAAGAAGGTATGTGAGGTGACTGGTGACTATGGAAACGCTTCGTCCCCCTCTTCCTTACACCGCTCGATTTCAGAAATCAGGCTTCAGACGGATGTGCCGCAGCCCCCTTCCCCAATCGTTGTATAATAGTAGGGTATAAATAAAGGAGGCCCTCATGAATACCAAAGAAACCATAGACGCCATTCTCGCTGAGACAGGCAAAGCCGTCCTGGGCAAGGACGATGTGCTCCGCCGTATACTGACCGCCATCTTGGCAGGCGGCCATATCCTGATCGATGACATCCCCGGCGTGGGCAAGACGACCATGGCCGTCGCCTTCACCCGCACGCTCGGGCTTGACTACAAGCGTATGCAGTTCACTCCCGATGTCCTGCCCTCGGATATCACGGGATTTTCCATGTATGACAAAGCCTCCGGCAGCTTTCGCTACGTGGCAGGCAGTGCGATGACGAATTTTTTCCTCGCCGATGAGATCAACCGTGCCTCTCCGAAGACACAATCCGCGCTCCTTGAGGTCATGCAGGAAGGGCGCCTCTCGGTCGACGGCAAGACCTACACCGTCCCGCAGCCCTTCATCGTCATGGCGACACAGAATCCTTTCGGCTCCTCCGGCACACAGGAGCTCCCCGAGTCGCAGACCGACCGCTTCATGATCCGCATCACCGTCGGCTATCCGTCCCGTGAGAACGAGATCGAGATACTGAAAGGCAGCCGCCGGAGCGCCGCCTTGTCCCTCAGCGCCGTCATCACGCCCGATGACCTTCTTACCCTTAGAAAACAAGCCGCAGAGATCCACGTCGAAGACAGCCTCTTCGCCTACATGGTGGATATCGCTGCTGCTACCAGAGAAAGCCATGACATCTCGCTCGGTATCTCTCCGCGCGGCACGATGGCGCTTTCCGCCATGACCCGCGCTCATGCCCTCATGGAGGGCAGAGCTTACGCGACCCCGGATGACGTCCTCGCCGTCGCCCCCTACACCCTCTCCCACCGTATCACCCTTTCCGGCGATGCCCGCTTTGCCGGAAAGACCGCAGCGAGCGTGCTCGATGATATTTTGAAATCCGTCCCCATGCCGGAGCTGGTGTAATAGCTGGTGACTGGGGACTAGTGACTTGTGACTAGTAGCTAGGGATTAGGAGTGACTGGTGACTGGTGACTAGGGATTAGGAGTGACTGGTGACTGGTGACTAGGGATTAGTAGCTAGGGATTAGGTTTGCGATACGAGAAAACCGCTAGTTTCAAACCTCCGCGCATTTATATTTTATGCGATGCACCATCATTCCACGTTTCCTTGAATTTTGAAAGCCAGAATGCGGAACGGGGTGCGACAACATTTTTCTCGTATCGCCCCATATATATATTTGCGGCGAAGCCGCCACCTTCATTCCTCATTCCTCATTCCTAATTTTCCTGAACCTTGAACCCTGAACCCTGTAAAGCGGTGTACATCTTATGAACTATCTATCTTACCTCTTTCTTGTCATCATCGCCCTTCTCTTGATGATCCTCTACGACTTATACGCAGCCTTCCTGCTCGCCGCCACGCTCCTTCTGGTGCCGCTCCTTGCGCTTTTTCTGGGATATGCGGCGCGCCGATCGGTATCGGTGACGTTTTCTGCCCCGCAGCGCACACAGAGAGGAGCGGCCGCCGAAGTATGCCTCACCGCCAAAGGCCGCTTCCTCCCCCTTGTCTCTTCGCTCACGGCAACGATGGCAGGGAAGGAATACGACAGCTATGAAACAGAGAAGGTTGAGACACGCTTCTATTTCCGGATAGACACCGCGCATGCGGGACGCATCACGCTCCCCGCGCCCCGCCTTTCCTGGAAAGACCCGTTTGGATTTTTCCATTTCCATAAAGACACGAAAGCCACGACACTCCTCGTCCTGCCCCGTCCGATGGGCGACTACGCACATACGCTGAAGAGTCTCCTTCGCCTCTCCGGCAGTGAAGAGGTGGAATACTTCGGCGCGACGCCCTACCAGCCGGGGGATAATCCCCGCCTCATCAACTGGAAGGTCACGGCCCGCACAGAGGATGTCTATGTCCGTGACCGCATGCCCGCAGACGATGCGCGCCTTATCCTCGCGGCAGACTATGAAGAGGATGATGCCCTGCGGGATCTTCTCGCCGATGCGCTCCTTTCCTGCGGCCTTGCTCTCACGGCAGCGCATATGCCTTTCCGTTTCGCATGGATGACGATCCATGGCGAGGAGATCATCACCTCCGTCAAGGACAAGGCCGGCTGGGAAGAGGCTGTCGCCGAGTTCCTCCTCACCGGTGGTGAGAATGCGCTGAAGACCAGCCATCTATCGCCCCTCCTTCCGATCTGCTACCTGACAGGCGATCCCGCACCCGCCGTCTCGCCTGTCCTGCACCCCTCCATCTGGTGCGTGCGTGATGCCAAGGGCGCTGCCCTTTCCGGAAAAGCCGCCATTGCCCGCGCGCTGGGAGGTGAAGCATGATGACACGCCTCCTCTCTTCTCTCGGCGCCTTCGGTGCTTCTTATGCACTCTTCTCCTACTTCGGTAGCGGTGCGCTTCCCTATGCGATTGCCGTTGCATTCCTTGCGCCTCTTCTTTCTTTCGCCCTTTCCAGACTGCCCGATCGTCACCATCTGCCGCTTCTTGCGCTCCTTGCCCTCCTCCTTCTCTCGCTCCCGCTCCTTATGAGAGATGCCTTCCTTTCGAGCCTCCTCTCTGCGCTCATTCCTCTCGTCGATACGCTCAAAAAGCCATATGACATTGACATGACTGCACCGCTTGCGAAAGCCATCGCAAGCCCGGCTCTTGCCAAAGGGTGGATCGCCTGCCTTCTCTCCCTCTTCTTTACGGCCGGCGCATGTTCGAAAGCGGCCCGCGCTATGGCAGCGCTTCTTTCCTTTTTCCTCATTCTCTTCGGCTTCTACTTCGGCGTGAACCCGCCCGCTCTCGCCATTCTCTGCTGTGCCTCCTACGGCCTTTCCGTCTTTGCCTCTCTCAAAAACCACGGACTCGGCATGCCGGAGATCCCCACCCTCGCACTGACCCTGCTTCTGGGCGCAGGGCTTCTCCTCGCGCTCCCAGAAAGCCGGTATGAACAGCCGGCGATCTTCTCCCATATGCAGGAGAAGATCATCGGCTGGACTGACCCCTATGACCCGATCTTCCACGCCGGCAATGCCTACACGGGCATGATGAAGGGCGCAGCCGGACATCAGCGCCTCGGCAGCAGTGCCAGCATCCGCTATACCGGCCGCGTCATCGCAGACATCGAAGCGGCAAGCGATAAGCACCTCTACATTCGAAGCTGGACCGGCGGCCTCTACGAAGACAGCCGCTGGAAGGACTTCCCAGACAGCACCTACGACGGGACAGAAGCCCTCTTCGCCAAGAACCAGGGCGAATGGTACGACCAAGGGGCCTGGCTCATGGAGGTCGCAGCCAGAAATCCGTCGATCTCCCAAAAGCTCTTGAACTACACCAAAGAGAATGACCTTTCCGCCTTCAAGAAACCCTTCACCCTCGCGGCCCTCTACGAAAAGAGCCGCTTCCTGCTCCTTCCCTATGATGCCGACTTCGGCGGTCCCTACTTCCAGTATGACCGCTCGCCGATCTCCCGCGAGGGCAAGGCCTACAGCACCGACGTATGGGATATCCCTGCCGGTGCGCTCCTCTCAATGATGGCCCGCGAATCCATCCAAGACCCCTACTACACGACCTATCTCGAAGCGGAAAAGCGTTACCGCCGCTTCGTCTACGCGCACTACCTCACCATTCCGGAAGAAACGCGCGACGCCATCGCCTCGCTGGGCAAGATCGAGCCCGCACAAAGCCTTTCCGAGAAGCGCGCACGCATCGACGCCATCCGCCATTTCTTGGAAACGAACTACACCTATACGAAAAATCCGGGCAGAACGCCTGCGGATAAAGACTTTATCTCCTACTTCCTGACAGAAAGCAGAAAAGGCTACTGCACCTCCTTTGCCTCCGCCGCCGTCATGCTGCTCCGCGCCTCGGGGATCCCGGCCCGCTATGCAGTCGGCCTTTCCGTAGACAGGGAAGATCTCCGGAATGCCCCTCTGACCAAGGAAGGGCTCCACGCCCTCTCCGTCAATGATCACCACGCCCACGCCTGGGTCGAAGTCTATGTCGATGGCCTCGGCTGGCGTCCCTGTGAAATGACCCCTGGCAAAGAGGGAGCGGAGAATCCCTTCCCGATCCCGCCCGACAAGCAGAAAAATGAACAGGGCGCGCCGGACAAACCGGCTGACGAGAAAAACACACGTGAGGAAGCACCGAAAGAGCAGCCGCCTGCGCCGCAGCAGCCACAACAGCAACCGCACCAGCAACCAGAGCAGCAGCCGCAGGGACAGCCCCCGCTCTCCCAGCCGAGGACGCCGGACGCCCCCGTTTCCCGCCCGCTTCTCCCGATGCTGCTCGCCGTCCTGCTCGTACTTGCACTTCTTTCCGCCTATCCGCTCTACCGCATGACAGCCGCCTCCCGCCTCCTCGCCAAAGCACTCACGGATGACGCCCACTTCAAGGGCCTCATCGCCTACACGGAACGCCTTTCCCACTGGGCAGGCCTTCCGACTCGCGGCTCCTACGAAGACAGGAAATCTGCCTATGCCAAAGATCCGCGCTTTGCTGACTTTGTCCCCATGCTGACCCGCCTCGTCGCCGCTCGCTTCTCCGGAAAGCCCCTCACCAATGAGGAAAAGAAAATCATCCTCTCTATCGTGAAGCAGACAAGGGCTCGCTGTCTGTCCGGTCTCTCGACCTGGGAAAAATGGAAATTCCACTGGAAGAAATTGTGATCTTGATAGGAAGCCGGCTGTAAGGATTTCAGAATACAACTCATGCTAAAAAAGTGCTGTGAAAATAGGACTCCATTTTCACAGCACTTTTTGCTTGAGCTTATCACCCCTTTGATGATCCCCTCTGCCGTAATCGAAACAAGCCGGCTCCCTGCTCACTCAGGAGCAGCCGCTCCCCCCGACCACATCCCGAAGCGACTCGATGGTGAAGTCCATGAACTTGTCACGGATGCTCCATGCCGGGCTTTTCATGCGGCAGCCGAAAGAAATGCGGTACGCCGTCTCAGGCAGGGGAATATGCACCATGTCCGCTTTTCGGGTATCTAGCAGGGTGTGATGCAGCAGATTCTTCGGCGCAAACAAAGCGCCCACGCCTAAGAGGCAGAGATCGATCAACGTACCCATGTTATCCGAACGGACAACGATCTGCGGCGTGAAGGGTGCCGCGGCGAGGTATCGGGCTTCGACAGCACCTGCGATATTGTGGGGATTCGTGGTGATGAAAGGACAGGCAGCCAACCGGCTCATATCCGATAGTCGCGCGTCTTCCAATTCTCGGATGTCTGCCTCGGTCATGCCTGTGGTTTCTTTGAGCAGTTTTCTGGACACGAGAAAGCTGATCTCTTCCTGATAGATGGTCTTCACATCGATGCCGGGCGGAGCCTCCGTGAAATGGGCGATGGCGAGATCGATGTCTCCTTCCTGCAGCTGTTTCGTGAGACCTTCGTTGCTCCCTTCCACCAGGTCAAAGGTGACTTTGGGATGTTTCTCCCGAAAAGCAGCGATGAGCGTCGGCAGCAGATCACGTTCACGGACGAAGCCGACCCCGATTGTGAGATTGCCGGCTTCTTCATTCGCGATGTCTTTCAGCGTGCGGGAGAGGGCTTCTTCTCCGCGGGTGAACTGCAGGGCATAGGCATAGAAGACTTTGCCCGCATCAGTAAGCTCGAGCGGCACATGGCGTATGAGAAATTTCATGCCCCATTCTTTTTCAAGGGCGGCCACGTTCGCAGAGAGGGTCTGCTGCGTCAGATGCAGCTTTTCCGCCGCGCGTGTGAAGTTCTTCTCCCGCGCCAGCATAATAAAGTAATTCAAGGATTGAAAGTTCATTTAGCCTCCTTTTATCACAAATATCTTTTGTGATCTCTACCGTATGAAACAGTTAGACATGGTTCTTTGCTCGCATTATACTATGTGCAGAACGAGGGAACAAGAGCTACCCCCGAGAAATAGTCATTTATAGAAAGAAGGAATGCCTTATGAAAAAGAATATCACGAAAGAAGTCCTTGCCGGTCTTACAAAACTCTCTGAAGAAAACGGTCTCTTCGGCTACCTGGCTGGTAAAAGAATGTACCGCGCGGACTGCGTCTGCCATCTTGTGAAACTCCCCTTTGATTTCAAAAAATGGTGATCCAACACTGCCTGCGTCTCGGGCATTGTTTATACACCTGCAGCAAAAACTTTCCGGAGACATTTCCCATACCGATTTCTCCCTTCTAGGAAAGGCTCCTTCCCTAGAAGGGAGGGAACCGCGAAAGGGGATCTCGCTGCCGGCCATCTCTGATGAGAGCGAAAGCCCTCATTTCCAGGCTGCGCAGACAGCGGACTCTCTCCCGGATCCCACCTGACACATCCATATCGCCATCCAAAGGCTGCGAAATCTTTCCGTGGCCTTTTGATTTGGTCGATTTTCCCCTTTACCCCTCTCTAAAAAGAAGAGATCCTAAAAAGCGCAGGCACCTTTCACCGCCCCTTTTCTCTGCAAGGCGTCCGTTGTATACTAAGTAGGTACATATAAAAACAGGGCAACAATCCATTGGGTAAGGACGGATGAACATGGTACTTTTAGAAATCTTATGGAATGATATATTTCCCCTCTTTGTCTTCATCGGCTGCGGCTGGTTTCTGGACAGTAAATTCAAGCTTGATATCTCCACGTACACGAAGCTCACCATCTATGTAGTGCTTCCGTGCTTCGTGTTTTTCAGCATGTATAAATACCAACCGACGCCTGCTGATCTGGCGCTGCTCCCAGCGGGACTCATTCTGCTCACGCTTTCCTACGTGATCTCTCAGGGGCTTTCCCATTTCTTTACAGGAAATCCGACCAAGCGGTCCGACTTTTCGGCGGTCTCCACCTTTTCCAATGCCGGCCACCTCGGTGCCGCGCTGGTGGTCCTCGTCTTCAGCCACGCGCCCTTCGCCTCTGGCGGAGAAACGCCCTGCCTAGATGAAGCCATGGGGAACATGGCTCTGCTCATGATCCTCATGAATATCGCCGCGAACACATGGGGCGCTGCACTGATCCGAAAAAAGCAGGAAAGTCTCAAAAACCTCTTTCTGATGGTCTTCAAAGCGCCTGTCCTCTATGCCGCCATGCTCGCAGTCCTGATCCGTGTGAGCGGCTTCTCTCTCGAAGGCACCTTCGTCTATCCGGTGCTGCACCACTTCACCGGTGCCTTCATCGTGCTTGTCACCATCACCATCGGCGTACAGCTTCACCGCACGCATCGGGTGCGTCTCAATGGATTCATGGCCGCCGCTGCGACGTTAAAGCTCATCCTTTCGCCGCTCCTCGCATTGCTTCTGATCCCCCTTTTCGGCACATTCTCACCGATCGCTTCCCAAGTCTTTCTCATTTACGCTGCGATCCCCTCCTCCATCATGCTGGTGCTCTACGGCGCAGAGTATAGAGAACATCCAGCGCTCCTGACACAGGCGGTCATCCTGAGTATTCTGGCCAGCGTCTTCACCCTGCCGCTTGTCATTTACCTCGCAGGGATGCTTTCCCCGGTTCATCTGTAAGGAGGCAGCGTCATGGCATTTTTACAAATCATTTCTGATAATATCCTTCCGCTTCTGGTCTTCGTAGCCATCGGCTATTTTCTGGACCGCCGCTTCACGCTCGATGTCACATCCCTCACGAAGCTCACCTTCTACATCGTCCTGCCGAGCTTTATCTTCTATAGCATCTATGTAGCGAAAATTGACCTCACGATGCTGAATGTCTTCCTCATGTCTTTTGTGCAGATGTTCCTCATCGGATTCATCGCCTGGCTGGCAGGGAAAATGCGGGGCATGAGCGTCGCGAAGACGGAAGCCCTGAAAAACGGCACCATGTTCTCCAATAACGGAAACATCGGCATCACACTCATCGCTCTGGTCTTCGGCAACGCGCCCTACCTCATCGATGGAGAGGCGCCCTATCTCGCAGAGGCCAGCGCCTGCGCGACCATCATGCTCGTACAGATGAATATGTCCCTCAATACCTTGGGACTCTATCAGGCAGGCAAAGGGAAGCTGACACCGCGCGACGCACTCTCCGTCGTCTTCCATATGCCTGTCATCTATACACTGGTCACGGTCTTTGCCATCAAATTTTCCGGGTTTGACATGACACAGCTCTTCATTTGGCCGGTCTTTGAAAATTGTGCGAATGCACTGGTCGCCATCGTCATGATCGCCCTCGGCATGCAGATCCACAGAAGCACCATTTCCTTTGGCGACCTCGATGCCTGGATCGGCTGCTTCATCCGCCTCGTCGTCGGCCCCATCTGCGGTTACTTTATGATCCAGATCTGCGCCCTCATCGGTATCCATTTCTCTCCGGTCATCAATCAGACCATCCTCATCATGTCTTCTGTCCCCGCCCCCGTAAACTCCGTCCTCTATGCCGTCGAATTTCACAACTGCGAAGACTTTGCGACCGAGCTGGTCATGATGAGTACCTTTCTCTCCTGCATCACCATGACCAGCGTCATATACCTGGCGCGTGTCCTGTTCCCGATCGTGATCTGAGGAAATGGCCGTGAGCCGGTTGTCCGGGTTGACTGCACGCAAAAAGCACGTCATTTTCAAGAAAGAGAATGACGTGCTTTTGGAATGGCTGCTAAGCGTCAGCGCTTGGATCGGCGGCGCGCCTTGCGGCTCCTTCAGGCATCGCCCACCGCATCATCGACGAAGACTCGACCTCCATTCTTCCTGCCCTCTCCTTATATTCACGGCACAAACTTATATCCCACGCCCCAGATGGTCAGGATATGCTTCGGATGAGCTGGATCCTTCTCCACGGCCTCACGGATGCGATTGATATGCACAGGGATCGTAGCCGTATTGCCGAGCGAATCCATCCCCCAGATGCGCGTATAAAGAGTTTCTCTGCTGTACACCACATCCGGATGGAGCATAAGATATTCCAGCAGCTTGAATTCCTTATTCGGCAGCATCTTTTCTTCGCCACGCACGAAGACACGGTGCGTATCCTGCTCGAGCGAGATATCTCCGAGCGTGATGCGCTGCTCTGTCTTCGGCTTTCCCTTCAGCCGTTCATACTGCGAGAGCTGCGACTTCACTTTTGCGACCAGCACGCCGGGAGAGAAGGGCTTCTCGATATAGTCATCAGCACCAAAGCCCAGCCCCCGGATCTGGTCGATCTCCGTCCGCTTTGCCGTGACCATCATGATCGGGATATCGAGCCTGCCCCGAAGCTTTCGACAAATCTGAAAACCGTCCATCCCCGGCAACATGATATCCAGAAGGATCAGATCATACTCGCCGGTCAGCGCTTCCGTCAGCCCCTTTATCCCATTGATCTCCACCGTCACATGATATCCGCTGACTTCCAGATAATCCTTCTCGATAAAAGCAATGTCTTCATCATCTTCGATGATCAATATACGTGTCATGACTTTTCCTCCTTCGGAAAAGAAATCTGAACCAGAAGTCCGTGCGGCGTTCGATTGGCCACAGACAGCGTACCATGCATGAGTGTGACCGCCCGCTTTACGATGGAAAGCCCCAGACCGCTGCCCTTATCGGTGTGGCTTCTCGCCAGGTCCGTCCGATAAAAGGCCTCCGTGAGACGGGCCAGCGACTCCTCCGGTACGCCGCTCCCATCATCAGCGATCGAGAGATGGATCTCATCAGCGGCTGTCTCCACCGTCACAGCGATCCGCACCGTCTCTTCTTTTTTATACCGAATACTGTTCGTGATGAGATTCTCCAAGATGCGCTCCAGAAGGAGGGTATTCCCCACCATCCTATGCACCCCTTTGCTTTCGATCCGAAAATCTGCCCCCTGCTTTTCCCAGAGGATCCGATTCTCATCGATGAAATCCGTAACCAGCGTCGAAAGGTCGATCGGTACAAGCGGCAGCGCCTTCTCCCCCAGATCCATTTTCGTCAGAAGCAGCAGCTGATCGATCAGACGTCCCAAGACCTCCGATTTCTTCTCGATCACGCGCAGATAATGCTCCTCTTTTTCCGGCGTATCTGCCACATGGTCGAGAAGCCCTTCTATATAGGCGCGGATCGCCGTCAGCGGCGTACGGATATCATGCGAGATGCTGGCGATGAGCTCCTTCCTTCGCGCCTCATCCTCTTCCCTCTCCCGAAGCGACGCGGAGAGCTTCTCCGTCATCAGATTGAACGCCGACAGCGCCGGTGTAAATTCATCCTTCCCCTCGTGAGACAGATGGACGGAGAGATTTCCCTGCTGCACCTCGCGGGCCCCTCGCTCCAGCTCCTGCAAAGGCGCCAAGATCCGCCGGACGATGAATCGCGACAGCCCATAGGAGACCAGACCGATAAAAATCACCAGCGAGATCACAATGAAGCGATTGCTCGCACGAAAGGCCGCCTCGATCGCCGCATCACTTCGGTTCACCGGCTTGTGAGAGAGCATGTAGAGATGGTACACATGCCCGGCGATCCTGTTACGCTCCATAAAAGAATACTGTCCCATCCGCGTTTCACTGTACGTTCCATTGACCTCTCCCTCATCCAGCTCCTGCTGCACCTTCTGCCGCTTGAGGTCCTCTACCATCTGCTGATACCTATCATTCCCATACTGCAGAGTGACTTCCCCATCCCAGTAGAGCACCACATACGACTGGATCGGATCTAGGATATCCAGTACCCAGTGATCCTCGAACGACTCCTTCGAGTGCCGGATATGATGAAAGATCAAGGCCCTGACCACCTGGCTCATGACATGAAACTGGAAACCACTCTCCGCCATCACATGATTCCCGCTCTTCGCGTACAGGTACAGTCCGGAAAAAGAGGACACGAGTACAAAGAACGTCATCAAAAATGGCAGAATGCACATCGAGACGTGCGATAGGATAAGACTTCTCTTGATCGTCATAGGAACTCCTTGAGGTCTCAGGATCTCCGGATTTTGTGATGGGTGCACACCAAGCCCTCTTTGCCCCCGCTGAAGCTGACGGTCTGCTTTCCCGCCAAGAGGAGATGCAGGTTGCGATGCACTTCCTTCTCCGCGGTGCCTTCCTACGATGATGGCACCATAAACCTGAAACTATTCCTTTCCATCATAAGCAATCCCATCTCATCTGGCAACCGGCATTTCCACAGTTTATCTTTCCTTTAAGCATTCCAACCATTTTTGTAAAGCCTCCCAAGTAAGCTATAGTCATAGATATTCCCTATTTTGAAGGAGGCCCTATGTCTACCACGCTTCGCAAGTACCCCTACCTCACGCTTCTTTTTATTTCCCTCTTTCTCTATCTCATCGGCAACCAGCTCCTTCCCGTCACCGACACCGCTGAGTCGAACTACGCTCTCACCGCCAAGGAAATGGTCCTCTCGGGCGACTGGATCTCTCCACAGATCTACGGACACTACTGGTACGACAAACCGATCTTTTACTACTGGGAGCTGGCGCTTTCCTACACGCTCTTTGGGTTCAATGAAATGGCCTCCCGCCTGCCCGCCGCCCTTCTCGGCAGTGCCTCCGTCCTCTTCACTTATTGGTTTGCCTGCCGTGTCTACAGTGAAAAGATCGGCTGGCTCTCTGCCATCATCCTTGGTACCTCTGTCGAATGCTGGCTCCTTTCAAAAGCCATCATCACTGATACGACACTCTTCCTCTTCATGAGCATGGCGATCGCCTTCTTCTACCTGGGCTATACCGAAAACAGAAGATACTACTACCTCTGCTACATAGCCGCCGCCTTTGCCGTCCTCACCAAGGGGCCCATCGGTCTTCTTCTCCCCGGTCTTGCCGCCCTGCTCTTCCTCGCCTACAACAGAGACCTCAAAGAAATGAAGCACGTCCATCTCTTCTCCGGCTTCACCCTCTTCGCCGTGATCACCGGCGCATGGTACGGCACCATGTGCTACCTCCACGGCTCTGATTTTCTACTCAACTTCCTCGGTGTCCATAATTTTCTTCGCGCCACCGTCTCGGAGCATCCGAGCAAGAATAAATGGTACTTCTACCTCATCATTTATTTCATCGGCTTTGCTCCCTGGAGCTTCTCAATCCCCTACAGTCTCACGAAAAAATGGAGATCCGGTGCGCTGGACTTCAGAAACGCATCGAATGTGACGCAGCTGCTCCTGATCTATTTCCTCGTCGTCAATCTTTTCTTTACACTCATTGCTACCAAGTACACCACCTACACATTCCCGGGACTCTTCGCCCTTGCGATACTGACAGCCGTTCTCTACCAAAACCTCACATGGTGCCTTGAAAGGATCGGCTGCGCAGCCATCGCCATCTACACTCTCCTTACCCTTTTCATCGCCCCCGGCATCATGCTCCATCGCTCCGGGAAGGAAGCCGGGCAGGCTCTCGCCCGGATGGACACCACAGGCATGACCATCGCCTTCCTGCATGACTATCGCACCTCCACGGTCTTCTACAGCGGGCAAACGATCTACCGCGCCGAACCTGCTCTCAAAATCAATGCCATGCGCCCCGGCACCCTCTCTTGGAATGCGAAGAATGTCATGCCGTTCATTGCAGAAGAAGACCTTCTGCAGAGGGATAATGTGATCTTGATTACGCAGGACAAAAGCCGAGATCCCTACCTTGTCGCCTTCAAAAAGGCAAATAAGATCAACGAGCTTCACATCCCCGGTCTGTATGACTTCTGGATCTGCCGGCATGCATGAGCTGCCCCTTTGCTCGCATTCTTCTCCTCCGTCGCGTCTTCCCCTTTACTTTTTCGAAAAAATGCGATATACTATAAAACATCATCTATGGCGGTGTAGCCAAGCGCTAAGGCATGGGGCCTGCAAGCCCCTTATCCCCGTGTTCAACTCCGGGCACCGCCTCCAACCATCCAACTCCTGCATGGCAGGAGTTTTTTTGATGCCTGAACGCACAGACGGGCGAATCCTGATGCGATCAGAATACGCCCGTCTGTGCTCGGTCTCTTGGAAAACCAATGCCGCCACTCATTGAGTGTTTCCCGAATAGCTACTCCTTCGGGATAGGACCATATTTATTCTTTTTGTTCTGCCCGGGGAAGAACGCAAGCAGGATCACCGCTGCCATGAAGATCACTGCGATCGTCCGTGTAGCAGTGAGCTGTGAGCCCATGTACTCTCCTCCGAGCTGATTGATAGCAAAGAGGATCGCGAAGAAGATCCAGTAATAGATATGAGAAAGCCCCAAGTCCGACATACGCCGCATCGCAAGGCTGATGAGAGAAATGAAGCAGAGCGTCCCCAGGATCAGAAACGTCATGATGTATACATTCGCATCTCCCACAAAAAGCTCAGGCTTGAAGCAGGTGAAGGCGAACATGAAGGCAGCCGGAATGCCGACAGTCAGCATCTTAGGGATATAGGATCTGCGACTGATACGGCCCACGGGATCAAAGAACGTGGAAAACAGGCGTCCCAAAGGTCCCTTTGCCTGTTTCTTTTCTTCCGCTTCGACAGCCGCCTGATCAGAAAGCGCTTTCGCTGCCTCGCTGTCCATGAGAGCGATCGTGAAACTCTTGTCACCCTTCGCCGGGCGTGTCACAAAGATCGAGGTCACCGTATCTGCGAAAATATCCATCGCGCTTGATGCCTGCGCTTCGCCCGCTTCCTTCGTGAGTGACTCTATCAGCGCCGCTCTCTTCTCCGCCCGCAGCTCTGCGTAGATCGCTGCGGTCTTCTTACGGTAAATGCAGACGCCCGAGAGAGAGATCTCTTCCCCGTAGAAGGATGCCTTCTCTTCTCCGTCTGAGAGAGAATAGAACGCAATATTCTTGTCTTCGTCCCGACTCTCCTCGGTGCATGTGAAGTGATTTGCGATCATCCTAAGCGAGTCTCCGAGACGGAGTGCGCCGATCTTTCTCGTCTTTCTCTTCTTTCCCCCTGTTACGGCCTTATCCGCAGTCTCAGAGATATCCGGAATATCAAAATTCATTGCCATAGCCCTCACCTGTTTTCTAAAAATTTTCACTCTACCTATTATACCTTCTTGCCGGCAGGAAAGAAACAAAAAAGAAGCCGCTCCGGAGAGCAGCCTCTTTTTCATTTCGTATTAGTCCACCAGGGCAATGATGACCTGAGGAGCGTTGTCGCCGAGACGAGCTTCTACCTTGACAATGCGGGTATAGCCGCCATTGCGTTCGGTATAATTCTTAGCGATTTCGTCAAACAGTTTCTTTGTAACAGCTTTATCCATGATGTAAGCTTCAGCCTGACGACGAGCATGCAGATCGCCTCTCTTAGCGAGGGTGATCATCTTGTCTGCGACGTGGCGAAGTTCTTTGGCCTTTGCTTCAGTGGTGGTGATGCGGCCATACTGGAAAAGAGAAGTTACGAGACTGCGCAGCAGAGCCTTGCGAGCACCGCTGATTCTTCTGAGTCTACTACGTGCCATTTCTTTCCTCCTATAAATCTATCAATCCTTGGTGCTTCCATCCTTCAGACCAATTCCGAGGCCTTTGAAGTTTGTCAGTTTTTCTTTAATTTCATCTACAGATTTTTTACCAAGGTTGCGTACACGGGTCAATTCATCTTCTGTCTTATCCATCAGTTCGCCGATGGTATTGATCTCGGCTCTCTTCAGGCAGTTGAATGCGCGAACGGACAGCTCAAGATCATCGATCGGGAGTTCGCGAATCTTATCGATCTCGCTTCCCTCTACGCTGACATCACTTTCCTGCGCTTCATCAGAAACTGCCGGGACTCTATTATCCTGTGCGTCACCGATGTTCAGGAAATTCGTGAAGCAGCTGATCAGAATGTCAGCAGCCGTTGCAACAGCATCGTCTGCATTGACAGATCCATCCGTATCCAGTTCAAGTGTCAGCTTGTCGTAGTCCATTTCATTGCCTACGCGGGTATCGCTGACATTATAGTTGCATTTAATGACAGGAGAATAAATGGAGTCGATCGGAATGACGCCGATGACGTCTTCCTCTCTTTTGTTCTTGGTGAAAGGAACATAGCCATGTCCACGATTGATGGTCATTTCCATGCCCAGATGAGCATCGGAATCCAGTGTGCAAATGACAAGATCCTTGTTGAGAACATCAATTTCTGCCGGCAACTTCATGTCACCAGCATGGAAAATACCTTCTTCAGTGATATCGATACGAACTGTCATCGGGAAGACGGCTTCTTCATGTGCGATGAAGCGGATCTTCTTCAGGTTCAGAATCATATCTGTTACATCTTCTTTGACGCCGTTAATAGTGGAAAATTCATGAAGCACGCCGTCGATTTTGATAGACGTAATAGCCACACCGTCTAAAGATGAAAGCAACACGCGTCTTAAACTGTTTCCCAGAGTAATGCCATAGCCTCTTTCGAGAGGTTCGCATTCGAACTTGCCATGACGCTTATCATCGCTGAGTTCCACAGTCTTAATTGTGAAGCTTGTATTTTCGATCATCCGAAAGTCCTCCTTCTGCGCCTTTCAGCGCCAAAATGATACGCAAAGGGGTAATCCTTATACTCTTCTGCGTTTCGGAGGACGGCAGCCATTGTGCGGAATTGGGGTGACGTCCTTAATGCTGCTGACTTCGATGCCTGCTGCCTGCAGTGCACGAATAGCAGCTTCACGGCCTGCGCCCGGTCCTTTGACGAAAACGTCAGCGGAACGCATTCCCTGATCAATAGCGACTTTAGCAGCCTGTTCAGCTGCCATCTGTGCTGCGAATGGTGTGCTCTTACGAGAGCCTTTGAATCCGAGTCCGCCAGCGGATGCCCAAGCGATGGTATTGCCGTTGGAATCAGTAATCGTTACGATCGTGTTGTTGAAAGTAGAACGAATATGAGCTGCACCGGATTCTACATGTTTTCTTTCTTTTCTTTTAGCTTTGCTTTTTACCGTAGCCATGTTATCCCTCCTTCAACATTATTTCTTAGTCGCAGTCTTTTTGCCTGCGATGGTCTTCTTCGGACCTTTACGGGTACGAGCATTGGTCTTTGTGCGCTGTCCACGGGTCGGGAGTCCTGCACGATGACGTCTGCCTCTGTAAGAACCGATTTCTACCAGACGTTTAATGTTGAGGGATTCTTCTCTACGAAGGTCACCTTCGACTTTATAATCAGCGAGTACGCCGCGGATCTTTGCTACATCATCTTCAGACAGATCTCTGACGCGGATGTCAGCATCAATTCCTGCTTTGCTTAAAATTTCTTTGGAAAGAGTGGGGCCAATTCCATAAATATAAGTTAAGCCGATCTCAACGCGCTTATCTCTTGGTAAGTCTACACCAGCTATACGTGCCATCTACTCTTTAACCTCCTTTTAATTAACCTTGTCTCTGCTTATGTTTCGGATTTTCACAAATGACCATTACACGGCCTTTGCGTTTGATGATCTTGCACTTGTCGCACATCTTTTTGACGGACGGTCTGACCTTCATCTTGGTTCCTCCTTGCTTACTTGTAACGATAGGTAATCCTGCCGTGCTCTAAATCGTAGGGCGTCAATTCTACTGTTACTTTATCCCCTGGCAGGATGCGGATGAAATTCATACGCATTTTGCCGGAAATCGTAGCCAGCACAATATGTCCGCCGTTTTCCAATTTGACACGGAACATGGCGTTTGGAAGTTTTTCTACTACTTTGCCTTCGACTTCAATAACGTCTGCCTTGCTCATGAGAGCCTCCTTTGGCTTATCATATGCTGACCGCCTGTAACAATGGAATCAATGGCGCAGCGTCAGAATTTTTGGACCATCTTTGGTAATGGTAATGGTGTGTTCGATATGAGCCGACGGTTTACCGTCTGCTGTCACGACGCCCCATCCATCACGAAGGGAGACGATGTCCGGACTGCCCATGGTAATCATGGGTTCAATACAGATGCACATGCCTTCTTCCAGACGTGGTCCATGTCCTGGTGTACCGTAGTTTGGAACTTCCGGATCTTCATGCATACCGATTCCGATGCCGTGACCTACATATTCACGAAGTACTCCATAGCCATAGGGCTTCACGTAGCTTTCGACAGCGTGACCGATGTCGCCTACGGTATTGCCTATTACGGCCTGCTTGATGCCAGCAAAGAGTGCACCTTCGGTGGCGGAAATCAGCTGGAGGTTTTTCTTGTTTGTATGTCCTACCGGAACAGTGATACAGGAGTCACCCATGTAACCATTTAATTGTACCACAAGATCAATGGAAATGATATCACCTTTTTTTAGAATTTTTCTTCTCGAAGGGATTCCGTGGACAACAGTATCGTTAACAGAGGCACAGATGGTGGCAGGGAAGCCTTCATAGCCTTTGCAGGCTGGGATCCCGCCTCTGTCTCGGATAAATTTTTCAGCCAGTTCATCGAGTTCATAGGTACTCATCCCCGGCTTTACGGCTTTTTCGAGCATAGAGAGAGTATCCGCAGTCAGTCTCCCAGCTGCGGAAATTTTCTCTACCTCTTCAGGTGTATAGACGGTGATCATTTGGAAGCCTTCTTCAAAGCATCTTGGATGTCGGCATATACCTGATCCATGCTCTGATCTCCGTTGATTTCATAGTAGCGGCCGCTGACCTTGTAGTAGTCGATCAGTGGTTTTGTGGACTTGTCATAGACATTGAGTCTTTCTCCCACCGTCTTCTCATTGTCATCAGCACGCTGATACAGTTCGCCGCCGCAGTTGTCGCATACGCCTTCGACCTTTGGCTGACGGAAAAGTTTATGGAAGGAAGCACCACATTTTCTGCACACCAGTCTACCGCTGACTCTCTTCACCAGGTCATCTCTGTTGGCTTTGATGCCGATAACGGCGGTGAGCTGAATTCCGAGTTCATGGAGAATGGCATCGAGTGCAGATGCCTGTGCCGTGGTACGCGGAAAGCCGTCAAGAATCCAGCCCTTCTGGCAATCTTCCTGAGCAAGTCTTTCCTTGACGATACCAACAGTTACGCTGTCCGGTACAAGGTCACCCTTGTCCATGTAGCTTTTTGCTTCCTTACCAAGAGCAGTTCCTGATTTCACGGCTGCACGGAACATGTCGCCGGTGGAAATCTGGGGGATGCCGTAATCGCGAATGAGTCTTTCTGCCTGAGTGCCTTTGCCTGCACCTGGAGGTCCCATCAATAAGATATACATATCCCTTACTCCTTTAGGAAAAAGGCTTTATTTGATAAAGCCTTGATAGTTTCTTGTGACCATATAGGACTGTGCCTGTCTCATGGTATCGAGGGCTACGCCGACGATAATGAGAAGGGAGGTACCGCCGAAGTACACGCCCTGGATGCCTGTGATGTTTCCGATGAAATTCGGAAGGATCGCCACAAAGGCAAGGAATACAGCCCCGGTCAGGGTGATTCTGGACAATACCTTGTCTACATACATCATGGTCGGCTGGCCAGGACGAATGCCAGGAATAAAGCCGCCATACTTCTTCATGTTATCAGCGAGATCCTTGATGTTGACAGAGATCGCAGTATAGAAATACGTGAAGATAAAAATGAGGAAGCCGTAGCAGATGGTATTTGGCCAGGTGCCCCATCCAAAGAAATTGCCGACAGCCTGTACCCAGCCGATATGAACGAACTGTGCAAGGGTGACGGGAAGCATGAGAATGGAGGAAGCGAAGATGATCGGAATGACCCCGGCCTGATTCACCTTGAGCGGCAGGTAGGTGGAGTGTCCGCCATACATTCTGCGTCCAATGACACGCTTTGCATACTGGATAGGAATTCTGCGCTGCCCTTCATTGACTTCGATGACCATCAGGATCATGACGAGAGCAATGACAAGGAACAGAAGCAGCTGGAACGGAGAAATGGTACCGACCTTCAAGTAATCGACCACCGTGGTGATAGCCTGCGGGAAGCGGGCTACGATACCACAGAAGATGATGAGGGAAATACCATTACCGATCCCGTGTTCCGTAATTTTTTCGCCGATCCACATGAGGAGGCAGGTGCCAGCGGTGAGGACGACGACAACGAATACAAAATACAGCCAGCTGTTATCGACAAGGGCATTGTTGATGCGCAGGGCATAGGTCATGCCGAATGCCTGTACAGCTGCAAGGAAGATCGTGAAGTATCTTGTGACCTTTTGGATCTTCTTGAAGCCTTCCTGTCCGTCCTTTCTCCATTCTTCGAGTGTAGGAATGACGGCCGTCAGGAGCTGCATAATGATGGAAGAGTTGATGTAAGGGGTGATACTCATAGCAAAAATAGAGAATTTGCTGAGCGCACCGCCCGAGAAGAGATCCAGGAAGCCGAAAAGGTTTCCGGATGTAAACAGACTTTCAATGACAGAAGCGTCAACTCCCGGTACCGGGATATGGACTCCCAGTCGGAAGATGACGAACATCATGAAGGTGAAGAGGATGCGATCTTTGAGTTCTTTGTTGGCAAAAAGGTTTGCGATCACAGACCCCATATTAGATCACCTCTACTTTTCCACCTGCTGCTTCGATTTTCTGCTGAGCGCCTTTTGTGAAGCCCTGAGCTCTTACGGTAAGAGCTTTGGAGAGTTCACCGCTTCCCAGAACACGTACACCATCGAGAACGTTCTTCAGAATACCTGCTTCAACGAGAGCGACCGGATCAACAACAGCATTGTCTTCGAAACGGTTCAGCTGTTCAACATTAACTTCGGAGTATTCTTTAGCGAAAATATTTTTGAAGCCGCGCTTTGGAAGACGACGGTACAGAGGCATCTGGCCGCCTTCAAATCCCGGACGTACGCCGCCGCCGGTTCTAGCGTTCTGGCCTTTTGCACCGCGGGTGGACTGCTTGCCCATGCCGCTGCCGAGACCTCTGCCTACACGACGACGAACTCTTGTGGAACCTTCAGCTGGTTTCAGTTCATGAAGTTTCATTAGTGCACCTCCTTCTTATTTATTCTGCTTCTTTGCAGTCAACCAGATGACGGACAGAGTGAATCATGCCCTTGATCTGTGGGGTAAGTTCTTTTTCAACAGAGGAGTGGGTCTTTTTGAGTCCCAGAGCCTTGATGGTAGCGACATGTTCCGGTCTGGAGCCGATGACGCTCTTTTTCAGTGTAACGATAACTTTCATGTGGGGCCCCCTTAGTTGTAAATTTCGTCTACGGACTTGCCACGAAGTGCTGCAACAGTTTCAACATTTTCGAGTTTAGCGAGACCGTCCATGGTAGCTCTTACCATGTTGATCGGATTGGAGGAACCCAGGGACTTGGTCAGGATGTTGCGGATACCTGCCATAGCGAGTACGCTTCTGACCGGGCCGCCTGCTTTGACGCCGGTACCTTCGGCAGCAGGTTTCATGATGACTTTGCCGGCACCATAGATACCGAGCATCGGATGAGGAATCGTACCGTTCTTCAGAGCAACGGTGATCATATTCTTCTTGGCATCTTCGACGCCCTTACGGATAGCTTCCGGAACTTCAGCAGCTTTGCCGAGGCCTGCGCCTACTTTGCCTTTGCCATCGCCGACTACTACAACTGCAGCAAAGGAAAAACGACGGCCGCCTTTTACGACTTTAGCAACGCGGTTAATGAAAACAACGTTTTCCTGTAAGTCGGATTCCTGTTTTTCAAATCTTGGCATGTGTTTTCTCCTTTACCTTAAAATTTCAAGCCAGCTTCGCGAGCGCCATCAGCCAGAGCCTGGACTCTGCCGTGATAGATGTAACCGCCGCGATCGAATACGACGTTTTCGATGCCCTTTTCCAGAGCTCTCTTTGCTACCAGCGCGCCGACTGCTTTTGCAGCTTCTGCGTTACCGCCGTATGGGAATTCAGCTTTAATTTCTTTGTCTAAGGTATTTGCGGATACCAGCGTTACGCCAGCTTCATCATCGATGATCTGAGCGTAGATGTTAGCCAGGGAACGGAAAACATTGAGACGCGGGCAAGCGGCAGTACCGGAGATTTTTTTACGAAGACGCAGATGACGGCGAATGACCGCATTTCTGCTTGCATTTTTACGCATAGTTCTTTACCTCCTGTCTTACTTTGTTGCGCCGGTCTTACCAGCCTTACGGCGTACGTATTCACCGGAGTAACGGATACCTTTGCCTTTGTAAGGTTCAGGCTGGCGCCAAGCGCGGATTTCTGCAGCGATCTGTCCAACCTTTTCCTTATCGCAGCCAGATACCACGATAACAACAGAAGACGGGGTGGAAATGGTGATGCCTTCCGGTGGAGTTACGATAACCGGATGGGAGAAGCCGAGAGCCAGCTTCAGGTTCTTGCCCTGCATCTGTGCATTGTAGCCGACGCCCTGGATTTCGAGCTTCTTTTCAAAACCTTCCGTAACGCCTACTACCATGTTATGGATGAGGGTACGGTTGAGTCCGTGCAGGGAACGGTTTTTGATATCATCATTCGGACGGGTAACGAGGATCTCGTTGCCTTCCATCTGAATTCCGATCTCTTCATTCAGTGTACGGGTGAGTGTGCCTTTCGGACCTTTTACGGTGACTGTATGGCCGTCAATCTTGACTTCCACACCTGCCGGTACCGTAATCGGTTTTTTGCCAATTCTGGACATATTTTACCTCCAACGATTACCAGACAAACGCAAGAACTTCGCCGCCAAGACCAGCTTTACGAGCTGCTTTGTCGGTCATAACGCCCTTGGATGTGGAAATAATAGCGATACCAAGTCCGCCGAGTACCTTCGGCAGTTCATCTTTGCCTGCATATACGCGCAGACCCGGTTTGGAAATTCTCTTCAGACCTTTGATGACCTTTTCACGGTTTGCGCCGTATTTCAGAGCTACGCGCAGTTCCGGATGTCCTTCGACTTCGATCTGTTCAACGCTTTTTACAAAGCCTTCGTCTTTTAAAATAGCCAGCACAGCAGCCTTCATTTTAGAAGCAGGCATATCTACTTTATCATGATATGCATCGTTCGCATTACGAATACGGGTAAGCATATCCGCAATCGGATCGGTTGTTACCATTATTTATCCTCCTCCCGAAATCTTACCAGCTGGCTTTTTTAATACCCGGAATTTCTCCGCGGTAAGCCAAATCACGGAACTGGTTACGGCAGATTCCGAATTTACGCATGAAGCCGTGGGGACGGCCAGTCAGTTTGCAACGGTTGTGCAGGCGTGTTGGGGAAGCGTTGCGCGGGAGCTTGGAAAGAGCTTCCCAGTCGCCGGCTTCTTTCAGAGCCTGACGCTTTTCAGCGTATTTAAGAACTGCGAGTTCTCTTTTCTTCTCGCGTTCCAGCATAGACTTCTTTGCCATGTTGTCCTCCTGGTTATTTCTTGAACGGCATGCCGAACTGACGGAGAAGTTCACGTGCTTCTTCATCGGTCTTAGCCGTTGTTACTACAATGATATCCATGCCACGGATGCGGTCGATCTTTTCATAGTCGACTTCCGGGAAAATCAGCTGTTCTTTTACGCCGAATGCATAGTTTCCGCGGCCGTCGAAGCTCTGGTCGCTGATGCCACGGAAGTCACGTACGCGTGGAAGAGCGATGTTGATCAGACGATCGAGGAATTCGTACATTCTGTCACCACGAAGGGTCACTTTGCAGCCGAGCGGCATTCCTTCACGGATCTTCCATGCAGCCAGGGATTTATGGGCTTTGCAGATCATCGGCTGCTGGCCGGTGATCGCTGCGAGATCGGATGCTGCAGCGTCTACTGCTTTGCTGTTTTCAGTTGCTTCGCCTACACCGATGTTGATGACGATTTTATCCAGCTTCGGGATTTCCATGTCATTCTTGTAGCCGAATTTTTCGCGCATGGTGTTTTTAATCTGCGCTTTGTATAAGTCGTTTAATCTGGACACTTGTTATCCTCCTTCCCGCTTAGGCTTTGTCAATAATAGCGCCGCTCTTGACAGCTGCTCTGACGTAAGTTCCGTCTTTCTGCTGAACTTTCTTGACGCGGGTCGGTTTCTTTGTTTCCGGATCCAGGATCATGACTTTGGAAGCATAGAGCGGAGCTTCCTTCTCGATGATGCCGCCCTTCGGGTTTGCCTGGCTCGGTTTTGTGTGTCTCTTGATCATGTTGACGCCTTCAACGACAACACGGCCTTCCTTCGGCATAGCAGCTTTGACTTTGCCCTGCTTGCCTTTATCTTTGCCGGAAATGACTACAACGGTGTCACCGGTCTTTACATGCAGTTTCTGACTCATTCGTTTGCCTCCCTATTAGAGCACTTCCGGAGCCAGGGAAACGATCTTCATGAAATCTTTTTCACGGAGTTCTCTTGCTACCGGTCCAAAAATACGTGTTCCTACCGGGCTCTTGTCATCTTTTACGATAACGACTGCGTTTTCGTCAAAACGGATATGGGATCCGTCGCTGCGGCTTACACCGCTAACGGAACGAACTACAACAGCTTTTACTACCTGGCCCTTCTTAACAACGCCGCCGGGGGTTGCATCTTTGACCGTACAAACTACAATATCACCGATATTGCCGCTTTTACGGAAGGAACCACCCAGAACTTTGATGACCAGGACGTTCTTAGCACCGGTATTATCTGCAACGTTGAGTCTGCTTTCCTGCTGAATCATCGTGCCTATCCTCCTATATTAATCTTTGTATATCAGTTCTGACGGGCAACGATTTTTTCAACTCTCCAACGCTTGTCATGAGACAGCGGGCGGGTTTCGACGATGCGTACGGTATCACCGACACGGCATTCGTTGTTTTCGTCATGCGCTTTGAACTTTGTTGTGGTATTAATCGATTTTTTGTAGAGCTTGTGGGGAACTTTGCGTTCTACAGCAACAACTACGGTTTTATCCATCTTGTCGCTGACAACAATTCCCTGGCGCACCTTGCGCAACTTTCTTTCTTCTGCCACGTTGAGATCCTCCTTTGGATAAACCGTTATGCCTTCTTGGCAGCCTTCAATTCTTCTTCGCGCTGTACAGTCTTGATGCGGGCGATGGTCTTCTTTACTTCACGAATACGCATCGGGTTTTCAAGCTGTCCTGTAGCGAGCTGAAAACGGAGGTTAAACAGTTCTTCCTTTAAGCCGGCAACCTTTTCAGTTAATTCGGCAGTGCTCAGGTTACGAATTTCATTGACCTTCATTTTATTCACCTGCCACTTCTTGACCTTTAACTACAAATTTTGTCTTGATTGGCAGCTTGTGGCCTGCAAGGCGCATTGCTTCCTTTGCAGCTTCCATGGAGATGCCACCCATTTCGAACATCACGCGGCCCGGTTTAACTACGGCTACCCAGTATTCAACTGCGCCTTTACCGGAACCCTGACGGGTACCAATTGGTTTAGCAGAAACCGGTTTGTCTGGGAAAATCTTGATCCAGACCTTGCCGCCACGTTTGGTGTAACGGGTCATGGCAATACGGGCTGCTTCGATCTGACGGCTGGTAATCCAGGACGGTTCGGTGGCTACCAGACCAAATTCACCGTAAGTAACGGTGTTTCCACGATGCGCTTTGCCTTTCATACGGCCGCGGAACTGTTTACGATATTTTGTACGCTTTGGAATTAACATCAGGAATCACTCCTTTCAGAGTTTTTCGGTCTACGTTCTCTGCGATCGCCACGACGGCCGCCTCTTCTGCCGCCTTCATGACGGTTGTTTCTATCTTTGCTGGTGCGGACGTTTTCGTTTTCGTCTACTACCTGGCCAGGAGCGAGTTCGCCTTTGTAAATCCATACTTTAATGCCGATAGCACCGTAGGTGGTATCGGCAGTGGTGACACCGTAATCAATGTTTGCACGGAGAGTCTGCAGCGGGATGGAGCCTTCGCGGTAGCTTTCGCTTCTAGCGATTTCAGCACCGCCCAGACGGCCGGAAACGGTAACTTTGATACCCTTGGCACCAGCGCGCATGGTTCTGCCGACGCACTGTTTTACAGCACGGCGGAAGCCGATACGTCTTTCGAGCTGGGAAGCGATGTTTTCGCCGACCAGGATAGCGCTCATGTCAGTGGATTTGATTTCCAGGATGTCGATGTCGACTTCTTTGTCGGTGACAGCAGCGAGAGCTTTTTTGATGTCCTCGATGCCTGTGCCGCCACGGCCGATGACCATGCCCGGTTTAGCGGTATAAATCGCAAGCTTTACACGGCCGCTTACGCGTTTAATGCCAATTTTGGAAATGCCTGCTGCGAACAGGTGCTTCTTTAAGAACTGGCGGATTTTGGCATCTTCCACAAGCAGTGCAGCATAATCTTTTTCTGCAAACCATTTGGAATCCCAGTCATCGATCACGCCTACACGCATTCCATGCGGATTAACTTTCTGACCCAAAACGTTTCCCTCCTTCGATTACTCTTTTTCAGAAACTTTTACCGTCAGTGTGCTGGTACGTTTCATAATCCCGAAAGCCTGTCCACGGGAGCGTGGATGTACGCGCTTCATAATCGGGCCTGCATCTACAAAAATTGTGGAGATGTAGAGTTTGTCAATGTTCATGTCGTTGTTGTTTTCTGCGTTGGCCATAGCGCTTCTCAGTGTCTTTTCGACAACGATGGAAGCTGCTTTATGGGTGTTGCGCAGGATAGAGATAGCTTCTCCCGCTTTTTTGCCGCGGACAAGGTTCGCTACGATGCGAACCTTACGGGGAGAAATGCGGATATTTCTTGAAATTGCCTGAACTTCCATTTTATTCCTCCCTGGTTATTTCTTCTCGGTCTTGTTATGACCCTTGAAGGTACGGGTCGGAGCGAATTCGCCAAGTTTATGACCGACCATATCTTCAGTGACATAAACCGGTACATGCTTTCTTCCGTCGTGAACAGCGATGGTGTGACCAACGAAGCTCGGCAGGATGGTAGAAGCACGGGACCAGGTTTTTACAATTTTCTTATCGTTAGCTGCGTTCAGCGCATCGATCTTCTTTACGAGAGAGAAAGCGACGAACGGGCCTTTTTTTACGGATCTGGACACTTTTACTCCTCCTTATCTTACTTGCGTCTCTTAACGATCAGTTTGGTAGACGCTTTTCTGCTGTGTCTGGTCTTCACGCCGTAAGCCGGTTTGCCCCACGGGGTAACTGGACGCTTACGTCCGACAGGAGCTTTACCTTCGCCGCCGCCATGCGGATGGTCATTCGGGTTCATGACAACGCCGCGGTTAGCCGGACGAACGCCGAGCCAGCGGTTTCTGCCTGCTTTGCCGAGGGTAATGTTTTCGTGATCTTCGTTGCCGATAGCACCGATGGTAGCACGGCAGCGAATGTGAACTTTTCTAAGTTCGCCAGACGGCAGACGGAGAAGTGCATAGTCGCCTTCCTTAGCCATCAGCTGAGCGCTTGCGCCGGCAGAACGGACCATCTGGCCGCCTTTGCCGATCTTCAGTTCTACGTTGTGAACGATGGTACCAAGAGGAATGTTGGTGAATGGGAGGCAGTTGCCGACTTTAATATCGGATTCCGGACCGCTGGTGACTACGTCGCCGACCTTCAGACCTTTCGGAGCGAGGATGTAGCGTTTTTCACCATCTGCATACTGTAGCAGTGCGATGCGGCAGGTACGGTTTGGATCGTATTCAATGGTTGCGACTTTAGCCGGAACGCCATCTTTATTTCTCTTGAAATCGATGATTCTGTACTGACGTTTATGTCCGCCGCCCTGGTGACGAACGGTGGTCTTACCGGAGCCATTACGACCGCCATGATTGTGAACAGGAGCCAGAAGGGATTTTTCTGGGGTATCTGTTGTAATTTCCTCAAAGGTGGAAACGGTCATCTGACGGCGTCCGGGAGTGTACGGTTTAAATGATTTGTATGCCATTTATATTACTCCTCCTTACGCTTCGAAGAGCTCAATTGTTTCGCCCGGTTTGAGGGTAACAATTGCTTTCTTCCAATCACTGCGACGACCCTGGGTGCGGCCCAGACGTTTCATCTTGCCTTCATAACGCATGGTGTTCACAGCCTGAACTTTAACTTTGAAGATCTGTTCTACAGCCTGGCGGATCTCCACCTTGGTAGCAGCGAGCGGTACACGGAATGTGTACTTGCGTTCTTCCATGAGAGCTGTAGTTTTTTCGGTAACGAGCGGTTTAATGAGGATGTCACGTGCGTCCATTATGCGAGTACCTCCTCAATTTTCTTAACAGCTTCCTGAGTCAGGAAAAGTTTGCCGGTGTTTACGATATCGTAGATGTTGAGTCCGTTCGGTGCGTAAGCTTTGACACCCGGAATGTTTCTAGCGGACAGAACGGTGTTCTGGCAAAGAGCGCCGCCGTCAACGATGACAGCTTTGCCTTCTGCCTGGAAAGCAGCCAGCATTTTGACTACTTCTTTAGTCTTCGGTGCTTCGAAGTTTACAGCGTCGAGAACGACGAGTTCGTTAGCACGGAGTTTTTCAGACAGTGCAGATCTTACAGCCAGCTGACGTGCCTTTCTCGGCATATCTTTGGCATGGCTTCTCGGGGTCGGTCCGAATACGGTACCACCGCCGACCCACAGTGGGGAGCGGATGGATCCGACTCTGGCACGGCCGGTGCCCTTCTGTTTCCAAGGCTTCTTGCCGCCGCCGCGTACAAGGCCTCTGGTTTTGGTGGCATGTGTGCCGAGGCGTTCATTGGCCATCTGGCGCACCACTGCCTGATGAATAACAGCTTCGTTGTAGTCTACACCAAAGACGCTGTCATTCAGCTCTATTTCACCGGCAGCTTCGCCGGCTACATTATACAGCTTTACTTTCGGCATTGAGATGTTCCTCCCTAATCAGAACAATTTTCTGTTGTTCCAGACAATATTATTTTACAGGCTTTACGGTTTCCTGTACCATGACGAGGCTTCCCTTAGCACCTGGGATCCCGCCTTTGACAAGCATAAGATTACGGGCAGTATCAACTCTTACTACCTGAAGATGCTGTACAGTCACACGCACGCCGCCGAGCTGACCAGGCATCTTCTTGCCTTTGAATACTTTTCCGCCGCCGCCGGACATACGAGCACCGAGGGATGCTGTCTGACGATGGTTCTTGGAGCCGTGGGATTCAGGTCCACGCTGGTGGTTATGACGTTTGATCGTGCCGGCGAAACCTTTGCCGCGGCTGGTGCCAATAACGTCGATAATCTCGCCTTCTGCGAAGATATCAGCAGCCAGAGTTTGGCCTACTGTGTAAGACGGCTTTTCAGCGAGTCTATATTCACGCAGATATTTAACTGGGTCGATACCAGCTTTTTCAAACTGACCCTTTACAGGTTTTGTCAAATGTTTTTCTTTGACAGCGCCGTAGCCGAGCTGTACTGCGTTGTATCCATCGGATTCAACAGTTTTAACAGCTGCTACCACGTTTGGCAGAACTTCAATAACGCTTACCGGAATCAGGTCGCCGTTTTCAGCGAACACCTGAGACATTCCTAATTTTGTTCCCAAAATAGCCTTAGACATCTTTGCACCTCCTTACAGTTTAATTTCAATGCTGACGCCAGCTGGGAGTTCCAGTCTCATCAGCGCATCCGCGGTCTTCTTGGACGGATCGAGGATGTCAATGAGTCTCTTGTGGATACGCATTTCGAACTGTTCACGGCTGTCTTTGTTGACATGTGGAGAACGAAGAATGGTGTACACGTTCCGTTCAGTCGGGAGCGGAATCGGACCGGAGACTCTGGAGCCTGTTCTTTTTGCAGTCTCCGCGATCTTCGCTGCGCTCTGATCAACTGCTTTGTGATCATAGCCTTTCAGACGAATTCTGATTTTTTCCTGTTTCGACATTAGATAAACCTCCTACGTTCATTTCATGAATGAACTGCTCCGTGGAAATTCCCCTGCTCAGCAGGCCACCTTCCACTTCATAGTTTGTTCTGAACACTCTTTTGCCTTGCGCCCTCGCACAAAGGTACCAGACGTTCAGCTTTTCTATAATACTATTTTTCAGCATCGAAATCAAGCATTTTATTTAAAATTTATTTTTGTCGATTTACGTTGAAATTATTCGGTATTTACTGACTTTTCTGTAGTTTATTTTCTTTATTTTCACATGTCCACGCCGCCGTGCGTGTACTCTAATTTCTAAAACTTTCATAAATTCGTAAAGCCACCATGTAGTATGCCCCCTTTCAGCAAAAAAAATGCGACGCGAGCACAAATTTCCATCCGATCACCGATCACCATCTACTTTTTACACGGGTATTACACCGGCCACATACTGTCTTGACGCGTTCCTCATAAACTATATGAAAGGAGGTCTTATATGGACATATGTTTATCTCACATTTCAAAAGCCTTTCAGGGAAAACCCGTCATCAAAGACTTCTCACTCACGATCGAGAGCGGCAGCTTCACGACATTGCTCGGTCCTTCCGGCTGCGGGAAGACGACTCTTCTCCGCATGATCGCTGAACTCGATATCCCCGATGAGGGAGAGATCTTTCTGGGGAAGACCTGCGTGTACTCCCGTGAGAAAGGCATCTTCGTTCCACCGGAGAAGAGGGGCCTGGGTTTTGTCTTTCAGGACTTTGCCCTGTGGCCGCACATGACTGTCTTTGAAAACGTGGCTTTCGGCCTTCGGACGACGGGGCGGACAGCGCACCTTGATGAAATCGTCAATCAGGCGCTCGCACAGGTGGAACTCTCTGATTTCAAGGAACGCTATCCCCATGAGCTTTCAGGCGGACAGCAGCAGCGCGTATCCTTTGCCCGCGCCCTTGCCTACGGCAAGGACTGCATTCTCTTTGATGAGCCTCTTTCTGCGCTTGATGCGAAGCTCAGAGAGGAAATGAGAAGCGAAATCCGCGATCTCGTTACACGCCTCCATGTGACCGCTGTCTTTGTCACCCACGATCAGATCGAAGCGATGTCCATGAGCGATCGCATCGCGGTCCTCTCCCGTGGCATCATCGAGCAGTATGACACGCCTGAAATTATCTACAGCCATCCGGCATCGCCATTCACCGCCCGCTTTGTCGGCACAGCAAACTGGCTGGATGCGCATCATCTTTTCCGCCCGGAAAAGGGACATTTGGAGAGCCGGGAAAAGGATGTCTTTTATGAAGCGAATGTGGTATCCAGCCAGTTTCAGGGACAGAATTATCAAATCCGCCTTACACGGAAGGGCCAAACGTGGACTCTCCCCGCCGAAAGAGCCATGCCCCAGGGAAGTCCCGTGCGCATCTGCGTCTCACCTGACGATATCATCGAAGTATAAGGGAAATCCTTGGAAATGCTGATTCGATCTCAGAGTCATTGGTCATCATAATTAACGGTATAAATTAAATGAAATGAAGGAGCCTTATTATGAAGAAAAACACAAAAAAGCTCATGGCAGCCGGCCTCTTATGCGCCATAGCCCTCACCCTCACCGCCTGCGGCACGAAGACAGACGAACCGAAAGCGGCCAACGCGGCGACTCCCGCCTCAGGCAAAGTAACCGTCTACATGCCATCCCCGGCCTGTCTTTCAAACAAGATTGCCAAGGGGTTCGAGAAGAAGACAGGGATCAAGGTCGAGCAGTTCCAAGGTACAACGGGTGAGATCCTGGCTCGACTCGAAGCAGAAAAATCCAATCCGGCCGCCGATGTTGTCATTCTCGCCTCCTGGTCCGATGGTCTTTCCATGAAACAGAAGGGCGAGCTCGCTGCTTACCAGCCGAAAAATGCTGACAAACTCGCCAAGGATTTCAAGGATAACGATAACCAGCTCATCGGCTACAGCGCCTCCGCTGTCGGTGTGATCTACAATAAAAACGTCATTCCTTCCCTATCTGCGGACTGGAAGGACCTGGCTGACCCGCAGTATCAAGGCAAGCTTGCCATTCCGGATCCGGAAAAATCTGGTGCCTGCAAAGACTTCCTCGCTGGTTATGTTACCAAGTACGGCTGGGATGCCCTGGAAGGCATGGCTAAGAACGGTATGAAGGTCCCCGGTGCCAATAAAGCAGCTCTCGAAGCCGTCACTACCGGCGAAGTCGGCATACTCGTCGCCGGCGTCGACTATAATGCATACGCCTCCATCAAAAAAGGCGAACCGCTTGCCATCTACTACCCGAAGAGCGGCACCATCGTGAATCCACGTCCGGCCATGATCATGAAGAATGCACCGGATAAGGAAAATGCACAGAAATTCATGGACTACCTCCTCTCTGATGAAGTCCAGCAGATGGTCGCTGACGCCTGCCTTCTTCCGGGCAGAAGTGATATAAAAGCTAAAAATACCCAGCTCTCTGACATCCCGCAGATCCCGGCCGACTGGAACAAGATGATGTCCATTGCCTCTGAAACCGCCGCTAAGCTCAATGCGCTCTGCAAGTAGTGGGGGCTGGTGACTATGGACTGGTGACTTCAATGCCACTCTCGGACATCGCCCTATGTATACTCCACGGCGCTTCTGATTTTTTCGCTGCGGCCCATTCCTCATTTTCCCACTGCCCCCATATAAAGGACCCGATATGAACCTGCTCAAAAAACACCTCGACTCTCTTCTGGTGGGGCTGGTTCTTCTTTTCCTAGTGGTCATGCCACTGCTTACGATCTTCGTCAAGGCCGTCGTCATTGATGACAGCCTTGATTTTTCATATGCAGCCACTGCCCTTTTGGAAGAAGGAAACCTGCCTATGATCGGAAACTCCCTTCTTTTGGGACTTCTGGTCGTCATCACCTCCACCGCGATCGCGATGCCGCTCGCCTATCTCTTCTCACGCACGGAATTTGCCACGAAAAAACACTTTGACCTGCTCTTTCTCATCCCTTTCATGACTCCGCCCTATATCGCGTCGATGGGCTGGATCCTTTTCATGCAGAAACGTGGCCTTTTCGCCCAGCTCTTCCCTGCCTTTCCCAATGGCGTCCCCGCCTTTTTCACCTTAGGCGGTCTCGTCCTCGTCATGAGCCTGCACCTTTTCCCCTTCATGCTGACACTCCTGAGAAATGCCATGGCGAATATCCCCTCCAGTCTGGAAGAGTCTGCTGCCGTCATGGGCGCTCCCTTCTCCGTCCGGATGCGGAAGATCTTCCTGCCGCTCCTTTTGGGAAACTATGCCATCGGCGCACTCCTCATCTTCGTGAAAACACTCTCCGAGTACGGCACTCCCTATACACTTGGGCGGCGTATCGGATTTGACGTCTTCACGACCTCCATCCACCGCTATGCCGCCGTTGCCCCCGTATCCTTCGGCAAAGCAGCCGTGCTCGCCTCTGTACTCGTCACCATCTGCCTCCTTCTCTGGATGGTGCAGAATGCCATCACAACCCGTAAAAGTTACTCACTCGTAGGCGGCAAGGGCAAACGAATGACGCTCACTCCTCTCTCTCCACTGGCCAAAGCCATCGCCTGGGGCTACCTTGCCTTTCTCCTCCTGCTATCCATTGTCATCCCCTACTTCTCCATCATTTCCACCTCTCTCATCAAGCTGCGCGGTTTCGGACTCTCGGCAGGTAATTTCACTCTTTCTCACTACGCTGAACTTTTCAGCGAGACGGAGAATGATGCCCTCTCCGCCATCGGAAACAGCCTCTTCCTTGGCATTGCCAGCGCAACTCTCTGCGCCATACTGGGGACACTCATCGTGCTTACTGTACGAAGACATAAAAAGAGCGGCAAGATCCTTGAAGCGCAAAGCCTTCTCCCGGAAATGCTCCCCGGCATCGTCCTTGTCATCGGCATCATGCTCTTTTGGAATGACATCTACTCCCTTCTGCCGCTGTACAACACCATGGCGATCCTCGTCATCACTTACGTCATCCTCTTCCTGCCCTACACCGTACAGTACGTCACCTCTGCCTTCACGCAGATGAGCGAAAGCCTGACCGAAGCCGGACGTGTCTTCGGCGGAAGCGCTTTCTATATCTTCCGCCACATCACCCTGCCTTTGATCTTGAAAGGTGTCTGCGCCGGATGGATGATGACTTTCATCATTTCTGTCCGCGAGCTCGTCGCACCTAGCCTCATCGCACCACCGAATACCCTTGTCATCTCCACCTACATTATGCGTGAATTCGAGCAGGGCAGCGTCTCCCTAGGCATGTCCATGGCCGTCCTCTGCGTGGCCATCACCGTGAGTGCGCTGATGATACTGAAGAGGAGAATGAGACTGTAAGACTGTAAGACTTTGAGATTTTGAGACGTCAGACTTCAGACTTCTAACGTCTAACATCTCCCAAGCACAACAAAAAAATCGCAGCTTTCGCTGCGATTTTTTTGATTACGCTTGATTAGAACTTGTAGTTGAGGGAAACGTTCCAAGCGTTGTCATCGTACTTCGATTCGTTAGCTTTGGTGTAGCCACTGATGTCGAATGCAAATTCACCGCGGAGGGAAATGTTCTTCTGGAGAGCGACCTGTGCCACGACGTTCCAGAATTTCATTTCCTTATCACCTGCGCTGAAGAAGTCATTCACCTGATAGGTGGTGCCGCCGAAGTAAGCATTGGTGCCGACTCTGTTGTAAGCCACATCCAGAGAGAAGGAGCCCGGCTTCTTCAGGTCGAGCGCGCCGTAGCCGATGCCGGCCTGCCAAGTCTTATTGTTATTGTCAGCGTTGGATTTCCAGTATTCACCAAATACACGGAAATCATTTGCCGGAACAGTCAGGTTCACGCCCCAGATGTTGTCGAAGCCAATAGCCAGATCGCCATTGATATCTTTGACGTTCTTGGCATCACTGCCCTGGAAGGCCACATAGGCAGCGCCGAGTTTCGCAAAGTCGAAGTCATAGTCTGCCTGCGCAAAGAATGCATCATGGGCTTTGACTTCTTTCTTGGCACCGGTAGTGTCTGTAGCAGCAACCGCAGCTTTGCCGGTGACAGCCGCTCTATCGCTGGCATTGAACTGGCCGAAGGCAGCCTTTACATCAAATTTGCCATCATTGTATGCGACCTGTGCGCCATCGTACTGGTCATCGTACTGGATCCCGCCGAGGAGAGTGACTGGCTGACGGCCAAGAGTGACAGAGGTTTCTTTGCTGAAGTTATGGGTAACGTAGATACGGTCAGCGGTGGTCGAAGAGGTATCCGCGCCCTTGAAGTCCATGTTGTTCACCAGACGAGCCTGTACGACCGTGCTGTCATTGACCTGCCCCTTGATATTCAGGCGGACACGGCCATTGTATTTGTCAGCACCGTTTTTGGCTGTATCCTGGAAACGCATACGAGCATCACCGGACCAGGAAATATTGCCAACTTTCTTTTCGAGGTTTCCTACACGGACGCCGAGGTTTGCGAGTTCGTCAGCGTATTCGCCAGCGAGTTTGTCTAAGGTTGCCTGCTGCTGTGCATTCAGCTGGTCTTCTTTAGCCATGAGGCGAGCTACGATCTGAGCCAGTTCGTAACGGGTCATGTTTCTTTCGCCTTTGAAGGTGCCGTCCGGATAGCCTTCTACGACGCCCTGAGTGGAGAGGTCGGATACTGCCTGATAAGCCCAGTCATCCGGAGTGACATCAGAGAACGGATTTGCGGCGAATGCAGATACGCCAGCGGTGAGTGCTGCTGCAGCAGCGATTGCAAGAATCTTTTTCATGAGAGTGCTCCTTTCGGGGACAACTCTTTGGGAGAGCTTCCCCTTACCAAGAATGCCTGCGCTTATCAAGGGAGAGTCGCTCGAGTGACCGTGTTTCCTCTGCTTTCTTCCCTCATCCGGCCGCACAGGATCTCGCCGGATATATCCAATATACAGCGCATACTGGCGATGGTCAATAGTAGCAATAAATGTTTTGCAAAGGTTTTACCGTACCTTTTCGTTCTCATGAAATCCTAAAGTCAATTTTGCAAAGTATTGACGAAGTGAGTTTTTTTGTTACCGGTTGCCGGTGATCTCACATTCTCTTTTATACCGCTGCAGGGTTAGCCCGCGGGGCGTATTACATTTGAGCGACTCGCTTGAATAAGAAATGAGAAATGGTGGTGCGGCACATAAAAGTATAGAAGCGCCGTGAAACATAAATCGGACGGTAGCATTTAAGTCAACAGTCACTACTTTAAAGCACGAAAAAAGGAGCTCCCTTTGGGGGAGCTCCTTTCTATTTAGCGATAGCTAAATTATTTTGCGATCTTAGCTACAACGCCTGCGCCTACGGTACGGCCGCCTTCACGGATAGCGAAACGCTGGCCTTCTTCCATAGCGATCGGGGTGATGAGCTTAACGCTCATTTCTACGTTATCGCCAGGCATGCACATTTCAGTGCCTTCCGGCAGCTGGATGTCGCCGGTTACGTCGGTGGTTCTGAAGAAGAACTGCGGACGATAGCCGTTGAAGAACGGGGTATGACGGCCGCCTTCATCTTTGGTCAGTACGTATACCTGAGCGGTGAATTCAGTGTGCGGCTGAACGGTGCCCGGTTTTGCGAGGACCTGGCCACGAACGATGTCTTTACGGTCGATACCACGGAGCAGAGCGCCGATGTTATCACCAGCCATTGCCTGGTCAAGGGTCTTTCTGAACATTTCTACGCCGGTAACGACGGTAGCGGTCGGTTTTTCCTGCAGGCCGACGATCTCAGCGTTGTCGCCGACTTTGACAGTACCACGTTCTACACGGCCGGTAGCAACGGTGCCACGACCGGTGATGGTGAAGACGTCTTCGACTGGCATCAGGAATGGTTTATCTGTGTCACGTTCCGGAGTCGGGATGTAGTCATCTACCGCCTGCATCAGATCGCGGATCTTCTGTTCATCATCCGGATTGCCGTTGAGAGCGCCGAGAGCGGAGCCGACAATGATCGGGGTGTCATCGCCTGGATAGCCGTAGGAGGAAAGCAGATCTCTGATTTCCATTTCTACGAGATCGATCAGTTCCGGATCGTCGACCTGGTCAGCTTTGTTCAGGAATACAACGATAGCCGGTACGCCGACCTGTTTAGCCAGAAGGATGTGTTCGCGGGTCTGCGGCATCGGGCCGTCAGCTGCGGATACGACGAGGATAGCGCCATCCATCTGTGCTGCGCCGGTGATCATGTTCTTGACATAGTCAGCATGCCCTGGGCAGTCTACGTGTGCGTAGTGACGGGTAGCGGTTTCATATTCTACAGTGGAGGTATTGATGGTGATACCACGAGCTCTTTCTTCCGGTGCTTTATCGATGGAAGCGTAGTCGAGGAAGTTTGCTTTGCCTTCTTCAGCCAGAACTTTGGTGATAGCAGCGGTCAGGGTCGTTTTACCATGATCGACGTGGCCGATGGTGCCGATGTTAACATGCGGCTTGGTTCTTTCGTAATGAGCTTTTGCCATTTTGAGGTCTCCTTAATAAAATTTTATTTCTTTCCGAGTCTTTCTTCAGTGATCTGCTGAGAAATAGCTTTCGGAACTTCTTCATAATGATCGAAGGTCATGGTGAAGGTGCCGCGGCCCTGGGTAGAGCTGCGCAGGCCGGTCGCATAGCCGAACATTTCGGACAGCGGAACGAAGCCTTTGATTCTGGATTCACCGTTTTCGGTTTCCATGCCGTCGATACGTCCACGACGGGAGTTCAGGCCGCCGATAACGTCGCCCATGTATTCTTCCGGTACGTCGACTTCGACTGCCATGTATGGTTCGAGGAGAACTGGATCAGCTTTCTTCGCGCCATCCTTGAATGCCATGGAGCCTGCCACTTTGAATGCCATTTCGGAGGAGTCGACATCATGATAGGAACCATCATAAACGGTAACCTTGATATCGACCATCGGATAACCAGCTACAACACCGTCTTCGAGAGCTGCTTCTACGCCGGTCTGGATCGGGTTGATGAATTCCTTCGGAATAACGCCGCCAACGACAGCATTTTCGAATTCGAAGCCTTTGCCCGGTTCCATCGGTTCAAGACGCAGCCAGCAGTGACCGTACTGGCCGTGGCCGCCGGTCTGACGGATGAACTTACCTTCGGATTCAACGGATTTACGGATGGTTTCACGGTAAGCGACCTGCGGTTTGCCTACGGTGCAGTCTACGTTAAATTCACGTCTCATACGATCGACGATGATGTCGAGGTGGAGTTCGCCCATGCCGGAGATGATGGTCTGGTTGGATTCCGGATCAGTGTGTACTTTGAAGGTCGGATCTTCTTCTGCCAGTCTCTGAAGAGCATTGCCCATCTTTTCCTGGTCAGCTTTGGTCTTTGGTTCAACAGCAACGGAAATGACCGGATCCGGGAATTCCATTTTTTCGAGGATGATCGGATGATCTACATCGCAGAGGGTATCGCCGGTGGTGACATCCTTGAAGCCGACTGCTGCAGCGATATCGCCGGAGTAAGCGCAGTCGATTTCCTTACGATGGTTTGCATGCATCTGAAGGATACGGCCAACGCGTTCTTTCTTTCCTTTGGTGGAGTTCAGAACGTAGGTGCCCTGGTTCATGATACCGGAGTATACACGGAAGAATGCCAGTTTACCAACGAATGGGTCAGCCATGATCTTGAATGCGAGCGATGCCATTGGTGCGCTGTCAGATGCTTCGCGGGTGACTTCCTCGCCGTCAAGGGTAGTACCTTTGACCGGAGGAACATCCAGCGGAGATGGCAGGTAGTCAAGGACAGCATCGAGCAGCATCTGGATGCCTTTGTTCTTGTATGCAGAACCGCAGAATACCGGGAAGAGTTTGCAGTCAAGAACCTGCTGACGGAGAGACGCTTTGATCTCTTCCATGGTGAGTTCTTCGCCTTCGAGGTATTTTTCCATCAGTTCGTCACTGCCTTCAGCAGCAGTTTCGACGATCTGTTCGCGGAGTTCTTCAACCTGATCAGCGAGATCGGCCGGTACGTCTTCGATATGGTACTGTTTGCCGTCATCGCTGTCATAAATTTCAGCCTGTCTGGTCAGCAGGTCAACGATACCGGAGAAGGTATCCTGAGCGCCGATCGGGAGCTGCATTGGAATAGCTCTTGCATGGAGGCGGGTATCCATGGTTTTTACCGCATGGAGGAAATCAGCACCGACGGTATCCATCTTGTTGATGAATGCGATACGCGGTACATGATAGTGGTCTGCCTGTCTCCAAACGGTTTCAGACTGGGTCTGAACGCCGTCTTTCGCACTGAATACTGCTACGGAGCCATCGAGTACGCGCAGAGAACGTTCAACTTCTACAGTGAAGTCTACGTGCCCTGGGGTATCGATGATGTTTACGCGGTAGCCTTTCCAGTGGCAGGTGGTAGCAGCGGAGGTAATGGTAATACCACGTTCCTGTTCCTGTTCCATCCAGTCCATGGTAGCAGCGCCATCGTGAACTTCACCGATCTTATGGTTTACACCGGTATAATACAGGATACGTTCCGTGGTTGTGGTCTTACCTGCATCGATGTGCGCCATGATGCCGATGTTTCTTGTTTTTTCAAGCGGAAATTCTCTGCCCACGATTTTTTCTCCTTATTAAAATTACCAGCGGTAATGAGCGAAAGCCTTGTTTGCTTCAGCCATTTTATGGGTATCTTCCTTCTTCTTTACAGCAGCACCAGTGTTGTTGAAAGCGTCCATCAGTTCACCTGCAAGACGTTCTTCCATGGTACGTTCGCTGCGCAGACGGGCATAGTTGACCATCCAGCGGATACCCAGAGTCAGACGACGGTCTGCTCTTACTTCTACCGGTACCTGGTAGTTTGCGCCGCCGACACGACGAGCACGAACTTCCAGAACTGGCATTACGTTGTTCAGAGCCTGTTCGAAAATTTCGATCGGTTCTTTGTTGAGCTTGCTGTGGCAGATGTCAAATGCGCCATATACAATGGATTCTGCGACACCCTTCTTGCCGTCAAGCATTACTTTATTGATGAAACGAGTGACTGTCTTGTTTCCATACACGGGATCCGGCAGCACGTCACGTTTCGGAACAGCACCTTTTCTCGGCATTGTTAGTTCCTCCTTATATAGATGTTAGTTGATCACATAAAACTTGGTTGACAGGAAATCTTATTTCTTGTCTTTCTTAGCACCGTATTTGGAACGGGACTGCTGACGTCCAGATACACCTACGGTATCGAGAGCGCCACGGATGATGTGGTAACGAACACCTGGAAGATCCCTAACACGGCCGCCTCTGATGAGGACTACGCTATGTTCCTGCAGGTTGTGGCCTTCACCAGGAATGTAAGCAGAAACTTCGATTCCGTTGGTCAGGCGTACACGAGCTACTTTACGAAGAGCGGAGTTTGGCTTTTTCGGGGTAGCGGTGTAAACTCTTGTGCAGACACCACGTTTCTGTGGGGACTGTTTCAGAGCCGGGGTCTTCGCTTTGACTGCCAGGGTCTGGCGGCCTTTACGAACCAGCTGATTGATTGTCGGCAAAATGGGCACCTCCTTTCTATAAGGGTAAATTTATAATTGATCCAATAAGGCATAGCCTTGCTGGATATTACCGGGGATCTTTGAGAAACGCGGATGAGATCAGCATTTCTTCAGGACAGCGGCAGCAGCGGCTTTCACTTTGATGCCACACGCGCGGCCGATCTCCTTCTTGGTGAATTCCTGAATGGCGGGAATGTCTGACGCCTGACACGCAGAAAGGAGCGGTGCAGAGATCCGTTCATCACAGTCTGAAGCGATAAATACAGCAGAGGCTTCCCTCTTCTCGATCGCTCGTTCTGTTTCCTTCATTCCTACTACAAAGTCCGAATCTTTCAATTCTTCCAGTGTCATACGTTCTCACCTGCTTTTCAGCACACTAAATCCACGCAACATTGGAATTATATCATTGAAGGCCTCCGATGTCAATGATTTTTTATCCTATTTTTCTTAGTGTTTATGGGCAACTTTTTTACCACGTTCCCGTGCGTATCATAATGCATTATTTTTATACTTTTTTGTGATTGTTCATGCAGAGAAATGAGGTCCCGTGTTCCGTGCTGTGGTAGCGGCTTCGCCGCATTTTTTATAGGCGATGCCCGAAGGCAGTATTCAAGTCATTAGTCACAAAATACTACCTCAGGCATCACCCCATATATCATATGTGGGACGAAGCTGCCTCCTTCATTCCAATTCATCATTCGGACAAAGCTTTCGCAAGCGATCAAGAGGCGGCACATCCACGGGCCTGCCCCCCCCCGAACCGCTATTCCCACTTTTAAACAGCAGCGGCCCTTCTTCTATGTTACAATACAGAAAAGGAGGAACATCTATGTCATATGAAAATATCGTAGTCTACTGCGGCTCCCATTTCGGAAATGATCCGGCCTACGCTGCCTTTGCGGGCGAACTGGGAGAGGCCTTGGGAAAGAATCATTTCCACATGATTTACGGAGGCGGTACGGTCGGGCTGATGGGTATCTGCGCCGACGCAGCCATGGCCGCCGGCGGCAAAGTGACGGGCGTCATTCCGGAAGTCTTCATTGCGAAAGAGCAGGCACACCGCGGTATCACGGAGCTCATCGAAGTGAAGGACATGACCATCCGCAAGCAGAAGATGATCTCTCTCGGAGACGCCTTCCTTATACTTCCCGGCGGCATCGGCACGCTTGAGGAACTCGCCGACACAGCGAACCAGCGCCACATCTACGGTGATCCCCTCGCCCAGCCCCCCATCATCATCTGCAACATTGAGCATATTTACGATGGCCTCCTCGCACAGATCGATGCCTGGGTGAAAGCCGGTTTTCTCGAAAGAAATGACTGGAAAAATCTCCACGTCGCGCAGACACTGGAAGATGTCATGAGGGTGCTGGGAGCCAAGGATTAGATATCAGACTTCTGCCCTCCGGTCTTCGGGCATCGCCCCATATACCTGCGGCGAAGCCGCTGCCTTCATTCCTCATGCCTGATTTCCCCCGAACCTTGAACCCTAAACCAAAAACGTCCCCCATTCGGAGGACGTTTTTTCTATTTACGCTTTATTCTCACTGATCTTAAATACGAACGAACCGACAAGGCCCGAGAGGATGGAGGCCGTCACGATCGCTGCCTTCGCAGAGGTAAGCTCTGCGGGATCCGAGAAGGAGAGCGAGGCGAGGAAGATAGACATCGTGAAGCCGATGCCCGCCAGAATGCTTGCGCCCAAGTAGTGCATCCACTTGGCCCCTTCCGGTTTTTTGGCAATGCCCAGCTTCACCATCAGGAAAACGGTCGTGAAAATACCGAGAGGCTTTCCCAGAAAGAGTCCGGCGATGATGCCAAGACCGATCGGGGAAGCGAGGGAGGCGAAGCTTTCGCTCGTCATCGAAATACCGGCATTCCCGAGTGCAAAGATCGGCATGATAAGGAAGGCCGACCAGGGGGACAGCTTATGTTCCCACAGGTGCAGCGGATGGGAGTGCTGGGTATTTTCCGTGCCGGCCGGGATCAAAAAGCCTGTCAATACGCCTGCGACAGTCGGGTGAATGCCCGCCTGATAGAAAGCATACCAGGTCAGTACGCCGCCCAAGACATAGGGTAGCGGATGATGAACATTTCTCCAGGAGAAGAGTGCCATCAGCATGAGCACCGCAAGGCCGGCGCCGAGCGCGGTCCACTGGAGCTGCGTGCTGTAGAAAAGGGCAATGACGACGATCCCGCCCAGATCATCCACGATCGCAAGTGCCGTCAGGAAGACGATCACACTTCTTGGCACACGCTTGGCTGCAAAGGCAAGCACGCCCAGCGAAAAGGCGATGTCGGTCGACATGGGGATCGCCCAGCCCTGCGCGGTGGGACCACCCATATTGAAAAGGCTGTAGAGCGCCGCCGGTATCAGCATACCGCCGACCGCTGCCGCAATAGGGAGCAAGGTCGCAGAGAGTGACTTCAGCTCGCCGAAAAGAAATTCCCTTTTGATCTCCATCCCGACGACAAGGAAAAAGATCGCCATCAGGCCATCATTCACCCAGTGCAGGAGTGACATGTCCGGCAGCAGCGGCAGATCTACGAAGAGGTGCAGTGCATGCTCATAGGTCTCCGCCATCGGCGAATTGGCCAGCACCATCGCGATGATCGTCGCGAGCATCAGGAGCAAACTGCCTGCAGACTCCTGCCTGATAAATTCAGCACAAGCACTATTCAGCCGGTTCATTCGGTACTTCGTATAGTCAATCATCGTTTCATCTCCCACTTCATAGATATAGATTCATTTCATAGCTTTTGCATGCATTGGAATGCATGTTTTTTATTATACATGATTTATTATGATATGAAAAGAGGGGATTTTAACTTTTTTCATCTTTCTGGAAATAAAAATGGCATCCAAAAAGCACCCTTGCTATTGCAAGAGTGCTTTGTCTTGGTGACCCAGGAGAGATTCGAACTCACGACCCACCGCTTAGAAGGCGGTTGCTCTATCCAACTGAGCTACTGAGCCATATGGTCGGGGCAGCCGGACTCGAACTGGCGACCCCCTGCTCCCAAAGCAGGTGCGCTACCAACTGCGCTATGCCCCGTTACGATTAAATATTATATAGTATGAGGGAACGTAAGTCAAGAAGAAAATTTTAGAGGTACAATGCAGGAGTAGCGGGTTCTAGGGAAACACTGATTCAATGGGTTCAAAAGAATTGAAGCGGCGAAATCAGTGACTGATAGCTGGTGACTAGGGATTAGGGATTAGGCGCTTCAAGCGGCTAGTCCCTTGAATGCTCCTTTCCGGCATCGCCCCATATGTATCCGCGGAGAAGCCACCACCTTCATTTCTCGTTCCTCATTCGAGCAGAATTTTCATTCGCAATCGAGGGAGCGACACGCCTCACGGGCTATCCCTAGTCCCTAGCCGCCAGTCACTAGTCACAAAAAAGAGCCCGCTTTCGCGAGCCCCTCTTTCATACTTTTTTATGCCCTACATCCTCTGCTTTGACGATGCCAAGGTAGATGCATCCGATGATCCATGCCACGTAGTCATCCACCGGCACGGGGACGCTTCTCATTCCCTTGGGGATGAGGCGAGCAAGGCCTTTGGCCGGGTGGTCTTTCCAGTACCACTGCTCCCCCATTTCCGTCGTGTATTTCTCATCGACGAGCGTGACGGGGATCTCGCGTCCGAGCTTGCTAAGAAGTGCTTCTGTCCGCTCCTGCATGACCTCATGGCGTGTGCCGTTCCCCATGACCAGCGCGAAGATCTCTTTCCCGGCGAGCAGGCGTGCCAGCTCCTGCTCATAGTCCACGGTGCGGACGATGCATTTCTTTTCGAGTGTCCCATCCGCATGGACGAGTGCGACGCCTGTTTTATCCCGCCCGGGATCAATGGAGCAGAGAAGTCCCTTCATGGACGCAGCACCTCCACATCGATGGTCAGCGGGCCTTTCGTGTAGACATCACTGTGTGCTGTCACCTTGAGCTCACACTGCCCGCTGCATTCCTTGCCCTTCTGGATGACTTCGACAAGCTCCTGTCCGTCCAGGACACCGACCTTGCCGGTGATCGGATCCGGGAGGATCCCCTGTGCCTGCGCGTAGTGATTCAGATCCTGCAGGAAGCGCAGTACCTGCATCTCATAGTTTTTGCTGTCCTTATACTTATCCAGACCGCCTTTATAGATGACCTGTCCCTGTCTGAAGACGAGAAGGTTATCATGGATATCGAAATCTACCACGAGGCGTTCACCTAAGATGAGATTCTGTGCGGCAACGACACGGACGAGCTTTTTATGTTTGGCGCCTGTCACCTGCGCCACCGACTCGTCAAAGTCTCTCTGGCTCATGCGGACGAGATTCACACTCTCATCGGTGATGTTCAGTCTTTCCTTCAGCATGCCGTTGATGTCGGCAAGGACGCTCTTCAGCACCTCTCTTGATCGGTTCTCATCCATATCTTCATCGACCACAACGCTTGTCAGCACCTGGCCTGCCTGGAAGACCACCTGTCCTTCACGAAGTGCGTAGATATTTTTGATGAGCTGCTCCTTCTCTTGATTCAGTGTCGCAATATTTCCTGTCAGCTCTTCGCGGATCTTTTCCAGCTCCGCAATGTCTTCTGCGGACTGCTCGACGCCGGCTTTCGCCTCATCATACGCCTGCTGTACGGAGGAGAGCTCACTCTCCATGAAGACGCGCTGGCCTTCGACTTCATCCAATCGCTTGGATGTCTCTTCGGCCTTCCGGTTCACGTCTTCATACTCTTTGTTGCGTGCTTCGAGCTGCAGCTTGCCCTTCTCGAGCTCGCGGTTCTTGACTTTGATCTCCTGATTCAGATCCTGCATCTCATTCTGCAGCTTGGAGAGACCGAAGAGGGCTACCCGAACATTTTCATTCACGACAGCCAGCACGGCGATGGTGAAGAAGGAGATCAGGATGCCGGAAATGATCGTCACGATCACGGAGGTGTACTTCGGACGAAGCCCGAAAAGCGTCATCCGCTTCTTACCGACCTTCGATCCGATCCGATCTCCCAAAAAGGCGATCAGCCCGCCCATAGCGATCAGGATCAGAAACATGAATATGCCGATAAACATAGTAAACCTCCTTGGCGATGGAAAATGGGTTCAGGGTTGATGGGTTCAGGGGCAGTGCATCAAATAATAGAAGCATCGCGAGATTTTAGAAGGGACGATGCCCTAAAATCTGCGGAATGGCAGGATTCCCGTTTAGAACTTTCGCGCATGGTTTGATTGACCGCGAACGAAAAAGATTCCTCCACTTCGGTCGGAATGACGATACGGGGAACGGCAGAAGTCTAAAATCTGATTTCTAATCTCTAGTCCCTAGTCACCAGTCACTAGTTACTTCAAACACTACCGATCCGCTCTGCGGATCAAGAGACAGCCCATGGCGAGGGCGATGAAGTTCGGCAGCCAGACGGCCCAGAAGGGCGGGAGCATGTGGCCCTTGCCCAGAGCTTCGAGGAATGTCATGATGGCGTAGTATACGAAAATAATGACCACGGAGAGGCCAAAGCCGATGGAGGAAGAGGAGCGCTGCTTCTGCACGCCCAAGGGGGCGCCGACAAGAGCAAAGACGAAGCTGGCCATCGGCAGTGAGAAGCGGCGATAGACCTCCATAATGACGCCCGTCGCATCTGCATGCGCCGCGATGTACGCCTTCTGCGTGACAAGAAGCTCCCGAATGGTCATTTCATCGAGTTTTTTCGACTCACGCGGGATCTCTGAGGGCGACATGGCATACGGGATCTCCTGACTTTCGAAATGCATCATGCGTTCCACGCCTTCTCCGGTAAGGTCGTAAATGATCCCATCGGTCATGCGCCATACGCCATCCTGCCAGACTGCCTTCGGTGCATTCTCGACATGGATGACCTTTTCATCTTCAAATTCCTGCACGGTGATATTCTCAAGCTCTTTGGTATTCGGATTGTAGCGGCGCGCATAGAGAAGGTGCGCGATCTTGCCATTCTGCACATCGCGGATGACGACATGATCCGTGACGCCCGGATTCAGGTTCTTTTTGATCTCCGTATTCACCACATAGTCATACTCGCGGTTTGTCCACGGCACGACGTATTCATTGAAGGCCACGGCGCAGAGGGAGATCAGAAACGCTACCAGAAAGACCGGCAGCGCGAGGCGGAAGAAGCTCTGCCCCGAGGTACGCATGACGATGAGCTCGCTCGCCCCGGACAGACGGGAAAAGCACATGAGTGAGCCTAAGAGTACGGCCATCGGGAAGGTATAGACGATGATGCGCGGCAGTGCGAGGATGAACACCTTCACTGCCGATATCGCAGATGCCCCATATTGAGAGACAAAGCCAGCGATCTTCAAGAGCGTATCTGCCCCGAGAAAGATCGCCGTAAAGGCGGCAACGCCAAATAAAAAGGGAGCCAAAAATTCTTTTAATACGTACTTGTCCAGAAGTCTCATCAGAATTTTCCTCCCTGTCTTTCTTCTTGAATCATAAGCTGAAATTTTCCCCCAAATAATGTTTCCTTGCTGTGGGGTTCACAGCGATATCATCTGCCTTGCCGGAAAGCAGGATCTTGCCGTCGGAGAGGATGTACGCTTTGTCTACGATGCGCAGCGTTTCACGGACATTGTGATCCGTGATGAGGATGCCGATGCCGCGGGTCTTGAGGTGCATGACAACGCTCTGGATATCCTCGACCGCCAGAGGGTCGACACCGGCGAATGGTTCATCCAGCAGGATGAAGGAAGGATCGAGCGTGAGGGAACGCGCGATCTCCACGCGCCGCCGCTCACCGCCGGAGAGCGCATCGCCCCTCGTGTCTTTGACATGGGTGATATGGAATTCCTCCAGCAGCGCTTCCGCTTTTTCTATTTTCGTCTTCTCGCTGAGATCCTTGCGTGTCTCCAGGAGAGACATCAGGTTATCCCAGACGGTCATCTTTCGGAATATGGAGGCTTCCTGCGGCAGGTAGCCGATCCCGAACTGGTGGCGCTGGTGGATGGGCATCCCGGAAATGGAACGCCCGTCTACGGTCACATCGCCCTCATCAGGCTGGATGATGCCGACGATCATATAGAAGGTGGTCGTCTTGCCGGCCCCGTTCGGTCCAAGGAGACCGACGATGGAGCCCTGCTCGACTTCTACATTCACATGATCGACGACGGTGCGGCTGCCGTAGCGCTTGATCAGATCATGAGTTTCTATCTTCATTTGTTATCCTTAATTTCTAACGGGCTGCCTGCATATTCGGGACGGCCGGCGATCGGTGTCGCCTGATTGACCGGCCCTGCGGGAACCGATGGCTGTGAGTCTCCCTCTCCGCCTTCTTCTGACGGACTCTTGGTATTCGTGATGGTGATGGTGCTGCGGCCTGTCGTCTCGACGACCTTGTCCGCATCACGGAGCACGAGCTCCGGCCCTTCAAAGGTATTGCCATTCTGGTTCACCCAGGCGTTGCCGGAAAGCACCATCTTTCCGTCGGTGCCATCCTGTCCGGAACGGGTATAGACAGCCTGATCCCCATAGCCCACCGCGTTGTTTGTCGTGCTGGTGAGATCCACGCCGCCGGTCGCAACGACCTTGATCTGCTTCAGATTGCCCTCGATATGCGGCGCAGAAAGGGTGCCGTCAGCGGTCTCGAGATAGCCATTGCCTTCGATCTTGCCAAATCCCGTAGCCGCATTGTACATCACATCGTCTCCCCGCAGGATGCGATGCTCCGCAAGGTCTACGAAATCCACGCTGCCGATACCGCGAGCCGTCCTGTCTTTATAGAGGTACATTTTCTCTGCCGTAAGCGTGCTCTGTTCTTTGACATATTTCACGCCGCCTTCCAGAAAAGCACTCCGATCTTCGAAATGATATTCCCCATTCGTGCCTGTGATGGTAGCGCCTTCATTGGCATGAATCACCACATTTCCTTTCGCGCTGACCACCTTGGTCTTGCCGTCGTAGGTCAGTACATCAGCTGTGATGTCATCGGCCATCGCCGTCCCCATCGCGCCCAGGCTTACGGCTGCCAGCATGAGTGCTGTATAGAAAGTTTTCACTGTGCATCCTCCTTATCTGCCAGTCTCGCATGGCCTTTCGCTGTGATCTTTTCCAGTACGCGATCTGCCGTGAAGCTGTCGGCCGTCAGTACGCGGCCATCCTTTTCTGCCGTAAAGAATTCATCGGTCGAAAGAATGTCTGTATGACCATCGTAGGTCAGGTTCTTCGCATGAAGCACCATGCCGTCACTTGACGTGCCTTCTACATGCCCCTCGACATGAACCTTCTTCTGCTTTCTGTCGTAATGTCCCTGATCGGCATTGAGCTTCAGCTCATTGCCATCTTTTAGAAAATACGCTTCGATGCCTTCCATGTCGGCTGAATTCTTATCCCGGCTCATGCTGACATGCTTCGCCTTGATGCGCCAGACAGACTGTCCATCCTTGTCTTCCTTCATTTCGATATTGGAAAACTCCATGGCCGGCCCGCCGGACTTGGCGCTTCCCTTTTCATGATGGTCATCCTTGAAAAGGAAATAGATGCCAAGCGCTGCGAGAAGGATGACGAGTACGATGAGGATGCTCTTTTTATTTTTGCTCACGACTTGCCTCCTCTGATTTCATTCCAGTCTTCGCTGATGCCGGGGGCGAAACGCTTCTTCTCTTCCTCCGTCAGCTCCATATACATCTTAATGCGTCCCGGCCGCGTCCAGAAGAGATGCTGGAACCAGAGCCAGTCGGTGGGATGTTCCTTGATGAAATCTTCCATGATCGTCGCCATTTTTTGTGCATTCGTCATGAGATCCTTCTTCGTATCCCCGGTCTCTTCGTAATAGAACGGCTTGCCGATACAGATCGTATGACCCTTCCCGCCTTCATTTCTCACGATGAAGAGCGGGAGGATCGGCGCCTTAAATTTTCTGGCAAAGACGCAGGGCCCCTGCGGGAAGGAGAAGACGCGGTTCATAAAGAGCACCGGAATCCCTGTCTCATCCCCGTCCTTATCGGAGAGAAAGCCCAGGATGTGATTCTTCTTCATCGAGCGCGCCGCTGCGATCATTTCATAGCCGCCCGTCCCGGTGAGGAAGATGTGCTGCCCCGCGCGGGCGCGGTAGTCATTGATGATCCGCATCAGAGCGTCATCGGCCTGCTTCTTGCCGATCGCTGAGGTGTCATAGTCATGAAGCGCAAGACCGGCACCGAGCCATTCCCAGTTCCCCATATGCGCCGTCAGACCGACGATGCCCTTCCCTTCGGCATACGCCGCCTCCAGGTACTCCGGATGATCGATCTTCACGTAGTCATCGATATGATCCTTTTCCTTACAGAGGCGCGGCATGTACATCATCTCCATCGCGGACATGCCGATGTGCTCGTACACCTTGTGAAGCAGCTTCTCTGCCTCCTCGCGGCGGATGCCCATGCCCCGCATCATCTGCTCGATCCCGCGGTTTCTCTGCTTGGCTATGCGGTTCATGATGCATGGCCCCAAAACGCGGCCGATGGACAGGATCCGATCATAGGACATCCCGCACAGCAGGTGGCTGATGCCCTTCAAGAGTCCATATCGTACATTGAATAACATGGCTGATTCTTCTTTCCTTAAGGAAACACTGATTCAATCGTTGTCAGATTTCATTCTTGGATTTTTATACAGAGCAAGGAATCATCTGACGCGAATAGCGAGCTATTTAAGGAGGATGATGACGAAGCTATGTATAAAAATCCATATGAAATCCGGCTCTGCTATTTAATCAGCGTTTCCTTAATACAAGGGAATAAAATAGGGTTCAGGATTAGCCCACGGGGCGTGCCGTCCCTTGACTCTGAATGAAAGCTTTGCTCGAATGAGGAATTAGAAATTAGAAATTAGAAATGAATGTGGCGGCTTCGCCGCGAATATATATGGGGCGATGCCCGAAAGGAAGTGGATAGAAGGTTTCCCGTTTTAGAGTACCAAACATCGCTTGCTTGGTCGCGAATGACAAAGATTTCTCGCTTACGCTCGAAATGACGATACGAGAGAGTTTCCTAGTCCCCAGTCACTCCTAATCCCCAATCCCTAATCCCTAGTCACTAGTCACTCAAGATTCCTAATTCCACGATCGAGCAGCGCTTCTCACTGCACGAGATCTTCCTGATCGACGTCCTGAAAGGAGGCCACCGCCTCTTCCCAGCGCCCCTGAGATCTCAAAATACACTCGATAAATTCACGCGCTGCTCCGCGTCCACCGTCATACCGGGAAATAAAGTCCGCTGCGGACTGATTCTCCCCGCAGGCATCGGCCGGACAGCCCGACAGACCGACGCGGGAGAAGAGAGGAAGATCATTGAGATCATCCCCCATGTAGGCCGCCTCGTCCCAGCCAAGAGCGCGCTCCCTGAGCAGCTGCTGCAGAGCAGGCACCTTGTGCCGGATGCCCATGAGGACGAAATCACAGGAGAGCTCCTTCGCACGCGCTTCTACGATCGGCGAAGTCCTCCCCGTGATGAAACCGACTGCATAGCCCATGCGGTGGGCGAGAGAAATCGCCAGTCCGTCATGCGCGTTGAAAAGCTTATATGCCTCGCCGCCGCTCCCCATGACGAGCGTCCCATCTGTCAGTGTGCCATCGACATCAAAGGCGATGAGCTTCACCTGTTCTGCGCCGATCATCACATGACCCCCTGCCGCAAAAGATCGGTGATATGTACCATGCCGATCGCCTTGCCTACCTCATCACAGACAGGAAGCACGGTGATCGGATGCGGCATGTGCTTTTCCATGATGCGCAGGGCTTCGGCCGCCAGCTTCTGCTGCGAGATCACCATCGGTGACTTCGTCATGACGTCCCTCACGGGGAGAAGCAGGAAATCCTCCCCCTTCTCGAGGCCGCGGCGGACATCGCCGTCCGTCATGAGCCCCAAGAGGCGTCCTTCCCTGTCCGTCACAGAGACGGCGCCTAGCCCTTTATCTGTCATCACAAAGAGCGCATCCTTGACCGAAGCCATTTCATCGATCAAAGGATTGTCCTCGCCTTTGTGCATCACCATCTCGACGGTGAGAAGCAAACGCTTGCCGAGGGACCCGCCCGGATGGAACACGGCAAAATTATCTGCCGTGAAATGATGGCGCTCCATCAATGAGACGGCGAGCGCATCCCCCAGGGCCAAAGCGGCCGTCGTCGAGCTCGTCGGAGCGAGCCCCAAGCTGTCTGCTTCTTTTTCGACGCCCGCATCGAGCACTACGTCCGCATTTTTAGCGAGTGTCGAATTCTTTTTCCCGACGACCGCAATGAGCTTCGCTCCGATGCGCTTTAGGGACGGGAGGATATTCAGCACCTCGCCCGTTTCTCCGCTGTTCGAATATGCGATGACCACATCATCGGCTGTCACCATGCCAAGATCCCCGTGAATGCCTTCCGCCGGATGCAGGAAAAAAGCCGGCGTCCCTGTGCTCGCCATGGTCGCTGCCACTTTCCGCGCAATATGACCTGATTTTCCCATACCCGTCAGAACCACACGCCCCTTGGACGCTTCGATCAGGCAAACGGCTTTTTCAAATTCGCCATCCAGATGATCCACCAGAGAAAGGACAGCGGCTGCTTCATCCCGAAGCACCCGCGAAGCTGTTTCAATAACTGACATGATGCCTCCTTGGTCAACGCAAAATAAGTTTACACCTTATTATACAATATTCGAGGAAAAATAGTTATATTGAGGTTCAGGGTTAGCCCGTGGGGCGTGCTGCCCCATGATTACGAATTTGAATGAGGAATTAGGAATGAAGGTGGCAGCTTCGCCGCGAATATATATGGGGCGATGCCCGAAGGTCGGAGGATAGAAGTCAGATGTCTAATGTCTGATGTCTCCTAGTCTAATCCCTAGTCCCTAGCCACTAGTCACTATTTCCCCGTCACGAGTCCCATTTCCTTATCCTTCTTTACGACGTCATTGATCGCAATGAGGTCTTTCAGGAGGCCCTCGAGGGAGGAGAGATAGAGCATATTGGTAGAGTCAGACAGGCCTTCCGGCGGATTGTCGTGGACTTCCATGAAGAAGCCGTCGACACCGGATGCCGCTGCCGCTCTTGCGAGGTACGGGATGAATTCACGCTGGCCGCCGGTGGTATTGCCCATACCTCCAGGGAGCTGGACACTGTGGGTCGCATCAAAAATGACCGGATAGCCGAACTGTCGCATGATGGGGAAGGAACGCATATCGACCACGAGATTGTGGTAGCCGAAGGACGCCCCTCTTTCTGTCAGAGCGAGGTTCGGATTTCCTGCTTCTTCCATCTTGCCGATGACATTTTTCATATCTTCCGGCGCCATGAACTGGCCCTTCTTCACATTGACAGGCTTGCCTGTCTTCGCTGCGCCGTATACTAGGTCGGTCTGGCGGCAGAGGAAGGCAGGGATCTGGAGCATGTCGAGCACCTTGGCGGCTGGTGCGAGCTGGGTCACATCATGTACGTCAGAGAGTACCGGCACCTGGAGTTCCTTCTTGATATCCGCAAGGATCTCGAGGCCCTTCTCAAGTCCCGGCCCACGGAAGGAATGGTAAGAGGAACGGTTCGCCTTATCAAAAGACGCCTTGAAAATGTACTGTACGCCAAGGCGTTCACAGATCTTTTTGATCTCACGGCCGATCATCAGCGTGCGGTCATAGCCTTCAATGACGCAGGGGCCTGCGATCAGAAACAGCTTGCTGCCGTCAATGGTCAGATTTCCGACATGAATGGTTTTCATAGGGAGCTCCTTTATGGGGTAACGAGGGTACGGTCTTGCGATCCTCTCCAATGAGAAATGGCATAGCCCGACCCCTTACGATTTCATATTTTCAAAATATTCATTGGCCTTCTTCAGGTCTTCTTCGGTATCAATGCCGATATCCTGTGTCTTCACCTCGATGACACCGATCTTGTAGCCCATCTCGAGGGCACGGAGCTGCTCTAAGGACTCGGTCTTTTCGAGCGGGGTCTGCGCCATCTTCGCATAGGCGAGAAGGAAATCTCTCCGATACGCATAGATGCCGACGTGCTTCAGCGCCGGCACTTCGAAATCGTGGCGGGGATACGGGATGAGGGAGCGGGAGAAGTAGAGTGCTTCGCCCTTCTGGTTCACGACGACCTTGACCGAGGAAGGATCATCATATTCGTCTTCGTGGAGAGGCGTGGCGACAGTCGCCATATCCAGCTCCGGATGGTCGATGAGATCCTGCGCCAGACGATCGATCACGTCTGGATCGATCAGCGGTTCATCGCCCTGTACATTGACGATGATCTCATAGTCCGGCGTATGGAAAGCCACTTCTGCCAGACGATCGGTGCCTGTCGGATGGAGGGCGGAGGTCATCATGACATGACCGCCGAAGCTCTTCACTTCCTTCTCAATGTCCTCATGGTCTGTCGCAACGATGACAATGTCAGGGAGCTTGGCCTGAACGGCTCTTTCATAGACACGATGCACCAGTGTCTCTCCCGCGATCAGGCGGAGGGGCTTCCCCGGAAGACGTGTCGATGCATACCGGGACGGAATGATACAAGCAATTTTCATGATGAACTCCTTTGCGTAGTGATTAGTGACAGGGATCATGGATGAGGGACTTGCGGCTTGGCATGGAGGAATTCTTCCAATACCTCCCTGTCTTCCTCAGGCAATGTCATCGCGATCTCAAGGACGTAAAAGGGAATGTCAGACTCAGCGAGGCTATCAAGGGAGAGCATCTTCACGGCATCTTTTTCTGTCATGACGATGAGCTCTGCGCCCTTGGCTTTGGCTTCGGAGATCGCATTCCGCACATCTTCTTCTGTATACCTGTGGTGGTCAGGGAAGGGCATCTCGCCCACCGGACGCAGACCGGCTTCCTTGGCGGTCTTTCTAAAGGCAGCGGGGTTTCCGATGCCGGAGACCAGATAGGCCTTCTTCATCCTGACGTCTTCGAGCGTCCCTTCATGAAGGAAGGCTTTCCACTTCTCATACAGCACCACCTTCGACGGCGCATGTGTGGAGGATAGGACGGGCACACCCGGCGCAAGACGGGCGAGCTCTTCTCTGATCTCCATCAGATCTGTCAGATGCACCTGATCGCTCTTGGTCAGGATGAAAAGGCTCGCCCGCGAAAGGGCATCGAGCGGCTCCCGAAGCAGACCGCGGGGCAGGCCGTGACCATAGCCGAAGGGATTCGTCGCATCGATCAAAATGATATCTTGATCGCGTCTGAGCTTCCAGTACTGAAAGCCATCATCCAAAAGCAGGATACCCACTCCCATTTCCTCGGCTCTCTTGACAGAGGCAATGCGGTCTTTTCCGATGAAAATGGGGACGGAGGGAAGTTTTCTCGCCATCATGTAGGGCTCGTCCCCTGCCATCTGCTGGGATACGAGGATGGAGCTTCCATCCGATACACAGCCGCCTTCTTTTTCCAGGCCGCTTTTATAGCCTCGGCTGATGATGGCGGGCTTCTTACCGATTGAGCGGAAGAGCTCGGCCAGCATCAGGATGCAGGGGGTCTTGCCCGTCCCACCTGCCGTGATATTGCCGACACTGATCACGGGTACATGGGCGGAGACCGCAGCTGCCATATCTGCCGTCCTCTTCTTTTCGACCTGAGAGAAATACATTTTTTCCAGTTGCGAAAGGCCTGACAGGACCAGCTTGTCCATGCCCTTCGGCGATGGCTCCTTCATCAAGCCTGTGACATAGGACTCAAGACTCATGACGGCCCCCCAGCTTCACGCCGGCTTCCGCGACCAGCTGCTCGAAAGCCTTGATGTTTCTCTCGGTCGCGCCCTGATTCTCATGCACCACGGTCAAAGCCGCCTCTCCCATCCGTTTCATGGTATCGGGATGGGAGAGAAGGTCCATGAGCGTTTCTTTGAATTCATGCTCTGACTTCGTCATGAGGCACACGCCGCGGCTTTCCAAAAGCTCGAAGATCTCTTGGAAATTGAACATGTAAGGGCCGACGATGACAGGCTTGCCATGCGCCGCCGGCTCCAGAATATTATGTCCGCCGACTTTGACGAAGCTGCCTCCGACAAAGACGACATCTGCCAGACTGTAAAGACGCCCAAGCTCTCCGATGGTATCCAGAATGACCACCTGCGGGCTCGTGCCGTCATCCTCCTCCGTGCCCATCTTGGAGCGGCGCAGGACGCTGTAGCCGTGATGCTTGATGGCAAATTTCACGGACGGCGCTCTCGTGATCTCACGAACAGCGAGAAGCAGACGCGCCTTCGGATATTTTTTCAGGATCTCACCAAAGGTGCGGAGTACGATCTCCTCCTCTCCGCTGTGCGTGGAACCGGCAACGATGATCGGGCCCTTCCCGTCAAAGCGGAATTCTTTACGAAGCGCGGCGCGCTCTTCCTCCGACACTTCGGCGTACGTCTGATCGTACTTGGTATTGCCAGTGATGGTGCAGCGCTTCGGCTGAGCGCCCATCGCGATGATGCGCTCCTCGTCGATGCGGGACTGCATGCAGAAGCGTCGGATCTGGCAGAGCATGCGCGTCGTGAAGCGCTTGATCAGCGAATAGCGGCGCATTGAGCGGCTGCTGATGCGGCCATTCATCATCATGACAGGGATCTTTTTGCGGAAAGCGAGGCGAAGGAAATTCGGCCACAGCTCCGTTTCGATCAGAATGATCGCCTTGGGATTCACGATATCTACGATGCGCTCGGTGATGACGGGCAGGTCAAAGGGGAAGAAAATGTGTCCGTCAGCCTCGGGGATGATGCGCTGTGCCATGCGGTGACCGGTCGCGGTGACGACAGACACCACCACCATTTCATCCGGGTACTTCTTCTTCAGCTCGCGCACGATCGGGCTCGCGGCGACCACTTCACCGACGGAAGCGGCATGCACCCAGATGGCATTGTGGTAGGCGATCTGCTGCAGCGTGGGCGTCGGCATGACGCCGGCGCTCTGCTTCAGACGGTCATAGAAACCTTCTTCGAAGACAAGCCGATAGATCAGGATCGGTATCTGCAGCAGCCAGTAGGCGACAAGACAAATGTTGTAAATCCAGTACAATTTTTTCTCCTTTGATGGTTTTTGTTATGGGTGGGGAAATGAAAACGGGTCAGAGGGAGGAAGCCTCATCCCTCTTCACTATTTTTCTCACGATCATTTTTCTGCGACATCGTGTAGAGCTCATGATACAGCCCTTTCTTTTCCATGAGCTCCTTATGTGTACCGCTTTCTTCGATGACGCCGTGATTCAGGACAAGGATCTGATCGGCATTCTTGATGGTCGAAAGGCGGTGAGCGATGACGAAGGAGGTACGGCCGACCATGAGCTTGTCGAGCGCATCCTGCACGATCTTCTCGCTTTCCGTATCGAGTGCGGAGGTCGCTTCGTCAAGGATGAGTATCTTCGGATTCTTCAAGATCGCTCTTGCGATGGCAATGCGCTGGCGCTGACCGCCGGAGAGGACGAGTCCGCGATCGCCGACCTTGGTATCAATACCGCGCGGCAGACCCTGAATGAATTTCTCTGCATTTGCGGCGCGAATGGCATCCCAGACCTCTTCATCCGTCGCATCCAGGCGACCGTAGAGGACATTTTCTTTGATGGTGGTATTGAAGAGGAGTGTATCCTGCGGCACGAGGCCGATGTTGTCGCGAAGGGAGCCGACCGTCACATCCCGGATATCGACACCGTCGATGCAGATGGCTCCGCCTGTCACATCATAGAACCGCGGAAGCAGGTTGGCAATGGTAGTCTTGCCAGCGCCGGAGGGCCCGACGACAGCGATGGTCTGTCCGGGTCTGGCGACGAAATTCAGATCTGTCAGGACCGGATTGTCTTTTTCATAGGCAAAGGCCACATGGCGCGCTTCGACTAAGCCTTCTGTGACTTCGATCGGCTTGGCGCCGTCCTTGTCCTGGATCTCTGACTTCTCATCCAGGATCGCAAAGACGCGGTCTGCTGCGGCCAGGGATTTCTGAATATTACCGAAACTTTCTGCCAGACGGCGGGTCGGGTTGGCCAGGTTGATGGCATAGATCAGGAAGGCGATGAGCTCGCCGGTGGTCATCACGCCCTCAATGACGGAGACACCGCCATACCAGATGATCGCGCAGACGGCAATGGCAGCGAGAAATTCGACCAGCGGCGTCATCTGGCTCTGCTGCCTGATAGAGCGCACGGTCGCCTTGAAGCTGGATTCATTGATGTCATTGAAGCGCTTCTCTTCGAAGTCGCCTCGATTGAAGCTGCGCACGATGCGCACGCCCTGGATAGTCTCCTGCAGCATGGACGTCACATCGGCCAGTCGTTCCTGCACGTCGCGGCCGCTCGAGTGGAGCTTTTTCCCAAAGAATTTGATCGTATAAGAAACGAGCGGTACGATCACAAGACAGAGCATCGTCAGTTTCCACTGCAGGTAGATCATGGAAACGAAAGAGCCGATGAAAATAGCGCCTTCCTGCACCAGCTGGATGAAATTATCCACGATGGCTGTCTGCAGCGCCGCAATGTCATTCGTCAGATTGCTCATGATGTCCCCGGTGCGGCGACGATCATAGTAGGAGATCGATAATTTCTGCAGATGATGATACAGCGTATTTCGAAGATCCTTGATGACAGCCTGCCCGATGTATCCCATGAGGTAGCGGTGTCCAAAGGTGGTGATCGCGCGGATGAGGAAGGTCACAAGGATCGCCACGATGATGAGGTAGAGCATGCCAAGGTCCTTGTCATTCAGCACCTTATCGATGACATCCTTGATGATCCACGGCACGACCAGGTTCGATCCCGATACGAGCAGCATAAAGAACACGGAAACAAGAAGCAGCTTCCAGTAGGGTTTTAGATAGGATAACAGTCTCATATAACTGTTCAGTTTACTTGATTTTGTATTCATTCCATTCTCCAAAAAAATTGGGGGGAGATTTTTCGTGATCAGAGGAGCCTAAAGGCCAGAAGGGTCCGACGGGATGCGGCGCCTCAGAGGGAAAGACACCGCCGTTTTCAGAAATGCATGCTCTCCCGAAAGAGTAATGCTATTAAGTTAAGGAAATTGTTAGCGCCATAATGACTTGCTTCCCCCTTCGGGGGAAGTGCTGAAGGCAATATGTGCAAGCGAACTGGATTTTTAGGAGCGAAGCGACGCTAAAATCCAGTGAGACGCTATTTCGAGAAAAGCGAGATGGGGCATGCCAGCGACCATCGAACAATGCCCAATATACCGTAGTGCTGCCCCCTCAGCCCTCCGGGCAGCTCCCCCGATGGGGAGCCAAGAATGTTCTGCCGCTTAACTTAATAGCATTGCCAGAAAGAGGAAGCCCGCTCTCGCTTTGGCATCCGTCAGACCTGTTCCTTTTTCCCTGTCCTCACGATGAGCTCTGCCACGCGGCGCACCGCGCCTCCGCCGCCCAGTGCTTTTCTCACTTCTCGGATGCCTTCCACATTCTTTTCCCGCGCGGCAGGCTGAATGAGCCACGGTGTCACGATACGGGAAATATTTTCCGCTGTCACTGCATCCTGCAGGAGCTCGGGAGTGACCTCACGGTCCAGCAGAAGATTCGGCAGACCCGCATACTTCACATGGACGAGAAGCTTCGCCAGCATCCATGTCACAGGCGCGAGGCGATAGATCAATACGGTCGGCAGCTCCATGAGTGCCGTTTCCAGGGTCGCCGTTCCCGAAGAGGCGACGCAGGCATCACAGATCTGCATCAGGTCATACTGCCTGCCCTCGGTGATCTCTACGAAAAGCTCCGAAGCCCCGATGAAGGACGAGAGCATCTCCATCGGGATCGTCGAGGCCCGGGGGATGAAGAACTGGCAGTCTGCCTTTTGGGCGAGCTGGCGCGCTGCCTCCAGCATCACGGGCAGAAGCCCTGCGACTTCATTCTTTCGGCTTCCCGGCATGAGAAGGATACGCTTTTTATTCGGATCGCCATGGAAATAGGCCATCGCCTTCTCCTTCGACATGGAAGGCTTCACCGTATCCGCCAGCGGATGACCGACGAAGGTCACATGCGCTCCCGCCTTCCGGTATGCGTCCGCTTCAAAAGGAAATATGGACGCCACCTGCTCGACATCGCGGACGATATTCTTCGCCCGTCCCTTGTTCCACGCCCAGATGGTGGGTGCGATATAGTAGACGACAGGGATGCCCAGCTCTTTCGCCACATGGGCGAGCTTCATATTGAATCCGGGGTAATCTACACAGACCAGCACATCCGGCTTTTCACGCAGCATGGCTTCCTTCAGGAAGCTGCGCAGCTTGAAGAAGAGCGGCAGGTGCTTGATGACTTCCACCAGTCCGATGATGCCCAGATTTTCTATATCATAGATGATGCGGACGCCGCTCCTTCGCATGTCCGCCCCGCCCATCCCGAAGATGTCTGTCCCGGGGTAGAGCTTTTTGATTTCTGCCGCAACGGCTGCGGCATGCATATCGCCAGAGGCCTCTCCGGCAGACATCATGATTTTCATAAGTTAAGTCCTCGTCAATGAGTAAGGATGCAGGTTAATAGGTTCAAGGATCAGGGCTCAAAGTTAGCCCCGGAGCGTGCTGCCCTTTGATAACGGTTGAAAGCTCTGCGCGAATGAGGAATTAGAAATGGTGGTGGCGGCTTCGCCGCGAGTATTATGGAGCGATGCCCGAAGGTAGTATTCAAGTCACCAGTCACCAGTCACTCCTAATCCCTAATTCCTGGCTACTAGCCACCAGTCACTTCTTTCCTTCTACCGCCAATATCACAATGCCTTTTTTATCGGCTTCCCGGAGCACGGCTTCCTTTTCTGCGAAAAGGGTATGCCAGGCTTCGATGGCAAGGACCGCGCAGCCGCTCTCCTCCATGGAGGAAAGGGTCGTAAGTCCGACCGCCGGCATGTCGAAGCGGGTATCCTGTCCGGGCTTGGCTGTCTTCACGACGACAGCGCCGCCGCGGGCGAGACTGCCGCCGCGCTTGATACAGGCATCCGTGCCCTCGATGGCTTCGACGGCCATGACCGCCTGATCCTTCACGACGACCGTCTGCCCCAGATCGATCGCACCGATCGCCTTCGCCGCCTCGAAACCAAAAGCCACATCGGCCATCTGCGCCTCCGTCGGCTTCTTTTTAGTGAAGACCTGCGGCCCCGGCATGAGCGGCTTCAGATACTTCGTCTGATCTAGGACGGAGATCCCGTCTTTGGCTAGCTCATCCACGATCGCCAGCGTGATCGTATCATCCTTGAAATTCATCTTACGCAGACGATTCAAGAGTCTCACCGCACGCATATCCGGAAGGGTGTGCGACTTGTAGAGCCACTCCTTCGTGACCTTGCCGATCATCGTGACCTCTTTCACATGCTCCTTCACGAGAGTCTTGATGACTTTATCCAGTTTAAAGGCGCTGATATCATAGTACGCATCCGCGATCGCGGCAAGTCTTGCATCGACGCCCGGCGTCACCGCGATACAGACCACGCGATATCCCTGGGGCCGCACTGCTTCGATGAATTCCACCGGCAGCGTCCCGATGCCCGCTAATAAACCAATCGTTTCCATAATGACCTCCATAGCGTCATAATCTTTATTATTTTAGCATTTTTTCACTGGTTACGCATTATAGAAATTTCGGTTAGCAGTCGAATCGGTGCCTCCGTCTTACGGGCGAAAAGCCCCGATCTCCCCTGCGCCCATAAAAAAAGGCAATGTGAAATAACGATCATCTCATTTTCGCGTTCCATCTGCCGCGGGGGACTTGCAGCTCTCATAGGAGTGACCGGGA
>SKEO01000165.1_pt1 | contig 64389 bp, 67 predicted proteins | sample 4826801 | NCBI WGS metagenome assembly SKEO01 (sample SAMN11008807, study PRJNA524170) | human gut metagenome | biome: Human fecal sample; material: Feces; isolation source: fecal sample from pouch patient p3 | host: Homo sapiens | place: Israel: Tel-Aviv | collected 2016-02-25 | reverse complement strand
CCAGCAGCCTTTGAGGAGCAGCACCGTGCAGAGCTGACAGCGTACCGGGCGGCAGCGGCCTATCTCAAGGCAAACAACATCACCATGCTGCCCAGTCCGAAGAAACTGGAAGCCGAGTATGCGCAGCTGGCATCCGAAAAGGCAAAATTCTACGAGCAGTACAAGGAAGCCAAAGAAGAACTGCTCAAACTGAAAACCGCAAAGCAAAATGTTGCGTCCTGCTTCCGGGAGGAAGAACCAGCGCAGCAGGAGAGATAAAGGAGTGTGCGTATGATCAATCTGAAAATCGACCCGGAGTTCCAGAATCAGATTCCGCCGCTGACGGACGATGAGTACAAGCAGCTTGAAGAAAATATCCTCAAGGAAGGCAAGCTGCTTTCTCCTTTGATCGTTTGGAATAACACCCTTGTTGACGGCCACAATCGTTATGCCATTCTCCAGAAGCATCCTGAGATTTATTTTTCCACCATGCCGCTCCCGTTTGAAAGTAGAGAAGAAGTTCTCGCTTGGATTTGTAAGAACCAGTTGGGGCGGCGCAACCTCACCCCGGAGCAGAAGTACTACCTGATGGGCAAACAGTACGAAGCCGAAAAAGCTGCGCACGGCGGTGACCGCAAGAGCACCGGTGCAAAATCAAGTTCGCTAAAAGCGAACTTGATCGACAGCACCAAGACCTGCGACCGAATCGCAGAAGAAAACAGAGTGAGCAAGGACACCGTTATCCGCGCTTCGAGGTATATGAGAGGCGTGGAGATTGCAGAAGAACTGATGCCGGGGCTAAAGCAGAGCATCCTGTCCGGACAGATGAAAGTGTCCAAAGCGGATATGCACCGCCTTGCCAAGGTGGCCAGCAATGACCGCGCACAGACCTTGCAGGATATTCTGCACCCGGAGCTGAAGGTGGAACCGAAGCCTGACGCTGACGGTGTGATTCGTGTTCCGGGCAAAGCTCCTGTCATGCCATTCCGAAAGTTTGAATCGATTTACGACAGCGATGCTTACCCGGAAGATCTGCGGTACAGGTATGTAGCATTGGAAGATGTGACCACTCGTTTCCGCATTGCGTTCAACTATCAGTTGGAGCAAATGCCCGATAATGCACAGCGTGATGTGATTCTGGAGATCATTCACAAGCACAAGGACTACCTTGCTTCTCTGGAAGCCGCACTCGCAGATGTTAAAGACCAGACAGCATAACATCAGGCACATGGTATGCTGTTCACAGATGTCCAAAGGAGCGTGCGTTTGAACAAAAAGAAAAAGTCCACAAACACTTCCCCCTATCCCGATGAAGTCATTGACCGTCTGGCACGTGCATTCTACCCGGCCATCCTTGCCTGCTGGAACAGCGAGGAAGGCCAGCGGGAGTTTGCCGCGTGGCAGGCGGAGCAGGCTCATCACACCACCAGTAAAGAGAAACAGAGCGTTCCCGACGGGGAACGCCCTGTTGTACATATCGCTATCGTCTGTGGTCTTTGGCAGGGTGCGTCCGGGTGGGCGCACCCTGTTTTTGTTTTGTCCTTAATCTTCTAGCCCATGGCTCCCAGCCACATTCTTCAAATATTCCTCCGGATTGCCATTCAGAATCAAATCGACATAGCCCAGTGGGTCATTGTAGATGAGGTAGTCTAACTCCGACCTCTGCGCCATGGTTACATCCAGCGCATCCTCGACCCCGGTGCAGTCGATGGAGATTTTTCTCCCGTCCCGGAGCAGCAGTCCCACGCACCCAGTGTCCATGTTAAAGCGGCAAACTTTTTCATCGTACTTCATAACCGTATCCTCCTGAAATCGTTGTCTGGTTTGTATTGGTCGATCTATGATTTCGGATTTCATCTTCCACGGACACCTGCGTTGAATTTTCCGAAGAAAACAAATAATCCGAACCCATCTCCTATCGGAAACAAGTTCGGATTATTTTTGTTTGGTCCGCCTTATGTTTCCCCAGTCGAACCTTTCCGTCACCGTCTTTCCTTCTTATTTTCTTCTTACCCGTCCCCTCTCCCATTAACCCCTTCTCACCAGCGCATTGTACAGCATCTCCAAGAACTGCGCCGCGGACGGTGTGCCGGTCAGTGGGTAGCCTGCCAGCTGTTGCACATGTTCCGGGCTTGTGTTCCATGTGATCTGTGCGGCCCGACGAATCGTGCTCTGAATGGCTGTCCAGTAGCAGTGATATTGTTCTGACAGCGGCTCATATACTTCCTTCTGTACAGCCTCCAGCCTGTCCTCCTGCTCATAGATCCGGGCCAGCGCATCCCGCAGAATGCGATAAGCTCTCATATTACGGGTGATCCCCAGCGGGCGCAAGACGTCGGCCGCCCGGAGTGCAAAGTCGGTCGTTTCAGTCGTAGTCATTTTTTACACATCCTTCCACGCCCACTTTAGCCGAAAAATGTCGGGATGTGTCAATTGCGCCCTAATGTGTCGCAATATGTCGGAATAGGTCGCTTGCAAACAAAAATAGCCCCGGGAACCAGATGGTTCCCGGGGCTGTTGCTCTATGTAGGCGTACACCCTGCCGCCGCAGCGGCTAAGTTATGCATAGTTGCTTACAAAATGGAAGCACCTGCTGAGCTTAGTGCACGCCCTTCTTCAGCTGCTCCAGATAGCTGTCCGCCGCCAGCGCCTCTTTGGTGAAAGAATTGTTCTCCCACCACGCCCAGATGGCCGCCGCCGAGGTCAGGCCCGCCGTCACCCACTGCTCCAGCTGTGCGCTGTCAATGGGCAGCAGCGGCTTGCCGCAGGCGCTGAGGATCTGGTTTGCCAGGGCCAGGCCCAGCACGGCGGTGCGTGCCACGGTGCCGGCGGAAATGTTGTTGTTCTTCGTGATGTGTGCGTTCATGTTCAGGTTCCTTTCTGCTCTTCCGAGCGCTGCTTTAAAATGTCCACGGCCTTTGTCAGCGCCGCCGGGATCGGCAGGCCCATCAATCCGGCATTCTCAACGATGGAAATGGTCTCGTTGCAGATAAAGCCGATGACCACGGCGTCCCGCACAAAGCTGGTTGCCATCACGGCGTCCAGCCGGCAGGCCACCAGCACGATCAGCAGGGTCTCTCCCTTGCGGATCAGTCCCTTCCAGCCCGCACGGCTCTCCAGCGCGCCGGTCCGGCTCTTGGGGCTGGCGTGGAATACGCCCGCCACGATCAGGCCGGTCACGTAGTCCACGGCCATAAAGAGGATCAGCGTCTGCAGCGCCGCATCCCAGCCGCCGTACAGGCTGGCAATGGCGGCCCCCAGCGCCCCCACGGCCATGCAAAAAGTATCTTTCATGGTGCTTCCTCCTTTCGTCTCATTTTCAGGCTCTCGTCTCAAAGCGGGGTGCCGTGAGACGATCACCCCGTCCATCTGCTTTTGTTGGGCCGGGTGTCCACATGCACCCAGCCCTTGGCGCGGCCTGCCTTGACCGGGTAGCGGCCAACGCCGCCCCAGGCGGGCATCAGACTCTCGGCGTAGGCGGCCACGTCCTCGACGCTGACGCCCTGCACCTGGATGTCAGCCGCCCGGCCCAGCAGGTGCTGGCTGGATTTTGCACCACCCACAGCGGTGTTGTGGGTGGCCGTGCGGTAGCCGCTGGTGATGACCACCGCCTTGCCAAAGTGCTCCCGGATGGCCTGCAGCAGCACCGTGAGGGCCTCGTCCACCATGATGGTGTCGGAGCCGTCCCGGCACCGGAACTCTCGCACCTTAAAGGCCGGGGCCAGCTGCCTGGCCCCGTCCTTGGCAAGGCTATACTGTTTGATTGCCATTTTGTCACGTCCTTTCTGTTTCGTCAGGTTCTTCTGTTTCTTCGTCCTGCTCGGATACTGCGGAGATGCCGTTTGCGGCCAGCAGGGCTTCCACGGTGCTGCGCAGACGGGCGGGCACCTCGTCCAGCGTCTTGATACCCTTGCGGATCAGGGCTGCATAAATTTTCGCCATCAATTTTCCTCCTTTTCTTCGTACAGCTCGCACATGGCCACCTGAAGATCGGTGACACTGCTCTCCACGGCGGTCACCTGCGTCAGCAGGTCCGCCAGGGTGGGGTAGTGGTAGCCGTCAATCCAGAGTTCCAGAGGGAACACTGTTTTGGATAAACAAGCAACATGAAGGATGCCGTTTGTTTGGAATGTGATTGTAAAATCGCCGTTACAGTTATAAATTGTCGTGCCACCGCGTGCAATGTTTTTTTCAGTGCTATTACCGTAGCTGCTGAACTTGCCTTTGGTAATGCATATCTTATCAACATTGCCTGGAATCTGAACATCCCAAGTTTTGAATCTTTCAGGAGACTTCGCATAGGTGTTCCACACCAGCCGTGGCTCCGACTTTACCGCCACGGCGGCAGCGATCTTGTCATTGAGCGTTTTGGCGCTGAGGGTGCCGTCCGGGGCGATGTCCAGGTAGTCCCCTACCTTTACGCCGCCCAGGGCGTCCGCTGTGGCGGCAGGCAGCACGTACTCCTGGGCCAGCATCACGGTCTCGGTGCTGCCGTCGCCCTTGGTCACGGTCATTGTGTTGCCCTGCACGGTCAGCGCCTTGAGGTACACGCCGCTCCCCGCTTCCACCGCGCCCACGTCCTCCGCCGTCAGCGGGGTCTCCTTCCCGGTGCCGCCGTGTTCTGTACCCAGCACCCCGGTCATGGCCGGCAGGCTGGTGGTGTCCTGGGTGGTAAAGCTCTTTTCGCTGCCGTCGGCCATCGTCACGGTCAGGGTGCGGCCCTCCAGCCGGATGCTCTGCACCACCGCCGCACCGCTGGCCGGCATGGCTCCCACATCCTCAGCCGTCAGGTGCACCGCGCCTCCCTTGCCGTTGACGCTCACCACCTTCCCGGTCTCCGGTGCCGCCAGCTCTGCCCGGTGGGCTGCTGCCTCTGCCCTCGCCGCCGAATTTTCAGAGTTTTCAGCCCCTGCCGTTGCCGTCCGGGCCGCCGTCTCTGCCTGGCCCTTGGCATTCACCGCCCGGGTTGCTGCGGTGGCCGCCGTCTCGGCGTTGGTCTTTGCGCTGGCTGCGGCCTGCTGCGCCGTGTTGGAGTATTCCAGCACCCGGGCCACAAAGGTCTCGTACTGGGTGGGGCTGATTTCCACGTCTCCGTCGGTGTTCAGAGTGCTGTAGCACTCGTACTTGGTGGGCTTTGTCAGGGCCCGGTAACCGTCCGCACCCAGGGCCAGCAGCATCCACTGGCCGCCGGGGCTGGCCGTCAGGGTCTTGTCCACCGCCACGCTGTCTTCGTCGTCCAGCAGCACCGGTGCGGGCAGGGTGCCGTCCAGCCACTGCACATGCAGCGTCACGCTCAGGCCCTGCCATTCTGCCGGCAGCTCAAATTCCAGCTTTTCCACCCCGGCGCTGCTCTGGCCGCCCACCTTCAGCACCCGCACGTCCGGGGCAAACTCCGCCCCGGCAAAACTGCGCTTCAAGATCTTCACACGCATTCGCGTCTCCTCCTTTCGCCCTTCCAGTCTACCGCACTCCGCTGCACAAAAAACCTGCGGACTTTCTGCCAAAGCAAGAGCACCCCGGCAGCCATTTCCGGCCGCCGGGGTGCTCTTTCTTATCTCAGGTCTGCGTAGGGGTCATTTACCGTGGTGGTCTGCGCCTTTTCGGCGTTCTTCAGCCAGGTGGCAAAGGTTTTCTGCTCGTACAGGGCGTTCCCGTCCCCATCGGTCAGGGCCAGCAGCATCTCCTCCAGCTTCTGCCGGTCATAGTCGCTGCCGGCCAGATACTCCGGCTTGCACACCTCCGTGATCTTGCTCTTCAGGTTCGTCACGCTCTTTCCGGCCCGCAGCAGCCGGTCAAGCTCTTCCTGCACATCCTGCGTCCGGCCGCTGTCCACGGCCGCCACCAGGTCATCGGTCACGCTGTCGTTGTCGCCCTTCAGCACCTCGTTGGCCCGCTTGTTCACGGCGCCGGTCACGCAGTCGATCACGGCCTCCCGCTTGTCCGCGTCAGCCTTTGCGCCTTCCCGGATGCCCAGCGCCTCGTACAGGTCCCGGATCACCTGCCGCGTCAGCTGCTGGCGCTGGCTGTCGTTGCCGTTCACCTGGGCCTGGGCCGCCTGCTGCACCCGGTCGTCGTACTTTGCAAGGCGGGTCTTCAGCTGCTTGTAGGCCTCTTCCTCCTTGCCCATCTCCTGCAGCTTCTCCATGGCCGCCTGCGCCTCGCCCGCGTCGCCGCTGGCATAGGCATCATACAGCCGGTCGTACTGTCCGGTTGCGCTGGCAGGCAGGCTGCTGAAGGTAAATTTCCCGCCGCTGGCCACGTTCTCCGCGTCCTGCACGTAGCCCTTGAACGCTTCGATGATCTTCCGCCCGTTGCCAAAGGGCACGCCGGCAATTTCCAGTCCGTCCTCCATCAGGGTCAGGGCGTACTTCTCCACCTTGCCGTGGTGGGCGGCCAGCTTTGCCTCGTCCATGTCTGCCGTGTCCTTACGCAGCTCGCTCACAAACTTGTCCACGTCCCCGGCCAGGTTGTTCACCACTGTAATGCTTGCCACGCTCAGCACGTCGTAGTTTTTTCCGTGCAAAGCGTTGTCCACCAGGCCGTATACTTCGCCTCCGTACAAAAAGTTTCCGGCCGCACTCTCGGTAAACAGTCCGGTAAACCGGTTCAGCAGGCTCTTCAGGGTCACGTCCCCGTTTTCGTCCTGCTCCCGGTCCCACCGGTGCAGCAAAAAGTCCGCGCCGATCTTCATCAGGGCAAACACGGCCGTCTGCGCCACCTGGCTCCCCGCCGCCCGCTGCAGCTGCTTGCCGGCCCGCTGCAGCTCTGCCTTGGTCTCTTCCGTTTCGCCCTCTTCAAACCGCGCTTTCTGGGTGTTGTAGTCCATCACGGCGTCAGCCAGGATGCCGTAGTTCTGGAACCGCTGGGTGGTAAACATGGTAAAGGTCTTTACAAACTCGTCCGGGTTGCGCTGGATGCCCGCCCGCTGCATCACGGTATAGTTGGGCTGGGTCTGCTCGATCACCTTCTGGTACATCCGGTTCACGGCCTGCCAGTAGTCCTCGCTGCCCTCCTGGGCGGCCCCTTCGGCAAATTCGCCCGGGTGGTTCTTCACATAGGCCTTGCTGCCCTCCCACAGCGCCGCCACCGTCACCTCGTCCACGCCGTTGATCCACCCGGTCAGGGCTTTCGGCAGCTTGTCCATAGCCTTTTCTGCCGGCGTGAGGCCTTTGCCAATGCTGGCCAGTTCGCCCCGCTGGCTGCCGCGCTTGCGCCACTCCAGCAGCACGTCCCCGTGTTCCGAGATCTCCGTCTCCAGCGCCGCCCGCTGCTTCGGGGAGAAGTTCTTTACAAAGGGCACCACCGACGCCATGGTGTCGCTGCCCAGCACGGCCGCCGCCGTGGGCAGACTGGCTGCCTGCGCAATGGCCACGCCCGGGTTCAAAGTCAGGATCGCCCCGGCGTAGTTGCCCCGCAGCCGGGCCGCCATCCGGCTCACGCCGTTGTCCCGCTTGCGCTGGGTGGTCTGCAGGTCGGTCAGCAGGTCGTTGATGTACTCCACCGCGCTGCGGCCCCACTGCTCCTTGATGATGCCGTTTTTCAGGTTGTACACGCCATCTTTCGTTTCCACGTTGCTGTTCAGCACCTTCTGCACGTCCCGGATGGGCAGTGCCAGGCCCGCATAGGCCGCCGTGTCCCGGATGCTGCGCTGCACCACATTGCTGCACTCTTCCAGCAAAATGGGCTGCACCGCTTTCTTTACACGGTTCTTCAAAAAGCCCCGGCCCTCAATGGTGGCATCAAGGTTCAGCCCCTCGATCTGGGTCGCCAGGGCGCTCTTGTCCACCGCAATGGGGTAGTAGTTTTTCACCCCCGCCCGGTTGTAGCCCAGCAGCTGCATGCTGGTCTCGTTGATCAGGTTTGTGGTGTACCGGTTGAACAGCTCCTGCATGTCCGCGATCCACGCCCGGTCGTAGTCGGTCAGGGCGTTTTCCACCGTCTGCAGCACCGTGTCCACCATCGGGGTGCCGTCGGCATTCTGCAAGCCGCCCAGGTGCACGGTCTGGCCCTCCTGGTAGGCCCGCTCAATGTTTCCTTTTGTGTACTGTTCCATGCTCGGCACCGTCAGGCCGCCGTTCAGCAGGTGCTGGCGGCTGTCCGCGTTCTGCAGATGCATGTACAGGCTGCACAGCATGGCGTGGTTCAGCGGCACGCTGTTGCCCTTGGTGTCGGTCAGGCCGATGTCCACCGTCTCGGCCCCCGGCCCGGCAAAGGCGTCCATCTCTTTCAGGTGGGTCTTGCCCGTCACGTCCGCAAAGAGTTTCTCTCCCTTGATGGTGATCTCGCTCTGCCGGCGCTGGCCGTCGTTCAGCATCCTCGCCAGCTTCTCCATCTGGCCGTTCTTTGCGTAGCCGCCCAGCATGCGGAACACCCGCTCACCGCCCAGCATGTCCAGCTGGTACTTGGTCAGCGTGTTCCGCAGCCCGTCAAACCGCCCGCCGGGGCGGTTGCCCTTGCTGGTTTTCACCTCGTAGGCAGCAGCGTCCGCAATGGCGCTCACTTCCTCAGCCTTTGCAAGGCTCAACGTCTTGTTTTCGGTGCGGATCACATGCAGCGTGCTGCTGGTAATGGCTTTCAGTAGCCGCAGCTGGTCCACTGTCATGGGCAGGCTGACACGGTTCTCCGTGTCCCGGATGCGCGCTTTCAGCCGGTCCTGCAATGCCCTTGCCTTCTCACTGTCCGGCAGAGCTTCCGCCTGGGCCAGCTGCTCGTGCAGCTTGTCCAGCCGGACGTTCTTCGTGGCCGTCAGGTCATCGTACAGCGTCTGGATCAGCTCCGGCACCTTGCTCTGCTTCCAGTCCTCGGTCATGGCGTTGGGTGCTCCCTCGCTGCCCATGCTGGCCATAACGCTGCTCTTCAGCCGGGTCAGCTGGTCCACCGCTTTGTGGTTCAGGGTCACAAGGTTTGCCAGCTTGGCCACCTCCGCCGCCTCCACGATCAGCCCCTTCTGCACATACTTGCCCTGCTGGGGCCGCAGCACCATCTGGTTCAGCTGGGCCGCGTTCGCCCGGATGCTCCGTTTTAGCTCGTCCGCCTTCCGGGCGTCCCGGGCCCGCTGCACCCGGTTCTCGGCTACTTTCTTCGCAATGGCAATGTCCTCGTCCCGCTGCTGGCGGGCCACTTCCAGCGCAATGGCGTTCCGCTCCGTCTGCTTCTGGTACCACTCCGCAGCTTTCTGCTGGTTCATCAGTTCCCAGTCCTGGATCTCCCTGTCCTGGATCATCAGCGAGCGCTCCGCCCGGTCGGCCCGGCGCTGCTCCTGCTTCACCTGATCGGCCAGATAGTCGTTTTCTTCCCGCAGCTCGCCCATGCGTTCCTTGTACCACAGCTTTGCTGCGTCCATGTCCTCCTGCCGCTGGGCTTTCAGCCGCTGCTCCTGCTGCTTCAGCTTCCGGCGGAACTCCTCCCGCTGGTAGGTGATGTACTCGTTCACGTCGCCCAGGTTGGTAAAGGTCTTTCCGTCGATCTTCACAGCGCTCCGGGTCTCGGTGCGCTGGTTGGCGGCCAGTCGGCGGGCAAACTCCTGCCGCTGCACTTTCTGGACACCCTGCATGCCCTTCTCCACCTCGGCGGCCCTTGCCTCGTCTCCGGCCGCCGCCTTGGCCATCTGTAGCGCCTGCTTCTGCATGCCCTCAAAAATAGCCTGGGCGTCGGTCATCTCGGGCACGTTCATAATGTCCTCGATCATCCGCCCGGCCAGCTCCACCCGGGCGTCCTCGTACTCGGCCTCGTCCGCAAAGCGGCTGCGCATCTCCGGCTTGATGCTGTCATGCAGATTCATCAGCACGTCCAGCCACTCGGTGCTCTCCATGCTCATGACACCCTCCACACCGGCCTGCTGGGCCGCCGCTTTCCACAGCGCCCGCGCACCGTCCTGGATGCCGCCCACGGCCCGGGTGTCGTTCACAATGCTCTCGTACTGCTCCGCCGGGTTTCCGTCCCGCACGCCGTCGGCCTGCCGCAGGGCCACACCGTGGCTGCGGGCCTCGGCCACCGCCGCGCTCCAGTTGCCGTACCGCTTCACCAGCTCCGCCTTGGCCGTGCCGGTCTTGTTCACGGTGTACTCCAGCCGGTGCAGCTCCGGGTATTCGTCCCACAGCTCACTGTTGCGGTAGGTCGCCCCGTCCAGCACCTCGCCCGCCAGCGTCTCGGCCAGCGCCTGGGCCTTTGTCATGTCCGCGCCGTCCGCTTTCAGGTAGTCCACCAGCACCCGGGTCTCGTTGGCCAGCTTTGCCCGGTCGGCCCGGCTGGCGTTGGCTTTCGTCCACCGCGCCGCCAGCCCGTCCAGGCTGTCCTGGCTCACCTTCACGCCTCTCGTCACCCCAAAGAACTGGCTCAGGGTGTCCAGTGCCGCCGCCGTGTTCGCAATATCCCGGCTCGCCTGCCGCTGGTCGTTCTTCTTTGCCTCCCGGCTGGCCTGCTCCGCCAGCTGGAAACGGAACTTTGCAAGGCTGCTTTCCTGCGCCAGCTCTCCGGTCTTGTAATACTCCCGGATCTCCCGCACCACCTTGTCCGCATCCACACGCCCGCTGTATTCCTTGCTGGCGGCAACCCTGCCGTCTGCTGTGGAGATGTCCAGCGTGAACTGCCTGCGCTCGCCGCCCAGCTGCTCGGCCATTTTCCGGATCTGTTCCAGCTGCTGCGCCGTGGGGGCCGTGTCCGCCGAAATGTCCACGCCCGGTGCCTCGGCCATCACACGCACATTGCCGTCCAGCAAAAACTCATTCAGAGCTTCCGTGCCGTTCTTCACTTCCGCCGGGCCGAACACCTCCAGAATTTCCCGGTGGTCGGTGTCCCGGCTACGGTCATTCTGGGCAAAGTCCAGCATCTGGCCGTCCGGCAGAATGTACCCTGCCCGCCGGAATTCTTCCGTCACGCCGAACTGCTCCTTCGCCAACATCCGCCGGTACTCCGCATTGCCGCCGTACGCTTTGGCTCTGGCATTGTAGGCGTTCTGTGCATCCTTGGCCTGGGCGTCCTTCCGCTGCTGCAGACGCTCATTGGCTGCTTTCATCTGCTCCGTCAGGGCGCTGTCCCGCTCTTCCAGCGCGGCCAGGCGGCTGTTGTACTCCTTGCGCTTTGCAAGGTAGTCCTGGTATTCTGCGCTGTCCCGGTAGGCCTTGCCCTCTGCAGAAAAAACGCCCAGCGCCTTTTTCTTTGCCTCGATCCGCTGCACTTCGGCACTGTTCAGCCATGCGCTGCGTTCTTCCTTCAGGGCACTGCGCTGCTTGGTCAGCTGCTGCTGTTCGGTGCGCAGCTTTGCCAGCTCATCCTGCTCCGCCAGCTGATAGCGCACATTTTTCTGCACAGCTGCATTGTTTTCCTTGCTTTTGGCAGAGGTTTGTGCTATAGTAGTGTCAGAAGATACTTCCTGAGCATCCGCAAGGGTGCTCCGCACAGCTTTCGGGAGCTGTGTGGGAGTATCTTCTTTTTTTGTCATATTTCCCTCAGTGTCAAACGTCACATAGCTTCCATCTGTCCAGCATACCTCATGAACATAGAAATTCTTCATGCCATTCTGCCGGGTGTATTCTCTTACAATCACGCCTTCATACAGCTTTGTTCCGTCAATTTCGACGGGCGCTGCAAAGACATAAGTATCATACCCTCGTCCCTGCCAGTTTTGCTCATACCCGATTTGCTTTCCTTTTTGAATTACTTCGGGGACTGCAGCAACCGCAACCTGTTTTGCTTTGCTGTTCCCATGCTGCACCGTTGCACGTGCACCGCTCTTTGTCAACTCCACCGTTCCGAAGTTTTCACGAATCACTTTGTTTCCTATAGAATCAAAGAATTCTTCAACATTGGAAATGTTTTCGTTTCGCGTTTTTCCGAAAGACACCTCTGTTCCTTCGATTGTCGCCACCGGTTTCATTTCTTCCAATTCGTCCAGATGGCCGTTCATCTGCTCCACCAGAGAATCTTTTCCCTCGTGCAGCTGGAACCGTACTCCCTGCGCCGCGCCCTCACTCTTGAGGGCTGCGGCGTTTTCTTTTGCTGCACGCAGGTTGTCCATGGCCTTTTCCGCATGGGCAAAATAGGCGTCCTGCAGGGCCCGTTTTTCCGCCTCGGCCAGACGCTGGGCTTTCAGGGCCGCCCGGTTCTCCGGGTCAAGGGTCAGCGCTTCCTTTGCCCGGCTGATGATGCCGTTCAGCATCTCCTTCACGGCGGTCATCACCTTGTGGATGGTGCCTGCCTTGCCGGCGTTCTTCTCCGCCTGCGCCCGCTGGAATTCGGCCCACCGGGTCACGCTCTCGGCACTGTCAAAAATGCCGCGCCAGCTGTCCGCCACCAGTTCCTCGGCGGCCTGCTCATAGGTCAGGCCCTGGGCGGCATAATCCTTCACCTTGTCCCGGATCAGCTCGTCCACGTTCTCAAAGCCCTCGCTCTTCGCCAGGTACTCCAGCGCCGTGTTCTGCACCGCCTTGGCACCCTCGGCATCCAGAGCGTTGTACCAGTGGTAGTCCTCGTGCAGCACCGTGCCAAACACGTCCCCGTTCCGGTCGCCAAAAAAGATGCGGCCCGTCTCGGTGTCCACATAGGCTTTCACCCGCTCGCTGGGGCTTCCGTCCGGGCCCAGCAGCACGCTCTTCAAAATGGCGTCCGTGCCGGTTCCCGCCGCGTTCAGCCGGATCACCTGGGCTGCCACATCGTCCGCCGCGCGGTCGCTGCCCTTCCAGATCACCCGGCCCTCGCCTTTCGTGCTCTGGTCGGGCAGGGCACCGCCCAGGGCCCCGCGCTCCACCGTGCCGGCTTCCACTTCGCCCTGCCCCTGCAAAAAGGCCGCCCGCAGTGCCTGCTCTCCGCCGGGCTGCTGCAGTACATAGTTCGTGTTCGGGGCAAGGTTGTTCATGCCGCCCGCCAGCTCCAGCGCCTTGTCAAAGGTTTTCACCCCGTCCATCTGGCCCATGCGGTACATGCTGCTTGCTGCCGCCGTGTAGCGTTCCAGGTCTGCAATGCTGTCCGGCACCATCCGGCTGATGGTCTCCGCCGCGCCCTTGCTCACCTTCCAGTCCGTCAGCTCCCGCTGCACGGCCTGCTGCTTCTCAGTCAGGGTCTGCTGGCGCAGCCCCACCGTCCGCCGCAGGCCGTCCGGTGCTTCCCGGCTCTGCTGTGTCGTCTCCTGTGCTTCCTGCTGCGCAGCGGCCCGGCTTTCCGCCTGCGCCTGCTGGTGCAGCTGTTCCGGGTCAAACAGCATCGTTCTGGGGTTTTCCGGGTCTACCGTCCGCACCGCTTCCGTGCCGTCCGCAAAGCGCACCGTCATGGTGTCGTTGCTCATGCTCACGCTGTAGCCCTGCCCGCTTTCCACGGTTTCCCCAGCCTTTTCCACAGTGCTCTGGCGCTGATCGGCGGCAGGGTTCTCCATCTGCGTCGCATTGTTCCCGACATTTGTGTCGGGAACTTCCGCCGCCTGCTGCACGGCCTGCCCGGCAGTCTGCTGCTGGGCAAGCGTGCGCAGGGCTTTCCGGGTCTCGCTGGCCGTGGCGGGCAGCTCCATGCCGTACTCCTCCGCAAAGGCCGCCCGGTTTGCTTCGTTGGCCGCGTTCGGGGTAAACAGGTTGATGGTCTTGCCCGTCAGGGCATCCGCCTCCATGGCGGCCGCCAGCTGCTGCACCGCCGGGTTCTCGCTGCGCACCGCTGGGGCTGCATCCTTCTGGGCAGTTGTTTCCGCAGCGTCGGCATTGTCCGTCTGCTGCACGGCGGCGGCCTGGTCTGCCTGCTGCCGTGCAGCTTCTCCCGGCTCCATGGCCCGCTCTTCCAGTGCCCGCTGCGCCGCCGCGGCATCCGCCGCCCGGCTCTCGGTGTCCACCTGCACCGGGGCAGCCGTTTCCATCCCGGCCCGGGCATCCAGCGTCCGGCTCATGGCGCCCAGCCCCGTGCCCACGGCACCGCCCAGGGCACCGGAGGCACCACCCGTCAGGCCGCTCTGCAGCGCCTGCAAAAAGGTGTCGCTCTGCAGCAGCTCGTCGGCGGCCTGCTGGTCGCCGCCCAGCGTGGCATCAATGATCTTGTCCGCATAGGTTTCCACAAAGGCCTGCACCGCATTGTCCACGCCGCCGGAGATCGTGTTGGCGGCCAGCTGGCTGTTGCCCAGCCCGCTCACCAGCTTCGAGCTGCGTACAAGATCGGCCAGCTTTCCGGCCACCGTGTCCCGGGCATAGTCCACGCCCATGCTGCGGGCCATGTCCGCCACGCCCACGCTGTTGATCGCCCAGCCTGCGCCAAACTTTGCAAGGCCCACGCCCACAGCCTGGCCTGCGCTGGTGCCCTTCTCCACGTCCTGGCCCATGCTCTCGGCCGCGCCCTGGGCGCTCAGCACCGGCAGCACCAGGTAGGGGCTCACGCCCGCCACAGCCAGGTTCTCCGCCGCGCTGGTGGCAACGCCCATGGCCGTTTTGGCCGCCGGGCTCAGGCCCGCCTGGGCCGCTTCCGTGCGCTGCTGGCCGTAGTGGTACAGCTGGTAGCCAAGGCTCGTGTCTTTATCCAGCGCCGTTTTCTGCACCGTCCCGGCAATGCGGCTGCGCATGGTGTCAATTTCGCTCTGGCTGTACCCCATGCCGCGCAGATCCTCGTCGGTGTACTGGGGGTTATAGTCCATGTCCACCGCCGTGATCCGGTCTTTCAGTTCCTTGCCACGGGCATCGCCTTCCAGTTCCTTGTCCAGCGCCGCCTCGTTTTTCTGGGTAGCCCGGATGTCCTTCGCGCCCTGGGCGGTCATCTCGCCCGCCATGGGCACCGCCGACGCCACCGTGGCTGCAATGCCCTTCGTGGTGTCCGCCGTGCGGCGCACCGCCCGGTCAGTCACCGGCAAGGCATCATATTCCCGGATGTATGCCCGGGCCTCGTTGATCTCCTGGGCCGTGTACCCCATCTTCAAAAGGTCTCCGGGGCTGTACCGCTGCTTTGTACCGGTCACCTGCACGGCCTGCTCTGGGGCAACGCCCTTGTCCTCCTGGGTGGTGTACTCCTTCTGCCGCAGCAGGTTCACCACCTCCCGGTGCCGGGGGTCGGCATCCATCCACTGGTTCAGCTCGTCAAAGCGGTCGGTCTGCCGGTCCTTGGCAAGGGCGTTTCCCACCTTCTGCGCCGCCTTGGCGTAGCTGCCGTAGGTGCCCTGCGCAATGGCCCGCTGTTTCGGGGCGTTGTCGCTGCCAACATAGTTCCAGTCCGGTTCGTAGTCCTCCTGCCGGTCCGTGGCCACCGGGCTGCCCGTGTCGCTGGTCATGTCTGCCAGCACCTGCTTGCCCAGCGTGTCCGCGCTTACTGTTCCCAGCACCTGCCGGGCGCCGCCGGTCCAGGCCGGGGTGCTGGGCGTCGTCTGCAGGCGGCTGGTGCTGGCGGGGGCAGCCGTCATCTGGCTACGGATCTGCGCCACCTGGGCCACGCTCAAGCCCGTGCCGGTGTTTTTCGTGTTCGTAGCAGCCGCCGGGGTGGTCTTTGCAGTCTGGGTCGTCGTTTTCTTCTGGGCTGCGGTTTTTGCGGCGTCATTCGCTTTAATCTGCTCCCGCATCTGGCGCACCTGTTCTACACTCAGGCTCATGTTGCTCCTCCTTTACCATCCCATAGTCTGCGACACCTGACTGATGGTGCTGTCGCTGTAATTTTTCCGGATCAGATACTCGGTGATCTGGGCCATGTCATAGCCATTGTTTGCCATCTGCTGTGCTTCTCGCAGCGCCGTATTGTAATTGCCGCCTTTCGGGCTGGCCATGCTCACCGACGCCCCCGCCACGCCGTCCACCGTGCCGCTGGCGCTCCACGGCGTTTTGGTGGTCGCTGCCGGCAGCTTGCTGGCCGTGGTTCCCGCCTTTCCCGCTCCGGTTCCTCCCGCCGCGCTCTGGGTACTGGCCTTGGTGCCGGTGTCTGCCTTGATCCATCCCGCATTGGTCAGGGTCCGCTTGTAAAAGTCGTACAGGGGCTCGGTGCCCTTCATGCCGGAAAATTTGTTTGCCATCTGCTGCAGCTGGCTGGTCGTGTAGCCGCCGCTCTTGCTTCCCGAGCTGCTCCCACCGCTTCTCGTGCTTCCGGTGCCCGTGGTCTTGTACCGCTGCTGCAGTCCCAGCAGCGCCTGCTGGTATGCAAGGTTCGAGCTGTTCACCCGTCCGGCCACGGTGTCGTAATCGTCCACCGCGCCCGTGTCCAGGCCTGCCAGCTGCAGGATCGTGTTCTTGGCGGAGTTGTTGCCGCTGGCCGATGCACTCATGGCGTTCAGCGCCGCATCCATCTGGTCCTTCTCCACGTCCGTCATGCCCTGCCAGGTGTCCAGGATCGTTTCGTCCAGCCCGTACTGCCGCAGCGCTTCCCGTGCCGCGTCCATGCTCCCGGCCTTTGCAAAGCTCAGCGCCTCGGTCAGGCCGTTCACCTTGTTCTGGCGGGTCGTGTAGCTTTCCGTCCACTTGTCCACCTGCGTGCTGTCCAGCCCGTACATCTCCATGATCTGCCGGGCCTGATCCGGGTTTCCGCTGTTGTACGCTTCCTGCGCCATCTGGTATCCCTGCGCCTGGATCTGCAGTTTCTGCTGCCCGTACTTTTCATAGTTCTGGTAGCCGTTCCACACCGCGCTCCCCACGCCCTTCACGCCGGTCCATACGTTCTTCCAGAAGTTCGTGTTCTCCTGCCGTGCCGTGTCCACCCGGCTGCTCAGGTAGTCCCGCCAGTTCTGGGCATTGCTCACGCTGCCGTCATACTCGCTGCGTTCCAGGCTCTGCTGGCCCAGCAGGTCGTCCAGCACGCTGGTGGTGTCACTCATCTTCTGCTTCCAGTTCTGCAAAGCGTCCGCCCGCAGGCTGCTCAGGCTGTTGTCCACGCCTGCGATCTGCTCCCCTGCCGCCTGGTTCGCCGCCGTCTTGGCCCAGTCCGCACCGTACCCGCCCGCCAGGGTATTGGCCGTGCCGGCAGCGGCTGCCGCGCCGTTCTGGGCGTTGGCCACGCTGTTGGCCCGGTACTGCTGGTAGGCAGCGTTCAGGGCGTCCGTGTCCACGCCGGTGCTGCCGGTCAGGCTGGCATCCGCCAGCTGCCCCAGCTTCTGGTTGATGCTGTCCGTGTAGTTGTTCTGGTAGGCCCCCGGCATAGCCTGTTCGGCCTGGGCCAGCTTCTTCTTTGCCGTGTTCAGTCTCGTGATCGTTCCCATCTGCTTTTCCTTTCCTTACACAAAGAACCACGGCAAAATCTGTGCCGCCAGCCCCACCGCACTCAGGATGCCGTTCAGCACATTGCTGGTGCGCTGCTGGTGTTCGCTGGATGCACTGTTGTACTGATTCTGCCGGTACTGCAGGCCGTTCAGCCAGTTGCTGTAGTCGTTCTGGTAATTCTGGTAGTCCTGCTTTTCCGCATTCTGCAGGCCGTTCAGCCGGGTCTCCAGCCCGGTGCGCCGGGCCGTGTATTCGTTCCGGCTCTGGTCCTGCAGGCTGTTCAGCACGTTGTCCAGGTTGTTCATCGTGGCGGCATAGGCGTTCTGGCCCGCCTGGGTGCCGTAGCTGCTGCCATAACCGCCGGTCTGGGCGGCGGCATTGGCCTGTGCGTTCTGGTTCGCCAGCTTGGCCGAGCGGGTGTACTGGCTCTTGTACTGCTGGTAGGCCGTGTCGGCGTCCGGGTCGTAGTCAAACTCTTTCATGCCGTCCAGCTGGCCCATCACGTCCTTGATCTTCGGCTGGTACTGGCTCACATAGTCCGCCGGGCGGGTCTTTTCGTAGTTTTCCAGCTCCGTCCGGGCATTGCTCAGTCTGCTCATTCCGTTTTCTCCTTACTGTTCAAAAAATTCTCGCTCATGTTCTCGCTGTCCAGGTTGGTCAGCACATACCCCAGCTGTTCCTGCAGCTGGTACAGGTAGTTGCGCAGCGCCCGGGCGTCCTCCGGGTCCATGCTGCTGCCAAAGCTGGGCAGGCTGATGCCGTTCAGCCCCGCTAAACTCGCCATGTTCATCCCTCACTTTCTCGGCCCGGCCCCGGTCACCCGGCCGCCGGTGGTGCCCGCCAATGTAAAGGCCATGCTCCGCAGCGCGATCTGCCCCGTGCCGCTCAGCTTCAGCCGCAGGGTGTCGTGTCGGCGCGGCTCAAAGGGCAGGTTCAGCCGGTCGTGGTCTCCCGTGGCCGCTGCCGTGCGCAGGGTCTCCCAGGGGCCGCCATCGTAGCTCACCGCCAGCGTCACCACGCTGTGGACCTGCGCGTCCAGCCGCAGGGTGATCCGGCTGATGTATTTGTCATCCGTCTCGGTCAGTCCAATGTCCCCGCTCACCGCCTCAAACTGCAGTGCCGCCTCGGCTTCCCCTTCTGTTTCCCGGTCGGGGTCTGCCGCCCACAGGGCCCGGCCATCCCACAGGTACAGCTGCTGGCCGGTGCTGGCCATCTCGTAGCCCACGGCGCTCTCTTCGTGCCACAGGCCCCGCTCCGTGTCGTACACCAGCAGCCGCCCGGCGCTGTCCCCCTGCCGGCGCAGGTACAGGTAATACCGCGCGTCCAGGCTTCCAGCAGCGCACCACGCGGCCCCCGTCAGCTTCCCGGTGTCCAGCGCGCCGGACACCTTGCTGGGCAGGCTGCCGTCCCAGGCCATCACCCCGCCGGGCGAGAGATAGTACAGTGTCTCGTTCAGCACGCACAGGCTGTGGGCGGCGTTGGCTGCCACGCCCCGGCACCGCACGCTGGAGAGCTGGTAGTCGCTGGGTTTGGAGCCGTACAGCTTGTGGATGCAGTTTTCTTTGAAAAACAGCACATACCCCATGCAGCTGGCCGCCCCGGTAAAGGCCCCGTCGCTGCCCACGCTCACGGCATAGCTGTCCGAGGCAATGCCCCGGTAACTGTACCAGTTGGTAGGGTCACCCAGGCGGCAGGCGTAAATGGTGTTTTCCTTCTTGCTGCAGCCCCACACCCGGTTGCCCTGCTCGGTCACAAAGTCCAGCTCCGGCACCCGCCGCTCCAGCGTGATGCTCACGGCCAGGCCCTCATTCTCGGTGCGTGCCCCGTCCAGGCTGCGCCAGCTGGTGCCCGTGGCCGTCACCGTCCAGCTGCCATAGTACCGGCTGCTGTCCTGGGCCGGGGTCAGGCTGGCCACAAGGTCGTCTCCTTCCAGCGCCTGCACCACGATCTCTCCGTTCAGGTCTGCCGCCAGCGCGTCACACACCGCCTGCGGCATGCCGGTCAGGGTCACCGTGTCGCCCTCCTTCAGCAGGCTCCCGATCCCCGGGCAGGTCATGCGCACCGTGTTCACCAGCACCTGCACCCACTTGCCGCTCTTGGCGCTCCACTTTTCCAGCACGCTCTCATAGTCGTACAGGTTCCCGGCGGCGCCCTTCAAAAACAGCTGCCCGTCCTCCGGGCTCTCCGGCTCCGTGTCGCCTGCACCGGCCACCTCGTATACCTTGCCCTCCGTGTCGCAGGGGCACACGGTCATCTTCCGGTCGCCCAGCTCCCACTTCGCCCCCAGCGGCTCCAGTTGGCCGGTCTCAGTGTCAAAGGCCAGCTTATCCGGCCAGATCAGCACCTTGCTGCCCATGCCGGCCAGTTCCTTGCGATCATCGGTCAGCACATTCTCCAGCGTCACCGCCGCCGTGCGGCCCGCCTGCCCGTCCGGTGCGTATTCCAGCCCCATTCCCCGGCAGATCAGCAGCCCGTTCAGGTGGTACATGCCGTTTACTTTTTCCACATCCCGCACCTTCTTGCGCAGGGCCCTGGTCTGCAGCGCCGGAAATCCCCTGCCGGAAAAATTCAGCGCCGCCGAGAGCTCCGCCTCGCTGCAGCTGTAGGTCTCGTTGATGCCCCCAAAGGCCCGCAACAGCTGCCGGCTGCCGGTCAGCTGGTTCAGGTTCGTCCCGTCGATCATCTCTCAATACCTCCACTGCACCCCGCCCGCCGGGGGGTATTTCTGCCGCATCCAGGCTGCAAACTCCTGGCAGTAGTCACTGTACATCTGCAGCTCGTTCACCGCCCGGGCCGTCTCGCCCAGGGCCAGGTCCATCTGGGCGCACAGCCAGTGCTGGTACAGTGCGCTGAAGGCATCCGGTGCCAGCAGCTGGGTGTCATACTCCAGCCCGTCCCCGGCCATGTCCGCGCCCACGGCGTCAAAATCGCCGCAGGCCGAGCGGTTCACCACCGTCTGCCGCAGCCGCGCGTCGCACTGGCGCAGCCACATCTGTTTCATCTCGTCCGCAAAATCATTGTTCGGCCGCATCTGGTCGCAAAGTTCAATCGCCTTTCCTGCCGTCATACTCTGTCTCCCTTCAGGTCTCCAGCTCCACATCCTCGATCACAGCCCGCAGTTCCAGCTGTGCCAGATACAGCCCCATATATTTCTGCTGTGTCCGCAGCAGCTCTAGCGGGCAGTCATGTTTCGGCTGCTCCGTGCTTGCCATCGCCGCCGCTTCCACGCAGTTGCAAAAGGCTTTCAGCTTCTCGTAGCGGATCTTCGTCTGCTGATACTCTGCCACAAACCGTTCCTTGTAGTCCGTGCTCAGCATCCCGTCCACAGTGTCCTTCAGCTCTTTCATTCAGTTTCCCTCCTTAGCAAAAACACCCGGCACAGCAAGTGCCTGCCGTACCGGGTGTTCTCTTCACGTTGTTCTTACAGCTTCTGCAGTGCCGGCACGTTCTGCGCCGCCGCCTGGGCCGCCTCGATCTTTGCGTTGGCCGCGTTGTCCATCTCTTCGCTGTGGCGCAGCACCTCGGCCACCGCCGCAGGCACCTCCACGTCCACGCCGCGCTGGATCAGGTACGCCTCGCCGTTCACGCTCACAAAACGGGCGCTGGAGTAGCGGCCGTTGTCCTTGAACAGGTGGATTACCTCGGTGGCGGGCTTCTCCGCCTGCACGCCCTGGCTGGCCTTGTCGTCCTGGGTTGCTGCTTCCGCAGCCTGCTGCGCGGTTTCTTTCTTTACTGCCATTTGTTCATCCTCCGTTCCTCAGTTTGCCTTCGCCTTGGCGCTGTAGCGTGCGCTGCAGCTCTCAATGCGCACCATGTACTGCTCGCTCAGGCGCTCGGCGGTCTTCACGGCCTTCCAGCCCACAGAGGCGCGCTGGTTCAGCGGGTCGTCGCCATAGCCCAGCTGCTTCACGATGTGCTGCAGGCCGCCGCCCTCCAGCTCGGTGGTGGCGTAGGCGTGGGCGCCCAGCACCAGAGTGCCAAACACCGCAAGGCCCGAGGGGCAGCCGGTGCCGGTCCAGATCTTTGCCTCGCTGGTCTCCACAAAGCGCACGTTGCCGATCTTGCCGATCTCGCCCTCAAAGATCTCCTCGGGGCTGGCGTACTTGTGGGCCTCCACCCAGGCCGGGTCCTTCTTCAGGTCGTAGGCCGTGTACGGGTGGATGATGCACACATAGCTGCCGCCGGCAGAGCCGATGGGGTCGGCGTTCTGCACCTTCAGCTGGGCCACCGCCTGCTCGATCAGGTCCACCGTCAGCTGGGCCGTGGCGTCCAGACCCGCACGGCTGGTCACCGGGGTCTCTGCACCACCTGCGCCGATCTTAGGGGCGTAGATCACGTTGGTGCCGCCGGCCAGAATGTCGCGCACAATGGTGTCCATGGTGCGGCCGCTCTGGCTTGCCAGCACGCTGGTGGCCTGCACCACGTTGTTGTCAATGGTGGTCATCTGCACCATGTCGGTCAGGGGCACCCAGCCGCCGTACTGGTGCACCTCAGCGGTCACCGTGGTCACGGTCAGGGCCTGGCCTTCCGGGGTCACGCCCTCGGTCAGGGGCGTGGTAGCCTTGGGCAGCGCGTCATACTTGCGGAACTCAATGGTCTTGCCGTTGTTGGCCGGGATGGGGTAGCTGTCGCCGAACTGGTCATGCACCAGCGCCGGCAGCGCCTGGTCGATGAGGCGGCGCTCGTAAAAGGTTTTCATCTCGGCGCTCATGCCGGAGCTGTCAGTGGTGTTCTGCAGCTGCTCGTGCGCATCCGCAAACAGCTGCAGGTTCATCTTCTTCCATTTCATAGTTTGGTCCTCCTTCAAAGGTTTATGTTCTCACACCCTCGTGTGGGAAGTCGTTACAGCGTGATCTTCTCGCCCCGGCGTGCCCTGCGTTCCAGGTCTTCCAGCTGGCGGCGGCTCATGCTGGCCACGTCCACATGGGTGGTCACCGCGCCGCCTGGCCGGGTGCCGTTCTCGCCGGGTCTGCTGGCCCGCTGCTGAATGCGTGCCGCCACGCCCTGCTCCACCTTCTGGGCGGTCTGGGCCGTGGCCTGCTGCATGATGTGGTCAAAGTAGGCGGCCCGGTAAGCGTCCGGCAGGCTCACGCCCCGGCGCATCAGGTCGGCCACCTGCTCGTTGGCCAGCACCTCCTGCAGCTCAAAATCCGGGTACTGGGTCTTCAGCTGGGCGGCCTGGGCCTCCCACTGTGCCTGGATCTGGCTCACCCGCTGCTGGCGGGTCGCTTCCTGCTGCATGGCCTGCAGCTGCGCGTTGCGGGTGTTGCTGCGCTTCAGGTCGCTCTCCATCTTGTCCAGCTCCCGGGCCGTTTTCACGCTCACACCCCGCTGCTGGGCCAGGTCCTCGTAATATTTCTCGTCCTTCACGCGGCCGTTCTCCACCGCCTCGATCAGGCCGTCCATGTCATCGGTGTCCACGCCGTAGGCATTGGCCAGTGCCTGGGTCAGCCGCGCCACCTGCGGATTCTGCCGGATGTTCTCCGTGGCCTTATCAATGGCCCGCTGCATCATCTCCTGGAACACGTCGCTGTATTCGCCCTGCACCATCTCGCCAAAGGCTCTCCGGCGCTCCTCCGGGGTCTTTTCGGCCTTGGGCTCCTTGGCAGGTTCCTGGTGCTTCTCCGCTTCCGCCGGGTCACTCTCACTGCCAGAGGCCCCCTCCTTGAGGGGGCTGCCGCCCGCAGGCGGCTGGGGGAGTTTCTCCCCGCCTGCCGCCTTCCCCTTCAGCGCCCCGCTGCGCCGTGCCAGCCGCTCCTGTGCCGGCCGCAGGGCAGGCTCCTGCACCGCCGGGGCGGCCGCTTCCGCCGCACCGCCCTCTGCAGCCCCTGCGCCGCCGTCTCCGCCTTCTGCGAAATACTGCAGGTTCATCTTGCCGCTCACCATGTCCGCCAGCTTGTCAGGTTCCAGTTCCTTGGTATCGGCATACACATAGTGCACCTCCAGTTCCACGTTCTCCGGGTAGCTCTCGGCCAGGGCGTCAATGCCGTCCTGCACCAGCTCCACCCAGGCGTCCGCCATGTCCTGCGTCTGGTCGGTGGGGGTCATTTCCACCTTCATCCAGCCGTCGCCATGGGCCACAACGCCCACGGCCAGCAGGCCCGCCCGGGCTGCTTCCGTCACCTCGTTGGCCAGCGTCTGCAGCAGCACGCTCACCGCAGCACACACAATGTCCTGCCCGTACTCGCCCGCACCGGCGTGGCCCTCGGCCTTTACCTCGTAGCCGGTCACGCCGCTGGCCCACACCGTTCTTGCAACTGTCGCTCTGATCATGCCGTTTTCTCCTTTACTCCTTGTTCGGGTTGTTCGCATTCATGGCCCGCTTGGCCGCCTGTGTCGAGAGACTGTTGTTCCCTTCGCCCACCGCAGCGCCCAGGCTGTTGGTGGTGCTGCGGGCCACATTGCTGCTGCCGCTGCCGCCACCCGTGCTGCCCGCCGCCTGCGCAGCCGCTCCTGCCGCCTCGCTCACGTTGGTGCCGTTCTGCTGGTCGATGATGGCTGCCATCTTCTGCAGCTGCTGTGCCATCTGCTGGAGCTGGGTGTACAGCGTGCCGTTCTCACTCACCCGCTGGCGCACCTTCTCAATGCCTTCAAAGTCCATCATGTCCAGCGCCGCCAGGGCCGCGTCGGCGTTGGCCGGCGCAAAGAAGCCCATCTGGTAGCACTCTTTCGCCGTCTCGTTCTGAGAAAGGCGGCTGAAGGTGCTCTTCTTGGCCGCACTCACCGTGATGTCAAACACTGGCTCATGGTCGCCCAGCTGCACCCCGCCGATCTCGCCGCCCGGCACGGCCCGCAGCTGCGCCGCGCTGAAGGGGGTGTACTCGGTCTGCCCCGTCTCTCCGGTAACGCGGAACACCCGCTGCTCGTCGTAGAACTGGCGCATCAGCTCAATGATCAGGTAACACTCCTTCGCAAAGGAGCGGTACGCGCTTTTCAGCATGTCCCGGCTCAGCTTGCTGCCCGCTTCCTGCAGGGCCGCAATGGCGCTGGCCGCGGTCAGGCCGCTGGTAGTGCCGCCCTGGCTCACGTCCCGGTTGCCGCTGACCTCCTTCAGCTCGTTCACCCGGTCGTCCCGGTAGGTGATGCAGTTGCCGCTCAGCACGCTGGTCTGCAGCGGCATAAAGGTGTCGCTGTTCAGCCGCCCCACCACATGCACGATGTCCCGGCTGAAGTCCGCCAGTTCTTCCTCGCTCACCCCGGCCGAGTCGCTCACCACAAAGCGCAGTTTGCTTGCCAGTTTCACGTTCTCGTCCATGGCGTGGTTCATCTCGTCAATGGCGGTCTGGGTGTCCTTCATCACGTCGATGTACCCAAAGCCCGCCGGGCTGTCCTCTTCCATGAACAACGGGTCAAACACAAAGGGGTATTTCCCGTGGTCGTAAAAGCCCCGCTCGGCCAGGGCCGGGTCGTTCTCGCTGGCGTACAGCACCACGCCGTTGCAGTACTTGCAGTAGTGCAGCACCGGCGCGCCCTGCGGCCGGGCCTTTTTGTAGTACCAGTCCACCACCACACTCTTGCCGGTGGTGTCGAGCTGATCGTCGTGGATGTACTCGGCCACGTCCAGGCTCTTTCCGGTGTGGCCTTCCAGCTGGGGGTATTTCGCCACCAGCTGCTCGTTGTCCTCCAGGCTCAGGCTGAACAGGTTCGGGCTCTCCTGAATGTCGCTCACGCCAGGGGCCCAGTACAGCATCAGCAGGTTCACGCTCTTCACGCTGATGTCGCCAAGGCCCCCTCGCAGCGTCGGGTCCCAGAACACACCCTTCACGCCGGTGCCGGTCTTGAGCTTGCGCCACCAGGTGTCGCTGTACACCTGCTCATAGTCGCACTGCTCCAAAACCACCGGGATGATCTTCGAGAGTGCCTTGGCCGTTTCTTCGTCGTCCGCCGCCCGGGGCAAAACGTTGGGCTCCGGGTAGTTGTCCATGGCGTCGGCGTGTTTGTTGGCAATGCTGTTGAACAGCCACCCGCTGGAGGGCTTGGGCTTGCCCTCCATCATCTTGTTTTCGCAGTTCTTCCAGTGTCCCATGCGGAACCACAGCTCGTTGTCCACAATGCGCTTGTCCAGCGACGCCTTGCCCGCCTTGTATTTCTGCAGGGTCTCCCCCGCCTTTGCGATCTCCTCCGGCCCGATCACCTGCGCGCCTGTCGCCTCTTCCGTGAGGGAGTTGCCTGCCGTCTGCAGGCCCGTTCCGGTCACAGGCTCCGGCGGCCGTGCTTCCAGGCTGCTCAGCATCCCGGCCCCCGCCGGGTCTTCGCTCACCCTCTGGTCCGGGTATCGCCGCAGCAGCTCCTGCAAAAGTTCTTTTCCGTCCACTCTGTCACTCCTTTTTTGCCCATTCCCAGTGGTGTGGGAGTTACACCCGCATCACATGCGTTCTGCTCTTTCTCTTGTCCAGGTCCAGCGGGTCATCCCGCAGTACCGTCTCTTTCTGGATCTGCCGCGGGCTGATGGGGTTTTCCATCAGCACATAGCGGCACTCGTCGTAGATGTGATCCTCCTGGTCGGAGTCGATATCCTCCACGTTGCTCTCGTCGTACACAAGGTTCGGGATGGTCCGGATGAAGTGTTTGCAGGTGTCAAACACCTGCAGCATGGGCCGCCCCTCGGCGTTAAAGGCCAGCCGGTAGTGCATCTGCATCTTTCCGGCAAGGCGGGTGTGGTCTCCCGGGTGCCATACCAGGTAGTACGGGTGCTTTTCCTGCATCCGGGCAATGCTCTCGCCCTGGCTCTCGTTGAAGATGGCCGGGTCCGCCACGCCCTGGATCACCCGGTCTTTCAGCATCGGGTCGTTCTCTTCCGCTTCCCTTATGCGCCGGGCCTGCTCCACCGGGTCGATCTTCAGGCCTTCGTTCGGCGTGCCGGTGCAGCCGTACAGCTCCTTGATCCGGTACAGCCTGCCATCCTCGTCCGCTGCATACCACCCCACCGAGAAGGGCCGCGAGTAGCCAAAGTCGTACCCGCGCCAGATCTTCCAGTGCGCCGGAACGCGAAACGGCTTGATGACATGGGTCCACCGCTGGTCCTCGTAGTGGGCCGGGTCGTTGCGCCACTCGGTGAACACCTGGCCGCTGAAGCTGTCCCAGCTGCCATAGAGCAGCGCCTGCTTCTCCGCCTCCGGTAAGGACGCCAGGTTGTTCAGATACCCCGGGTCATTTTTCAGCAGTGCCGGGTTGTCAAAGATGGTGGAGGGGATAAACACCCGCGTGCGCCGCAGCTTTTCCACGGTGCCGTCCGGCTTCTTCACGTCCACCAGCTGCACCATCCGGGTGCCCGGGGGTGCCGGCGTGATGAACCGGGCCTTCACCCACCCGTGGCCGATGCCGCCGGGGTTGGCCGTGGCCCGAATGTACACCTGTGTGCCCGGCCCGCTGGGGCGGTTGCGGCTCATCAGGTAGCTGTACTCTTCCCAGGTGAAGTGGGTCAGCTCGTCCACCCCGATAAAATCAAACTGCTGGCCCTGGTAGTTGTACTTGTCCTGGGCCCGGAACATGCTGCCAAAATAGATCTTCGCCCCGCTGGGGAAGGTCCAGCAGTGGTTGCTGGCGTTGTACCGGGCTTTCGGGAACACAGGCTTGTAGTACTGCATGGTCTTGTCGATCAGCTCCCGCAGCTGGGGAAAGGTCTTGCGCAGGATCAATGCCCGGTAGTTCGGCACATCCACCTGCCGCAGCGCCTCGATCACCAGCGCGTCGCTCTTGCCGCCGCCGGCCGCCCCGCCGTACAGGGCCTCGTCCTCGCTGCGCCGCATAAAGGCCGCCTGCCTCGGCTGCGGCCGCCAGATGATGGGCCGGCCGTTAATCTCCTGCCGTGCCATCCAGCACCACCTCCTGCTGCTCTGCGTCGTCCTTTGCTTCCATCAGCACCGCCGGGGCAGCGCTCTGGGTGCTGCCCTCGTCCCGGGGCACCAGCGCCGCCGCATTGGCCGCCGCTGTCAGCAGCACCGCCGCCACGTTGGCAGCATCCCGGTCACTCATCACCTGGGCGTCGTACCGCTCCAGCTGGGCCTCCAGCTCCTTCCGCTGCTCATAGCCCAGTTCCCGGTCATAGCTGCCGGGCTGGCTGTATACCACCATCCCGGTCTCTGTGGCGTCCGCCAGCTCCTCCTCCTGGCTCTTGAGCAAGGCCCCCACCGTGTACTTCCTGGCCCGGGCATCCTCGTCCAGCTTTGCCCGCAGCTTTGTGCAGATCTCGCTGGCCCGCTGGTTCTCGGCCACCCGCTGCTGCAGGTAGCCCACCTGGGCCCGGGCTCCCAGCGCCGCCCGGGCTGCGATCTCCCGCGCTGCCTGGGCTCTGGCCTCGGCAAACACCCCGTCCGGCTTTCCGGCCTCCTCGGCCATCCAGCTGCGGATGGTGCTCTCCGGCACGCCGTACTTCCGGGCCACTGCGCAGATGGAGTTGGAACCGATCATGGCCATCACCACCTCGGCCCGTACCTTGGCCGGGTACTTTTTCCCGCGCCCCTGTCGGCCCGACACGGTATTTTTGCAGTATTTCCGCTGTGCCATCCCAGGCCCTCCCTCTGTGCTCATGGTTCCAGTCTATCGCAAACCGCCGCACAAAAAACCTCCGGACTTTTTGGGGGAGTGGAGCACGGGTTGTGTTTGCTGTTTTTTCCGCAGCGGCCTTGCGGCGCTTTGAAAAACCAGAACACTGCCCCAGCCTCAGCTCCCTGCTTCAGCCGCAGGCGGCGGTCGTCGCCGTTGCAGCACAAAAAGGCCGCGCGCCGCTGCGCTCAGCCATCCCTCTGCGTCCCCGCAGCTGTCATTCCGCATCCAGCAGCCCCGCCGCTGCCGCGTAGATCCCCACCGTGCTCAGCGCTTCCAGCTCCTTGCTGTAGTAGGTCGTCCGCCCGATGTACAGCGCCCGGATCACGTCCTCTTCCCGCATGCCCTCCAGGTAGCGCATCCGCAAAAGTTCCCAGCAGGCAGGGTCTGTCCGCGCATAGTATTCCTTCACCCGGTCCAGCACCGCCGCCCACTTGCCGAGCCCGTCGTACTGCCGCAGCGCCCTGCGCACCTCTTTCCGCTGCTTTTTGGTCACTGCCCGCCGCCTTTCCCGCTTTTTTTGCCGTTTTTGGCTGATATCTCACACATTCCCCGCACAAACCGCCTATTTTACGCGCAAAATAAATATTTCTTGTCTGTCATGTGCGAACTTTCGCAAACTCCCGCCGCCGCAGGATCACATAAGCCTGCGGTTCGGTGGCTTCCCAGCCCTCCGGCCGGGGCTCGGCATTCTCGTGCAGCCCGCCGGGGTCAAAGATCTGGATCTTCACGCACTCCCACCCCGGGAACAGCTTTTCCCACCACGCCGGGTCCTCCGCGTGTTCGCTGCAGGCCTCCCGCAGCTGGCGGCGGCTCCACTTGGTGTCAGCTGCCGGCTGCTCCTCCGGCAGGGTCAGGTTGCTGGTTTCCAGGCACCGCCGGAAGCCGTGGCCGTAGATGTACCCCACCGTGCCGCTCGTACCCTGCCCGTCAATGCCCAGGATCTTCTTCATGATGATCCGGTCTGCGTTCATGGTGCCCATGGGCTCAAACTCCCGTGTGCCGGGGACACGCCGCCGCCATAGATCCTCCAGCATATACCGCAGCTCCCGCCGCTCTGCCTCACTCAGCCCCGGGCACTGGGCAAAGCCATGCATGTGCAGCCGCCCGGCCTCGCCGTTGCGCATGGCCCACAGCATCAACTTCAGCCAGGTCCCCCGCACGCCAAACCGCTTGCGTGCCGCCCGCTGCACTCGCCGGGCGTAGTTTCTCACGTCCCGCCAGCAGCCTTCCTCGTCCTCGGGCAGGTAGGCGTCCTCGTATGTAGCGGTCAGGTAAAAGCCGTTCTGGTCAAAATTGGCCAGCACCTTGCGCAGTCGACGGCGCAGACTGGCGGCCTTGTTCCGGCTTTTCTGGCCCTTGTCGCTCTCTTTGCGCTTCTTGCCCCGCTGGCGGTGCTCCTGATCCGTCACGGGGTAAATGCCCACGGCCTGGTATGTGTCCCCGCAAAGGGTCCTTTTTTCCCGGATGTAGCTTTTTCGCATCCCGGTGCCCTCCCTGTCCGGTAAACTTTTCGTGTTGGTTTCTTTTCTGTGGCCCACACAGTCACAAGATTAACGGGTATACAAGCCCCCCAAAGCGCCCGCCCCGGACGCCTATTATAAAAAGGAATGGCTTGTTCAGTTCAAACGCCTGCCGCCAGATTTTCCCATCTGGCAGCACCCGTTCAGCCTGACGCTCCCGCCGTCGCCAAAGCCCCCGGCCGCGCGCATCCAGCACCGCCGGGGGCTCGTTATTTGTGCTTTCCGCCCATCCAGAGCTCCGCGTCAAAGTCGTTCCGGTTGATCTTGCCCGCATCGTTCTGGCTCTTTGTGTAGGCCTTTTCCTTCTGCACCTCCGCTTTCCAGGCCCGGTACTTTTCGCACCGGTCGCTGCAGGCCGGGTGCCGGTCCGGGCAGTCCGGCGTGCATACCGGCTTTACCATGCCGGAGCAGCCGGTTTCCCTTCGGCCGCCCAGTACCCGTAGCTCAGCTCTTTCTTTCCATGCTCCCGGGCCTTGGCGTTGTAGCCTTCCAGGTCCCGCACATCCAGCTGCAGCGGATCAGGGTCTGCCAGGTACTTCTTCAGCCGCACCCGGGGCTTCCTGGGTGCCGCCGGTTTCAGCGTCAGTACGGCGGCCCCCTTCGGCTTTGTGGGCCTCCTCGGCGGCTTTGCCTGCACGGCCGCCGTCTTTTTCGGCTTCAGTCGCACCTTGTAGGCTTTCCGGCTGTAGGCTACTTCTACCTTTTCCCGGGTGATGTCCCACCGGTGCTTGCCGCGGCGCTTGTGCTGGCGCTGCTGGTCCCGCCACAGCGTCGGCAGGACCTTTTCAGAGGCCACCACGCCCTGGGCGGCCAGATCCGCCGCCGTGCCCTCGTACAGCACCTTCCCGCTGTCCGGGTCGTGCAGGGTGTATTTGTACACCATCATACGGCTTTGCCCTCCTGCTTCCCGGCCCGGTGCTTTGCGGTCACAATCTTTTCCTGCCGCCGCTTGAGCGGGTCCACCGGATTCTTGCGTACAATGTCTCGTACTTCCGGTACTTGCCCGCCAAACCTTCCGGCTATCTTTTTGCTGATCCGCTTGCGGCTCATCCTGCCTTTGTCCTTGCTCATGCGTTGCCTCCGTTCCCGTACAGCTCCACTTCCGCACCGTCCGCCGTCACCAGCACCCCGCCGTCCAGTGCGGCAGCCAGCTGCTGCATTCTCGCTCCCGAGATCCGCAGCATGCCGTTCTCTCCCATCCATCTGCGCACCTCTCCGGCACGGATGCCGATCTTCTCCGCCAGGGTGTCGGCGTTCTCGCCCCGGTAGCCCATCGCTTCTTTCAGGGTCATCTCGCCCGCCTCCTCTCCCAGCTCTCCGGCATGGCCGGGGCCTGCAGCACGGTCTGGATGCGCTTTTCCACTTCCGCCGGGGCCAGCGGCAGGCAGCCCACCCGCTTGCGGCTGGCCTCCACCATCCAGGCCCGCTCTGCCAGCCCGTCCAGTGCCTGCCGGGTCTGGCGCTGCTGCTGATGCAGCGCCTGTGCGTCCGGGATGTCCTCCACCTGCACGTCGGTCTTGTAGGCATCCCGGGCGCAGCGGCAAAAACGCTCCAGCGCCACGTCCACGCCGTCCTCTATGGCCCAGGCGGAAAGCTGCCGGAAGTTCTCCAGCACCGCTTTATGTAAGTCGTTCAGCCGCTTGGCACCAAATCCCAGCACCTCGGCGCAGGCCGCCGCGTATACCCGCCACTCCAGCGTGGCAGCGTTGTCCACCGCCATGCGGATCTGCAGCTCCTTCTGCTTGCGGGCCGCGCCCTTGCCCAGCGGCACCCGGAACTCCGTTTCCGCCCCTTCCGGCAAAAGGCTCACCAGCCAGGCCTGCCCGGCTGCGGCCTGCTCCCGGCCGCTTTTCCGGGGCTGGGCCATCACTTCCAGCATCTCCTCGTTGATCTCGTCCCGCCGCAGGTTTACCTTCCGCAGCCGCTGCACACCCACCTCGTACTCGTCGTGCAGGGCAATGGTCACGCAGGCGTGCATAAAATCCACCGCATTGTTCTCCGCCAGACTGATCTTCTCGGTCAGGCTCAGTTTCTTCTTCATCTCTTTGTCCTTTCGTAGTATTCGTCGTGCAGCTTCTGCCACTGGGCCAGCGGCAGGGCCTTGTCCCGTGCCGCACGGGCCAGTACCCGGTACGCCGGGCCGTTTTTGTCCCGCGGGTTCATCCAGTCCGCCTTTTCCAGCGCCTCGTTCAACTCCCGTCGGTACTCTTCGTAGGTCAAGGCTGCACCTCCCCCTGCCGCCGCATCAGCTCCGTCATAAAGCTCATCTCTTTTTCGCTGCTGACCATATACCGTTTGCCTTTTCCTCGCACCATGGCCAGCAGCCGGTCCTGCATCATCTCGCCAAATTCCTTGGCGGCTTCCTCCTGCTCGGCCTTGGAGAGGCCCTTTCTCATCAGTTGCGCCGCGGTGCTCAGGTAGGCATCTTCCAGGGCGTCCAGCGCTTTGCCCTTGCTTGTGTTCTGGCCCTGGCAGCGCATCACCACCGGGCCGTCGTCGATCACCGAAATGTTGATTTCAATCTTGCTTTTCATCCTTGTCCTCCTTCACGGTTCCCCGTGGTCGTTCATCCAGCTGGCCGCCAGCGCCCGGGCGTCTGCCAGTTTGTCGCACAGCATGTTCACCGCTGCTTCCTGCATCCACTCCGGCAGCTTGTCGGCCTGCATCAGGGCAGCGCCCATGTCCCGCACCAGCTCCTCGCCGTGCAGCTCCATCCGCTGCCAGATCTCTGCCTCGTCCGGCGTCAGGTTCTCCGGTCGGCTCACTTCAGCACCTCCACGCTGTAGGCCTTGCAGGTACAGCCCCCGTGCTCTGCCCGGGCTTTGTCCTCGACCATGGCCTTTGCCACGCCCTTGCTGATGGCCTGCACCTCGTAGCTGCAGTGTGTAAAGTATTCGCTTTTGGTCTGTGGCAGCTTCTGGCTGCACTCCACATTCACGCGGTATCTGCCCATCCTTCAGCCCGCCTTTCTGCGGTCAGCCGCTCGTTTTTCCTGCGGCTGCCGCTCCTTGCGGGGCTTTTCGTCCTCTTCCTGCTCGGCGCAGTTGCCCAGGCCCGCCAGCACCACAGCCAGCGCCAGCAGCACCAGCGCCCCCACAAAGCACCCGGCCATGGCCCAGCCGGTGTAGCTTTCCAGGCCGCTTGCCACCAGCAGGCAGCCGATCAGGCTGGCCCAGCTGCCGCAGTAATAGATCCATTTCCGCATTGTCAAAACCTCCCGTTTGTGTTAAACTTCTGGTGATGAGTGCATGCTGCTTTCATCACCCCTTGGCCTTGCCGGTGCTGTCACGCCGGCAGGGCCTTTTTGTTTTCTTGCACTTCTCCCGCTGCTTCTGCCATGCTTCAAACGCAGCCTGGTTCTCCGGGTCTGCGTAAAAATCCGCGGCAATGTCATACAGCGCCCAGATCTGCCACATCTTCAGCGGCCCGCTTTTGCCGTCCATTCGCGCCTCCTGTCAGTCCGGGTTAAAGGTCTGGAAGCACTCGCCCGTACCGGTCGCTTCCAGCGGAATCTCCCACTCGGCGCAGATGCTCTCGGCCACCGACTTTGCAAAGCCGATCAGCTCGTCGCCCCGCGCTGCCATCAGCACTGCCGGACCTACAATGCTGCTCATGTAGTTGAACGCGTACAGATCCGTGGCGTGCTCATTGTAGAGCAGCTCCTGCAGCAGGCCCTCTTCGTTCACGGCCATCTGGATGCTGTCCACATCCTCCCGTGCCCAGCTGGCAGCCAGGCAGGTGTCGGCCATCTCAATGGGCCCGCCCACCAGCTTCTGCAGCGTCTCCAGCTTGCAGGTGTCTCCGTCGTCACAGGGCAAAAGGTAAGCGCTGGTGTCCACCGGCATCACGATCACAAAACGTTCCATGTCCTTATCCCTCCGTATTGGCATAGCCTGCTTTTTCGGCGTCTTCCACGCTGACATCGTCAAAACACTGCTCCAGCACCATCAGCACCCGGCGCTGTGCGCCGGGGCGCAGGTTTGCCCGGCGCATAGCGATCAGACAATAGCCCATGCAGGCTGCATTGCTCCACGGCCCGTTCAGGTTTGCCAGCATCCGGGCCGCCTCGTTCTTCTTGCCCATCTCTTTGTCCTCCTTGGTTTCATGCATTCTTCCCCGGCTGGCCCTTATTCTCCGATTTGTGCTATACTTGCACCGAAAGGAGATGAAAGCCACCCGTGCTTTACAAAATCATGTTTGAAATTCAATGTCCCTTTGACGCTCTGGGAATTCTGCCTGCAATGGAATCCGAAATCTGCTGCAGCGTTGTCCCCGGAAAGTCTCCGGTTTTCTCGGTTCCTAACGTCTGTGACCGCTGCAACGACACAAACTTTGAGCAATGTCAGCAATGCACTGGCGCAATCTATCAGATGTTCCGGCAGGGGCTTATCCCTGTGGAGTTTCTTCCTTCCTGGCCGGTTCGCACTCTGCCTGACCCCATCCGGCCATGTCTTGAGCTGCTTTCAGAATGATTTCTGCATTCTCGGCAATCACCCCGGAAAGCGACCTGTTATAATCAGGGTCATACACAGCCATCTTTCTGGCCGCCATCCACCCCGGCAGGAATTCCCAAAGGGTCTGTGCCGCTTCCAGTGTTCGGTTATTTTCTTTGCTGTGTAAGTACAGCCCCAGTTCGTTGTAGTCCCCGCCCGCCTCTTCCACAGGCGTGCAGGGCTTTTTTGTTTCTTCCTCCACCTTCTTCCCTCCCTTCATGCGCTTTTCCCCGGCTGGTGAAACAGATACTCCATCCGCATCCCCGGAAAAAGTCTGTTACGCACTTCTTCCGCTTCTGGATAAGTAAAATCCGTTTCACCGTTGATCTTGTTCCTTGCGGTTTTTTCGGAACAGCCGATCGTTCGCATGATGTCCCTGACGGTCAATCCATTCCGTTGCATTTCAGCCTTTAAGTTATCCATTGCCTTTTCTCCTTTCTATTTTGATTTTACCGTAAGCGGTAATTCTATTTTGATTTTATATCCTTATTCGGTAAAAGTCAACCCCATTTTGCAATTTTTTATACAATTCGGTAATTTATTATTGACTTGTGCTTTTTTCTCTTTTATAATGGGCTTATCAATTAACGGGGAGGTTTTTACCGTGTGGCTTGAAAGGCTTGTCCAACTGAAAAAAAACAGCGGCATGACAATTGAGCAGATTGCAACGGCTTCCGGTGTCCCTAAAGGAACCTTGAATAAGCTCTTTGCTGGACAGACAAAAGACCCTCAGTTGTCCACCGTTTCTGCGGTTGTCCACTGCATGGGGTATACCCTTGACGATCTATCCGGCGATACCTCAAACGGTGAAACTGTACTCACCCCTCGGCAGTCTGCTCTGCTGTCCTCGTTTGACCAGCTCAACGAGGAGGGACAGACCAAGGCCGTGGAGTATGTGGAGGACCTTGTGCTCACCGGCCGTTATAAAAAATGTCCTGCGTCTGAGCTGGGCGCAAAAGAAGCGTAAAAAATAAAGCCGCCTGTCTGGCGGCTGTGTGAGGATGTTATCATGGGCATATCAACCAATTTTATATTGATTTTTTTGCTGGCAGCTTTACTTGCTTACATTTCTTTTCTTCTTTGGAAACCGCTCAAAGTCTCTGAGCCTTCAAGCAAACTGATTTGTTTTTTTCTCGCCCTTGCCTTTTCCGTTTTCCTCGGCCTTGTTTATCTCCTCGGTTTTACTTTAGGTGGCACAGCGTTCAGCCTTATGATGTTCGGTCATACCATCAGTTATATTCTAGCTGGCATCTGTAGTGTTCTTCTTTGTGCTTATACCATTAAAATTCTTCCCTCGAAGATTGGAAATGGCACTGCTTTTCACTGTTTCTGTAATATTTCTTTTGTTGTATTCCTTGTTCTTGGCATCGGAGAAATTGCGACAGCTCATTCTTCTAATTTTGTTTTATCTACACTTCCGAATGCTGTATTCGATAATACTGTACTCGGTATTTCCAATATCGGTGTCGCCCTTTGTGCTGCCTGCATTCGCCCTTCTAAAAAAGTTTCTCCGGCCGTACCAGAAGCATCTCCTTCTCCTGCTCAAGTCTCCATGCCGGTCGAAACTCCTTCTGCAGATACATCCGATTCGGAGCAGAACGACCCTCCTGCTGTAAAGAATGCGCCTGATCCTGATGTTCCGCTCTGTGTACCCGCTGTTCAATCGCAGAAAGACTCTGTTTCCACTAAAGCGGTCATTCATTTCTCTGTCAGTAAAAAGGTGCTTCTCGTGGTTGCCTTTATTATTGTCCTCATGATCGGTATTCTGACCGGTTTATTCTTGGGAGAAGGGTATTTTGCACCACATTTTACACCTTCTTCACCTTATATCGACTCTTTAAAAGCTGCTGAAAAAAGTGCTGCAAGCACGGCTTATTCTAACGGCTACAAGTCCGGCTATGCTTCTGGCCAAATTGATGGCTACAATTCGGCTTCCGAAGCCAGCCGGGATGCTTACTCTGAAGCTTGGCTTAATGGGTGGGACGGCGGATATAATTCCGGCTATGAAGAAGGCTATAACGCCGGCTACGATGACGGCTATTATGCATATTGATTAACAAGATGCGGCCCGCCAGGCCTCTGGACACGCAAGTGTTTACGCGCAAGATGGCGGGTATTTTTTTCCTTAAACGCACAAAACCCCTCCAGCAGGTTCCTATTAAGTCTGCTTATTTATGTCTTGTTTGTGAAGGATTTTTGAATTTTCATTGCTTGTCAAGCCCTAATTTTTAGTTTTTCTGTTGCGTTTGCAACTTTTCACATTTTTTTCGTGTACAAACCCGCTCACTGAGCGTATAATAGACTTGCAGGAACGTATTCCTGCCAAGACAATGAAAAGACTGCTGGTCTTTGCTTGTCCGCTGAAAGAGGGTAGCCCCTCCCTGCCATGAAAAAATGGGGAATTAAAAAAGCGGTGAGCTCTTACCGTGAGTAGAGAATGAAAAAAGCGGAGAACCTCTGCCGTATAGTGAGGAATGAAAAAGGGTGCGGGACAGGTTACTGTTCCGCACCTTCTTGGATTAAGGAGCTGAATTATGGGGAAGTTTCAATTTTACCACATTAACGAACACTATATCAGCTATTTACATAGTATTGACACCCGTGTGCAATACAATAAGGGGCAGCGGCGTCCGTATGTTGGAATTGTACTCTCCATCAACGGCATTGATTATTATGTTCCCCTTGAATCCCCTAAGCCCAATCACGTTAACATCAAAGGCGGCGGTCCTGTTATGAAACTCGACGATGGTCGTCTTGGCCTAATGGGCTTCAACAATATGATTCCTGTTATTCCATCTTGCTTGATCAAATTTGATATTCAGAGTATCGAAAATGAGAATTATAAAATGCTCTTGTTGAATCAGTTAAATTATTGCAACAAGAATCGCGATCTTATTCTCCAGCGTGCAGAATCCACATACCGCAAAGCTCTCAGTCGTAAAATCCCGCTGTATCAAAAGGTATGCTGCAATTTTGAAAAATTGGAACGTAAAAGCAAGAAATATGATCCAAATTACGTTCCATCTAAAAAGAAAATTCGTGCAACCGTACCTTCCAAATAATTGTTCTTTTCAAGGAGCTCCCCGCCGGGTGCTCCTTGTTTTATAAACGCACAACCCCCTCCAGCCGTTTCCAGCCGGAGGGGCAAACAAAAAGCCCGCCAAGGTATGCCTGGCAGGCCACATGGAACTACAATCAATCACCCAGATATTTCAAAAGCTGCACCAAATACTGGCCGGATTGCCGGTCTCGCTCATCTCGGTCAAGATCCCGTTTGCCGAAGATCACAAAGCCATTGTCTCCGTAAAAATTGAGCAGCGCGTCTTTGTCCTCGCATTCCAGATACACAAACTTGCCGCCCAGCACCGCCTGGATCGCGCGCACCTTATCAGTCGCCAGCTTCAACAGCACGTCGCCCGGAATCAGGTTGTCGTATCCGTTGGCAAAATTTTTGCCAAGCTGACCAATCAGAGGTGCTGAGATCATGTAATTGTCCGTCATAGAGCGTCGCGCATCCCTTGCCATTGCAAAACGATTCACTTTCTTTGCAACATTTTTACTAATGTTCTTGCGTGGAATTTCGAGCACTTTGTTTGACAGTGTAAAATATCCCACCAGCACTGGTTTGTCTTTGTAAGATGTCACCACCAGCTGCGTCTGGGCAATTCCCTGCCTGGCAAATTCAATGGCCTTGCAATGCAGAAAAAACTCCACGTCCTTATTCAGCGGACAAGAAAACTCGGAAAGGATCTCCTTTGTTCGACCCTCTCCGAGTTCTTGGATCATATCTTTTAGGTTAACTAATCCGTATCCTGTCATTTCTTTCCAAACATCTCACGCAGCGCATCGCCCTTGATCTCATGGACAGTCTTATCCACAACGACATTTTTGCTGCTCTTTCCCTCTGCATTTTCCAATGCTCGTACAAAATTCCGTGCAAGCGGTTTTGAACGAATCACGACATTCTTTGTAATACTCTTTGTCGCCATCAAAAAGACCTCCTTCTTTTTGAAAGTGCAAAGCTATACCTTGCATCTTCATTATATGCAATCCAGCCCCCTTTGTAAAGCCGCCTGTGCAACTTTCATGTAAAAAACGCACAAACCCCTCCAGCCGTTTCCAGCCGGAGGGGTCTGCCCCGTCGTCAAAAGGTAAGGATAAAAAAGCAAGAAGGTTTCTTTCCATGCGTCGCCTGCCCTTACAGCATAGCACGCTTTTTGGATATGGGCAAGCAAAAGCCCCGGCGCTGGTACAATGCAGCGCCGGGGATAACATGGAGTGCAGCACAAAACCGGACAAAGAAAATTTTATGCTTGCAGGGGTCAGTATATCACACTCCCTGCATATGGGCAAACCGCCCGGAAAGGAAGTGTTATCATGCCCCGCAAAAAAGCTCCTGCGGCCGAAGCGCCGCGCCTGGTGGCTTACTACCGCTACTCTGGCGGCAGCCGTCAGACCGAGCAGAGCATCGAGGGCCAGCGTCGGGACTGCGAGGCCTACGCCCGCGCCCACGGCATGACCATCCTGCGCGAGTATGTAGACCGCCATATCAGCGGCAAAACCGATGACCGCCCTGCCTTCCAGCAGCTGGTGGCCGACAGTGCGGCGCACACCTTTGACGCCGTGATCTGCTGGAAAACCGACCGCCTGGCCCGCAACCGCTACGACAGCGCCGTCTATAAGAAAAAGCTCCGGGACAACGGTGTGGAGATCCTCTATGCCGCCGAGAGCAACATCTCCGGTGCCGAGGGCATCATCATTGAGGGCCTGATGGAAGCTCTGGCTGAGTATTACAGCGCCGAGCTGGCCGAAAAAGCCCGCCGTGGCATGCGGGAATCTGCCCTCAAGGGCAAGGCCTTGGGCAGCTCCCGCCCGCTGGGCCTCACCGTGGACGCCGACAAGCACTACATCATCGAGCCCACAGGTGCCGAGGCCGTCCGGTATATCTTCGAGCAGTACGCCGCCGGGCTGTCCTCCTCCTCCATCGTGGAGCGTCTGAACGCCATGGGCCTGCGCACCAGCCACGGCGGCCCGTTCAATAAAAGCAGCATCAACCGCATCATCCAGAACGAGATGTACCGCGGCGTTTACGTCAGTAAAAAGTTTGATGTCCGCATCGAGGGCGCGATCCCGGCCATCATCGACAATGATCTATGGGAAAGGGCACAAAACATGTTTGAACGCAACCGCCAGAGCCGCACCCCGCACGCCTCCCGCGCCGATTATATCCTCTCCGGCAAACTGTATTGCGGAGAGTGCGGCTGCCTGATGAAGGGCGTCTGCGGCCGCAGCAGCGGCAACGGCCAGATGTACCACTACTACGCCTGCCCCGGCCGCTCCATCGGCCGCGCCTGCACCCGCAAAAACATCCCGCAGGACGAGCTGGAGGCTATGGTGGTCAACGCCGTCGCCGATCTGCTGCTGGAGCCCGCGCTGCTGGAGCAGATTGCGGATGCCATCGTGGAGCTGCAGCAGGCTGAGGCCGCGCGCCCGGATCCGGAGAAGCAGGCGCTGGAAAAATCCCTGTCCGATGTCCGCAGCAAGATTCAGAACATCCTCACTGCCATTGAGAACGGCACCTCCAGCGCCGCCCTCTCTGCCCGCCTTGCCGACCTGGAGCAGCAGGAGAGCACGCTTTCCTATCAGCTCTCTTCCCTCACCGCCAAAAAGCCTCTCACCTTCACCCGTGACCAGATTTTGTTCCTGCTGCAGCAGTTCCGTGTCTCCCCCTCGGAGCGCACCAAGGCCTACTGCCGCCGCCTGGTTGATACCTTTGTGGATCACATCGAGCTCACCAACACCGAGCTGATCCTCTATTTCAACATCTCCGACGAAACCATTGATAAAAACAAAAAAGCTCCCCGGTCGAACCCTTCCAAAGAAAGTTCGACCGAGAAGCGTTTGGTCCGAGTGGCGAGAATCGAACTCACGGCCTCTTGAACCCCATTCAAGCGCGCTACCAAAACTGCGCTACACCCGGATATCGCGCTCCGCTTCCCTACCGAAGCGTGGCGACAAAAGATATTATACGCAGAGTGGGGGCATTTGTCAACCATTTTTTGCAATTTTTTCGGGCATTTTTGCAAAAAGTCCGATTTTTACGCACCGGCGCTCTTTTTATTGTTGTGCTGCCTGCCGCAGTGCCTTGTCCTTTTCCAGCAGGGGCTTGAGGTACTGGCCGGTAAAGCTGCCGGGCACTTCGGCCACCTGCTCCGGGGTACCCTCGGCGATGACCAGACCACCGGCACTGCCGCCCTCCGGGCCCAGATCAATGATGTGGTCGGCGCACTTGATCAGATCCAGATTGTGCTCGATGACGATGACCGTGTTGCCGGCATCCACCAGCTTCTGCAGCACCTCGATCAGACGGTGCACATCTGCGATGTGCAGGCCGGTGGTGGGCTCGTCGAGAATATACACCGTTTTGCCGGTGCCGCGGCGGGCCAGCTCGTTGGCCAGCTTCACACGCTGAGCCTCGCCGCCGGACAGGGTTGTGGCGCTCTGGCCCAGCGTTACATACCCCAGACCCACATCCAGCAGGGTCTGCAGCTTGCGGGCGATCTTGGGCTGGTTGGCAAAGAACACCACCGCTTCTTCCACAGTCATGTTCAGCACGTCGGAAATGGTCTTTTCCTTATATTTCACTTCCAGCGTTTCGCGGTTGTAGCGGGCACCCTTGCACACCTCGCAGGGCACATACACGTCCGGCAAAAAGTGCATTTCGATCTGCAGGATGCCGTTGCCCTCGCAGGCCTCGCACCGGCCGCCCTTGACGTTGAAGCTGAACCGTCCCGGCCCGTAGCCCCGCATTTTGGCGTCCTGCGTCTGGGAGAACACCGTGCGGATATCGTTGAACACCCCGGTATAGGTGGCAGGGTTGGAACGGGGTGTGCGGCCGATGGGCTGCTGATCGATGCCGATGACCTTATCCACAAACTCCAGTCCCTCTATCCCGTCGCATTTGCCTGCGCGGGAGCGGGCACCGTTCAGCTCACAGGCCAGCGTTTTGTACAGGATCTCGTTGATCAGGCTGGACTTGCCGGAACCGGAAATTCCGGTCACGCAGATGAACTCACCCAGCGGGAATTTTACGTCGAGGTTGCGCAGGTTGTTTTCCCGTGCGCCCTTCACGGTGAGGAAGTTGCCGTTGCCGGAGCGGCGGGTCTGGGGCACTTCGATGCGCTTGCGGCCGGAGAGATAGTCGCCGGTGATGCTGCGTTTGGCCTTGCAGATATCCTTCACGCTGCCCGCCGCCACGATCTCACCGCCGTGCACACCGGCACCGGGGCCGACGTCCACGATATAGTCCGCATTGCGCATGGTGTCCTCGTCGTGCTCCACCACGATGACCGTATTGCCAAGGTCACGCAGATTTTTGAGCGTAGCAATCAGCTTGTCGTTGTCGCGCTGGTGCAGGCCGATGCTGGGCTCATCCAGCACATATAGTACACCGGAAAGGGCGCTGCCGATCTGGGTGGTCAGGCGGATGCGCTGGCTCTCGCCGCCGGACAGCGTGCCCGCCGACCGGGCCAGCGTGAGATAATCCAGACCCACACTCTGAAGGAATTGCAGACGGTTTTTGATTTCCTTCAGGATCTGGCCGCCGATCTGCTTCTGTTTTTCGGTCAGATTCGGCTCGTTTTCCCGGATGAATTCCAGCTCTTCCCGGATGGACATCTCGCAGAATTCGCTGATGTTCTTGTCCCCGACCGTTACGGCCAGCACCACCGGTTTCAGGCGTCGGCCGTGGCAGCCCGGGCACTCCACACCGGACATGAAGCTGCCGATTTCTTCCTTCATCCACTCGCTGTTGGTCTCGCGGAAGCGGCGCTCCAGATTCTCTACAATGCCCTCAAAGCTGTTGTAGTACACGCCGCTGCCAAACTCGTTGGTGCGGTGCATCTCGATCTTTTCGCCGTTGGTACCGTAGAGCAGGGCGTTGACCGCCTCGGTGCTCATATCCTTGATGGGCGTGTCCAGCGTAAAACCGTACTTTTTGCCAAGACCCAGATAGTACATCTCGCTCACCGAGCCCTCAGCGTAGTACCAGCCGCTGGCCTTGATGGCACCCTCCCGGATGGAAAGGTTCCGGTTGGGCAGGATGCGTTCCTCGTCCACCCGCATGAAGGTGCCAAGGCCGGTGCACTTTTCGCAGGCACCCAGCGGGTTATTGAAGGAGAACAGCCGGGGGGACAGGTCGCTGATGGAGATGCCGTGCTCCGGGCAGGCAAAATTCTGGCTGAAGGTCATCACTTCGCCGCCGACCACTTCCACCTCGGCCACACCGCCGGTCAGGGCCAGTGCCGTTTCCAGCGAATCGGCCAGGCGGCCCCGGATGCCCTTGCGCAGGGCAAGGCGGTCCACCACCACCTCCACGGTGTGCTTGATGTTCTTTTCCAGCGTGATCTCCTCATCCAGATCGTACAGATTGCCGTCGATCTTCACGCGAGCGTAACCGGCACGGCGGGCGGCCTCCAGCTCCTTCTGCTGGGTGCCCTTGCGCTGACGCACCACCGGAGCCAGCACCATGAACTTGGTCCCCTCTTCCAGCTTCAGGACAGCGTCCACCATCTCGTCCACGGTCTGCTGACTGATGACCCGGCCGCACACCGGACAGTGGGGCACGCCCACGCGGGCGTACAGCAGGCGCAGGTAATCGTAGATCTCGGTCACAGTGCCCACGGTGGAGCGGGGGTTGTGGCTGGTGGTTTTCTGGGCGATGGAAATGGCCGGGGAAAGGCCGGTGATCTCGTCCACATCGGGCTTGTCCATCCGGCCCAGGAACATGCGGGCGTAGCTGGACAGGCTTTCCACATAGCGGCGCTGGCCGTCGGCGTAGATGGTGTCAAAGGCAAGGCTCGACTTGCCCGAACCGGACAGGCCGGTCATGACGATGAGCTTCTCCCGCGGGAGGGTCAGGTTTACATTTTTCAGGTTGTGCTCGCGGGCACCCTTGATGATGATCTTATCGTTTGCCAAGGTATTTTCTCCCTTTTCGTTGTGTCTGTGCATGGTTCTGTTTGCGCTCCGTCTCGGCCGCCGAATCCACGGTGGGGTTCTCGCCCCGGCGCAGGCGGTCGATCTGGTCACGCAGGAAGGCCGCGTGCTCGAACTCCAGCAGCTTGGCGGCTTCCTTCATCTCGCGGGTCAGACGCTCAATGGCGGCTTCCCGCTCCATCTTACCCATGCGGCGGGTGTTGCGTTTGGCGTTCTCGGCCTTATCGCTGATCTCGATGCTGTCTGCAATGGCCTTGACGATGGTCCTGGGCACGATGCCATGTTCCTGATTGTAGGCCATCTGGATGGCGCGGCGACGCTCCGTCTCAGTGATGGCACGGTCCATGCTGTCGGTGACCACATCGGCGTACATGATGACCATGCCTTCTGCGTTTCGGGCAGCACGGCCGATGGTCTGGATGAGACTGGTCTCGCTGCGCAGAAAACCTTCCTTGTCGGCATCCAGAATGGCCACCAGGCTCACCTCCGGCAGGTCCAGACCCTCGCGCAGCAGGTTGATACCTACCACCACGTCGATGCTGCCCAGGCGCAGGTCCTTGATGATCTCCATGCGCTCGAAGGTGTCCACCTCGTGGTGCATATACTTGACCTTGATGCCCTGTTCGGTGAGGTAGTCGGTGAGGTCCTCGGCCATTTTCTTGGTCAGGGTGGTCACCAGCACCCGCTCCTGCCGGGCAATGCGGGTGTTGATCTCGCCCAGAAGGTCCACCACCTGCCCTTCCACCGGGCGCACCGAGATGACCGGGTCCAGCAATCCGGTGGGACGGATGACCTGCTGGGCCACCTGGGTGCTGTTCTGGCGCTCATATTCTCCGGGCGTAGCCGAAACAAAGATCATCTGGTTGAGCTTGGACTCCACCTCTTCAAATTTGAGGGGGCGGTTATCAAAGGCCGACGGCAGACGGAACCCGTACTCCACCAACGTTTTCTTGCGGGCGTAGTCGCCGCCGTACATGGCGCGCACCTGCGGCAGGGTGACATGGCTTTCGTCCACAAAAAGCAGAAAATCCTCCGGGAAATAATCCAGCAGGGTCGTGGGCATGCTGCCCGGCGCACGGCCCGACAGCACCGCCGAATAGTTTTCGATGCCCTTGCACATGCCCACCTCGTTGAGCATCTCAATGTCGTAATTGGTGCGCTGGGCAATGCGCTGGGCCTCGATGAGCTTGCCCTCTGCGGTGAACTGCTTCACCTGCGCGTCGCATTCGGCGCGGATCTTTTCCAGCGCGGCGGCCTTTTTCTCGGCGCTGACAATGTAGTGGCTGGCCGGGAAGATGGCCACATGCTTGACCACGTTCTGCTTGGTACCGGTGAGGGGGTTGAACTCGGTGATGCGGTCGATCTCGTCCCCGAAGAACTCCACCCGGATGGCCAGCTCACTCATATAGGCCAGATAAATGTCCACCGTATCTCCGTGGACGCGGAACTTGTTGCGGACAAAATTTACGTCGTTGCGCTCGTATTGCAGGGTAACCAGCTTCTGGCACAGTTCATCCCGCTCCATCTGCATGCCGGGCCGCAGACTGATGACCATGCTGCGGTAGTCAATGGGGTCGCCCAGTGAGTAGATGCAGGACACCGACGCCACGATGATCACATCCCGCCGTTCCGAAAGTGCCGCCGTAGCCGAGTGGCGCAGACGGTCGATCTCGTCGTTGATGGCGCTGTCCTTTTCAATATAGGTATCGGTGCTGGGGATGTAGGCTTCCGGCTGGTAGTAGTCGTAGTAGCTGACAAAATACTCCACCGCATTGTTGGGGAAAAACGAGCGGAACTCGGTGCACAGCTGGGCTGCCAGCGTTTTGTTGTGGGCCAGCACCAGCGTGGGCCGGTTGCACCGGGCGATGACGTTGGCCATGGTAAAAGTCTTGCCGCTGCCGGTAACGCCCAGCAGGGTCTGGCAGCGGTCACCCCGCTGCACCCCCTCCACCAGCGTTTCAATGGCCTGGGGCTGGTCGCCGGTGGGCTGATACGAGGACACCAGTTCAAATTTTTCGTCTGCCACTGCAGCTCTCCTCTCCGGCTCTCCGCCGGGCGAAGAACCACAATTGGTTGTATCTTTCAATGTGATTATAGCACAGCAGTTTTATAATGTAAACAGGTATTCTGCACTCAGGGCCAGAAAAGTGTGCCGGTCTTGAAGTCGTAGATGGGCAGCCGCCCGGCATCCCGCATGGAAAAGCACTCCGTGTCGGTCAGGATAAAGTGGTCCAGCAGATGGATGTTCACCAGCCCCAGCGCCCGGGCAATGCTGCCAGTGGCCTCCATATCCTCCATGGAGGGCAGAGCCACTCCGTTGGGGTGATTGTGACAGAGCACTACAGCGTCGGTGCCGCCCTTGATGGCAGTGGCCACCACATCCTTCACGTCCAGGCTCACCCGGTCGGAGGTGCCCTCCCGTAGCCAGACCGCTGCTTTGATGTGGCGGCGGGTGCTCAGCGAGACCAGCATGGCGCGCTCGTAGTCAGACCAGGCAAATTTTTCCATCAGATAGCTGCCCAGCTGTTCCGTGGTCTTGAAGCAGCGCTTTCCGTCGGTGCGGCTGCGCCCGTAATACCGGCTGACCTGCGGCAGCATGTGCAACAGTCTTGCCGAGGTGGGGCCGATGCCCTCCACGGTGCATAGTTCTTCCTCACTGGCCTCCAGCACGGAGGCAAAGTCCCCGAACCGCTCCAGCAGGTTGTACGCGATCTCGTTGGTATCCCTCTGAGCATTGGTCGTATACAGGATATATTCCAGCACTTCATGGTCGGCCAGACTGTCCAGCCCGTAGTTCTGCACCCGCTCCCGCATGCGCTGGCGGTGCCCCTGATGCCGTTTGTATTCTGCCATGGCGGTTCTCCTTTTCAGCGTTCTTTCTTTATAGTACCCATTTCCGGCACGGAACTCAAGCCCCGGGGCAAAATATTCAGGGCGGGATGCGTTGACTTGGCTGGTTTTGTGTATTAGTATAGTATCAGTTATTTTTTCTGAGAAGCAAGGAGTATTGCATGAAACAATATACCGCCACCACCAACGACGACGGCGTGCGCCTGTCGCGCTTTGTGCAGAGCGTGACCCGCGATTTTCCCACCAGCCTTTTGTACAAGAGTTTCCGCAACAAGCGGGTGAAGGTGAACGGCAAAAAGGCCGCGCCGGAGTACCGTCTGCAGGCCGGGGACCTGATCGAGCTGTACATCAACGATGAGTTTTTCCCGCCGGAGGGCGCAAAACCCGAGCCGAAGGCTGCGCCCAAAAAACAGCCGAAGCAGCCCAAAGTCACCGTGATTTATGAGGATGACAACATTGCCGTGCTGTACAAGCCCACCCACCTGCTGTGCCACAGCGACCGCACTGGTGACGCGAACCTTGTGGATGCCTTTACCCAGTATCTGGCCGAAAAAGGTGAATACGACCCCCACGGCGAAAACCGCTTCAAGCCCGGCATCTGCAACCGGCTGGACCGCGGCACCGAGGGGTTGGTGATTGCCGCCAAGAGCTACGCTGCCCTGCGGGACATGAACGAGATCATCCGCACCGACCTGCTCAAGAAGGAGTACTATACCATCACGGTGGGCATTCCCCAGAGCGGGCGTTTCACCGCATGGTGGGAGCACGACGAAAAGAACAACAAGGTGAGCATCCACGCCCATCAGGCGCAGGACGAACACCGCAAACAGATCATCACGGATGTGGATGTGCTGCGCACGGCCGGGCCCTTTGCACTGTGCAAGATCGGTCTGGTCACCGGCCGCACCCACCAGATCCGTGCCCATCTGGCCTATCTGGGCAAACCCGTGCTGGGCGACATCAAATACGGCAACCGCAAAATGAACGAGCGCACCGGCACAAAAACGCAGGCCCTGTGCGCCGTGCGCATCACCTTCCGGGAAATTCCGGAGGAAAACACCCTGCACTATCTTTCCGGCAAGGTCATCAAACTGAAGGACCCGCAGATCGTAAAGCAGTTTGACGCACTGGACAAAACCAAACCGGACCCTGCCAAAGGAGAATGAATCATGGAGCTGAATGCCTATTTCAAAAGTCTCGTGGATCAGGACCGTGCCGCGGTCGTGATCTGCGACCTGGAACACACCATCATCTATATGAACCCCGCCGCCATTGCCAGCTATGCAAAGCATGGCGGTGCTGCCCTGCTGGGCAAAAGCGTACTGACCTGCCACAATCCGCAGTCCCGCCAGACCATCCAGCGGGTCATCGACTGGTTTGCCGCCGACAAAAATCACAACCTTGTTTACACCTACCACAACGTCAAACAGAACAAGGACGTCTACATGGTCGCCCTGCGGGACGCCGACGGCACCCTGATCGGCTATTACGAAAAGCACGAATACCGCAGCCCGGAAACCATGAAGCTGTACGATATGGAGTGACCTCTCATGCAGAAAATTGACCTTGCCGTCTGGCCGCGGGCGGAGCTGTTCCGGCAGATGGCCGTGAGACGCTGGGCATGTGCCTGGAAGTGAACCACCGTTTTGTGGACGGCTGGCATCTGGGGCAGTTTTACCAGCACCTGCAGCAGGCCATTGATGCACTGAAAATTTGATGCTCTATAAAAAAGCGGATGCTTCCCGTCAAGGGATGCATCCGCTTTTGGTTTGTCTCAGGCCTGCACCGCGTACTTTGCCCGGTGCTTTTTGAGGTAGTACCCAATGCCGATGGCATCGGCCAATGCCCAGCCGATGGGCACACTGAACCAGATGCCGGTGACGCCCAGCGGGGTCGCCGACAGCAGGTAGGCCAGCGCCACACGGGTGCCGAGAGATGCGATCGTGAGCACCACCGACATCTGGGGCTGATTGACGGCCCGGTAGTAGCCGTAGAGCAGGAACAGAATGCCGATGCCGAGATAGCACGCGCCCTCAATGTGCAGATAGTGCACACCGGCAGCAAGGATGGCGGTTTCCGCCGGGTCAATGAAAATGCCCATGAGCGGCGCTGCAAAGGCGCCCACCAGCACACTGATGACGATGCAGAACGCCGCACTGCACAGCCCTGCACTGCGGATGCCCTTGCGGATGCGGTCGGTCTGGCCCGCGCCGTAGTTCTGCGCCACATAGGTGGAAAAGGCATTGCCGAAGTCCTGCACCGGCATGTAGGCAAAGGAGTCGATCTTGACTGCCGCTGCAAAAGCCGCCATGATCACGGTGCCGAAGCTGTTGACCAGCCCCTGTACCATAAGGATGCCGAAATTCATGATGGACTGCTGCACGCTGGTCATCACCGAAAGGTTCAGGATGGTGGCAAGGTTCTGTTTGTCCCACCGGCAGTCCTCTTTTTTCGGGCAGAGCTGCGGGAACTTTTTCAGGGTGTACAGTCCGATGCCGATGCCGGACACGAACTGCGAGAAGGTGGTGGCGGCCGCGGCCCCCCGCACGCCCCAGTGCCACACCAGCACGCACACCAGATCCAGGATCACATTGAGCACTGCCGACACAGCCAAGAACAGCAGCGGGACCACAGAGTTGCCGATGGCCCGCAGGAGGTTTGCAAAGTAGTTATACAAAAAGGTGGCCGTGATGCCCAGAAAAATGATGCGGAGATATTCCTTCATCAAAGGGATGATCTCCTCCGGTACCCGCAGCACCCACAGAATGCCGCCCAGCCCCAGATACACCAGAACATTCAGTGCCAGTGCCATGCCTGCAATGAGCACAAAGGACTGGAACACGCTCTGCCGCATACGGGCCTCTTCCCCGCTGCCGTACTGCATGGAGACGGCTGCGCCGCTGCCCATGCACAGCCCCAGCAGGATGGAGGTGAGAAAGGTCATGAGGGTGTAGGACGAGCCCACCGCCGCCAGCGCATCCGCGCCGAGGAAGCGCCCCACCACCCAGGTATCGGCGATGTTGTACATCTGCTGCAGCAGGTTGCCGAACATCAGCGGCAAAGCAAACAGCAGGATGCCCTTTGTAATGGGGCCTTTGGTAAGACTGCGCTGCATGGTTCTGCGATCCTCCTTTTTGTTGATCGTATAATGCGTCTGATGCGTCAAATAGGGTTGACAGCCGGGCCGGAAGTTTTTCCGAGAATGATCCGGCGGGTGGATCCCTGCTGCCGCAGGCAGTAGGGCGGACAATGGAATGGCCCGTTGCATTCGAGGAAAAAGCTCCCGGCGCACCCGTCGGTCAGCCCTGCACCGCAAACCGCTGCCGGTATTCCCGGGGCGTGCAGTGCTTGATCTCGCGGAAGGTCTTTGTAAAATAGCTCAGGTCGGTAAATCCGCACTCGGCCCCGATCTCGCCGGTGCGCAGGCGGGTGGTCAGCAGCAGCCCGGCGGCTTTTTCAATGCGGTACTGTTTCACATACTGGATGGGCGTGGTACCCAGCAGCTGCCGGAAACTGCGCAGGCAAGCGCTTTCGCTCAGGGCCACACTGTCCGCAATGCGTTCCACGGTCAGTTCCTCGGCATAGTGTTCCTCCACAAAACGCAGCATCTGTTTCATGCGCTGGGCCGCCACCTGCTCCTGCCGGGAGCTGCGGCACTCGCCCACCGGGCAGTGGGCCGCGAGGGTGTGCAGCGCCGCCGAAAGCAGATACCGAACCCGGTTCTCGTAGTCGTCCGGTTCTTCGTCCACAGCGTGCCAGGCCTCCCACAGCCGGGCCAGAACTTCCGCCTGCCAGGGCTCCCCCTTGCTCAGCAGAAAATAGGACGGTACACCGGGCTGCAGCAGCGGCCGGATGAGCTTTTGCCAGTAGATGGTGTCCATCCCGCCCACGAGCCGCGGGTGGAACACCCCGCTGCGCAGCGCTGAGGGACCTTCTGCCGCAAATTCCACCGCATGGAGCACGCCGGAGTTGATGAACACACCCTCGCCTTCCGCCAGACAGATGCGCTTTTTGTCCACGCCCACGGTCACGGTGCCCTCGTAGGCGAGGATATACTCAAAATCCTCATGCCAGTGCCACGGCACCGAATAGCAGGTAAGCCGTTCTTCGTAGCACGCAATCGGGAACAGTGCGCTGCCGTGCTGCACCAGCTCCCGCCCCTGCGGTGTGGATGGGATGCCGCAATTCAATGCCAGAGCCATCTACGGGTTCCTTTCCGGGTTTTCAACATTGCCGAGCCCTCTTCGCCGGTTTTGTCATAAAAAACGACCGTTTTTCTTCTAACGCCCTGTGACATTGTGTGATATTATGATAACAGCAACGCACAAGAGGCATTGCAAGTATAGCATGCTTGTGGGAGGAACTCAAGCCTATGGTCTCGCTTCTTTTGCCCATCATTTACATTGCTTTTATCAGTCTGGGCCTGCCGGATTCCCTGCTGGGGTCGGCCTGGCCCACCATGTACCCGGAGCTGGGGGTCCCGGTGTCCTGCGCGGGTATCCTTTCCATGATCATCTCGCTGGGCACGATCCTTTCCAGCCTGCAGAGCGACCGGCTGACCCGGACCCTCGGCACCGGCAGGGTCACGGCCATCAGCGTGGGCATGACCGCCGCAGCGCTGTTCGGGTTTTCCATCTCCACACAGTTCTGGATGCTCTGCCTGTGGGCCATCCCCTACGGGCTGGGTGCCGGCAGCGTGGACGCAGCCCTGAACAACTACGTTGCCCTGCACTACAGAAGCCGCCATATGAGCTGGCTGCACTGCATGTGGGGCATCGGCACCATGGTGAGCCCCATGGTCATGGGCGCGGCGCTGACCCATGGAATGCACTGGACGGTCGGCTACCGGGCCATTGCCCTGTTCCAGGTCCTGCTCACCGTGGTGCTGGTGGTCAGCCTGCCCCTGTGGAAGGAGCGTCGCACGGAGAGCGGCACCGAAGAAACCGCCCCGCAGGCACTGAGCTTGCGGCAGGTGTTTGCCCTGCCGGGCGCCCGGGAAGTGATGCTCTGTTTCTTCTGCTACTGTGCTCTGGAAACCACCGCCGGGCTGTGGGCCAGCAGCTATCTGACCCTGAGCCGCAGAGTGGCTGCCGAGACTGCCGCCAGCTTTGCCAGCCTGTTCTATTTTGGCATCACCGCCGGACGAGCAGCCTGTGGTTTCATCACCATGAAATTCAACGACACCCAGATGATCCGCATGGGTCAGATCATTCTGGCCGTAGGCGTAGCTGCCCTGCTGATCCCCGGCCCGCAGGCCCTTGCACTGGCCGGTCTTGTGCTGGTGGGGCTGGGCTGCGCGCCCATCTACCCCAGCATCATCCACTCCACGCCGGACCACTTCGGGGCAGACAAGTCACAGGCCGTCATCGGCATCCAGATGGCCAGCGCCTATGTGGGCAACCTGACCATGCCGCCGCTGTTCGGCCTGCTGGCCAACAACATTACCCCGGCCCTGTTCCCCTTCTACCTGCTGGCGCTGCTGGTGCTCATGGTTTGCATGCACGAGCAGCTGGTGCGCAAGACCCGCCGCAGCTGATTTTTTGCCATTCTCCTTCTCGTATACAGCAAAAGGCTCCCTGTCCGGTTTCCCGGGCGGGGAGCCTGCTGTTTTCGGGCCAATTACAGGATGCGGCGGCTGATGGCATTGGCCACGGCAAACAGGTCGTCCTGTCCAATGAAGCCGAACTTTGCCTCGTGCTCATCCGCAAAGCATACGGTCAGCTGTGAGGCCTGCAGCGGGTCACCGAAGCCGGCGGTCTGGATGCCGAAGTGCAGCACCTTGCGGTAGGGCAGTACGAAGATCTCCTGCCGGGTGCCGGTCACGCCCTGCATATCCACCAGGATGATGCGGTGAGTGGTAAAAACCACCTGATCCCGCACCGTCTTGTAGGCTCCCACAACGGTCTCGCCGTCCAGCAGCAGCTTCTGTGCATTTTTGCAGATGTCCTTTTCCGGAATGCGGACAAGGTTCTGCATGGGTTTGTCCCGAAATTCCATGGTCAACGCCCCTTTCTGTTTGCTTCATTGTAGCACGCGCCGCCCGGCTTTACAATACGCCCTCTCGCCTTTTGACACCGGATGTGGTATACTGACACCCGGAAGAACGACATCAAATGGAAATGAGGCCCGACTTATGGAGATCATCATTCATCAGGCGATCCTGCATGTGCTGGACACCACGCTGGACGCCCCTGTGCTCAGCGGCAGCGGCATGGAAATGACCGCCGAAAAAACCGCCTACCTGCAAAACCACATCGAAAAGCTGCTGGCCAGCGACGAGATCCGCCAGTGCCGCCCACTGCCGGACTCCGCCTTCCGCAACGAGCTGGAACACAACGGCGACTTTGTGGACCTGTCCTGCCGCATTGCGGGGGTGCTGTTTGACTACATGCATGCCCACACCACCATCCCCGGGGCAGACCTTGCGGTGGTGGATTTCACCCGCGACGGCGAACCCTGGCTGGGCATCCTGAAGCTGAACTACAAAAACGGCTACACCCACTACACCGAGACGGTGGAGGGTGCCCCGGTCAACTCCATCATCCAGCAGCGGGCCTGCCTGCCCACCCAGAGCGGCAAGGTGGAGGAGGGCGCTCTGGTCAACCTGACCGACTATTCCATGCGCCTGTTGGAAAAGAAGTACGACATCGACGGCCACAAGGAGTTCTATCTCTCCACGGTGGTGTTCCAGTACACCACCGCCCAGCCGGAAAAGAAAAAGCTGCAGGCCATTCAGGAGGCCGCCGTGCAGGCCGTGCAGGAAAACTACACCGACCAGCCCCATGTGGAAGCACAGGTAGCCATGATAATCGCCAATCAGGCCGCCGACAACGACAATCAGGTGTCGGCGGAGCAGGTGCGCCGCCAGCTGGAAGAGGACTATCCGCTGGCCGCCGTCCCCTTCGACGACTATGTGGAGAAGAGTGATGTGCTGGACTACGCCCAGCAGCCGGTGACCGTGACCCCCGCCCGCATCCGCCGCATGGAGAGCCGCAGCATCCACACCGCCAACGGCATCGAGGTGAAGATCCCCACCGAGCTGCTGAACGAGGAATCCGAGGTGGAATTCCTGCACGACGCCGATGGCAGCGTGTCGCTGCTGATCAAAAATGTGATCCTGTAATTTTATCTGAATCTTATCGGTCAGACCCCGTGTTCCCTCTTGCGGAGCGCGGGGTTTTGTGCTATATCTATGTTGTATTTATCGTTAGATGCAACGTAGAAGGAGGAACCCGCAATGGAACTCGCACAGATCACGGCCGGTCAGGTCGTCATGTTGTTTCTGCTCATGGGCACCGGCATCGCCGCTGTGAAAACCGGCGTGCTCAAACCGGAGGGCAAGCAGACCCTTTCCAACCTGCTGGTCTATCTGGTGGTGCCCGCCATGATCGTGAACTCCTACCGTATGGAGTTCAGTATGGAAATTTTGCACAACCTGCTGGCCTCCTTTGGGATGAGCCTGCTGGCCCTGCTCATCGGTACCGGCATCACGCTGGCCCTCACCGCCCGCCGCAAGGACAGCCGTACCCCCATCTTCCGGTTCGCCTGCATTTTTTCCAATGCGGCGTACATGGGTTTTCCGCTCATCTCGGCGCTGTTCGGGTCCGAGGGTCTGCTCTATGCCAGCGCCTATGTGACCGTGTTCAACATTCTGCTGTGGACCATGGGCTACGGCTTTGTGAGCGGGAGTTCCGACCCCAAAGAGGTCCTGCACAGCCTGCTGCACACACCGGTGCTGTACGCCATGGTGATCGGCCTTTGCATCTACCTGCTGCAGATCCCGGTGCCGCAGCTCATCGCCCAGCCGCTGGAGCTGATGGCCAACATGACCACACCCCTTTCCATGGTCATCACCGGCATGCTCCTTGCCGCCGGGGACCTGGGCTGCATCGTGCGCAGCAAGCCGGTGTGGAAGCTGGCCGCCGTGCGCATGCTGCTGATCCCCGCCGTCTGCCTGGCGGTGTTCGGGCTGCTGGGCTTCCGCAGCATGACCGCACAGGTCGTTCTGCTGCTGGAGTGCTGTCCGTCGGCCGCCATCACCTCGGTGTTTGCAGTGCAGTTTGGCCACGACGAGAGCTTTGCCGCCGGCAGCGTGGTCCTGACCACCCTGCTCAGCATCGTGGCGCTGCCGCTGTGCGCACTGGTGGTCACTCTGCTGTAACGTTTTCACCTCCTGCATTTTTTATGGCCTGTTCCGGCAGACGCAAATCTCCATTTGCACGAATTCTGCCCGTTTTGCCGTCTTTCGGGCCATTTGTGGGCAGTTTTGCCAATCGTTTTTCATTTTACAATGAAATTTTATTTCATCCATGCGTTTCCATACTGAATGCCGCCCGGCGGTCTCTGCAACTTTTTATCGAAATGCAACAATAACACATGGTTTTTTGCGTTTGGATTTACTATTATAGAAGCAGACAGGTGCCCCGCTTCGCTGCGGGCATGGCACCGCTTATCCCGTGACCATCGCAAAAGGAGGATTTCTCATGATGAAGCCCATTTCCATCTGGAAGCAGGAGCTGGCTGATGGCGTGCACACTGCGCGTCTGGCATCGCTCTACTGCTGTGCTCCTGAACAGACCCCCGCACAGGCTGCCCGCTATGAGGCAGTGCTGAACGGACTGGAAGCCACCTTTGGCACCCACGCTGAGGCTGGCTTATACAGTGCCCCCGGCCGCACCGAGATCGGCGGCAATCATACCGACCACCAGCACGGCCGCGTGCTGGCCGGCAGCGTGAACATTGACATGATCGCTGCTGCCGCCCCCAACAGCCTGAACCAGCTGCGGGTACAGAGCGAGGGCTATGATCTGTGCGTCATCGACCTGGCTGACCTTGCTGCCCGCAAGGAGGAAGAAAACACCACCATGTCCCTGCTGCGCGGCGAGTGTGAAGCGTTCCGCCAGCGGGGTGCGGCCCTCTCCGGTCTGGACGTATACGTTGCTTCCAACGTGCCCAAGGGCAGCGGCGTTTCGTCCTCGGCCGCCTTTGAGGTGCTGATCGGCGTGATCCTGAACGACTGCTTCATGACCAAAAAGGTCTCCCCCATCGAGATCGCACAGATCGGCCAGTGGGCGGAGAATGTCTACTTTGGCAAGCCCTGCGGTCTGATGGACCAGATGGCTTCCAGCGTGGGCAACATCATCACCATTGATTTTGCCGACCCCGCCCACCCGGATGTGGAACCGGTGCAGGTGGACTTTTCCAAGGCAGGCCTGGCCCTGTGCATCCTGGATTCCTGTGCCGACCATGCCGACCTGACCGACGAGTACGCCGCCGTGCCCGCCGAGTGCCGCGCCGTGGCTGCCGTGTGCGGCGGTGAAGTGCTGCGGGACGTGCCCTTTGACACCTTCCTCGCAAAGCTCCCGGAGTGCCGCAGGCAGTGCGGCGACCGCGCCGTGCTGCGCGCCTTCCACTTCTATGCCGACAACGACCGCGTGGCCCAGCAGGTGGCTGCCCTGCGCGGCGGTGACTTTGACGCCTTCCTGCAGCTGGTCACCGCTTCCGGCGACAGCAGTTGGGAATACCTGCAGAACGTGATCCCCGCCGGGTACAAGGAGCATCAGGAAATGGGCGTGACCATTGCGGCCGCCAAGCATTACCTGCAGGGCAAGGGTGCCGTGCGTGTGCACGGCGGCGGCTTTGCCGGTACGGCACAGGCCTTTGTGCCGGTGGACATGCTGGCCGACTTCAAGGCACACATGGAAGCCATCCTCGGTGAGGGCCGCTGCCATGTGCTGAGCATCCGTCCGGAAGGAGGCGCTGTGCTGTGATCTCCACTGCCATTCAGCAGCTCGTCAATTATGGTCTGGACACCGGTCTGATCCTGCCCGATGACGAGATCTACATCCGCAACCAGCTGCTCATGACCATGCAGCTGGACGACTTTACCGCCCCCGAGGGTGAGGTGTGCTACACTGACCTGGAAAGCATCCTGAAAACGCTGGTGGACGATGCCGTGGCCCGCGGCGTGTGTGCCGACAACAGCACCGCACGCGACCTGTTCGACACCAAACTCATGGGCGTGCTGACGCCGCGTCCCAGCATCGTGCGTGCCAACTTTGAGGAGCGCTACGAGAACGAGGGCCCGCAGGCCGCCACCGACTGGTTCTATAAGTTCAGCCAGGACACGGATTATATCCGCCGCTACCGCATCAAGCGGGACCTGAAGTGGGTGACCAAGACGCCTTACGGTGATCTGGACATCACCATCAACCTTTCCAAGCCGGAAAAGGACCCCAAGGCCATTGCAGCCGCCAAGCTGGCCCCCCAGAGCGCCTACCCCAAGTGCCAGCTGTGCGCCGAGAACGAGGGCTATGCGGGCCGCATGAACCATCCCGCCCGCGAGAACCACCGCATCATCCCGCTGACCATCAACGACAGCGCCTGGAACCTGCAGTACAGCCCCTATGTGTACTACAACGAACACTGCATCGTGTTCAACAACCAGCATACTCCCATGAAGATCGAGCGGGCCACCTTCCGCAAGCTGCTGGATTTTGTGGGCCTGTTCCCCCACTATTTCGTGGGCAGCAACGCTGACCTGCCCATCGTGGGCGGCAGCATCCTGAGCCACGATCACTTCCAGGGCGGCCACTATGAATTTGCCATGGCCAAGGCCCCCATCGAAAAGGCATGGGCGTTCCCCGGCTTTGAGGACGTGGAGGCCGGCATCGTGCACTGGCCCATGAGCTGCATCCGCCTGACCTGCGAGGATGATGAGCGTCTGGTGGAGCTGGCCGACAAGATCCTGACCGCCTGGCGCGGCTACACGGATGAGAGCTGCTTCCTCTTTGCCGAGACCGACGGCGAGCCCCACAACACCATTACCCCCATTGCCCGCATGCGGGATGGCAAATACCAGCTGGATCTGGTGCTGCGCAACAACATCACCACGCCGGAACACCCGCTGGGCGTGTTCCACCCCCATGCCAAGCTGCACCACATCAAAAAGGAGAACATCGGCCTTATCGAGGTCATGGGTCTGGCCGTGCTGCCCAGCCGCCTGAAGCAGGAACTGTTTGATCTGGCAGACGTGCTGGTAGCCCGCACCCCCGTCAGCGAGTACCCCGAGACACTGCAGAAGCACGCGGAGTGGGCGCAGGACATTCTGGCCCGTCACCCGGAGCTGAACGGCGACACCGTGCACCTCATCCTGCAGGATGAGGTGGGCCAGGTGTTCGCACAGGTGCTGGCCGATGCCGGTGTGTACAAGCTGGACGAAGCCGGTCGTGCCGGGTTCGTGCGGTTCCTTGCCAGCGTAAAATAACCTCAAACTATCACAGGCCCCGCCGCTGATCTCATCGGCGGGGCCTTGCCATACAAGGAGGAAACGTTTATGCCTTATACTCTGGAAGTCTGCGTGGACAGCACGGCCAGTGCTCTGGCCGCCAAGCGCGGCGGAGCCGACCGATTGGAACTGTGTGCCGACCTGGTGATCGGCGGCACCACCCCCAGCCTTGCCCTGCTGCGGCAGGTCAAAGCCGAGACCGGACTGCCGGTGCGGGCACTGCTGCGTCCCCGCTTTGGTGATTTCTGCTACGACCGCTACGAGCTGGCCCAGATGGAGCAGTCGGCCGCAGAGCTGGTGGAAGCCGGGGCGGACGGCATCGTCACCGGCGTGCTCACCCCGGACGGCGTACTGGATGTGGACGCCCTGCGTCCCATCTACGCTGCTGCCCGCCGGGCGGCAGCAGCTGCAGGCCGTCCCGTTGCCTGCACCCTGCACCGTGCCTTTGACGTCTGCCGGGACCCCTTTGCCGCGCTGGCCGCCGCAAAGGAACTGGGCCTTGCCACCATCCTTACCAGCGGGCAGGCCGCCAGTGCGCCGCAGGGAGCTGAGCTGCTGCGCCAGCTGGTGGAAGCCGCCGGGAACGATGTGGAAATTCTGGTGGGTGCCGGCGTCTCCGCGGGCAATCTCCCGGCGCTGGCCGCCCAGACTGGTGCCCGGGCGTTCCACCTCTCCGGCAAGCAGGTGCTGGACAGCCGCATGACCTTCCGCCGGGAAGGCGTGCCTATGGGCCTGCCGGGCTTTTCGGAGTTTGAACTGTGGCAGACCAGCGAAACCAATATCCGTGCCGCGCGTAAAGCGCTGGATGCCCTGTAAAAATCGCCCTCACGCAGAAACGGCCTCTCCTTTCGGAGAGGCCGTTTCTCGTTACAATGCCGGTGCTTCGTTGTCCTCATAACCGACCATCAGGCCGCCCAATTCGGCATAGTAGCTGCACAGGCCGCCGCAGGGACTCACATCCACCTGCGCCCCCGGGAACACCGCGTGCAGCATCTTTTTCAGCCGGTCGGCGGCGTCAGGGTTGCCGCAGTGGGCAATGTGTACCCGGCCGGAGGCAAAGCCATGACCCTTCATTTCCAGCACGATGCGCTCCAGTGCGCCGTGTTCGCCGCGGGTCTTGCACAGCACCTCCAGCTCCCCCGCCTCACTGGCCTGCCCGATGACCCGGATGCCCAGCATCCGCGCCACGGCAGCTACTGCCGGTTTTACGCGGCCGTTGCGGGCGAGGTTGGCCAGCGATTCCAGCGAGAACAACAGGTGCGTGTGCCGGTGATAGGCCAGAATCCTCTCGGCGGCATCATCAAAAGCACAGCCTGCCTGCACCAGTGCCGCCAGACGCTCGGCCAACAGGCGGCATTCCGGCCCGGCCGACAGACTGTCCAGCACGAACACGCGGGCACCTTCGTGCTCCTGCCGGTATTCCTCGGCGGCCAGCTGGGCCGCGTTATAGCTGCCGGACAGCGTGCCCGTGATGGTGACCACGAACACTTCCTCCGCGCCCTCGTAGGCCGCCAGCCAGTCGGCCACATTGGGGCAGGATGTGCCGGTCTTGCCCTTATAGCTGCGCAGGGTCTGGGCCATACCGACCGCATCCAGTTCTGCCGTGTCCAGATATTCCCCATCGTCGGTCACGATTTTCAGCGGCACACAGACAAAGTCCACCCCGCTGAGGGCATACAGGTTGGAGGAAGAGTCCACAACGATCTTGGTTTTCATACAGTACATCTCCAGTTTTATCGTTCAGCGGCGGACAGCCCGCCGGGCTTGTTCGGTTTCTTGTGGACATCTTATCAGTTTTTCAAAAACCTGTCAAGCAATTTCTAGCATTTGATAAAAAGTTTTCACACTCCCGTTGACCGTTTCCATTTTTTGCGCTATACTGAAAACCAAAAGCCCCCTCACCCGCTGAACAGAAAGCATGATCCACTATGAACAATGAAACCAAGCGCCGCGTTGCGGCCTGCGCCGCCGGGTTTGCCCTGCCCCGGTACCGCGACCTCCCTGCCGTAGGGCTGTATCTGGACCAGACCGTGCAATATGTCAACGCCTGCTTCCGCACCTTTTGCGGGGTGGAGCTCACCCCGTCCATGGTGAGCAACTACGTCAAAAAAGGCATCCTGAGCCACCCGGTCAAAAAGAAATACACCCGTGACCAGATCGCTTCCCTGCTGTACATCGTGGTCTCCAAAACAGTCCTCTCGATGGAAAACATCGAGACCCTGTTCAAAATGCAGAAGGCCTATTGTTCCGCCGGGGCCGCCTACGACACCTTCTGTGAGGAGCTGGAGCGCTGCCTGCCGTTCGTGTTCGGCTGCACCCGTGCCCTGCCTGACCCGGACCCGGATGCCGCTGACGAAAAGCTGCTGTTGCGCAGCACCATTCTGGCCGCTGCCAACAAGATGTATCTGGACTGCTGCTTTGACGCTTTGCGGCAAGAGCAGGCCCTGTGGGAGGATATTCTGCCGGACCTAGCGTAACAACAAAAAAAGACCGTGCTCTCCTTTCCGGAAAGCACGGTCTTTTGTATTTTTTGCAGATTCAGGCAGATCAGGTGTCCTGCAGCTCGCCGCGGCTGGCGGCCTTGAGGTAGGCAAAGATGAAGCCATCCAGGTCGCCGTCCATCACGGCGTCCACATTGCCGGTCTCGTAGTTGGTGCGGTGGTCCTTTACCATGGTGTAGGGCATGAACACATAGCTGCGGATCTGGTGGCCCCAGGCGATCTCGTTCTGGACGCCCTTGATGTCGTCGATCTTGTCCATGTGCTGTTGCTTGGCGATCTGGTACAGCTTGGCCTTCAGCATTTCCATGGCGTAGTCACGGTTCTGGAACTGGCTGCGCTGGGTCTGGCAGCTTACCACGACGCCGGTGGGCTTGTGGATCAGACGCACAGCAGAGGAGGTCTTATTGATGTGCTGGCCGCCGGCACCGGAAGAACGGTACACCTGCATTTCGATGTCCTCGGGGCGGATGTCCACCTGGATGGTGTTGTCCAGCTCAGGCATCACTTCCAGCGAAGCAAAGCTGGTCTGGCGGCGGGCATTGGCGTCAAAGGGCGACACGCGCACCAAACGGTGCACGCCGTTCTCACTCTTGAGCAGGCCGTAGGCGTTGGCGCCCTTGACCATCATGGAAGCGCTCTTCAGGCCGGCTTCGTCGCCGTCCTGATAGTCCAGCACCTCTACGGTCATGCCGTGGGCCACGGCCCACTTGTTGTACATGCGGTACAGCATCTCGGCCCAGTCCTGTGCTTCGGTGCCGCCGGTACCGGCGTGGAAGGTAAGGATGGCATTGCTGTGGTCGTACTCGCCGTTCAGCATGGTCATGAGCTGCAGCTCATCCACAGCCTTGCCTACGGCGTTCACAGCCTCTTCGGCTTCGGGGATCATGGCGGGGTCGTACTCCTCGTCCAGCATCTCGATCATGGTCTCGGCGTCATCGTACAGGCCCTGCAGCTTTTCAAAGCGGCTCAGCTTGCCCTTCAGGTCGCCCACCTCATCAAACACCTTTTTGCTCAGGTCGGCGTCATCATAAAAGCCGGGGCGGGACATGGTGTGCTCCAGCTCCTGCACACGCTTGCGGGAAGCCTCGATGGCCAGAGCCTCTTCCAGGTCCTTGACCGCCTTGGCATAGTCGGCAAGCTGCACTTTCAGTTCGTCAATGGTGATCATTCTCTTGTTCCTCTCGTTCCGGGTTGGATCTACATTTAGGGAAGCGGTCTTTCGGGGTGACCCAAAAGACACAGTTTATACACAGATACTTCATTAGTATACCGAGAATCTGTGGTAAAGTAAAGAGGAAAAACGGTTGATCTGCTGGAATTTTGAAGAATTTCACCTTTTCTTTTGCCAGGTGGGAGAGTATAATACCAGTATGAACCTTATCACTGGAGGAAAACATGCCGAAATATTATGGCTGTCCCTGCGAGGGCTGCGGTGAGCCGCTGACCCTGAAAGATGACATCGTGGTCTGCCCGGACTGCGGTGCTCCCTATCACCGTACCTGCTACGAAAAGCTGGGCCGCTGCATCCACAGCCCCGCCCATGCGGCCGGGTACGAGTGGCATTTCCCGTATCAGGATGCCGAACTGCGCACCTGCCCCAGCTGCGGGGAGCGCACGCTGCGCAGCGAAGAGACCTGCCGCTGCTGCGGCGCTGCCCTGCCCCCGGAGACGGAAGCGGATGAGCAGCTCAATGACCGCAAAGCCGCACAGGACGAGCAGCACGGCGGCTTTGACTACGAGCGCTTTTACCGCCAGTACGAGCAGCAGACCATGGACCCGCTGCACCGCAACCTGCAGGCCGCTTTCGGGAAGGATGAGCTGATCGACGGCATCCCCAGCAGCGACTGGATGACCTACATCGGCACGGCCGCCCCGGCCTACCTGAACGATTACAGCCGGATGCAGCTGCAGCACACCAAAATTTCGCTGAGCTTTTCGGCGCTGCTGTTCGGGCCGTTCTACTTCTTTTACCGCAAGGCCTGGAAGCCCGCGTTTGCCTTTCTGGCCGCAGAATTGCTGCTGTTCGTGCCCACGCTGCTGCAGATGATGCAGATCACCGGCAGCTCGCTGTCTTTGGGCCTGAGCGATTCCACCTATGTGGTGCTGGGCCGCGTGGTGTCGTTGGCCAGCTTTGCGCTCATGCTGGTGCGCGGCATGTTTGCCAAGTGGTTCTACCGCAAGAGCGCGGCGGAGCACATCCGGCGCATCCGCGCGGAGTTCCCGGACGATGCCCAGCGCAGCGTGGTGCTTTCGGCACAGGGCGGTGTGAGCTGGGGTGCTGTGCTGGGGTCTCTCCTGCTGCTGATGGTGTTCGGTGCCTGCTGCAGCATGCTGCTGGGCCCCAATCTGGATGTTCTGCTGAACATTCTCTCCTGATGCGATTTATAAAGGAGTTTTTATCATGAAAAAGGTAACCAAAGCTGTGATCCCCGCTGCCGGTCTTGGCACCCGGGTGCTGCCGGCCACCAAAGCTATGCCCAAGGGCATGCTGCCCATCGTGGACAAGCCCGCCATCCAGTATCTGGTGGAAGAGGCCGTGCGTTCCGGCATCACCGACATCCTGATCATTCTGGGCCGCAACCAGAGCGTGATCGAGGACCATTTTGACCGCAGCCCGGAGCTGGAAGAGAAGCTGGCCGCCCCCGGCAAGGAAAAGATGCTGGAGGAATGCCTTGGCATCTCCAATTTGGCCAACATCTATTTTGTACGCCAGAAGCAGACGCTGGGTCTGGGCCATGCCGTGAGCATGGCAAAGCCCTTTACCGGGGATGACCCCTTTGTGGTGATCTACGGCGATGATGTGATCTGGGGCGAGGACCCCGTGTGTGCTCAGCTGATCCGCGCCTACGAGGAGTTCGGCCGTCCGGTGGCCGGTGTTTCCGCTGTGCCCTGGGCCGATGTGAGCCGCTACTGCAGCTTAAAGACCACCCCCATCCACGACAACTATTTCTTTGTGGATGACATGATCGAAAAGCCCAAAAAGGGCCAGGAGTTCAGCAACTACTCCATCCTGGGCCGGGTGCTGCTGACCCCGGAGATCTACGACCTGCTGGCCCACACCAAACCCGGTGCCGGCGGTGAGATCCAGCTGACCGACGCCATGGCCGAGTACGCCCGCAATTACGGCGGCATGACGGCCGTGGAGTTTACCGGCAAGCACTACGACATGGGCAACAAGCTCAAAGTGGTAGAGGCTCAGGTGGAGCTGGCCCTGCAGCACCCGGAGATCGGTGAGGACTTCCGTGCCTACCTGAAGGAGTTCTGCAAGACGCTGTAAATAGAATGATATTGCTACGCAAATGATGTTCTTTGAATGATGTTTTGCTTCGCAAAATGATGTGTGCTACGGCGCATGAAGGACTAGCCAAACGCAGAAGCCCCCGGAAGAATTTGATCTTCCGGGGGCTTCTCATTGCGCCGCTATACGGCGCATATCGTCTGCGTAGCAGATATCATGGCGTAAGCCATATCATTCGCACAGCAATATCATTTATTTTGCCTGGCTAGGATGCGGCACGGGCGGCTGCTTTGCAAACAGGGCCTTCAGGACCAGAGGAGTAGCCACGCTGGACACCACGATCAGCAGGATGACGGCGGTAAAGTACACCGGGTCCACCACGCCGACAGCCAGACCCTTCTGGGCCACGATCAAGGCCACCTCGCCTCGGGTCATCATGCCCACGCCTACCTTCAGGGAGTCGCCCCAGCTGAAGCGGCAGATCTTGGCAGCCAGGCCGCAGCCAATGATCTTGGTGATCAGTGCCACCAGCACAAAGCAGACGCAGAACAGCAGGATCTCCGGGGTCAGGCCGCTGATATCGGTCTTGAGGCCGATGGAGACAAAGAAGATGGGAGCAAAGATGATATAGTTGCTGATATCCACCCGGCGCTCCACATAGGGTGCGTCCTCCATGGTGCACAGCACGATGCCTGCAATGTAAGCACCTGTGATATCGGCGATGCCGAAGTATTCCTCCGCAATGTAGGCCATGGCAAAGCAGAAGGCCATGCTCACAATGGTGATGCGCTGGGTATGGGGGTTGCGCCGATCCAGCCACTTCATGGCGTAATGGACCACCAGGCCCACGCCCAGTGCAGTGGCAAAGAACAGCACCGTATTGAACAGCACCTTGCCCAGGCCTGTACCGGTGCCGCTGCTGGCACCCAGCACGCAGGTAAGCACCACGATACCAATGACATCATCAATAACAGCGGCACTGACGATGGTGGTACCCAGGAAGCTCTTCAGGTGCCCCATCTCCTGCAGAGCGGCCACCGTGATGGACACGCTGGTAGCGGTCATGATGGTGCCAATGAACAATGCCCGGTAGAACTCCGGGCTGCCTACTGCTGCAAAGCCGTAGAAGGCACTATACAATAAGGTACCGCCCACCAGAGGCACCGCCACGCCAACCGTAGCGATCAAGGTGGCGATGGGACCGGCCTTGATCAGCTCTTTCAGGTTGGTGCCCAGGCCCGTGGTGAACATGAGCATCACTACGCCGATCTCTGCAAAAACGGAGATGGCATCGCTGATCTGCACCAGATTCAGCACGCAGGGACCGATCAGCAAGCCGGCGATGATCTCGCCCACCACCTGCGGAGCCTTGCACTTGCGTGCCACCAGACCAAAGAATTTCGCACTCAGAATTATAATTGCCAGATTTCGAAACAAGGTATACATAGATTACCCTCCTATTATTGTCTCCACTTCCCTGCCGGAGCCCCGGCCCTGCCATACCGTAGGAAAGCCACTATATTATAGTCCCCTATGGCAAAAAAAGCAAAGGATTTTTTTCAGCACTTTTTTCATCCAAGGGCTTGACAGACGCCGCCGGACTTGCTATAATAAATTGCTGTCTGAACAGACACGCCGCACACAGCCGCAACGCCGCAGCTGTGTGTACCCTTGGTCTTGTGATTGCAAGACCCTTAAGTCCAAAAGGAGGTGCTACAAAAATGGCAAAGTACGAAACCATGCTGATTACCAGCGCCGCTCTCGACGAGGAGGCTACCGCCGCTCTGGTTGGTAAGTTCAAGACCCTGATCGAGGCTAACGGTACGATCGATTCCATCGACGAG
>SKEO01000148.1_pt1 | contig 68143 bp, 67 predicted proteins | sample 4826801 | NCBI WGS metagenome assembly SKEO01 (sample SAMN11008807, study PRJNA524170) | human gut metagenome | biome: Human fecal sample; material: Feces; isolation source: fecal sample from pouch patient p3 | host: Homo sapiens | place: Israel: Tel-Aviv | collected 2016-02-25 | reverse complement strand
GAATTATATATGGCGGGATAGCTCAGTTGGCTAGAGCACACGGTTCATACCCGTGGTGTCGCAGGTTCAAATCCTGTTCCCGCTACTATCAAAAGTATAGAGAAGTATCAAAGGAAACCGGGAGAATATTCTTCGGTTTTTTTTATTTTTCTTGATGTTTTTTTTGTTTTCAAGTACAATAAAAGAAATAAATACAAAAAGGCTGTTACAAAAGGAAACATTCCGGTTTGCAACAGCCTTTTCGACAGAGGAGTAAGAAAGATGAACGACAAAAGCAGAATGATTTTAAAAATGCTGGCAGGCGGATATATTCTTTATATCGGAATTTCCCTTCTGATCGGTGTTCTTCAGACAGAACCTAATGAAAAAGTATTGATGATCATCGTCAGCATTTTCTTTATGGCAGTAGGTGGAACCGTACTCTATCTTTCTGTGGGAGCATTGCTGAAAGAATATGGAGTGGATATTGAGTTCTGGAAACAGAAAAACAAAAAATCCGAGGAGAACGGGGAAATCGAACAGACGGACAGAAGAATGTCGGAGGGAAATTCAAATATCAATTTCCAGGATCTCTCAGAAAGTGCCAAAGAGGAACAGGATCAACAGGAAAACTTGGAATCGCAGGAGAAATCTGTCCAAGAAGAGGAGGCTGTGCAGGAAGCGGAATCTGAAGAAACATCACAGGACGAGATTGAGGAAGACGATTTAAACGAAGAGCCGCTTGATCCGGAAGAAGATTTGCCGGAGGAAACAGAAGAAGACGGTTCTGAAGAAGAAATGGATGAGGAGCAGGAAGAAGGCGAGGATATCGTACAGATAGATGAAAAGGAAGAAAAAGAGGAAGTGACAGAAGAAGTGATAGAGGAGAAGGTGCAGGAACATCAAGAAGAGTCAGAAACTTCCAAAGAAATGTTCCCGAGAAGACAGGCCTCTATCAGCCCAATGCCACAGAGAAAATAATAAGAATAACAGAGAAAGAGGTGCCATTATGCGTGTAGGACTTGGTTACGATGTTCACAAATTGACAGAAGGAAGAGATTTGATTCTTGGTGGAGTGAAAATTCCGTATGAAAAGGGGCTCCTTGGTCATTCGGATGCGGACGTGCTGCTCCATGCGATCATGGACGCGCTTTTGGGAGCGGCAGCACTTGGAGATATCGGGAAGCATTTTCCGGACACAGATGAGAGATACAGAGGGATTTCCAGCATGGAATTGTTAAAACATGTCGGAAAACTTCTGGAGGAAAAATTGTATTTGATTGAGAATATTGACGCGACGATTATTGCACAGCGTCCGAAAATGCTTCCGTATATTGAACAGATGCGGGAAAATATCGCGGAGGTACTTGGACTTGAGAAAGAGCAGATCAATATCAAGGCAACGACGGAGGAGGGGCTTGGATTTACCGGAAGCGGAGAAGGGATCTCCTCTCAGGCAATCTGTGCAATCGAGAGTATGCGTACTATGAGCTATCAGGTATTTGCGGAAGAAAGTGCAGGCGGCTGTCAGGGGTGTGGAGGATGCCGGAAGACGTCTGAAGGAACGGAGCGATAAGATGGAAGTGAGAATGCTTCAAAGAGAAGAACACGGACGGACAAGAGAATTGTGGGAACGTGTATTTGCAGAGGATACAAAAGAATTTCTTGATTATTATTATACAGTGAAGACGTTGGACAATGAGATGTATGTGATTGAGCAGGAGCATCAGATCTGTTCGATGATCCAGCTGAATCCATATGAAATGCGGATCAACGATTCTGAATTTCTGACACACTATATTATCGCAGTGGCAACAGAGGAGCGATTCCGAAAGCGTGGGTTTATGGGCGCACTTTTGCAGGCATCTCTAAAAAAGATGTATGCCAGAAAAGAACCGTTTACTTTTTTAATGCCCGCAGCGGAGAGTATATATCACCCTTACGATTTTCGATATATTTACCGACAGAGAGGCGGAAAAGTTTGTGGAAGCAAGGAGAGGTCGGTATCTCATGAACTTTGGGGAAATATCTATGAGATGCGGGAGGCATCTGAAAAAGACTGCAGAAAGCTTGCAGAGTTTGCAGAAGAGATTCTGCGGCAATCATATCAGGTTATGGCTGTCCGTACGGAGCAGTATTATCGGAGGATGCTTGCAGAACAGAAGAGTGAGCATGGTGGAATTGGTATAATCGAAAAAAACGGAAAGCTTGTCGGAAGTTTCTTTTTTGCAAAAGAGGAGACCTATGAAATCCGGGAACCGCTTCTGAAGAAAGGAGAGGAAGAGGCACTTCCTCAGGCAGTATTTTGGCTGACAAAAGGGAACGAGGCGATTTTTTGTGATGGTTGGAATCTGGATGTACACAATATTAAAAAAAGTGTGACCGAAGAGAGAGACAGACCGCTTATTATGGCAAGACTTCTTTATCTTCCGGGATTTTTTGAGAGTCTTCGTCCAAGGACAACATTTTCCTTTACAGTAGAAGTGACAGATCCGATTCTGGAAGAAAATAACAGAAGATTTTTGCTGGAAAGCGATGGGACAAAGATTGCAGTCAGCACAGCAGCAAAAGAAAATGACACAGATCGGCAGATTTCGATTGCAGCTCTGACACAGATTCTTTTTGGATGGGGACCCTATACGGAAGAAAAGCTGCCGGAAGTACTGCAGAAAGATTTGAATAAAATCGAACCTGCAGACGGTGTCTTTTTAAATGAAATTGTCTGAAGCTGCTGCTTGCGAAGAAAACGGTTGACAAAAACGATTTTATTGCATACACTGATGTATAGATATCATGAAAAAGGCTGAGAACGAAAAGAGTAATAGATTTGGAACTGACAGAGAGAGTGTGTCACCGGCTGAAAGCACACTTCAGGAAAGCGTCTGTGAAGTGCATTCGGGAGCTGATCCGGCGAAAGAAAGTAGCCAGATACGTTGGCATACGTTACATGCATGAAAGTGAAAATCTGAACAACGAGCAGATTTTCAGAAGAGTGGAACCGCGGATAAACTTCGTCTCTTTAGGGAGATGGAGTTTTTGTTTTATATGGGAAATCAGAAGGAGGCAGCAGGATGGGAATGGTTTCTTACATCAGGGAGGAGATTGCGGTGATCCGAGAAAGGGATCCTGCGATCAAGACAACTGCAGAAGTGTTTTTATACCCGAGTTTTAAAGCAATCCTTCATTACCGGGCAGCGCATAAGCTGTACCAGAACAGGCATTATTTTCTGGCCAGGTGGATTTCTCAGAGGGCAGTAAGAAAGACCGGAATAGAGATTCATCCGGGTGCAGTGATCGGAAAGGGACTTTTTATCGATCATGGAAGTGGAGTGATCATTGGTGAGACAGCAGTGCTTGGCGATAATGTCACCCTGTATCAGGGAGTGACACTTGGAGGGACTGGAAAGGAAAAAGGGAAAAGGCATCCGACTTTGGAGGATAATGTGATGGTCAGTGCCGGAGCGAAGATTCTTGGTTCTTTTACGATCGGAGAAAATGCAAAGATCGGCGCCGGGTCTGTTGTGTTAAAAGAAGTGCCGCCGAATTGTACGGTTGTCGGAGTACCGGGCAGAATTGTCCGAATGGGCAGCGAAAAGATACCGCGGACAGACTTGGATCAGATCCATTTGCCGGATCCGGTTCTTACTGATATTCACGCATTACAAGAAGAAAATCTTCGTCTGAAAAATCAAGTGATGGAGTTAAAGCAAAGTCTGCAGCAATGCCGCTTGGAAAAAGAAGAGAAAAAGAGGCAGAAAAAAGACGAAAAAAAGCCAAAAGCAAAAAAGAAAAAGAGCAGGAGGAAGAAAGATGAAACTGTATAACACATTGACAAAGAAAAAAGAAGAATTTGTACCGTTAGAAGAGAAGAAAGTTCGTATGTATGTTTGCGGACCGACGGTATACAATTTTATTCATATTGGAAATGCAAGACCGATGATCGTATTTGACACAGTGAGAAGATATTTTGAATACAAAGGATATGAGGTAAACTTCGTATCAAACTTTACGGATGTTGATGACAAGATCATTAAGAAGGCGATCGAGGAACATGTATCTGCGGAGGAAATCTCTCAGAGATATATCGCAGAGTGCAAAAAGGACATGGAAGGCATGAATGTCAAGCCGGCGACGACTCATCCACTGGCAACACAGGAGATTGATGGAATGATCGAGATGATCGGACAGCTGATCGAAAAAGGATATGCCTACGAGAAAAACGGAACGGTATATTTCCGCACAAGAAAATTTGGACCTTACGGAAAGCTGTCTCATAAAAATCTGGATGATTTACGATCCGGCGGAAGATCTCTTCTTGTAACAGGAGAAGACGAGAAGGAGGATCCGCTTGATTTCGTACTTTGGAAACCGAAGAAAGAGGGAGAACCTTTCTGGAAATCACCGTGGAGTGACGGCCGTCCGGGATGGCATATTGAGTGCTCAGTGATGTCCAAAAAGTATTTGGGTGATCAGATCGATATCCATGCGGGAGGAGAGGATCTTGTATTTCCTCATCATGAAAATGAGATCGCACAGAGCGAGGCGGCCAATGGGAAAGAGTTTGCAAAATACTGGATGCACAATGCATTTTTAAATATCGATAATCGAAAAATGTCAAAATCACTCGGGAATTTCCGTACGGTGCGTGAGATTGCAGAACAGTATGATCTGCAGGTGCTCCGTTTCTTTATGCTGAGTGCACATTACAGAAGTCCGCTAAACTTTAGCGCGGAACTGATGGCGGCTTCTAAAAATGGACTGGAGCGTATCATTACGGCGGCAGAGAATCTGAAATATCTTGCGGCAAACGCAAAGAATGGGGAGATGACCGATGCCGAGAAAGCACAAATCCAGGAAACTGAGAAGTTTGTCACTGCGTTTGAGGAGGCAATGGAAGATGACTTTAATACGGCAGATGCCATTGCGGCAATTTTTGAGCTTGTAAAATTTGCAAATACAACAGCAGATGAAACTTCTTCTCAGGCATATGACAGTGCGCTTCTGGAACGCATTGTACATTTGTCCGATGTTCTCGGAATCATTGTAGTGAAGGAAGAAGAACTTCTTGCAGAAGATATCGAAGCATTAATAGAAGAACGGCAGGCGGCGAGAAAAGCAAAGAATTTCCAGCGAGCAGATGAGATTCGTAACGAGTTGTTAGAAAAAGGAATTATTTTGGAAGATACAAGAGAAGGAGTAAAATGGAAAAGAGCATAGAACAAGATCTGTTTTCCTGTATGCAGGAGACATTTTCCTTAAAAGAAGTAGATATCCGGGAATACTCTCCACTGACACTGGCATATATCGGGGACAGTATTTATGATCTGATCATCAAAACGATCGTGATCAATGAAGGAAATAAACAAGTACAGAAACTGCACAAAGAGACGAGTGCTCTTGTGCAGGCATCTGCGCAGTCAAAGATGATGCGGACACTTCAGGGAGTGTTGACTCAGGAGGAGCTGGCTGTTTATAAGAGAGGAAGAAATTCCAAGTCAGTTTCCCCGGCAAAAAACCAATCTGTGACAGATTACCGGAGAGCTACAGGGTTTGAGGCACTTATGGGGTATCTGTATCTGGAGAAGAACTGGACGCGGATGGTTGAGTTGATTCGATTGGGATTAGAAAGTTTGAATACAGAGGAGAACAAAGATGAGTAAGGAAACAAAGATAGAAATCAAGTCACTGACGATCGAGGGGAGAAATGCAGTGCTGGAGGCATTCCGTTCGGGAAAACCGGTAGATAAGTTATTTGTCCTTGATGGATGTCAGGACGGACCGGTCCGCACGATTGTTCGTGAGGCAAAAAAGCACGATACGATCTTAAATTTCGTTTCGAAGGAAAGGTTGGATCAGCTGTCAGAAACCGGGAAGCATCAGGGAGTCATTGCGCATGCAGCGGCTTATGAATATTCTGAGATTGAAGATATGTTTGCGCTTGCAGAAAAGAGAGGGGAAGATCCGTTTTTCATTCTGCTTGATAATATCGAGGATCCGCACAATCTTGGAGCAATCATCCGTACAGCCAATCTTGCCGGTGCACATGGGGTGATTATTCCGAAGCGGAGAGCAGTAGGACTTACAGCGACGGTAGCGAAAACTTCGGCAGGGGCATTGAATTATACTCCTGTGGCAAAGGTTACAAATCTTGCAAAGACGATGGAAGAGTTAAAAGAGCGTGGACTCTGGTTTGTCTGTGCAGATATGGGCGGAGAGTCCATGTACCGGATGAATCTGACTGGTCCGATCGGTCTTGTGATTGGAAACGAGGGAGAGGGAGTCAGCCGCCTTGTGAAGGAGAAGTGCGATTTTGTTGTTTCCATTCCAATGAAAGGGGATATTGATTCCTTAAATGCATCGGTGGCAGCAGGAGTGCTGGCGTATGAGATCGTAAGGCAGCGTGGATAGATGGAAACGTATGAGAAAATGACAGATGAGCAGCTGATCGCGGCTCTCCGGAAAGGAGAGTCTGAGATTATGGATTTCATTATGGAAAAATATAAATATCTCGTGCGAAAAAAGGCAAAGGCGATGTTTCTTCTCGGAGGAGAAAATGATGACCTGATCCAGGAGGGGATGATCGGACTTTTTAAAGCGGTCCGGGATTATGATCTTGCGCTGGAAACTTCGTTTGCAAGTTTTGCAGAACTATGCATCTCGAGACAGATGTACAGTGCGATTGAGGCATCAAAGAGAAAAAAACATATTCCTCTGAATTCTTATGTTTCTCTTTACGAGGAGGGAGATGCGTCTGAGGAAAACAAGCGTCCGCCGTTGATTGATACGATCCAGCCGGATAGGGAGAACAACCCGGAAGAATTGTTCCTGAATAAGGAATATTTCCGGCAGGCAGAAAGTATGCTCAAAGAACAGCTCAGTGATCTGGAAAACCGTGTCTTATACTTGCATCTGCTCGGCACGGAGTACCAGACGATCGCGAAATTGATCGGGAAAAGTCCCAAAGCAGTAGATAATGCATTGCAGAGGATTAAAAGCAAGGCACAAGGAATTTTAAACCATAAGAAAGAATGAAGCATGGTGCATGTGCCAGGAAACATGCAAAAATAATTGAAAATCAAACACTCTCCTCTTGACAAGGAGAGTGTTTTTCGGTATAGTATCAATGTTGACAGTAAAATATGCTGCCTTGGCGCAGTCGGTAGCGCGTCGCCTTGGTAAGGCGGAGGTCGGGGGTTCAAGTCCCCTAGGCAGCTTCAGGAGAGAGTAAGAATTTTTGATTTAAAAGTTCTTATTCTTTTTTTATTACATAGACTTCATACTTGATTGATGGTAAACTGTGTATAGAGTACGTGGAGCGGGAACAATCAGAGAGGTCGGATAAAGAAACGAAATGGAGGGAAATAGGATGGCATCGTTTTTGGAAAATATTGAGCCATTTAGAGGAACCGGCGAGCGGAACAAGGATGGACAGACATTGGAAGAATTTCTGGAGGGGTATCAGCCGTATAGATATGAGACGCCATCGTGTACGACGGATGCGGTAGTATTTTCATACAGAGGAATGGAAGAGCAGATTAGAGATGTCAATGCGCTTGAGGTACTCCTTGTAAAGAGAAGTAACCATCCAAGTATCGGATTCTGGGCGCTTCCGGGAGGATTTATCAATCTCCGAGAAGATTTGGAAGAGACTGCAAGGAGAGAACTTCAAGAAGAGACAGGTGTCAGCGGACTCTGCATGGAGCAGATTGCAGTTTATGGTGCGATGGACCGGGATCCGCGCACGAGAGTGATCACAACTGCGTACATGGCACTTGTGAACAGAGAAGAAATCTCCATCGAGGCCGGGGACGATGCGGCTGATGCTGCGTGGTGTAAGATCCAATTGTCTTGCGTGGAGGAACAGAGGAATGGAGACACAAGTCTGCAAGTCTATCAGCTTCAGTTGTTTAATGAAGAGAAACAGATTGACACAACTGCAGTTGTAGAGAAAAATTACAGGGGACAGTTGGTCCAGGAAGTCTCCTATCGGGTGCGGGAGCCAGGGAAGATTGCGGTGGATCACAGTGCGATCCTTGTGCAGGCACTTTTAAAACTGCAGGGCAGAATGGAAGGAAGAATTTCGGCGGGCAGGTAAAATCTACCTTGTTATCAATTTTATTTTATGGTAAGATATTGAGCATGAATGAAAACGAGGAGGATGACAATGGAGAACGAAGTAGTTTCTAAAAATTTTATAGAACAGGAAATAGACAAAGATTTAAAAGAAGGAGTGTATGATACCGTCTGCACAAGATTCCCTCCGGAACCGAACGGATATTTACATATCGGACATGCAAAGTCCATTCTGTTAAATTATGGTCTTGCACAGAAATACAATGGAACATTCCATATGCGTTTTGACGATACAAACCCGACAAAGGAAAAAGTAGAATTCGTCGATTCCATCAAAGAAGACATTAAGTGGCTTGGCGCAGATTGGAAAGATAATCTGTTCTTTGCCTCTGATTATTTTGAAGCGATGTATGAATGTGCAGTCAAGCTGATCAAAAAAAGTAAGGCATATGTTTGTGATCTGACAGCAGAAGAGATCAAAGAATACCGTGGGACATTAAAAGAACCGGGAAAAAACAGTCCATACAGAGATCGCTCTGTGGAAGAAAATTTAGAATTGTTCGAGGCAATGCGTGACGGAAAATTTGAAGATGGGGAGCGAGTGCTCCGTGCCAAAATTGATATGGCATCACCGAATATCAACATGCGAGATCCGATTCTTTACCGTGTAGCACACATGACGCACCACAATACCGGAGATCAATGGTGTATCTATCCGATGTATGATTTCGCACATCCGATCGAGGATGCTATTGAGAAGATTACCCACTCCATCTGTACATTGGAATTTGAAGATCACAGACCGCTTTATGACTGGGTAGTCAGAGAATGTGAGTTTGATCATCCACCGAGACAGATTGAGTTTGCAAAACTGTATCTGACGAATGTTGTGACAGGAAAGCGTTATATCAAGAAACTGGTTGAAGATGGAATTGTGGATGGATGGGATGATCCAAGATTAGTTTCCATCGCAGCGCTCAGAAGAAGAGGATTTACACCGGAATCGATTAAAATGTTCGTGGAGCTCTGTGGGGTGTCAAAGAGCAACAGCTCTGTGGATTATGCGATGTTAGAATACTGTATCCGCGAGGATCTGAAAATGAAGAAGCCTCGTATGATGGCAGTGATGGATCCGATCAAGCTGATCATCGACAACTATCCAGAAGGAGAAGTAGAATATTTGGATGTTGCCAACAATCTGGAAAATGAAGCGCTTGGATTCCGCAAGGTTCCGTTCTGCCGTGAACTTTATATTGAACGGGAAGATTTTATGGAAGAGCCTCCGAAGAAATATTTCCGTCTGTTCCCGGGCAATGAAGTACGCCTCATGCATGCATATTTTGTAAAATGCGAAAGCTTTGTAAAGGATGAAAATGGAAACGTGATCGAAGTACATTGTACTTATGATCCAGAGACAAAATGTGGAAGCGGATTTACCGGAAGAAAAGTAAAAGGAACGATCCACTGGGTACCGGCACCGTATGCGACAAAGGCAGAACTTCGTCTGTACGAAAATATTGTAGATGAAGAAAAGGGAGTATATAACAAAGAGGATGGCTCCTTGAACTTAAATCCAAATTCACTTACGATTTTAAAAGATTGCTATCTGGAACCAAGTTTCGATGGTGTACAGGCTTATGACAGCTTCCAGTTTGTGAGAAATGGTTATTTCTGCGTAGATGCAAAAGATTCCAGACCAGATGCGCTTGTATTTAATCGTATCGTATCGCTGAAGAGCTCTTTCAGACTGCCGAAATAGGAGATATAAATGAAGGAATTGACGATCAGTCTTGATCCACAGTCGGTTACTCCGCTGTATGAGCAGATTTATCAGTATGTCAAAGAAGATATTCAGAGTGGCCGGCTTGCATGTGGAGTAAAGCTGCCATCTTCACGGTCACTTGCGAGATATCTGGAGATTAGCAGAAGTACTGTAGAACTTGCATATGAGCAGTTACTCTCTGAGGGATATATTGAGACAAAGCCTCGAAAAGGCGTATTTGTCGCACAGATTGATGGAGTATATCAGTTCCGAAGGGAAGAGCAACCGGGAACAGAGCGCCAGGAAGAGCAGAGAGAAAAGTATCGCTATGATTTTTCACCGAGCGGAATCGATCTGAAAAGCTTTCCTTATGCGGTGTGGAGAAAACTTTCCCGCGAAGTCCTTCTGGATGATCGTGCAGAGACCTTTCGCCTTGGAGATTCGCAGGGTGAGTATGGGCTGCGCAGTGCGATCAGCAGTTATCTGCATCAGGCGCGAGGAGTCAGGTGCCGCCCGGAACAGATCATTGTCGGGGCGGGGAATGATTACCTTTTGATGCTTTTGATCAATATTCTTGGAAAAGACAAGAAAGTCGCCTTTGAGACACCGACATATAAACAGGCTTACCGTCTGTTTGCAAACTTGTCTCAGGAAGTGTGCACAGTGCCGATGGATCACAGTGGCATGCGGACAGATCTTCTGGAAAAGAGCGGCGCGCAGGTTGCATATGTAATGCCGTCACATCAGTTCCCTTTGGGGGTTGTGATGCCAATCCGGCGAAGATTGGAGCTGCTTAAGTGGGCAGACAGAGGAGAGCGTTATATTATCGAAGATGATTATGACAGTGAATTTCGCTACAAAGGGAAACCGATTCCGGCGCTGCAAGGGTACGACATTCATGAGCGGGTTATTTATCTTGGCACGTTCTCAAGGTCGATTGCACCGGCACTCCGTATGAGCTATATGGTTCTTCCAGAGAGTTTGCTTTGCGTTTATGAGAGGGAATATCGGTTTATCAATTCGACCGTGTCGAAAATTGATCAAAAAATCGTAGAGCGATTTCTGGCAGAAGGGTACTATGAAAGGCACTTGAATCGAATGCGTGCACTCTATAAAAGTCGTCACGATACGCTTTTAAATGCACTGAAACCACTTCTTTCCATTGGCTCTGTCAGCGGAGAATATGCGGGAGTTCACTTGCTTTTCACGTTTCACGATGGGAGAAGCGAAGAGGATGCCGTCAAAAAAGCGAAGCAGGGTGGAATACGGATTTATGGATTGTCGACATTTGAGACGCAGAAGATGCAGAGAAGTTGTACGATCCTCCTTGGATTCGCAAACTTACCGGAAGAAGAAATCCGGGCAGGGGCAGCGCTTCTGGCAGAAAAATTATTGGAATGACAAAAAGGGGGAGGCTTACTGTGGCAGCCTCCTTTTGTCAATTGGAAAAGGCAAATGATAAAAGAGAAGGGAAAAGAGAAAATCGGATGGAAGTAAAGAAGAAAACGAAGAAAGGGATTTTTCATATCGTATTTAGCAGGACTGCACTTGTATTTCTGCTTCTTATTTTTCAGGTGGTACTGCTGTTTGAGATGTTTACAAGTCTCGTGAAATATGCGCCGGTAATGTATCTTTTACTGCTGATACTCGGCAGTGCTGTCGTGATCTATATTATCAATCGAAAGGAAAATCCGGCATTTAAAATGTCCTGGATTTTGTTTGTAATGGCGATTCCGATCGTAGGAATGTTATTTTATCTGTTTACCCGTGTGCAGATTGGAACACGGTTTATCGGGAAAAGGCTCCAGGATCTCTCACTTGAGACAAAGCCATATATGGAGCAGGATGAGGAGATCATAGAAGATCTTAGAGTATCCAAACCAGCCAACGCAAATTTGGCACATTATATGTCACGGCAGGCAGGATATCCGATTAAGCGGAACACAAGTGTCAAATATTTCCCGCTGGGGGAAGATAAGTTTGAGCAGTTGAAAACGGAACTTCGACAGGCAAAGAAATTCATTTTCATGGAATACTTTATCGTAGAACAGGGAATTATGTGGGATAGCATCCTGGAAATCCTGGAAGAAAAGGTGAAAGAAGGGGTGGAAGTCCGATTTATGTATGATGGGATGTGCTGTATCGCGCTTCTGCCGTATCATTATCCGGAGACACTTCAGGAAAAAGGAATCAAATGCAAGATGTTTAGTCCGATCAAGCCAATTCTTTCCACGCACCAGAATAACAGAGATCATCGGAAAATCTGCGTGATCGATGGACATACGGCATTTACAGGCGGAATCAATCTGGCAGATGAATATATTAATCAGAAAGAACGGTTTGGACATTGGAAAGATACAGCGGTCATGATCAAGGGAGATGCGGTACAGAATTTTACAATCATGTTTTTGCAGATGTGGAATGTCACAGAACATCAGAAAGAAGATTATGAAAAATATCTGACTCCGGTTCAGGAGGAACTGCACAGAGAACTGGGGTATGTACTGCCTTATGGAGATAGTCCGTTCGACAATGAAAACATTGGAGAGCAAGTTTACCTTCACATTTTAAATCATGCAAAGAAATATGTGCACATTATGACACCGTATCTGATCCTGGATAATGAGATGGTGACGAATCTGACGTATGCCGCAAAAAGTGGAATTGAAGTCATCATCATTATGCCGCACATTCCGGATAAGTGGTATGCATTTGCAGTAGCAAAGACATACTATGAAGAGCTGATCGAGGCAGGAGTACAGATTTATGAGTACACACCGGGATTTGTCCATGCAAAAGTTTTTGTTTCTGATGATGACACGGCGACGGTCGGCACCATCAATCTGGACTATCGGAGTCTGTATCTTCATTTTGAGTGTGGAACCTTTATTTACAACAATCCGGTTGTCTGGAATATTGAAAAAGATTTTCAGGAGACATTGAAAAAATGTCAGAAAGTAAGTGTGATGGATCTTCGAACAAGAGGAACAGTGATGACGGTAGCAGGAAGAGTGCTGCGTCTGATTGCTCCATTGATGTAGGAGATTGTGAACAGATTTTGTATGAAACTTTGTATAAAGGTTTTTTAAAAAGTTTTTGAAAAGTTTTCAAAAAAATATTTTACATCAAGAAAAAAGTATAGTATAATCGTTGGCGTAGTAAATAAGCAGAGCTTGTAAATGTTTATAAGAAGATAAAATAAGACATTTATCGATTAGGAGGATAAGACATGGTAAAAGCAGTAGTAGGAGCAAACTGGGGCGATGAAGGAAAAGGAAAGATCACAGATATGCTTGGAGAGAAAGCGGACATTATCGTTCGTTTTCAGGGCGGAGCAAACGCGGGACATACGATCATCAATGACTATGGAAAGTTTGCACTTCACACATTGCCGTCAGGAGTTTTTTATGATCACACGACAAGTATTATCGGAAATGGGGTTGCACTTAATATTCCTGTGCTCTTTGGGGAGATTCAGTCCATCATTGACAGAGGAGTTCCGGCACCGAAGATCTTAGTGTCTGACAGAGCACAGATTGTCATGTCTTATCACATCCTGTTTGACCAGTATGAGGAGGAACGATTGGGTGGAAAATCCTTTGGTTCTACAAAATCAGGAATTGCTCCGTTTTACTCAGACAAGTATGCAAAGATCGGATTTCAGGTTAGTGAGTTATTTGACGATGAATTGTTAAAAGAAAAAGTTGTTCGTGTCTGTGAACAGAAGAATGTTATTTTAGAGCATTTATATAAGAAACCGGCACTTCGTCCAGAAGATCTTTACGAAGAATTGCAGAGCTATAAAAAGATGGTTGCTCCATATGTATGCGATGTGTCCCTGTATCTGCACAATGCGATCAAGGAAGGAAAAGAAATTCTTCTGGAAGGACAGTTAGGTTCTCTGAAAGATCCAGATCATGGAATTTATCCAATGGTTACCTCTTCCTCAACACTTGCGGCATATGGTGCGATCGGAGCAGGAATCCCACCGTATGAGATCAAGCAGATCATCGCTGTCTGCAAGGCATATTCAAGTGCTGTTGGAGCAGGAGCATTTGTCAGTGAGATTTTTGGCGAAGAGGCAGATGAGCTTCGAAGAAGAGGCGGAGATGGAGGAGAATTTGGTGCAACGACCGGACGTCCAAGACGTATGGGATGGTTTGACGTGGTTGCCTCCAAGTATGGATGCAGACTTCAGGGAACAACAGATGTTGCATTTACTGTCTTAGATGTACTTGGATATCTCGATGAGATTCCAGTATGTGTTGCCTACGACATTGACGGGGAGATTACAACGGACTTCCCGCCGACCTATTTGCTGGAGCGTGCAAAACCGGTTCTAGAGACACTTCCAGGATGGAAATGCGATATCCGGGGAATTAAACGCTATGAAGATCTTCCAGAAAACTGTCGTAGATATATCGAATTTATTGAGGAGAAGATCGGTTATCCGATTACGATGGTTTCTAACGGACCGGGAAGAGATGAGATCATCTACCGCTAAGAAGGCTGGCGTGGATGTTTATCGGAAAACAATGATACAAACTTAGAATAGAATTTTAGAAAAAACATGCCGGAAAAAGCTGATTTCCAATAGGAAATGGTAAAATATTCCGGCATGTTTTGTTGCTTTACAGGGAAGTCATTTTAGAGAAGTTGAATCTGGTGTTCGTCTGCCAAACGAAGGGTATCTTCGGTCCAAATGGAAGACTGCACTTCACCGATGTGGGCTTTTCTGAGGTAGAACATGCAGATCCGAGACTGACCGATTCCTCCACCGACTGTGTAGGGAAGCTCTCCGTTGAGAAGAGATTTTTGAAAATCCAGTTCGGCACGGTCTTCGCAGCCGGCGATTTTCAGCTGCCGCTTTAAAGCGGCTTCGTCAACACGGATCCCCATGGAGGAAAGTTCCAGCGCTACGTCAAGCACCGGGTAATACACGAGAATATCACCATTCAATTCCCAGTCATCATAATCAGGAGCACGTCCATCGTGCGGCTTCCCGGAGACAAGAGTCTTACCAATCTGCGAAAGGAAGACCGCTTTCTTCTCTCTTGCAATTTTGTATTCTCGTTCTTTTGGAGAAAGCTTGGGATATAGATCTTCTAGTTCCTGAGCAGTTATAAAAGTAATGTCTTCCGGGAGAAGCGGTTCGATGTAATTGTATCTGCGGGAAATAAATTCCTCAGTTTCTTTTAAGGCAGCATAGACTTTCCGAACTGTGTAGAGAAGTGTTTCTGTGTTCCGTTCTTCTTTGGAGATGATCTTCTCCCAGTCCCATTGGTCTACATACAGAGAATGCAGGTTGTCGGTGTCTTCGTCGCGGCGGATTGCACTCATATCAGTATAGAGTCCCTCGCCGGAGTGGAAATCATAGCGCTTCAAAGCATATCGTTTCCACTTGGCGAGAGAGTGTACGATCTCCACAGGAGCATCGTTCTGTTCCCGGATTCCAAAAGAAACCGGACGTTCGGTTCCGTTGAGATTATCATTCAGACCACTTTCTGGTTTTACAAAAAGAGGAGCAGAAACACGGGTGAGATGTAAGGATTTGGCAAGCGCGCGCTCAAAATGATCTTTGACTTCCTTGATCGCAACTTCCGTTTCCCGGATTGTGAGTGGAGAGTGATAGCCTTCAGGCAAAATAAATTGTTCCATGATACCATAACCTTTCTGTTAAAATTTTATGTTTGCTTTGTTGATGAGATTTAGTGTAGGGATACTCAGGAAAAATGTCAAGGAAAATGCAGAAAAACTTAGAAAATACATTAGAAAATCTTAATAATTAGATTAGAAAGGGTTTAGAGATCTGTCATAGGGATGTCACAATTTCGATTTATAATAAAGTTATCAAGTGAAAACTTGAGAAAAACAATGAAAAAAGACATATTTTCCGGGAGCGTGGAATAGAATAATAAAGTTGACAGAAAGAATACGAGAAAAGTAGTCAGAAACGAAAAAGAAGCAAAAAGGAGGTATGTAAAATGTTGACAAAGCGAAGACAGAATCCACAGGAAGTCATTTCAATCGAAGAATATTTGAGCAAACGTCAGCAGATCAGGGAACAGGAAGAAAGAGGAAAGCACAATCCGCAAAGCGTGATAGAAAAAGGCTCTGCACTGATGCTGGCAGAGCTTTATATATAAGATAGTAGATTTTTATTTTTCTTCTTGATCGTGATCATCATCTTTTTTGGAAAGACGATGAAAGAGCATTGCGGCATATAAAAATACAGGGAGTATGATTGTAGCTGCAATGGATGCCTTTAAGAGATCAAGAGACTGAGAACGATCAATGAAAGCGAAGAGCAGTGTGCTCGCATAGAGCGTACAGAGCAAGATCACACCTGCCAATGCAAAGATCCGTTTGAATTTTTTCATAGTAGGACACTCCGTTTCTAAACAAGATATTTGCTCTATTATATAGGAAAACACACGAAAAAGCAAATGAAGAAAAGAAATAAGCATAAGAAGGTATTTTCTGTGAATTTGACAAGTAAGAGGAAAAGTAGGCAAATATCGAAAAATGTTTGAAAAGAGAAAAGAAATAGTATATAATAGGACGTACGAAATCACATACAAAGGAGTATTGGTAGAAATGAGTTTATTAGAACAATGGAGAGCTACTGCGTATTCGCAGGAGATGGATAAGACACAGTTACAGAAGTTTTGGACGACATATTTTCAGATTGAGAGAGGAATCTATGAGCAGCTTCTCTCTAATCCAGATGAGGAAGTCAGAGGAACTGTAAAGGAACTTGCAGAGAAATATCAGGTAGAAGTATTTACTATGGTAGGATTCTTAGATGGAATCAATGAAAGTCTGAAAGTAGAAAACCCGATCGAGACAATGGAAGAAGATACGATCGTGAACTTAAACTTTGATAAAGAAAAATTATATAAGAACATGGTCGATGCAAAAGCAGACTGGTTATATGAACTTCCACAGTGGGACGAGATCTTCACAAAAGAGAAACAAAAGGAGCTTTACAGAGAGCAAAAAGCATCCGGTACTATTCGCAGAGAGAAGAAGATCGGAAGAAATGATCCATGTCCATGCGGAAGTGGTAAGAAGTATAAAAAGTGCTGTGGAAAATAACAGCTTGGGTAAAGAGGTGAGAAGATGCATACAGGATTTATCGTCATAGGAATTTTAGCGATTGTCTATTATCTTTTTATCTGCTATTATACAAGAAAATGGAATTCTATATTTGCTGCGTTCTGGATAGTGTTTGCGGTGTTCAATTTCCTATTGGCAGCAATTGTACATTTTAGCCCAAGATGGCTTCAGTACATATTGCTTACATTGAATTTTATCGCCTATTTTGTATTCTTTGCAGTACAGGTGATCATCTGCTCTGCAATGCTTACACTGCCGCCTAAGAAGCTGGACGTGATCATTGTGCTGGGCGCACAGGTGAGAGGAAAGAAGATTACCAATTCTTTGAAGAGACGGCTGGATAGAGGAGTAGCATATTTGAAAGAGAATCCGGAGACACGAGTGGTCGTATCTGGTGGTCAGGGGAAGGGAGAAGATGTGACAGAAGCGTTTGCGATGGCACAGTATCTTGTTTCACACGGTATTGCTGAGGAACAGATCTCTCTGGAGGAAAAGTCGAGAAATACTTATGAAAACCTGAAATACAGTGCGCTGCTTGTAGACAGTATGGATGACCGGATCGGAATTGTATCCAACAATTTTCATATTTATCGATCGTTGTTGCTTGGGAGACAGATTGGCTATACAAGATTGTATGGAATTGCAGCAGGATGTAATCCAATTTTATTTTTAAACTATATGGTGAGAGAATTTTTCGCAGTGATGCGAATGTATCTTACAAAAGAATAGAGAGAATACGTAGATGAGACGAGTAGGATGTGGAAGATTACAGAGAGAGAAGTCTTGTGCTGGAAACTTCTTATTACAGAAGCATCTGAAAACTACCTCGGAGTGGCTGAAAACAGCCCGGTGATTCCGTTATCATCAAGAAAGTGGTTCTGGCAAAAGCCAGTTCAATCAGGGTGGAACCGCGAGTAAATACTCGTCCCTTGCAGTATCAAGATCTGTGCTGCAAGGGATTTTTCTGTTTGGCAGAAGAACGGAAAACACGATCAATAGGAGAAACAAAAACAATAAAAATAGAAAAGGAGAAAAAACAATGAAAATTACATTAAAAGATGGTTCTGTCAAAGAATACAGTGAAGCAAAGTCTGTATATGAGATTGCAGCAGATATCAGTGAAGGGCTTGCAAGAATGGCGACAGCAGGAGAAGTGAACGGGGAAGTGATCGATCTTCGCACAAAGATCGACCAGGATTGTGAACTGACAATTCATACATTCCAAAGTCAGGAGGGAGCACATGCGTTCCGCCACACAACATCTCATATTCTTGCACAGGCAGTAAAAAGACTGTTTCCGGATACAAAACTTGCAATCGGACCGGCAATTGATGACGGTTTCTACTATGATTTTGACAGAGAAGTTCCGTTTACAACAGAAGATCTAGAAACAATCGAAAAAGAGATGAAGAAAATTGTCAAAGAAGATCTGAAAATTGAGCAGTTTACACTTCCGAGGGAAGAGGCGATTGCATTGATGAAAGAAAAAGAAGAGCCGTATAAGGTGGAGCTGATTGAAGATCTGCCGGAAGATGCAGTGATTTCTTTCTACAAGCAGGGAGAATTTACAGATCTCTGTGCAGGACCACACTTACTCAGCACAAAATCTGTCAAGGCATTTAAGCTGACAAGTCTCGCTGGTGCTTATTGGAGAGGAAGCGAGAAAAATAAGATGCTCACAAGAATTTACGGAACATCTTTTACAAAAAAAGCAGATCTTGATGAGTATCTTGCAAAAATTGAGGAAGCAAAGAAGCGCGACCACAGAAAATTAGGAAAAGAACTGGGACTGTTTACAATCTTAGAGGAAGGACCGGGATTCCCTATTTTCCTTCCGAAGGGAATGATCTTAAAAAATACACTGATCGATTACTGGAGAGAAGTGCATACACGTGCAGGTTATGTAGAGATTTCTACACCGATTATGTTAAATAAACAACTTTGGGAGACATCTGGACATTGGGCACATTACAAAGAAAATATGTATACAACAGTGATCGATGAGGAAGATTTTGCAATCAAACCAATGAACTGTCCAGGAGGAATCCTTGTTTATAAGACAGAACCACACTCTTACAGAGATCTTCCACTCCGTATGGGAGAACTTGGAACAGTACACCGCCATGAAAAATCAGGTGCACTCCACGGTTTGATGAGAGTTAGAAGCTTCACACAGGATGATGCACATATCTTCATGACAAGAGAGCAGATTAAAGATGAGATCAAAGGGGTTGCAAGACTGATTGATGAAGTATATAGTCTGTTCGGATTTAAATACCATGTAGAATTATCTACAAAACCAGAAGACAGCATGGGAAGCCAGGAAGACTGGGATATCGCAACAGATGCGCTTCGCTCTGCACTGGATGAGCTGCAGCTTCCATATGTGATCAATGAAGGAGATGGGGCATTCTACGGACCGAAGATTGATTTCCATCTGGAAGATACACTTGGAAGAACATGGCAGTGTGGAACAATCCAGTTAGACTTCCAGCTTCCGCTTCGTTTTGAGATGGAATATATTGCAGCAGATGGTGAGAAACACAGACCGATCATGGTACACCGTGTGGTATTTGGATCTATCGAACGTTTCATTGGTATTCTGATCGAGCATTTTGCTGGAGCATTCCCGACATGGCTTGCACCGGAACAGGTAAAAGTACTTCCGATCTCCGAAAAATATCATGAGTATGCAAATGAAGTTGCAGCAAAACTCAAAGAAGCAAAGATCCGTTGCTCTGTAGATGAACGTTCAGAAAAAATCGGATATAAGATCCGTGATGCGCGTCTGAATAAGATTCCGTACATGCTCGTTGTCGGAGCAAAAGAGCAAGAAGAAGGAGTGGTATCTGTCAGAAGCCGTTTCCTTGGAGATGAAGGACAGAGAAGCCTGGATACATTTATTGCGGAGATCACAGAGGAGATTAAGAACAGAACAATTCGGAAAGTAGAATTGGAAGAAGGAAAATAAATCTGCGAGAGGACACAAAGTCTGTAAAAAAATCAGAAAAGAAGTATAGGAATGTTTTTGGCGGAAACACTATGTTTGTGAACAGTAATCAAACAAGGAGGTAGCAACATGCCAGAATTAAAATGTACCGTACAGACTTGTGTACACAATCAGCAATTTTTATGTAATCTGGATAAGATTGAAGTAGGCGGAAACAAAGCAAAGCGCTCAGAGGAGACTTGCTGCGACAGCTTTCAGGAAAGAAAAGGAGACAGTTATTCTAATGTGACGGGGACTGCTTCTCCGACAAGCACGATCGACTGTAAGGCGACAGACTGTCAGTATAATGAATCCTGCAAATGTCATGCCGGAAAGATCAGTGTGGAAGGAAGCAATGCATGCCACTGTCAGGAGACAGAATGTGCTACGTTCTGTGCTGTCTGCGAATAGAGTGAAAAATCAGGAAGAAAAGGCATCGTCAGATACAAGAGATCTGGCGGTGCCTTTTCGTAGTGTGAGCGTATTGACGCGTGGTATGGCAGAGGGTATAATGATTTCATATGAAAAAAGGAAAGGAGCGGGAAAATGGAAGAACAGGAAAAAAAGCAGGATTCCCGGGAAGAGAGAACAGATAACAGTCCTTATCATAAGCAACCACGGCTGACAAAGAGAACCACTTCTAAATTGCAGCAACATTTAAATAGGGGGATGACAGCATTCCTCGTCGTTGCAGCCAGCATTGTGTTTTATTTTGCATTTTTAAGATTTGGTCATATTTCCGGCGTTCTTGGAAAAATCTTTCAGATTTTGAAACCAATCATCTATGGGTTTGTTTTGGCATATTTGTTGAACCCACTTATGAAGATGGTAGAAAATTTTATTGTGAAGCTGTTAAAGGGAAAGATAAAAAAAGAGGAGAGATTGAAAAAGTTTGCGAGAGGTGTGGGGATTTTTACCGCACTGCTTTTTGCAGGGGCATTGATTGTTGCGTTATGCAATATGATTTTGCCGGAGTTATATCGAAGTATTCGAAATATGGTTTACACTGTGCCGGAACAGCTCAATGAATGGATGGAACGGTTAAGTGAGATGGAATTTGACGATTCTACCCTTGCGCTGATCACAAAAAATGTGCTCACAGAAACAACCGCGTTTTTTGAAAACTGGATTCGGAGTGATCTCCTAAGACAGATCAATATATGGATTTCCGGTCTGACTGAAGGAGTCATCAGCGTTGTCAATGAACTGATGAATATCGTGATCGGAATCATTGTTTCTGTGTATGTATTGTTTAGCAAAGAAACATTTGCAGGACAGTCACGGAAAGTAGTATATGCAGTGCTCAAACCAGAAAAGGCAAATCTGGTATTACATATTACGAGAAAATCAAATGAGATCTTCGGTGGATTTATCATTGGAAAGATCATTGATTCTGCAATTATCGGGGTGCTGTGTTTCATAGGATTAAGCATTCTTGATATGCCGTATACTCTTTTGGTCAGTGTGATCGTCGGTGTGACAAATGTGATTCCGTTTTTTGGACCGTACATCGGTGCGATTCCAAGTGCGATACTGATTTTGTTGACAGATCCGATCAAAGGACTTTACTTTTTAGTGTTCATTATCTTCTTGCAGCAGTTGGATGGAAATATCATCGGACCAAAGATTCTTGGAGATTCTACCGGACTGTCTGCGTTCTGGGTAGTCTTTTCGATTTTACTTGGAGGAGGATTGTTCGGATTTGCCGGCATGATTATGGGAGTGCCAACATTTGCAGTGATCTATTATCTGTTCCAAATGTTTATCAACCAGAATTTGGAGAAAAAGCATTTGCCGACAGACTCTGCTGTCTACGATGATACCAGCTATGTAGATGCAGAATCCGGAGAGTTTATCCATGGAAGCAACGATGAGCAGAATATCGGAGAAGCACAGGTGCGAGGAAAAGAAGATTGTGAAAAAGAGGAGGAAAAGTAAAGATGCCGATTCGGGTACAAAATGAACTTCCTGCAAAGGAAATATTGGAGCGGGAAAATATATTTGTTATGGATGAATATCGAGCGGTACATCAGGACATTCGTCCGATCCAAATTGGACTTTTGAATCTGATGCCGCTGAAGCAAGACACAGAACTTCAGATTCTTCGCTCTATGTCCAATACACCGCTTCAGGTTGATGTGACATTTGTCAACGTTTCCAGCCATGAATCAAAAAATACCGCCACCAGTCATCTAAATCAGTTCTACGTTCCGTTTGAAGAAATCAAGGAGAAAAAATTTGACGGCTTTATCATTACGGGTGCGCCGGTAGAACAGATTGAATTTGAGGAAGTGGATTACTGGGATGAACTAAAAGGGATTATGGAGTGGACGAAAACACATGTGACCTCCACGTTTCATATTTGTTGGGGAGCGCAGGCGGGACTTTATTATCATTATGGATTGGAGAAGGTGCAGCTGGAGCAAAAACTATTCGGGATTTTTGAACATCGCGTGAAAAATCGAAAAATTCCGCTTGTGAGAGGGTTCGATGATTATTTTATGGCTCCGCATTCCCGACATACGACTATCCCAAAAGATCAAATTGAATCGGATGAGCGTCTTACGATTTTGGCAGAGTCTGAGGAGGCGGGAGTTTTCCTTGTGATGGCAGAGGATGGCCGACAGATTTTTGTGATGGGACATCCCGAATATGATCGGATGACGCTCCACACAGAGTATATGAGAGATAAAGAAAAGGGACTTCCGATAGCGCTTCCTAAAAATTATTATCCGGAAGATGACGGTGAGAGAAGACCGGTGTTATCCTGGCGGTCACATGCCAATGATCTGTATACAAACTGGCTGAATTATTATGTGTACCAGATTACACCGTATGATCTGATGGGGACACCATTTTAATAGAAATGTGACACGGAAGAGTATGAGAATAGATTTTGGAGGAGGGGAATGTCTTGAAACGTGTACAATTATTAGAAAAGTTACATATGAATGTACCTGAGAGTGCAACTATTTCCTTGATAATTGATACAGATGCAAAAAATGAGGCCGACGACCAATATGCAATTATGCATCACCTACTTAGTCCGATTATAGATGTAAAAGGAATTGTTGCTACACATTTTGAGCAGAAGAATTTGTATCAAGATGGGTCTATGGAAAAATCTTATCAAGAAGTAGTGAAACTTCTTGAATTGGCAGAGATAGAAGATGTGCCGGCACTTCGAGGAAGTGAAATGCCGGTGAAAGATAATGTAGATGGAGTTTCATCTGAAGGTGTCCGGTTTATTATTGAAGAAGCTAGGAAACTTAATGAAAATAAACTTTATATTGCGATGATGGGAGCAATGACGGATATTGCGGAAGCATTAAAAATAGCTCCTGACATTGCAAAAAATATTGTTGTAATATGGAATGGTGGGGGACCATATCCAAAAGGAAGACCTGAATTTAATGTTATGCAGGATCCAGATGCTGTACGAATTGTGTTAGAAAGTGATGCAGAAGTGTGGCAGATTCCACAAAATGTATATAGTGCATTTGAAGTGACGATTGCAGAATTATCCCGCCGTGTTCGACCATGTGGTAAAATAGGAGCCTATTTATATGAACAACTTTTAGAAGAAAATAGTATTGCATTTAATACGGAGTTCCTGTTGCGGACAGGTGAAAATTGGATTTTGGGTGATAATTCAACAATCGCAGTATTTCTTATGAACCGGTTTAGGGATAATTGGGAGTTGCGAAAAGCTCCAATAGTAAAAGAAGATTTAACTTATGCAGATAATCCAAATGGGAAAATGATCCGGGTATATAAAATGTTGGATGTAAGAATGGTTATAGAAGATTTATTTAGTAAACTTGAACTGGTATATGGGAAATAGATGTATAGTTTCCGTTAAGTTTCTTTTGGGAGATAAAGCAAAAATGTTAGAAAAGGAGAACTATTATGTTAGAAATAGGTATTCAGGCACCAGAATTTGCACTTCCAGATCAAAATGGAGAGATGCATAGTTTAAAAGATTATAGAGGGAAAAAGGTTATTTTGTACTTTTATCCAAGAGATAATACACCTGGCTGCACAAAACAGGCATGTGGCTATAGTGAACGATATCCGCAGTTTGAAGAAAAAGGCGCAGTTGTGCTTGGAATCAGCAAGGACAGCATTGCATCGCATAAGCGATTTGAAGAAAAACAAGGGTTAACATTTACGATTTTGTCAGATACCGAATTAGAAGTTATAAAAGCTTATGATGTGTGGAAAGAAAAAAAGAATTATGGAAAAGTTTCCATGGGAGTGGTCAGAACAACGTATCTTATTGATGAAGAAGGCGTAATCATTCGGGCAAATGATAAGGTGAAAGCAGCAGAAGATCCGGAGAAAATGCTGGAAATTTTGCAAGAGTAGTTGCGTAAAGGGTCTATGCAATGCATGTCAAATAATATTATGAAAAAGAGAACTGGAAGGGAGAGTCTGAGGGGACTCCTTCTAAGTTCTCTTTTTGTTTTGGATTAAAAACTTTTGATTGTTTCTTCGTTGAGCCGTTTGACAATTTCCACGGCGAGTTTTACCGCATTTTCGTAATCTTCGAGTGTGCAGATTCCATGATGACTGTGGATATAACGGACAGGAATGCCAATCACGATGGTTGGGACACCGTGGCGGGAAGCATGGATGTATTTTCCATTTGTACCTCCGCCACTGCGGACAGATTCCTGCACTGGAATACCGAGTTCTTCCCCAAGATCCAGAGCAAACCGCTGGAAACGAGGATTTGTGATCATCGAACAATCAAAGTGGCGAAGCATTGGACCTTTTCGGAGTGCTGCCTGGATCAGATAGTCAGGAGAAAAGGTATCATCTGCCGGACATCCCTCAAATACAATGCACACGTCGGCATCGATGTTATCGACAGCAGCCATAGAGCCTCTTTCTCCCACCTCCTCTTGCACGGTCAGAGTTGCCTCTACATCTACATCCAGCATTTCCGTACTTAACTGGTTCAGTGTTTCAATCAGAGCGGCGCATCCAATCCGGCAGTCAAACGCTTTTCCTATAAATAAATCGTGCGTTTCATCATAGGTGCATGTCACGTCCGGGACAACCGGAGCAGCCATACGGATCTGAAAGTTTTCTTTCAAATCCTGCGCGCTTACAGCACCGACATCGATAGCGAGATCTGAAAGTATCCGCCCTTGATTTTTTTCTGCAGCGCTGACAAAATGAGGAGGTTTGCTTGTAATGATCCCGGGAATATACTCTCCTTTGGAAGTCTGCACGCGTACTTTATTTGATGGGAGACTGGAAATATCACTTCCTCCGATTGTGAGGAAATTCATAGTACCATTGGGTTTGATCGCCTGCACGATATACCCGACTTCATCGCTGTGTGCATCGATCCAGACCTTACAAGATTGCTTACGGTTATTTTTCAGGCTCATGTAAGTATTTCTTAAGGAGTCGATCGTTACATTGCAGTATGCCTCGGTCTCTTTTTGACCAAGTTCTGCAACTTCATCCTCAAAGCCGGATACGCCGTTTGCATTGCTAAGTGCCTGGATGAGACATATGTTTTCTTCTTTTGTTCTCATAGTGAACCCCTCTTTCTCTATTAAATATCAAAATGTTTATTCTTGATTAAAAATGCAAAAGAAGCAAGCGCGCAGGCGCCGATTGCTCCGCGATAATCATCGAATTGAGTGATTTCAATTTCTATATTCCGTTTGGTCGGGATAAAATTTAATTGTTCCTGAATCAGAGCGGTCAGCTGATTTTGGAAGGAATCGTGCCGGAACAGCCTGCTGTTTAAGTATATTTTATCGATGTCTTGAATGATCAGAGTGTTTGCGACGGATACACTTAAAAGGCGGATACCGAGGTCAATCTGCGTGTTAAAATAAGGATCGCCGAGTTCATAGGCTTTGATCACTGTATCGATGTCGATTGCCTCCGCGTTATCTACAAGGCTTCTGAAAATGCTGGAAGAAGACTGGTGAAACAGAAATCTCGCATTTTTGATCAGCCATGATTCGGAAATATAAGTCTGAAGGCATCCGCGTTTGCCACATTCACAGAGAGGACCATTGATATCTACAACCGTGTGACCGACTTCACCAATATAATAGTTGTTTTTGATCCCCAACTGCTCTGCATTGAAAAAAGAGCAAAACAGACCATGACCGATATGATAGAACAAAAACTTGTCCGGAGAATTTTTAGCTTGAAACAGATATTCTCCGAGAGACATACATTCTACATTGTTGTTGACGATGAATGGGAATGGAAAATATACTGAAATTTCTTTTAAATTAAACGCTTTCCAAAGAGGATTGTTGGAGATGATCGTCTGTGAGTCATAATCGAAATGTCCTGGAATGGCAATCCCCGCTCCGAATATTTTCGAAGGATCCACTTTTTTGAGCAACAGATTCAACTGTAGAACAATTTCTGAATTGATATTATTGACATCGTAGGACGAAAAAGTTTCGTGAGCTTCTGTGATCACCTTTCCAGAGAGATCTGTTATCACGAAAAAAATTCCTCTCATATTTAGTTCAATCCCGATCAGATATCCTGCAGAAGCATTTAAAGTAAGAAGCTTCCGCTTTCTGCCGGAGCCGGGTGCGTTACTGATCTCGTCACCGATTTCGACGATTAAATTCTGGCTTTTAAGGTCTCCGGTAATCTCTGTCATCAACGCGGGAGTCAGACCGGTTGCGTTAGCGATTTCGATTCGTGAGGTTTTCTGTTTTCGGTAAATAAATTCCAAAACAGAAGAGACATGCTGACTGTAAACATCTGATTTCTTTTTATACATAAATAAAATACAATCCTTTCTTTATCGAAAATAAATAAGTAAGATAAAATGACTGTCATATCGATGTGATTTGTTTCTATTTTATCATGCAAAGGAAGTTTTTGCCATAAGAAATCACTGTAATCTAAAAAAGAGCGGATAAAAATGCTAATTTCGCGGTAAATTAGACAAAAAAAGAATTTTATTTATAAAAAATAAAATAAAACTTTACAAATGCTGTCGAATGGTATAATATATATTTATAAAAAATAAATAAAAACGGAGGTTGCTATGAATCGGATTTTAGCATTTTTAGAGGGAAAACTCGCTCCGCTCGGAGAGCGGATTGGAAAACAGAGACATTTAAAAGCTCTGAGAGAGGGAATTATGATGGCAATGCCATTGGTATTATTGGGATCATTCTTTGTTTTGATAAAAGATTTCCCGATACAGGCATGGACTGCATGGCTGCATTCTCATTGGAATCTGGATGTTCTTTTAAACACAATGGCAAATAACTCATTCGGCTTGATGGCGCTTGTAACAGCATTTGGAATCGCGTATCGTCTGTCAGAATCGTATGGAACTGACGGTCCGTCAGCAGGTGTAATTTCGTTGGGAGCATTTCTTCTGATGACACCGCCACTGGCAGCAGAAGACGGAGCAGTTGGAATTCCTTATGGAATGTTAGGTGGAAAAGGAATTTTTGCAGCAATTGTTGTAGCTATGATCTCAGCGGAAATTTATCGCTGGTTTATCCAAAAGAATATTGCGATTAAAATGCCGGCAGGTGTTCCGGATGTAGTAAGTAAATCATTTTCTGCATTGATTCCGGGAATCGTAATTTTAACATTTTTTGCAGTTGTATTAAAAGTAATTGAAGCGACAGGACTTGGAAGTTTAAATGCAATTCTTTCTATTGTAGTAGGAAAACCATTAGGATTGATTGCAAGTACATTGCCGGGAACATTCGTTGCAGTATTATTAAATTCTCTGTTCTGGTTCTGTGGTGTCAATGGTGGACAGGTAGTCGGAGCAGTTATGAATCCTCTTTGGATCCAGTATGCAGATGCAAACCGTATCGCTCAGGCAGCAGGAGAAGTTCTTCCAAATATCGTAACAGCGCCGTTTATGGACCTGTTTGTGTATATTGGAGGGGGCGGTGCGACAATCGGTCTGGCACTTTGCCTGATGTTTTTCAGCAAGAGCAAAGAATACAAAACACTTGGAAAAGTATCTGGTATTCCAGCGTTATTTAATATTAACACAGCAATTTTATTTACCTTCCCAACAGTATTAAACCCAATCATGTTGATTCCGTTTGTACTGACACCAGTTGTCAATGCAGTAATTACATATGTAGCGATGCTGACAAACCTTGTTCCTTATACAACAGGTGTAACACTTCCTTGGACAACACCACCGATCATCGGAGGATTTTTAGCGACAGGAAGCTGGAGAGGTGCGGTATTACAGATCGTGCTTGTGATTGTGTCCTTTGTTATCTATTACCCGTTCTTCAAAGCGGCAGATAAGAGAAACTTATTGAAAGAAAAAGAAGGTGCAAACTAATGAGTATAAAAATTTGGTATCAGACAGAAGAGCAGGAATTTCTGCATGCAGAGATGCAGCATTATTTTGAGGCAGTATTACAAATGCAGGCAGAAAAAGCATCCGAGCAAGATGCAGATCTGAAAGTGATCGTGGAAAAAGAAGATACAGATATGGATCATATCTGTATCGAACTCCACGGAGGAAAGGGGAAGATTCAGGCAGATTCTCAAGTGGGAGTACTGATTGCCGTGTATCGTCTTTTCCATGAATTTGGCGTGAGATATCTTCGTCCGGGCAGAAAGAATGAATTCTTCCAAGTTCTTTCCGAAAACGACTGGGCAGAAAAGGAAATCTCTATTGAGGAGACAGCAAGTTTCCGACACAGAGGAGTCTGCATTGAAGGAGCAGATTCTTATGAGAATCTGAGAGATTTTATCGACTGGCTTCCGAAGATTGGAATGAATACGTTCTTTATCCAGTTTGAAAATCCATACTCATTCTTTAAGAGATGGTATGAACATGAATTTAATCCATATGCAGAAAAAGAACCGTTCAATACAGAAATTGCTCAGGAGATGAGCGATCGGATCGATCAGGAGATGAAGGTCAGAGGAATTGTGCATCATCGTGTAGGTCATGGATGGACTGGGGAAGTGCTCGGATATTCTTCAAAGTATGGATGGGAATCAGGTCTTACCCTTCCGGAAGAGAAAAAACATCTTGTGGCAGAATTAAATGGAAAAAGAGAGCTGTTTGATACAGCGCCGATCTTGACAAGTCTTGACTTTGCAAATCCGGAAGTCGGAAACAAGATGGTAGAACTGATCGTCAATTATGCAAAAGAAAGAAGAGATGTAGATTATCTGCATGTATGGCTTTCCGATGCGAGAAATAATATCTGTGAATGTGAGCACTGTCAAAAGGATCTTCCATCAGATCAGTATGTCCGCATTTTAAATCAGCTGGATGAAGCGCTGACGAAAGAAGATCTGGATACAAAGATTTGTTTCTTGTTGTACCATGAACTGTTGTTTGCGCCAGAGAAAGAAAAACTCAAAAATCCAGAGAGATTTACAATGATGTTTGCGCCGATCACGCGTACATTTGAAATGAGTTATGAAGATGTCAATTACGAAACAGATGTTCCGGAACCGAAGGCATATGTAAGAAATCAGATTGTGCTTCCGAATTCACTGGAAGAGAATCTTTCTTATCTTTTTGCATGGAAGAAGATGTTTGACGGAGACAGCTTTGTATATGATTATCCGCTTGGAAGAGCACATTATGGAGACCTTGGTTACATGAAGATCAGTCATGTGATCTACCGCGATATTCATTTCCTGAAAAACTTGCAGTTAAACGGATATATCAGCTGTCAGGAACTTCGGGCAGGATTTCCGCATAACTTCCCGAACTATGTTATGGGACAGATGCTCTGGAACAATACACGCGATTACGAAGAGCTCAAGGAAGAATACTTCAGCAGCATGTACGGAGAAAATTGGAAAGAAGTGATCACTTATCTGGAAAATCTTTCTGCATATTCTTCCTGCGATTATTTCAACGCAATCGGTGAGAGATTAAATCCAGTTCTGTCAGCAAGATATGAAGTGTGTGTAAATCTCGCAGAGGAGATGCTTCCGGTGATCGAGGCAAATACAGCCAAAAGAGATGGTCTTCAAAAGCAGGAGTGGAAACAGTTAGGATACCACAGAGAATATGTGATGAAGATGGCAGAGGCACTCCGTTTGATCAGTGCAGGAAAACATACAGAAGCACAGCGTATGTGGAGAGATGTACTTGACTTCATTCGCAGAAATGAAATGGCATTCCAACAAAACCTGGATGTGTACCGTGTCATCGAGGTAGCCAAGAATTATGCAGGATTCAAGTTGTAAAAGGACAAAAGTCCTTTTGTGATAAGGTGAGCGAATATGAAAAGAGACCATAAAAAAATCATTGTAACATTTTTGCTGCCACTACTTTTTCTGTATGCAGTATTTCAGTTATATCCATTGCTCCTAAATCTGTTTTATTCCATGTTGAATTGGAATGGAATTACAAAAACGGCAAATTTTGTAGGGCTGGACAATTATGTAGAAGTCCTGGGAGATGGTTTGTTTTGGAACGCAGTGAAAAACAGTGTATTGTATGCAGTGGCAGGAACTTTTTTTCAGGTAACAGTATCGTTCTTCCTTGCTTATCTTGTAGAGTATAATACATTTAAAAAGAAAAAAATGGTCCGCCTAGTATTTATCATGCCAATCGTAGCAACTTCTGCTACGATTGGTATTCTGATGAAAAGTATTTTCAGCTATGATGGATTTGTCAATACGGTCATCAGTGGTGTTGGTCTTGAGAAGATTGAATGGCTGACAGAACCTAAGTGGGCATTTTTAATGATTATCCTTGTATCTGTATGGAAAGAGACAGGGACATTATTTATTTACTGGATGGCAGGATTTCAGATGGTATCTCCGGCAGTAATTGAAGCATCTAAGGTAGATGGAGCCAGTGAACCGGCGTTTGTCCGCTACATTTTGATCCCGACAATGAAGCCGGTCATCTTTACGGTTACTTCCGTGGCATTTTTAAATGCCTTGAAAATGTTTGATATCATACAGACATTGACGAGTGGAGGCCCTTATTTTTCGACAGATATGATATCGACTTATATTTACAGGACAGCATTTTCCAGTTCGTTTGGAGCGCCGAGACTTAGTTATGCAAGTGCGGCAGTCGTGATGTGTCTTGTATTTTTGATTTTGTGCAGTGGATTGATACGATTCTTTCAAAAGAAGTGGAAAGAAGGAAAAGAGGCATGTTAAAGAAAATTTTATTATTTGTAAGCACAGCAATCTGGCTTGCACCATTCCTGCTGATGTTGTTGATCGCATTCAGCAGTAAAAATACGAATTCCTTTTTGGAGTTGTTTGCAGACAATCGTGCTACCTTTCAAAATTTTCAAAATGCATGGGAGCAGGCGGAATTTTCCCGATATTTTCTGAACACGGTGATTGTGACGGTTGTTTCGGTTGTTGTGATTCTTGCAGTTACAGCGCTTGCGGGATATATTATGGGTTGTTTTGAGTTCCGGGCAAAAAAGATTATTTATACGGTGATGATGATTTCTATGGGAATCCCGACAATCTTTTTTACAATCCCGGTGTATCAGATTTTGCGGATGCTCCATTGCGAGAGTTCTTTGATTGGGCTGATTTTGGCAGAAGTCGGTGGTGGACATGTGATTTTTATTTTGTTGTTTTCAAAATTCTTTCAGTCGATCCCAAAAGCACTGGAAGAATCTGCAGTGCTGGAAGGGGCAAGTGAATTTGATGTGTTTTTCCGAATCATGTTTCCGCTTGCGGGACCGGTGATCGGAACCGTAGTGATCACGCAATCAATCTGGACATGGAACTCTTTCCTGTATCCACTTATTTTGTCTGTGAATCAGCCGAAAATCCGTACACTTTCTGTCGGTCTGTATTCTTTTCAGGGAGAAAATATTGTGGAGTGGGGAAGTATTGCAGCGGGAGCTTGTATTACTATTCTTCCGATGCTATTGTTGTTTGTAACATTCCAAAAATATTTTATCCAGGGAATTTCAGGGGCAGTCAAAGAATAGCGGAAAGAAAGGGATGCCATATGAGAAAAAGAATTGCAGTGCTGTTGGCAGGAGCATTGATAGGTATGACTGGCTGTGGAGGAGTAAAAGTCGTAAGCCCGGAAGCAAGCAACAGCAGTCAGAAAGCAGAGTTTGAAAAAATTAAGACACCGGAAGATGAAAAAGTCGTATTGAATATCGTCGACTGGAGTGACAGTACGAAAGATGCCAGAGAAAAATTGAATGAGCAGTTTATGAAGGATCATCCAAATGTCACTGTAAATTATACGACGCTGACACAGGCGCAGTTTAATGAAACGATGCTGTCCGGAATTCGGGCAGGAGATGCTCCGGATTTATTTCCATTACCGTCTACGGTTACGTTTTCCACGGCAGTCAGTGAGGGATGGTTTCTTCCGATGAATCTATATTTGGAAGAAGATTTCTTTGCGCAGATCCAGCCGGAATTTCTATGTGAAAATGTTACAATGAAAGGGGAAGATGTCTATCTTCTTCCAGAAGCGGTAGACATTCCGAGTGCACTTTTATTTTATAACCGGGCTCTCTTGGAAGAAGTGGGGGCAGAGATTGATCCGGAGAAAGTAACCTGGGAGGAGTTTCGACAAGTCTGCGAGCAGGTTACGGAAAATGGAGATGGCAAGTATTACGGCATGGTTGCAAGCGGTGCACAGAAAAACCGTATGGATATTGAGCTTCGTGCATTTTCAGAAGTAGGAGGAGCAAAATTAGGACCGGCAGGACAAGTATTTTTACAGGAAGAGCAGACAACATTTGCAGATTCTGAAGTGGTTCAAGCGTTTGACCTCTATCAAGAATTGTATGAAAAAGGATGTTTTCATCCGGATACAGCATCGTTGACAGCGCCGGAGGCAAGAAAGCTGTTTGGAGAAGGCAAGGCAGCATTTCTTGTGCAGGGAGCATGGTGCATTCCAGTTTGGGAGAAGGATAATCCGGATTTGGATTTCGGAGTGATGAAAGTTCCGGTGAATGAAAAACTTCCGGATGGGAAACTACTGCGTCCATTTACAAAGGGATGGATGGGAATTTCAGCGAACAGTAAACACCCGGATGTTGCGGCAGAATATTTAAAATATCTCTATTCTTATGAATATCAGAAAAAACTGATGGCGCAGGGAGGATTTGTGTCTGTGCGAGGGGATCTCGGAGAAAAAGATATTGAGAATGAACATATGAGACGTTATTATCAATATGCGATGGAACAGAGCATTGCTGTTCCGAATCCGGTGGCAGAAAACGGCAATATCGAGCTGGTTTACAGTATGATCCAGCCGGTTGTTCCGGATTTTGGTGACATTGCCTCTTCTATTTTTTCTGGAAAAGAGATTTACAAAAAAGAATTGAAAAACTACGCGAGTCAGATGCAGGAGAACCTAGAACGATCCGTAGAAACCGTGAAGAAGCAGAAGGATATCTCTTTGTCAGATTTTAATTATAAGGACGGAAGGTAGAGAAGTTCCTTTTGGAATTGCTTTACACAGAAAAATAAAAATGTTTTGAAAAGATGTAAAAAGTATTGACAAATTTATATTTCTGTAATAAATTAATAAAAAATAACTTTTTAAACCGTTGAGAAAGAGGAGTAGGTTATCAAACGACATCCCAGAGAGTGGCAGGAGGTGCGATTGCCATATGAAGTTGATGATTGAATGGACTTTCGAGGGCGGCCTGAAATCAGTAGGAGAGTATGGTACGTCGGGAACCGAACCCGTTATCAATCAGGAGTGTATGTTAGTACATGAGAAAGAGGACAGTACGTGTCAATTTGAGTGGTACCGCGATAATAATACCTATTATTACCGTCTCAAGCAAGAGCTTGAGGCGGTTTTTTTCGTGTTGGCAAGGATCGTGAGCATTTTTCCAGGAAGGCGCTCGTTGTGCTCGCACAAAAGAGAGCGTTCCTGGAAAAATATTCGCGGGCTGCCCGCGACTGAGAGGCGAAGCCTCGAAGTGCTCACAATCCGAATTGTCTAATCTTTGCTAACATCATAGTTATCTGCCTGGCAAGTGGATATCAGCATAATTAAAAAAGGAAAAGGAGCAGAGAAAGATGATGAGAAGAATGAGTAAAAAGGTAGGAAAATTAATAGGAAGTCTGGCAGCTGTGCTAGCGATTGTAGCAATCACAGGCTGTGGAAGCAAGCAGGAAGCAAAGAAAGAGCAAGGAGAGCAAATCTATCGTATCGGTATCTCACAGTTTGCGGAGCATGCCTCTCTTGATAACTGCAGGGAAGGGTTTTTGGAAGGATTAAAAGAAGAAGGGTTGGAAGAAGGGAAAAATCTAAAAATCGAAGTGAAAAATGCAGCGGCGGATATGGGCACTGCAAGTCAGATTGCGGATCGGTTTGTGGCAGATCAGATGGATCTGATCTGTGCAGTCGCAACCCCAAGTGCACAGACTGCATTTAATGCGGCGATGGATACAGAGATTCCAGTCATCTATACGGCGGTGACAGATCCAGAAACGGCAGAGTTGGCAGGAAAAGATAAAAAGCCGGCAGGGGAAGTGACCGGGACAAGTGACAGACTTCCGATCAAGGATCAGCTTGAAATGATTCGTCAGATTCTTCCAGAAGCGAAAAAAATCGGGATTCTCTATACGACAAGCGAAGTAAACTCTTTGTCCGCAATTCGAGTATATGAAAACTATGCAGAAGATTATGGATTTGAGATTGTGACAGCAGGTGTCAGCAATACATCGGAAATTGCGATGGCAGCAGAAGCATTAGTAGGAAAGGTAGATTGTCTGACTAATCTGACAGATAACACGGTAGTAAATTCCCTTCCGACGATTCTTGAACGAGCAAAAGAAGCAGAGATTCCAGTATTTGGAAGCGAAATTGAGCAGGTCAAGCTTGGATGTCTGGCGGCAGAAGGACTTGACTATGTGGAACTTGGAAAGCAGACTGGGAAAATGGCAGCAAAGATACTGACAGGAGAGGCAAAGGCATCGGAATTGGAATATGAAGAGATTTCAGGAGGAAATCTTTATTTGAATACTGCAGTGGCAGAACAACTGGGGATCTCTTTTGGAGAGGAACTTTTGGAAAACGCTGAGATATGCGAATAAAGGATATGAGGAAAGGAAGGCAGGAAAATGAGCTTGATCATAACAACAATGGAGCAGGGTTTCATCTATGGAATACTTGCTCTTGGTGTCTATATTACTTATAAAATACTGGATTTTCCAGACTTAACTGTAGATGGAAGTTTTCCGCTCGGCGGAGCGGTAGGAGCTGCGCTGATCACAAAGGGAATATCCCCATTTCTGGCACTGCTTCTGGCATTTCTGGCAGGAGCGCTGGCAGGAATGCTCACTGGATTGATTCATGTGAAAGGAAAGGTCAGAGATCTTCTGGCCGGGATCATTATGATGACAGCTCTGTGGACGGTAAACTTACGGATTGCCGGGACGGCAAATGTCCCACTGTTTTCTCAGAAAACCATTTTTAAAAATAATCTGATCGATAGGATGTTTCCGGGAACACTTAAAAACTATGCCACACTGGCACTGATCTTTGTTATTGCGGTTGGGGCAAAATTATTGTTGGATCTTTATTTGGGAACAAAGTCAGGATTTCTTCTGCGGGCGGCAGGTGACAACGACAAGTTAGTCACTTCTCTTGCAAAAGATGCAGGAAATGTGAAAATCATCGGACTTGCGATTGCCAATGGTCTTGTGGCACTTGCGGGATGTGTATTCTGTCAGGAGGAGAGGGTTTTTGAAATTTCCATGGGAACTGGGGCGATGGTCATCGGGCTTGCCAGTGTGATCATCGGAACGAGCCTGTTTCGTAAGCTTTCCTTTCTGAAAACAACTACCACTGTCTTTTTCGGAGCGGTGATTTACAAGTTGTGTGTCGGTATTGCAATTAAAAACTTTGAACCAAGAGACATGAAATTGATCACAGCAGTGCTGTTTCTTGTGATTTTGTTGATCAGTACGGAGAGAAAAAGGAAGGTGAAAGGAAATGCTTGAATTAAATCATATTTATAAATACTATAATCCTGGGACGGTTCATGAAATGTGTTTATTTGAAGATTTTGGAATGAAAATAGATCGGGGGGATTTTGTTTCTGTGATTGGAAGTAATGGGTCAGGGAAAACCTCTCTTCTAAATCTGATCTGTGGCAGTATCCTGCCGGAAGCAGGGCAAATCTGCATGAACGGGAAAGACATCACAAAGGAAAAGGAGTATAGAAGAAATCAGAAGATTGGAAGAGTGTATCAGAATCCTGCATTTGGTACTTGCCCGGGGATGACGATTCTTGAAAACATGGCGATAGCGGATCACAAAGGAAAACGTTATGGATTTGCAAGAGGAATCAACAAAAAACAGATTTCCTATTATCGGGAACTATTATCTTCCTTAAGACTTGGTCTGGAAGAAAAGTTGGAGACAAAAGTGGGAGCATTGTCCGGCGGACAAAGACAGGCAATGGCTCTTCTGATGGCTACGATGACACCGGTGGATCTTCTGATTCTCGATGAACATACAGCGGCGCTGGATCCAAAGACGGCAGAGCGGATCATGGAGCTGACAGATGAAATTGTGAAAAAGAAACAATTGACAGCGATCATGGTGACACACAATCTTCGCTATGCTGTAGAGTATGGGAATCGGCTCTTGATGATGCATCAGGGAGAGATCATAATGGATCGGTCAGGCAAAGAAAAGCAGCAGACAAGTGTGGAAGAAATTTTAAAGTTGTTTAATGAAATCAGCATTGAGTGCGGCAACTAAAATAGAAGAGAGAAAATAAGGATGGAACAGCAATGTCCATCCTTATTTTTCACAAAATTTAGAAGAACGGAAACGAAGATTTTTGTATAATATTTTCGCGCAGTTCTTGTTGACGGTGCTTGCAGGAAGTGGTAATATTGTTCGTGCAGACACATTATCTAGTTTGCTAAAAGATAATAAAACACTAAATATAGATGAAATACTGGGGAAAGGAAGCAAGTGTAGTATGGTGAAAGTAATCAAGAAAGACGGGACTTCAGAAGAGTTTAATGTACAGAAAGTAGTAGTCGCAGTCAATAAATCAGCTTATCGTGCATTGATCCAATTTACAGATGCAGAGCTTGAATTTATCTGTAAATTTGTGGAAGAGAAAGTAAGAGATATGGGAGTGGAAGAAGTCCGGATTGCCGAGATGCACAACATCGTAGAAGGTGCATTGGAGAAAGTGAATCCGCTTGTGGCAAAGAGCTATCGTGATTACCGCAACTATAAGCAGGACTTTGTGCAAATGCTTGACGAGGTGTACAAAAAGAGTCAGTCAATTATGTACATCGGTGATAAGGAGAACAGTAATACAGACAGTGCGCTCGTATCTACAAAGCGCAGTCTGATTTTCAATGAACTGAATAAGGAACTTTACAAGAAGTTTTTCCTGACAACAGAAGAGATTCAGGCATGCAGAGATGGATACATCTATATCCACGACATGTCCGCGAGACGCGATACAATGAACTGCTGTCTGTTTGATGTAAAGAACGTGCTGAGCGGGGGATTTGAGATGGGAAATCTCTGGTACAATGAGCCGAAGACACTGGATACAGCATTCGATGTGATCGGAGATATTGTTCTAAGTGCAGCAAGCCAGCAGTACGGTGGATTTACTGTGCCAAGTGTAGATGATATCTTAGAGCCGTTTGCAGAGAAATCATTCCATAACCATGTGGAGAAATATCTGGGACTTGGAATCGAGCGGGAGAAGGCAGAAGAGGTCGCATGGAAAGATCTGGAAAAAGAGATGGAGCAGGGATTCCAGGGGTGGGAATACAAATTTAACTCTGTATCTTCCAGCAGAGGAGATTATCCGTTTATTACAGTGACAGCAGGAACCGGAAGAAGCCGTTTTGCAAAGCTTGTCACGATCACGATGCTGAAAGTCAGAATGAACGGACAGGGAAAAGAAGGTCATAAAAAGCCGGTATTGTTCCCGAAAATCGTATTCCTCTATGATGAGAACCTGCATGGACCGGGAAAAGAACTGGAAGATGTATTTGAAGCAGGAATCGAATGTTCAAGAAAGACAATGTATCCGGACTGGCTGAGTCTGACTGGAAAAGGCTACATCGCAAGTATGTATAAGCAGTATGGTAAAATCATCAGCCCGATGGGATGCCGTGCATTTTTATCCCCATGGTACGAAAAGGGTGGTATGTATCCAAAAGATGAGACAGATACGCCGGTATTTGTCGGAAGATTTAACATTGGTGCAGTAAGTCTTCACTTGCCAATGATCTATGCAAAGGCAAAACAAGAGAACAAAGATTTCTATGAAGTACTTGATTACTACTTAAATCTGATCCGGAAGCTCCATATTCGTACATATGAGTATCTCGGGGAGATGAAAGCATCGACAAATCCGCTTGCATACTGTGAAGGTGGATTTTACGGTGGAAATCTTGGTCTGCACGACAAGATCAAGCCTCTCTTAAAATCAGCGACTGCTTCCTTTGGAATCACAGCATTCAATGAGCTTCAGCAGCTTCATAATAAAAAATCACTTGTGGAAGACGGCGCATTTGCACTGGAAGTATTAGAGTACATCAACAAGCGTGTCAACGAATTTAAAGAAGAAGATGGACATCTGTATGCAATCTATGCGACACCGGCAGAAAATCTCTGCGGGCTTCAGGTAAAGCAGTTCCGCAAGAAATACGGAATCGTAGAAAACGTATCTGACCGTGAATATGTCAGCAATGGATTCCACTGTCATGTGACAGAAGACATCACACCGATTGAAAAGCAGGATCTGGAGTATCGTTTCTGGGAACTCAGCAACGGAGGAAAAATCCAGTATGTGAAATATCCGATCAACTACAATAAAGAAGCAATCAAAGCCCTTGTGCGCCGCGCGATGGATATGGGGCTTTATGAAGGGGTCAATCTGTCTCTGGCGTACTGCGACGATTGCGGACACGAAGAACTTGCGATGGATGTCTGCCCGGTATGCGGAAGCAAAAATCTGACGAAGATCGACCGGATGAATGGATACCTTTCTTATTCAAGAGTCAAAGGAGATACACGTCTGAACGATGCAAAGATGGCGGAAATCGCAGAAAGGAAGAGTATGTAAGATGCGATATCATAACATAACAAAAGACGATATGCTAAACGGGGATGGACTTCGTGTCGTATTGTGGGTGGCAGGCTGCTCTCACTGCTGCAAAGAATGCCACAACCCGATCACATGGGATCCGAACGGGGGATTGGATTTTGATCAGGCAGCAAAAGAAGAGATTTTTGAGGAACTTTCCAAAGATTATATCAGTGGAATCACATTTAGCGGAGGAGATCCGCTTCATGTCAGAAATGCTTATGATGTCAAAGAACTGGCAAAAGAAATCCGAGAGAAATTTCCACAAAAGACAATCTGGCTTTACACAGGTTCTCTCTGGGAGGAAATTAAAAACACGGAGATTGTGAAATATCTCGATGTGCTTGTAGATGGCGAATTCGAGTGTGATAAAAAAGATGTAAGTCTTCACTGGAAGGGAAGCGCAAATCAGAGAGTCATCGATGTACAGGAGTCTCTTCGCCAAGAGAAAGTGATCTTGCACGATTCCTAAAATTTCATTTTTGTCGGCGAAAATGTAAGCTTGTCCGGCAGAAAGACTGGGAAAGAAAACGATAGATTAGCCGGGACTTCTTATGATTTTCAGCATGGAGGAACCGGCTATCTGTTTCGGAATACAGAAACATAAAGAAGAAACAACAAGAGAGAAAATAGAAACGGGAGAAAACAAATGAAACGAATTGCAAAATTTCAGAAAGTAAGTTACGAGCAGTTTACAGAAGGATGGATCGATACTTTTGGTGCTACCAATGCAGAAGAAATCAAGACGATTTACGATCATATCAAACTTCCAAAGCGTGCTACTTCAGGATCGGCAGGATATGATTTCTATGCACCGGTGACATTGACAATGAAACCAGGGGAAACTGTGAAAGTTCCTACAGGAATCCGTGTGGAGATGGAAGAAAATTGGGTTCTAAAATGTTATCCGAGAAGCGGTCTTGGATTCAAATATCGTCTGCAATTAAATAATACGGTTGGAATTATTGACAGCGATTACTTTTACTCTGATAATGAGGGACATATTTTCGCAAAGATTACAAATGATACAAATGAAAATAAAACCGTTGAGATTCCAGAAGGAACAGGATTTATGCAGGGAATCTTTGTGGAATATGGAATCACAGTTGACGATGATGTGACAAGTGTGAGAAACGGTGGTTTCGGAAGTACGACACAGTCATAGAAAATGCGAAAACTGTAAAAAAGTATGATAAAGTACTTGCAATCCATAGATTTGCTATGCTATACTTAAACGGTCGTAAAAAACACGCATATGGCAATCTCTGCCGGTGCCAATATTCTTCAATGGATTCTGAATAGGACTTTCATCTGTATTTCATTTGAGAGAAAGATGACAGCCAGATAAAATCAGGACCGCATTATATATAGAAGAAACGGTTGCAGAGTACAGGAAATATGCGGAAGAGTAAAAACCAATGGAGGAAAAATCATGAGCGTTATTTCAATGAAACAGTTATTAGAAGCAGGTGTTCACTTTGGACATCAGACAAGAAGATGGAACCCTAAAATGGCAGAGTACATCTACACAGAGAGAAACGGAATCTACATCATCGACTTACAGAAATCAGTTGGAAAAGTAGATGAAGCTTACAAAGCAATCTCTGACATCGCAGCAGAAGGAGGAACAATCCTTTTCGTTGGAACAAAGAAACAGGCACAGGATGCAATCAAATCTGAAGCAGAACGTTGCGGAATGTTCTATGTAAACGAGAGATGGTTAGGTGGAATGCTCACAAACTTCAAGACAATCCAGAGCAGAATCGCACGCTTAAAAGATATCGAAAGAATGGCAGAAGACGGAACATTCGACGTATTACCTAAGAAAGAAGTTATCGCAATCAAAAAAGAGTGGGAGAAACTTGAAAAGAACTTAGGCGGAATCAAAGATATGAAGAAAGCTCCAGATGCAATCTTTATCGTAGACCCTAAGAAAGAAAGAATCTGTGTTCAGGAAGCACACACACTTGGAATTCCGTTGATCGGTATCGCAGATACAAACTGTGATCCAGAAGAATTAGACTATGTAATTCCAGGAAACGATGATGCAATCAGAGCAGTTAAGTTAATCGTTGCTAAAATGGCAGACGCTGTAATCGAAGCAAACCAGGGTGTTACAGGAGAAGAAGAAATTTTTGAAGAAGTAACAGAAGAAGCAGCTGAAGAAGTAACAGAAGAAGCTTAAGATTGGAACTAAATGCTTCAGCCTGAATACAGGTTGAAGCATTTTTTTAAAGAAACTATTATCAATGGAGGAAATGATCATGGCAATCACAGCTAGTATGGTAAAAGAATTAAGAGAGATGACAGGTGCAGGAATGATGGACTGCAAAAAAGCTCTTAATGAAACAAACGGAAACATGGACGAAGCAGTAGAATACTTAAGAAAGAACGGACAGGCAAAAGCTGACAAGAAAGCAGGAAGAATTGCAGCAGAAGGTCTTGTAAAAGCTGTTGTAAAAGATGACAAAGTAGCAGCAATCGTAGAAGTAAACTCTGAAACAGACTTCGTTGCTAAGAATGCTGACTTCCAGGCATATGTAGAAGAAGTTGCAAATCAGGCAGTAGCAACAGAAGCAGCTGATATGGATGCTTTCTTAAGCGAAGCATGGTTAGCAGACAACACAAAGACTGTAAAAGATGCTTTGACAGAGAAAATCGCTGTTATCGGAGAAAACTTAAGCATCAGAAGATTTGAAAAAGTAGTTACAGACGGATGTGTAGTACCTTACATCCACGGTGGCGGAAGAATCGGTGTTTTAGTAGAAGCTGAGACAGACGTAATCAACGACGAGATCAAAGCTTGCTTAAAGAACGTAGCAATGCAGGTAGCAGCTATGTCTCCGAAATACGTTTCACGCGATGAAGTATCTGCAGAATACTTAGAGCACGAAAAAGAAATCTTATTAGCTCAGGCTAAGACAGAAAACCCAGAGAAGCCAGACAACATCATCGAAAAGATGATCATCGGACGTCTCAACAAAGAATTAAAAGAAATCTGCTTATTAGATCAGGCATACGTACAGGATGGTGACTTATCTGTTGCTAAATATGTAGAAAAAGTAGCAAAAGAAAATGGTGCTAACGTAACAGTTAAGAAATTCGTTCGTTTCGAAACTGGAGAAGGATTAGAGAAGAAAAACGAAGACTTTGCTGCTGAAGTGGCTGCACAGATGGGAAACTAAATATTTCTTATAAGTAAATCGAATTACACATAGAAATTACAGGGGGCGGTGATGAATCGTCCCTTTTCCTTTAGAAAGACAGATTGGTTTACTATCGCCAATCTGTCTTTTAATATATATAAAGTAGGTAGAGTCCAATAAAAAGTACTATAATGGCATATGTTTAAAAGGTTAATGAGGAAAGGGAAGTCTAAGCAAATATAATGTCGAGGGAAATGAAAAGACAGGTTGAGGAACGACGTAAGATATTAGAATAAAAATTTGAAGAAAAGTATGAATGAATTCCTGATATTTTGGGTTATACATGCTTTCGGACAAGTGAGAAGGGGAGTTTTACGGTTACGGGATTGACATGGGCAAAAGCGATTGTGGTAGAGTATGCATGATCAGAAACTGAGGTGAAAAAGAACCTATTTGAGGATGGATACTTGTTCTACTTGAATGAACTAGATGAAGAGCAGATGTTACAAGTTATGATACAAGAAATAGAAGCGTAGATATATCTCTGATTGAAAAAGTTGGCGACACTATTCTATAGTATTTTAGGAAATATGCGCCCGGTTTATGAGATGATTAAAAGATATATACGAATTTTGGACGTTATAAGATAAAAGGTGAACATTATGAATCGAGAGAAAATTGTTCAATTAAAACAAGGTTTAACAACAGCCTTTATTAATCAAAATACTTCTTCAAACTTGGCTTATAAGCCACAGTTTGTATCAAATAATTATAGAGAAGGAAGAAAAGTTATTTCATCCATCGAGGATGAACTTTTGTCATGCGAAGAATTTGCAATTAGCGTTGCATTTATTACTATGGGAGGGATTACACCGCTTCTTCAGACTTTGAGAGAACTAGAACAACGCGGGATATCCGGCAAAATTCTAACAACGGATTACTTGATGTTTAGCGATCCCAAAGCACTTCGTATCCTCGCAAATTTTAAAAACATTCAATTAAAAATGTTTATTACCGATAATTCTAAAGAAGGATTTCATACGAAAGGGTATATTTTTAAAAAGGAAGAAATGTATCGAATTATTGTTGGAAGTTCCAATATGACATTAAGTGCACTTACAACAAATCGTGAGTGGAATACCAAAATTGTTTCGACAGAACAGGGAGAATATACGCAAAACATTGTTGCTGAATTTGAAAATTTATGGAATGCGCAGCAATCACTACCATTCGAACAATTTATAGAAGCTTACACTAATATCTACATAAAAAATAAAATTATTCAAAAGCAGAAAGAATTGGCGAAGCAAGCAGAAATTCCATCTTTGGAAGTATATCGTTTACAACCAAACTCTATGCAGATTGGTTTTATAAATAATCTTCGAAAAATTTATGAAACTGGAGAGGACAAGGCATTATTAATTTCTGCGACGGGTACTGGAAAAACTTACGCTTCTGCATTTGCAGCAAGAGAATTGGAATTTAAACGTGTGTTATTTTTAGTTCATCGTAATCAGATTGTCAAACAGGCATTGAAGTCTTATCGGAAAGTATTCGGTGGCCAGGTTTCTATGGGGATGGTGACTGGAAAATATCAAGATTACGATGCTGATTTTGTGTTTGCCACGATACAGACATTAAGTAAAACGGATATTCTTAGTCAGTATAACAAGGAGCATTGGGATTTGATTATTATTGATGAAGCTCATCATAGTTCTGCAGACAGTTACAAGAAAATTATGGATTATTTCAAGCCAAAGCTGTGGTTGGGGATGACAGCAACACCGGATAAACGCGATGATCATCTAGGAGATAGAAATATCTATGAAATTTTTAATCATCAGATTGCATACGAGATTCGTTTGCAAAATGCAATGGAGGAAAATTTGTTATGCCCATTTCATTACTTTGGACTCACTGATCTGGAGATTATCGCCGATGTCGGCAAATCATCGGAAGAAAAAGTTGAAAATTTTAGATATTTGACATCAGATGAGCGTGTGTTAAATGTAATGAAACAGGCAGAATTTTTTGGATATAGCGGAGAAAGAGTGAAAGGATTGATTTTTTGTAGCCGGATTGATGAAGCCCGTGAGCTATCTGTTAAGTTTAATGAAAAGGGCTGGAGAACTCTTGTGTTAAGTGGTGGTGATTCAGAAGCGGTGAGAGCAGCAGCGATTGAACGGCTTGCTGGTGAAGAGAAAGAAGATGCATTGGATTATATTATTTCTGTGGATATTTTTTCAGAAGGTGTAGATGTTCCAGAGATCAATCAAGTAATTATGCTTCGCCCAACAGAGTCGCCAATTATATTTATTCAGCAGTTAGGGCGTGGACTTCGCAAAGCAGAAGGCAAAGAATACGTAGTTGTAATTGATTTTATTGGAAATTATCGGAATAATTTTATGATTCCGATTGCACTTTCTGGAGATAGAAGTTACAACAAAGACAATATCCGTCGCTATGTAACAGAAGGGGGACGCGTAATTCCGGGAGCAAGTACGATTCACTTTGATGAAATTTCTCGAAAGAAAATTTTTCAGGCAATCGATAATGCAAATTTCAGTGATATTAAATTAATTCGTGAGAATTATGCAAATCTAAAAAATAAGTTGGGCCATATACCCGCACTTGCCGATTTTGATAAATATGGAGAGATGGATGTACTTAGAATCTTTGATAATAATAGCCTGGGATCTTATTATAAGTTTCTTGTAAAATATGAAAAGGAGTATACAATTCGTCTGTCGAAAGAGGAAGAAAACGTAATTGAGTTTGTTTCCAAAAAAATGGCGAGTGGAAAAAGAATTCATGAATTGGAAATGTTGAAGCGATTGCTCAAGTATCAACATGGAATAGTGGACTTATTAAAGAAATCATTGCGTGAAAAATATAATTGTTCTATGGATGATAATTGTGTAGAGAATGTTGTGAATATAATGACAAATGAATTTCCTACCAGTGCAGCTAAGAAGAGGTATGCTCAGTGTGTATTTTTGAAAAAAGAGGGTTCGGATTATGGTGTGTCTAAATTATTTGGAGAAATGTTGAAGAATAAGGATTTCTATAAGATTTTACAAGAATTAATTGACTTTGGTATTTCGCGTTATAAGGAAAATTTTAGTATGAGATATCAAGACACGGACTTAGTTCTGTATCAGAAGTATACATATGAAGACGCTTGTCGTTTGTTAAATTGGGAAAGAAATGAAGTGCCATTGAATATTGGTGGGTATAAATATGATAAGAAAACAAAAACCTTTCCTGTATTTATTAACTATGACAAGCAAGAAGATATTAGTGATACAACCAAATATGAGGATCACTTTATTAGCAATAATCGCTTGATTGCAATTTCGAAAAGTGGTAGAAGTATAGAATCGGAAGATGTGCAGAATTTCTTAAATGCGAAAGAACGAGGAATAGATGTGCAGCTTTTTGTGAGAAAGAATAAAGATGATAAAATTTCCAAAGAATTTTATTATCTTGGTAGAATGGCTTCAACTGGAGGTGTAAAAGAATTTATCATGCCCAATACAGATAAAACAGCAGTGGAAATTGAATGGGTATTAGATACTCCGGTGAGAGAAGATATTTATGAATATATTGTAAATGGATAATAGAAACGGTGGGAGATCAAATGAAAACAATTAGAGTAGTGGCAGCGATTATCATTGATGAGGGGAAAATATTTGCAACTCAGAGAGGATATGGGGAATTCAAAGGTGGTTGGGAATTTCCGGGAGGAAAGATTGAGCCTAATGAAACACCGGAAGCAGCAATTGTAAGAGAGATAAAAGAAGAATTGGACACAGAAGTTCAGGTAATTGAATTGCTGGATACAGTCGAATATGATTATCCGAATTTTCATTTATCAATGGATTGCTTTGTCTGTCAGGTTCGATCAGGAGACTTAGTATTAAAGGAGCACAAGGCAGCTGTATGGCTGACCAAAGACGCTTTGTATAGTGTAGATTGGTTGCCGGCAGATCGTGTCTTGATTGAGAAAATAGAGAAAGTAATATAGTCTTTTAAGAAACGATGAGAGCGCTTGTAGAAATACGGGTGCTTTTATTATGCGGAAAATGAGAGAGGAATTTGATCAAGCATTGACAATAAGGGGAAGGTATGATATTATAAAAAGCAATTAATTCAATATAGTAAAGTGGTCAATTACTAACGTGATAACGCAAGAAAAAGGAGGATGAAAAGAATGAAAAAGAATTTAGCAATATTTTTGATGGGAATGACAATCGCAACAATGGTGCTCGGGGGATGCAAAGATAAAGAAAATATTTCCAAAAAGGATGGCAAGGAATCTGAGAGTGTGGAGGATAAGAAGACATTTACAGTGGGATTTGATGCAGAATATCCACCATATGGATATATGGATGAAAATGGAGAATATACAGGATTTGATTTGGAACTGGCAGAAGCAGTCTGTGAACTGGAAGGTTGGGAGCTGGTGAAAAAACCGATCAACTGGGATTCGAAAGATATGGAATTAAATTCCGGCGCAATTGATTGTATTTGGAATGGATTTACTATGAATGGAAGAGAAGAGGAGTATACATTTTCTACTCCGTATGTAGATAACAGTCAAGTAATCGTTGTGGCAGAGAAATCCGGCATGAAAACATTGGAAGATTTGCAGGGAAAGAGCGTTGGCGTGCAGGCAGCAAGTGCTGCACTGGATCTTTTACAGAGTGAAGAAGAAGGTGGCCAGAAGGCACTGGCAGATACCTTTAGCGCTTTGAATGAGTTTGCGGATTATAATACGGCCTTTACAGAACTTCAGGCAGGTGCGCTCGATGCTCTTGCAATAGATGTAGGAGTTGCTAATTATCAGATCAAATCCAGAGGAGAAGGATACCAGATTTTGGAAGAAACTTTGAATACAGAGCAGTATGCAATTGGATTTAAAAAAGGAAATCAGGAATTATGCGATGTAGTCAATGCCGACCTGAAAAAATTGACAGAAGACGGAACGATTGCAAAGCTCGCGGAAAAATATGAGATTGCCGATATGGTAACTCTAAAATAAAAAAGATCCCTTTGAAAGAGGACTTCTTTTCAAGGAGATTCTGATAGGAGGAAGAAACATGAGTTTTGGGGTAATGTTGAGGCAAATGACAGCAGGGTTTGGACAGACTTGTCTGATTTTTGTCATGACACTGATTTTTTCGCTGCCTTTAGGGATGTTGGTCTATTTTGGAAGAGTCAGTAGAATCAAACTAATCAGCTGGATTGTGAAAATTTATATCTCGGTGATGCGGGGAACCCCTCTGATGCTGCAACTTCTAGTATGGTATTTTGCACCATATTACTTGTGGCAGATGAATATTGGAGGATACAAGCTGACAGCAATTCTTCTTGGATGTTCTTTGAATTATGCAGCTTATTTTGCGGAAATCTATCGTTCTGGCATAGAGTCTATTCCAAAAGGGCAGTATGAAGCTGCTGCACTCCTTGGATATTCCAGACGGCAGACATTTTTGAGAATCGTACTGCCGCAGATGGTAAAAAATGTGCTCCCATCTGTGACAAATGAAGTAATCACACTGGTAAAAGATACATCTCTGGTATATTCATTATCTTACATTGAAATGTTTGCGGTAGCAAAACAGATTGCAGCAGCACAGACAACGGTTGTTCCATTTTTTATCGCTGGTGTATTTTACTATATTTTCAATTATGCAGTTGCATGGGGAATGGAATTGTTTGAAAAAAAGTTGAACTATTATCGTTAGGAGGTTTCCAGAATGAGTCTTTTAGAAATGAAACAGATCAAAAAAGAATTTGAAGGTACAACGGTAATTAAGGATCTTTCGCTCTCCGTAGAGGAGGGGGAGGTTTTGGCAATCATAGGGCCATCTGGATCCGGGAAGTCTACGTTGCTTCGCTGCGCAACAATGCTGGAAACTATCGATGACGGGGAAATACTATATCAGGGAAAGAAGGCAGTATGGATAGAGAATGGAAATCCAACCTTTCCGAAGAAGCAGGAGTTGAAAGAAATCCAGTCCTGTTTCGGTCTGGTATTCCAAAATTTTAATCTGTTTCCGCACTTTTCTGTCATAAAAAACATTGCAGATGCACCAATCCATGTGCAGAAGAGAAACCGGGAAGAAGTTTACGAGGAGGCAAAAAAGCTCTTGGCAAAGATGGGACTTTCGGATAAAGCAGAGGCATATCCCTATCAGCTTTCCGGCGGGCAGCAGCAGAGAGTGTCGATTGCGCGAGCACTGGCCATGAAACCGAAGATGTTGTTCTTTGATGAACCTACATCTGCATTGGATCCAGAGCTGACAGGAGAGATCTTAAAAGTAATCAAAGATCTGGCGGCAGAGCATATGACGATGGTGATCGTGACACATGAAATGGATTTTGCACGGAAGGTAGCGGATAAGATCGTTTTTATGGAGAATGGTGCCATCGCGGTGGAAGGAAATCCGGAAGAAGTCTTTGCATCTGATCATGGAAGAATGAGGGAGTTTTTGGGAAAATTATCCATGTGATTCTTTGTAAGCAACTTGCTTAATAGTAGGCAATGCCGTATACTTTATGTAAAGAAAAGTGCAGGAGAGAATCCTCGTGGGGAAAAGAGAATTGCATTTGCAGATGAGATTTTTTGCGAAAGCAGATTATGAAATATTTATATTGTAATTACAAAATGGAAAACAATAATATTTGGAAGTAGAGGAAAGGGAAATGATTATATCACCGTCATCATTAGATATAAATCTAAGCCAGATTCTTGGTGAAGTGAATTCGAGGAAAACGCAATTACCAGAATTACTTAGAAGCGTTTTATAATACGAAACGAATCCATAGTCACTGTGATTATATGTCACCAAATGATTATGAAAAGTTGTATCGGAAGCTTCAGCAAGACGAATTGCAGCTTGCAGGTTAAGATGAGGAAAATCTCATTTTAACTTGTACTAAATCTTGACATAGGAGCAGTCAGTGGAAGATAAGAGTTTAAATAAGTATGGCAGAATGCGCAGAGCGTTTCTGCAGAAACAGAATCCGACACCGGATAAGGAAACAGACGATATGGCTTGGGTAAGACATATGGATCTGCTGAGAGAAATGTCAGAGGACGTAGTGGTTAGGGAAGTGGTTTGTACATAATGTGAATTGCAACCAGCTCGAAAACGGGCTGGTTGCTTTATCGGCAAAATTGCCGGTAAAACTTAAAAATAAGGGCACTGAAAAAGTCTGATTCTAAAAAAGAATTGGGCTTTTTTATTATTTCCATTATAATAGAAATATGAGGAAGGAGGACCTATCATGTTAAAAGATCATTCGCAGTTACAATTATCATTGTCACCTTATCAGGGGCTTTATGATGCGATCATTCCCGCAGATCATCTTTTGCGTAGAATTAAAGAAAATATAGACTTCAGCTTTGTAAATCCAATGCTTCGTAAGCAATATTGTGAAAATTTCGGTCGCCCAGCAAAGGAACCAGAAATGATATTTAAACTGCTTTTCCTGAAAAAGCTGTACGATCTTTCTGACGAAGCCCTGATTAGCAGCGCCCAGACGGACATGGCATATAAATTTTTCCTTGATCTGGAACCAGAAGCAAAAATGATAGATCCCAGTCTTCTCACAAAATTCAGAAAAACTCGTATTACAGAAGATATTCTGGAAGAAATGTTAAAAGAAACCATTCAACAGGCTTTGGATAAAAACCTGATCAAATCGGGAACCATTATCGTTGATTCCACCCATACAATTGCTTCTGTCCGGGCAAAATCTCCAACGCAGATTCTGTGGGATATGAGCAAACAACTTCGGAAAGAGGTTTATAAAACAGCTTTTGAATTATCAGAGCGATTTCCTGAAAAACCCTCTTTGGAAGCAGGGCTGGATGAAGAAATTGCCTATACTAAGGAACTACTCCAGGTTCTGGAGGAAGGAATAAAATCCTGTGGAAATAAAAAGATACAGAAACTTTCTCATGAAATGAAAGAACTACTAGAAGATGAGCGGCTCAAAGAGATCCGATCCAAAGATGATAAAGATGCACGGTTTGGACATAAAACGGCAACCAGTACGTTCTATGGATATAAGAATCATCTTGCGATGACTGAAGAACGTCTCATTGCGGGGATCACTGTAACAGATGGAGGAGCACCAGATGGGCAGGAATTACCAAAACTGATAGAAAACGCGAAGGAAAATGGAATAAAAGTTACAGAAGTTATAGGCGATATGGCATATGTCAGTGATGACAATCTGGAAGTCTGCGGAAAAGAGATTACATTGATTGCCAGGACCAATACAGCAGTAGCTGCTGCAGCAAACGGGAACCTTGAGGAAGGTTTCTGCTTTAATAAAGATGCTGGGATGCTGCAGTGTCCTGCCGGAGAGCTTTCCACGCGTGTAGAAAAAAGAACGGCAAAAAATGGGAATACTTATTTAAGATATATATTTAGCAAAGTAACGTGTCGGAAATGCCCCCAAAGAGAAAAATGCCGTGTAGGAAGATCAAACGCTAAAACAAGAAGCTACAGTATCACGCAAGCAAGTGAGAAAAATCTTGAAAGGCTTAAATTTGAAGAAAGCGAATATTTTCAGGAGCGAATGAAGATTCGGCATAGGATAGAAGAAAAGAATGGAGAACTAAAGGAAGCTCACGGTTTGCGTAAAGCAGATTCGAGAGGTTTATTTGCTATGCATCTGCAAATGTATTTTACGGCATTTACAGCAAATGTAAAACGAATAGTAAGATTAGAAGAGCTGGGGGCTGTGAAATAACACTCTCTACGGAAAAAGAGGACTTTTCGTTCAAAATGAACGAAAGGTCCTCTTTTATGTTAAAATTAACTTGCGATGAAAATTTCAACTATAAATTATAATAATCCAAAACAAGGATATTTACCACTGTTTCTTTCAGATTGTTTGGATCTGCTGGATCCTATTTTAACATTTGACAGATTGATGGGAGGAATCGATTTAAATAAGTATCTGACAGATATTCCGGAGTACACAACTGGACGACTCAGATATAATCCGGTCAACATGTTAAAAACAGTACTTTTCGGATTTATGACCAGCGGCTACTGCTCCCTGAGAGAACTGGAAGACAACTGCAAAGTCAATATCAGATTCATGTATCTCATGGATCACCAGACTCCATCATACCGAACCTTTGGATATTTCATCAACGAAGTACTTCAGGATAAGATTGAAAACATTTTTAACGACATCAATCAAGCTATCTTCAACGAGGAGCATGTGGATTTGCAACATATCTACATCGATGGTTCCAAGTTTGAAGCAAACGCCAACAAATATACCTGGGTTTGGAAGAAGGCTACCGAAAAGTTCCGTTACAAGCTTTATGAAAAAATCACTGCGGAGATTGAGGAAATCAACAAAGAAATCGCATGGAGTGAAGTACAGATTTCAACGAATTCTGAGTATGTACCAGATTATCTGAATGAAATCATTGATCAGCTAATGCTTTTATGGGATCTAGATATCAGTACATTTGTTTACGGAAGCGGAAAGAGAAAATCCAAAGAGCAGCGTCATTATGAACATTTGACTGGTTTCTGTCAGAAACTTCAGGAATATATAGAAAAAATTGACATTTGTGGTCCTGATCGTAACAGCTATTCTAAAACAGATAAATCAGCTACCTTTATGCGCATCAAAACGGATTACATGGGCAATGATCAGCTTCTGCCGGCATACAATGTACAGATTGGTGTAGCAGATGAATATATCGCAGTTGTTGACGTGAACCATTATCGTTCAGATATGGACTGTTTCATTCCTTTGATGAAGCACTTCAAACAAACGTATGGCTTCTATCCCAAGTATCCTGTGGCAGATGCTGGCTACGGATCATATAACAACTATATTTTTTGCGAACAGAACGGAATTGAAAAGTATATGAAGTTTCCAATGTTTAAAAAGGAAACCAAGGATCGAAAGTATCATGAAGATCCATTTCGTGCAGTTAATTTTAGAATTGATGAACAAGGTGTCATGAGATGTCCTAACGATAAAGCATTTCATCTTTTATACAGAAGAAGTGTGAGGGGAAATCAATACGGACGCAAGGAAGAACTGTATGAATGTGAAGATTGCAGTGGATGTCCATATGCAGAGAAATGTAAGAAAACAGCTAAAAATCGAACTGTTCGGATCAATCAGGAACTCACTGCAATGCATCAGGAAGTAATCGAAAACTTAGAAAGTATTCATGGTGCGCTGTTACGAATGAACCGTTCGATACAAGCAGAAGGCACTTTCGGAATCATGAAAAATGACCGTTGGTACAAGAGAATTGTCCGAAGAGGTATTAATTCGGTTAAACTAGAAGTTTTACTTGTGGCAATAGGACATAATCTATACAAATATCAGAACAAAAAGATGAGAAATAGAACTGCCGCATAGATTCAAAAAGAGAATCTCTATGGGGTAGGGGAAGTACGCCTTTTCAGCGTAGGATTCCAGCAATTTATGCACAATAAAAGCAAAAAGAGGGATGCGAAAAACTCAATCGAGTTTTTTCACATCCTCTTTTTATGATTTTCCTAAGTAAAGATTTGAAAATAATATAAAAGAAAAACTTCCACTTAAGAAGAAATGGAAGTTTTTCAGCGCCCTTGATTTTACTGGGGTTGTAGGACTTGAAAATATACTTTTACACAAGGTTTACACAGTTTGAAAAGGACCTAAAATAGACGGAAAATGCGCCTTATTTTGCTGAGAATGTTGTTAGAAAAATATGATATAGATGTGGGCCAAAGTGTGCTTTAGAGGTAGAAATAGCCGGCGATGTGATTTAAATATAATTGCATCAGCCGGATTTTTTTATATGGACTTTAGTCTGTTTCGCCCGCTATTGATGATATGCCCCTTGTCAAGTAGACAAGTAAAATATCTAAAATTGGATGTGGATGATGCCTGCATTTCTTTTTGAAGTGCAGGCATTTTTCTATGCACACCATTTCTCTTTATATTTGCTTATTCGTTTGTTTTCAGGAATCGGGTATTCTGTGGGTACATCAGATGACAATGCTTCCTGGCGCACTTCTGATGGGGTTTTACAGCTATATCTGTCCTGTGGACGTTCTTCACTGTAAAAACGCAAATAATCTTTGATTGCATATCTTAGTGAAACCTCATCAATGATTTCGTACATCTGATACATTTCGGATTTTATAATTCCCCAGAAACCCTCTATCGGTCCATTGTCGATACAGTGTCCAACTCTGGACATAGATTGCTCCATTTCTTGGTTTTCAAGTTTTTTCCTGAATGTCTTGCTGGTATACTGAAATCCCAGGTCCGAATGAAAAATCGGTTTGGCATCCGGATTTGCTGAGATTGCTTTATCAAATGTCTTAAATATTAATCTGTTGTCGTTTCTTGCACTTACAACATATGCTACAGGATATCTGTCATATAAATCTATAATGGCACTTAAATACAGTTTCTTTTTCTCTCCAGGCACTTTGAATTCCGTTACATCTGTAGCCCATTTTTGATTGGGAACAGTAGCATAGAAATCCCTTTGAAGTATATTTTCTGCCGTTTCATCCAGTTTGGCATAAATATATTTTTTCTTCTTTTTACGGATTACAGAATGGATTCCCAGCTTTTTCATAATTCTGTGGACTCTGTTTTTACTGTACGATGTATGATTGAAATGGTTGATCCAGGATGTCATTCGCCGGTATCCTAAGATATGGCAAAAGCGTTCATCATATTCTTTGACAAGTTCCGCAAGTCTGATATTTTCAAGTTCCTCATACGGCACTTCACGATGTAACCATTTATAATAAGCAGCCCTTGATATCTCAAGCTGTCTGCACATCCATTCTATACTCCAGTTTTTCTTTGTATAAAAATATCGGATTGCTAAATATTTTGATTCATGGCGTAACTTTCCAAGCTTCACATCCCTTCGAATTCTTTCACTTTTTTTAACAGTTCAACTACCATATCCTTTTCTTCCAACTGACGCTTCAAACGCAGATTTTCACGCCTTAATCGTTCTAGTTCATCCACTTCGGCATCTGTTTTGTGACGTCCTCTCCGATCCGTTAATCCATCTGCACCATCGGTGTCATATTTTTTTACCCAGGAATAAACCTGGCTATAAGAAACGTCAAATTTTGCAGCGGTGTTTTTATAGTTACGATTATGATTGATACAGTAATCAACGATTTCTTTCCGTTCTTCAAATGTTGTTTTTCTTCGTGCTTCTGCCATATAGACCTCCTGTTTCGGATTATAATCCTTAAGTTCTCTATTGGCATTATACATTCTAATCCATTTTCTTAAAAGACCGGAAGAGATATCATATTTTATTCCTAAATCAATGGAAGAGCCGTCACCTCTTACATATTCCTCAACCACTTTCATTTTAAATTCTTTCGAATAAGACCCATTTCGCATTTTTTTGAAAAACCGGCAAGTCCATGTTTATTATAAATCAAGGCCCAGTCCTGAATAGTTCTTGAAGAAATACATAGTTCTCCACATATCTGTGTTCTAGATTTATTTCCTTCAAGATAATCTATAACAGCCTATTCTTTTTCTTCCGGTGTAAACTTTGCTTTTCTGGACATGAAAAATACCTCCAAAGTAACAGATTTTTATATTTAATCTGTCTACTTTAGAGGTATCATATTGTGACGGGTGGTCATGATTTTCTTCTTTATTCTCTTTATCTCGAGCCATTGCTTCATCGATGGCACGATTGATAAAGGCAGTGGCGCCTTCGTTCATGGAAGCGGCATGCTCCTGGACGATAGAACATCTTTCCGGAGTCATACGAACCTTCACTTCACAGAAGCGGTCATTGTATTTTTTGTTAGCTCTTTTACGGGCTTCAGTGAGACCACGATAAGAGCTGCTTTTTGCTCCACTCATAGCGGTTCCTTTCTGAAATGGATTTGTACGGTGGTACTTCTAACAGTATAGCACACTTCGCACATAAGACTATGTAGAAAAATATTTTATTTGAAGGAGACAAAGCTTATGGCAAAACAGAGAAAAGTATTCAGGAAACTTAAGGTCGGAGAAATTTGCGGATATAACTACAATCGCGTTCCGAATATCAGAATATAGGGTAAATGGCTTGAAGAATTAGGATTTCAGCAGGGTGATACAGTGCTGGTTCAGTGTGAAGATGGAAAACTCATCATTAGCAGAGATGAAGCCCTGATGGAGAAGAAAGCTGCAGAAAAAGCATTGATGGACAAGGAGCTTAAAAATCTGGAAGTAAAGTTTGAGGCAGAGAAAAAGAGATTGCAGGCTCAGTTTGTTGCAGAATAGGAAGCGAGGTACAAGGCATGAGGGGAAAGATTATTGTTTGTGGATCACAGAAGGGCGGCATTGGTAAAACTGTCACAACACTGAATTTGGCATATGCACTTACGACTTTAGGAAAGAAGGTTCTGGCTGTTGATTTTGATAGCCAGGGAAATCTGTCCACTTGTTTTGGCATTGCAAATATCGGTGAAGAGGATAAGACGATTGGACACTCCCTATAAGGATGATGGAGGGGAGTATGGTTGTGATAGTGGAGGAAATGAAGAATTATCTCTGGGTGGATTATGAGGATGATGACACTTTGCTGTCCGTACTGATTGTGGAAAACGAATTTTGATTTCCCGGTTTTTAACCGGTGGGATAGATTTTTTTGGTCTCGCCATAGGTACCATACCTCCTCTTTGAATAGTCGAAGACTTTCAAAAGCCGTGACGAAGGAACCAAATGAGGGTTTGTGGAATGCTGAAAAAAACTGCTTTTAGATCCGTTTTGTGGAACAATAAATGAATTCTGGATGTTCTTTTAGGTACGACTGTTATGTACTATTTCATTTGCTTTATAACAAGTTTATATAGTTACCTACAGAAAAAAACTTTGAGAACTCGTAAATTTAATATTGATGTAACGTGAAGAAAGTCTTATAATGTATTTTGAAATGATATTCGAAATTTTACTGGAGGAGCAAAATGCATATTACCTATAAAAAACTTTGGAAATTGTTAATTGACAAAAATATGAAGAAAAAAGATTTGTGTGAATTAGCAGGAATCAGTTCATCATCCATGGCCAAAATGGGAAAAGATGAGAATGTAAGTATGGATGTTCTTTTGAAAATTTGTGAGGCATTAGGCTGTGATACAAGCGACATTATGGAAGTGGAGAGAGATTAAATGAGTAGAACTTATAATTTTATTGATTTGTTTGCTGGATGTGGAGGACTGAGTGAAGGGTTCTATAAGCAAGGTTTTAATGCTTTAGCGCATGTTGAAATAAATCCTATCGCATGTAAAACACTTAAAACTCGAATGATACATTATGGATATACAGATGCTGAAAAATCAGTTTTAGAATTAGATATTACAAGAGAAGACGTTATTGAGCGTATAGATGAAGCTGTTGAAGGCAGAGAAGTAGATCTGATTATTGGTGGCCCTCCATGCCAGGCATATTCTAGTTTAGGAAGAGCAAAGGACGATAATGCTATGCAGGATGATCCAAGAAATTATTTATTTGAAAATTATGTAAAGGTGTTAAATCACTATATGCCAAAAGTGTTTGTATTTGAAAATGTAACAGGTATGTTAACAGCAAAACTTAATGGAAAGCATATTGTAGATGATATTTTAAAAGCTCTTGGAGAGAATTACGATGTAGAATTACGAGTTCTAAATTCTGCTAATTATGGTGTTCCACAGATTCGTAAAAGAGTAATTATTATTGGTGTAAAAAAAGGAATTGATTTAACTGCAAAAGAAATTCATGACAACATCATAAAGACACATTTTGATCCTGAAATGTCTGATGAGCAAAGAGATGGTTTAAAGCCTTTTGTTACGGTAAGAGACGCAATTGCAGAATTACCATCATTAAGACCTGGCAAGGGAGAAAAGAGTGTTGCTTTTAAGTCAAAAAGAAATAATGAATTTTTGCAGAGTATATCTTCCGAAGATACAGAAGTGTTATTAGATCATGTTGCAAGAAATCATAATGATATGGATATAGCCAGATACACAGCAATGAGTCAAAATCATTGGACGTTTAAGGAATTGCTTGAAAATCGTGAAGATTTAAGACATGAAAAACAAAGAGTGTTTGGAAATAGCTATACTGTTCAGTGGTGGGATTTACCTTCAAAAACAATTATTGCCCACTTATATAAAGATGGTAATCAGTTTATACATCCTGATTATACACAAGGAAGAACCTTTACAGTAAGAGAGGCAGCTAGAATTCAATCGTTCCCTGACGACTTTGTATTTGAAGGATCAAGAACAGACCAGTTTAAACAAGTAGGAAATGCAGTGCCTCCTTTATTAGCAGAGGCTATTGCGAAGTGTGTAAAGAAAAAACTAAATGAAATAGAGGAATAAAAATGATATTTAAGTCGTTTGATTGTTTGAATAATAAAACTGAGAAATCTTTTTTCTTAGAACAAGTAAACGTATATATAAGACTAGCACAAGTATTTTGTGAAAAAAATGCTATCGACTTTGTTCGAAATGAATCCATTGATACTCTGTCTGAAATGGTTAGAATCGGTGTTTTAGACGATACTGCGAAAGAAAAACACTTAAAAAAGTTTTTAGGCGCAACATTCGATGATTTCAGAACTGCTGTTAGCATAGGTGTCGAATATAAAGACAAGATGAATGGATTATTAGACAAACTTAGCAATGAAAAGAGAAATGCGATTCAAATAGAAGCAAAAAAGAAAAATAAATATACATTGGTGGATTTTTTCTGCGGAGCAGGTGGATTGAGCCTTGGTTTTTTACAGCAAGGTTTTAATGTTAAGCTGGCAAATGATATCGAAGATGTATGTATTCAAACATATAAATACAATCATCCTGAATTACCAATTAATAAATTAATTCAAGGCGATATTAAGGAAATTGTAGACCATATAGAAACGCATATTTCGCAACCAATAGACATTGTTGTAGGTGGACCACCTTGCCAAGGCTTTAGTGAAGCTAATCGGCAGAGAGTTATAGATGATCCGCGAAACAAGTTATATAAATATTTTATTCAAGCTGTTGAAAAAATAGCTCCTAAGTTCGTGGTAATGGAAAATGTAAAGGGCATGTTAAAGGTTGCTAATCAGGTAGTAGAAGATTATGGCAAATTGTGTGTTGATGTAAATGGTGAAGTTTGTAGCTATATAGTGGATTACAAAGTTTTAGTGTCTCACGATTTTGATGTGGCGCAAAGCAGAGAGCGTTTAATTTATATTGCAGTGAGAAGCGATGTAGCAAGAGATAAAAACATTTCTCCGCGTATGTTGTTTGATCAGATTGAAGAGTCATGTGCTAATCATAAAATACATACTTTATCGGAGGCACTTGAATATATAAAGCCACTTGATGCTCCAAGAATCAAAAATACAAATGAAATAGATAGTGAAACAACTGGTAAAAAAATAGATGTAAATATGTATCAAGGAGATGATAACGAATATCTCAAGTTGATTAATATGGAACGCAAGATACCATATGTTTTCAATCATAAGGCAAGATATGTGAGTGATGTTAATTATGAAATATATGCAAGACTTAACCAGGGAGACGATGCATCAGATGAGAAAATAAGCGACATTATGCCATATTCACACAGACTTCACTGTTTTAAGGACAAATATTTTAAATTATATGCGGATAGACCTTGTAGAACTATCACTGCTCATCTAAGAATGGACTGCCATTCGCATATTCATCCTTTCCAGGTTAGAGCATTAACACCTAGAGAAGCGGCAAGAGTTCAATCATTCCCAGATGATTATTTGTTTTGGGGAGCTTACTTGAAGACATATATGCAAATTGGAAATGCAGTGCCGCCTATGATGGCAAGAGGAATTGCCAAAATTATAAAGCAATATATTTAGTTTTCATATAGAGAGAAGGTGCTTTTGTGAAAATAATTCAGATTATAAAAAAACTCAATAATACGGAATTAGGTAAAGGTGGTACTCATGACACATATGTTTTGATTCCTAATGATTTGGATGTGACAGATATATTTCATGAAGCTAACAAGAATATTGATTTTGTTGATTTAAATACTCGTGAGACAGTAACTGTAAGAAATACTGTTGGACGAGAAAAACGCATTGTAGGATTAGGACAATATTACAGAAATATGGATTTATCTGCAGGTGACGAAATAGTATTTGAAAAGACTTTGCAAGATGGGATATCAAAATACACAGTATATACAAACAAGTATATTGATTGCTTAGTTGTACAAAAATCGAAATATGGATTTGAGATTTTAACTCCAGACAGATTGCAGATGTTTCAAAATATGATTGAAGCATCTACACTAGATGTAAAAATAGAATATCTATCATCAGAAAAAAAGAGAAATGACTCTCCGGAACCGACAGATTTTTACGACGTTATTATTGATGGAAAATCAATTCAGACTAATTACACTGGGAAAGATATTGTGGAAATTAAAGTCGACAGTGATAAAGTAAATCATTCTAGTTTTTATGGGTGGAAGAAATATATATTTGAAACGGAGGAATAGAAAGTGTCTAATAGTTTTATTTTGGCAGTTGACTCTTTTCAAGATAGTTTTATAAGAATGGAAGCAACTCAAAAAATTGTTTTTGAATATTCTAAACAAAATAATAGCAATGTGCTTGAGTCTTTAAATATAGGAGATAAAGTGCTTGTGTATAGGAGAAAGCCCATTGGTACGGTAAACACTCTTTTACATGTAAATGATATTAAAGGGTCAAAAGTGACTTTCAGTAAAGTGTTAGAAGTATCTAATGGTGTAAAAAACATCCAGACAGAAAGAAACCTTGAAGAGAGTGATTTGATTCCAATTGATTCAAATCAAATGTCAACTATCATACGTGAAATGGTAATGCCACTTACTGATAATATTGGAGAAGTTAGTGGGAAAGAAAAAGTTAATCAAAATGCAAGAGTAACAGGTGCTGAAAATATTTTACTATATGGAGTACCAGGCGTAGGAAAAAGTCATGAGATTAAAGTAAACTATTGTAATGATAACTCAAGGATGGAGAGAGTAGTATTTCATCCGGATTATACATATTCTGATTTTGTTGGACAAATTTTACCACGCGTAGAAGATGGGCAGCTTAAATATGTATTTACTCCTGGACCATTTTCGAAAATGTTAAAAAAAGCATGGGATAATCCAGACAAAGAGTTTTATTTAGTGATCGAAGAAATTAATAGGGGTAATGCCCCTGCAATATTCGGTGAGATTTTCCAATTACTTGATCGAAAAACTGAGGATAGTTATTTATATAGTTCAGATGTAATTGGAGAAAGTGAGTATGCAATTTCAAATTATGATGTGGCTAGAGTTGTGTTTGGGGATGCAGATAAAGAGATTAGAATCCCATCGAATATGTGGATATTAGCAACAATGAATACTGCTGACCAAAATGTATTTACTTTAGATACTGCTTTTCAAAGACGATGGAATATGCATCATATGAAAAATGATGTATTAGCTGCTAGTCATTCAAAAACAAAAATTGAAGGTTCTGACATTTCTTGGGGTTCATTTGCTGCAGTAATCAACGATATGGTTATTGAAGCTAATATGGATATTGCAAGTTCGGAGGATAAACGACTTGGTGCATATTTTGTAAAAGCAAATGAATTAAGTGCTGATAAATTCCCGGAGAAGGTTCTAAAGTACCTATGGGATGATGCTTTTAAAATGGATAAGGAAATTGTTTTTGGAGAGGATTTTAAATCTCTTGAAGCAATTATAGAAACATATGAACATTCAACAGTAGATAAATTAAAATCAGTTTTGAGAGCGGAAGTTTATCAAAAGATGCTTAAGAAACTTCAAGATGAAAACAGTTTATAATCAATACGGTGGTGATGAAAATGTACCAGTATAGCATAAGAGATAAATGTAGAGTTAATACAAATTGGGATACTGATATTTTTGTTGGTATTAAATGTGAAAATGGTGATATTAGTGTTAACTTTCCATTGGGGTATCATTTAGAGGATGATGAAAAATCATTAAGAAAAGATATTCTATTGTTAATGAATACAATAAAAATGACAACTAATCGAAAGGATTCTGAGGTAAGTAGAATCAATCAGAATTATGCGAAGACGGTATTTCCTATTCAGGCTTTTTTGTACGTAGTACATGATTATTATGCTAGAGGATATTACAAGGAGCGAGAAGTTCATTATTCTGTGAGTAAAAGGGGAAAAATAGATTGGAATAAAACAATTAAAACGCAAAAACCATACATGCAAAATGGAAGTGCATATTATTTGGATTTTGTCACAAAGAAAAACATGGTCAATGAAGATGAGATTATAACACTTATCCACGAATATTGCGTATTTGAGAGTTTTCAGAAAATAGGATGGTTGTTTACGGCATCTATGCCTGCACAACCCAGAATTAAATTCAAGGAAAAACTTTTTAGATCAGTAATTCGTGAAAAAATTGCAAATACATTTAATGACAAGAATAGAAGTTTGTTTTCTGCGATGTTGGCAATAGTTGATTACAAAGGATGTAACCACGATACATCAAACTATACGTTTGGAACATATAGATTTGAGTATGTTTGGGAAGCAATGATCGATAAGGTTTATGGGGTTCAGAATAAACAGGAATATTTTCCTAAGACATATTGGAATATATGTGGAAGAAGTATACCAAATGCTTCTCTTGAACCAGATACGATTATGGTATATAACAATAAAGTATATGTCCTTGATGCAAAGTATTATAAATATGGAGCGACAAAAAGACCAGGTGATCTTCCTGAATCAACTTCAATAAATAAACAGATTACTTATGGAGAATATATTGTCGAGCAGGAAAAGTTTCAAAATAAATATGGTGATAGTTTTGAAGTATACAATGCCTTTCTGATGCCATTTGATTCTAATGCAAATAAAGAAAAAATATGTGATTCTATTATAAAAATAGGTGAAGCTTATGGTGATTGGAAAACAAATCTAAAAAAATATGAAAAAGTGCAAGGAATTTTAATTGATATTAAATACTTAATGAATCTTTTTATGGCGCATGATGAAGATGAAATAATTAAACTTGTGGTTGAAATTGAAAGAAATATGTAAATGTGGGGGATAGATATGAAAATAACTATTTCAAAAATATTAAATAGAACAGATTTAGCAGAATCCGGATCGCATGGTGGACTAGTAATAACCAAAAATATCAAGGAACCGATGAAAGATTTTTTTGAGATACCAGGAAAAGACCAAGAATTTCAAGATAAGTTAGATGGTGATATTTTTCCAATTCATTATGCTGTTTATACAGATAATGGAACCACTCCTAATGATAGAGTTACTCCAGTTGGTAGATATGCATCAAAACATAAATTGAAACCAGGGGATAACCTTGTTTTTAATAAAATTATGTCGGGAAGTACACCAAACTATTTAATTGAATATGTTAGAAAACTTAGTTCGATTTATTTTGTTGCGAGATCACGAGAGAAGGTAGAAGTGTTAGATATTGATCACTTTACAAGTGTAATTTTGCAGAATGTTTCTGAAGGAAAAATAAAAAGAGTATCTCCTACTGTATGCGAAATGGAAGCAAAATATCTAGGTAAAATAGGAACTTTAATGATTTGTCAAAATGGTAGCAGCTATGAAATGTATTTTGATGATGAACATATAGAAGAAAATAACAAGTATTTCGAACTTGATACGGTTAAGCATCCTTTTGAATTAAAGAAAATGGAAACATGGAATCTAAGTATTAGTATAGATGATGAGAGCGATGAACTAGATGATTTAGCAGATGCAGAGTATATTTCTGGAGTTGCTCAAAATAACATATCATCTGAATCAATACAATATATAGCTTCTCCTGAAGAAAAAAAAGACAAACAATTGGTTGCTGGTAAATATGTAGCTAATAGGGATAGAAGTACTGCAAATAAGGCATTAGCAAGAGCTAGATATTCTTGCGAGTATGACGAAACGCATGAGTTGTTTTTAAGAAAAACGCAGCCAATAAATTACACAGAGCCACATCACTTGATACCATTGAAATATGATTCACTATTTGAAAAGTCCTTGGATGTGCAAGCCAACATTGTGTCGTTGTGTAGTCACTGTCACAATTTAATTCATTATGGTGCGGATGCAGAAATAGTAATACGAAAGTTATGGGCTGATAGAGAAGAAGAAATTAAGGCGGCAGGTATTGGTAAAATGATAAAAGGATCTGTGCTTAATATAAATATTCTATTAGAATTCTATGGTATAAAATAGTTGAAATTTTATTACTGAAAACTTGGTGAAAACAAAGGAGAAAAATATGGATGGTAATGGCGATAATTTTTTATGGTTAAAGAAAGCAAATTGTATTGAGGTACCATTTTTCCAGAGACCTTATGTGTGGGATGAAGAACAATTTGAGTCTTTGGTAGATAGCTTCCTGGATGCACCAGGAAATACTATGCCATTTTTTGGTAGCTTGATTTTGAAAGATATTTCGATAGATGAAAAACATTACTTGATTATTGATGGACAGCAGAGAGTTACAACATTTAATGTATTAATTCGTGTCTTGCTTGATTTGTATGAAGAAAAAGTTTTCAAGCTAGCATTAACACTTATGACTGATTTAATTGGTTGTATCTATAATGTAGAGTATGACAATGATGGTGAGGAAGTGTTTTCTTGTAAGTTAAAACCATCAAATTCTGATTATGAACCTTTTCATGCAATTATGGATCCTAATGCCGTGCGACCATTAGATCTTGAATCACTAGGAGATTCTCCAATAGAACAAGCATATAAGTATTTTTATACATATTTAACCAGTGCTGATAATGATGGCGTTGCAAAACAAATTTGTTTGAAATTACATAATGACAACAATAGCCTTATTTATATAGTGTTAGATGACAAGGACGATGAACAAAAGATTTTTGATTCTGTTAACAGTTTAGGAAAATCTTTGTCGAACTCAGATATCATAAAGAATTACATATTCCAAAAACTGAAAGAATTATCTGGGAAAGACCCAGTAAAAGAGAAACAAGTGATTGATATGTATTACAAATACTGGGATTCGGTTTTCTATGCAAACGGTCGAAAAGAGTTTTGGTATAAAGAGTTCACTCTTGGACGAGTAAAAACTGACAATTTAGAAAGTTTTCTTAAGGATTTGGCTATTATTAAGAAAGTTTATGCTGCAAAAAAGACAACCGGAACATATGGGTTATGTACGGCATATAAAACATACATTGACAATTTAGATATAAATCAAATAATTGATTTAGTCAAAGAAATTAAAGAGTATGCAGAGGTTTACTTTGAGTATAAAACGGAATATCAGTCAACAACTAACTTTATATGGGGAGATTACAAAAATAGAGTGCTTTTGATTTTGGATAAACTCGAAACATCTACATTTAATCCATATATTTTGAAGTTGTTAAGAGATAATCCTATTGATTTAGAAAAGAAATTCTTTAACTTTGAGAAATTTTTCCTTAAACGTTTTATCTATAGTGGAACAACAAAGAATTATAATCAATGTTGTGAGGGTTTAATAAGTGCGGATGATGATGAAGCATACTATGCAAACTACTTGGTAGAATCTCCGGTGGAAAATGATTCATATAAAACAAAACTCCGAAGATTAACAAATGGTCAGGGAAAACTTTTCTTATTTTTGATTGAAATGATAAGCAGAAATGGAGAAGAATCGAAATATTCAGATACATTGAATTATAAGTCTTTTGAATTAGAACATGTAATGCCACAGAAATGGAATGAAAATAATGTGTGGCTTTCTTTAGCAGCGTATGATGAAAACGATATATTAGTGGATAAAAACGATAATAGCATATATCCGGCATCAAGAAATAAAGCAGTAAAATCTATTGGTAATTTTATATTATTGACATCAACATTGAATAAAACTGTAAGTAATTCCGCTTTTGAAATAAAAATCAAAGGAAATGGAAAGAAAAATGGAGATGGTATTGAAAAGTATGCTGCCGCATTAGCTACTGCACATATTGTCATTGATGCGTATAAAAAAGATGGAATTTGGGATGAGAGAAATATCTATAAGAATGAAAGTAATTACTTTGCTCTCCTAAACAATATGTATCATTTTGAATAGACAATACTACATATGAGATGGATGGCGTAACTCAGAAAAGAGCGATTGTAAAGTGGGGATCATTCCCTACCTCCATTTTGAATCGTAAAGAATGATATAAAGGAGTGTATTAGGTTAATAGATAAAATTGTAAAATATTTGGAATCAAAAAATGAAAGCATTTATCTATCTGATGCTGGATTGGAATATATAAATTTGGCATAGGAATTAATCTCATGCGAACGTTTAGCAGCATATGAAGACAGACACATTATAATTCCTGGAGTATGCTTATATCTGATAAATGATGGTAGCATTAATGTATTTGCTACTAAAATTGACGATAAATATTGTATTTTCGTGAATAAAGGTATCATTGAGGAACAAAAAGAATTTTTAGAAGATCAAAATTGGGCTGGTTTGAACATAACGGAGCAAAATGCTTATATAGAATCAAGGATTAAATAAGGTTTTCTGTTTATTGTATTCCACGAGTACGGCCATATTTTTTGTGGACATTTGGAGTCAGAGCTATATGATGCAGTAGATATGCAAGCAAAAGAGTGTGAAGCAGATAAATTTGCAATGGACTATTTAATCAAATACACTATGCTGAAATATATAAATTTTGAATGGACAGATGAACTGAAAAAATGTTTTTGGCTGAGTATTTTCTATTGGATAAAATGCAAAAACAGAATTTTACAGATTATTACAACGGAAGACTCATGCAAAATTATTATGATATAGACATTATTAGTAAGAGAGATCATCCTCTAGATTATCAAAGAATTATGTATTTATTTACGATGCTTAATATTGTGGTAATTGCATTCAGTGTTATGCTGTAGTGTGTTGTACGATGTTGACACGTTGTGTCATGGGATGATATGTTTTAGGTGTGATCCACGTCATTTGTGAAAAGACTTTTGAAAATCACTATTCAGAAAAATAACAAAGGAGATTCACATAATGGCAGAAAGACTAGATTCAAAAGGAAGAAAATTAAGAACAGGAGAATACTGGGGCGAAAAGAAAGGACGCTACAAATACCGTTATAAGGACGTAAATGGGAAATGGCAGACTGTGCATAGCCTTACACTCACTCACAATGATGAGGTTCCAGCAGGTGGAAATCAGAAAAGAGGAGAGAGTTTAAGAGAAAAAGAAGCACTCATACAAAAAGACTTAGTTGAGGAAATTGACAGTAGCGGTGGAAATATGAGTGTGTTGTCTTTGATGGAAAGATGTCAAACAGACGACGAGAAACGGATACACAACGCAGCTAAATTTCATGAAGAAAAATTCATTCGGAAAGAAGAAAATCAAAGAAGTTACAGAAGACATGGCTGTGCTGTGGTTTGATGAACTACACGACAAATACGGAAAGAACTATTCAACACTGTGTACGCTCCGAGGAATCCTGCGTCCAGCGTTCACAATGGCGAAAAAGAATGGTTACGTGAGACAGAATCCGTTCAGTTTCGAGATGTTGAAAAAGCGTTACGGGGGAAGTAAATCTCGTGAAGCATTGACTCGTGAGGAAATGAAGCGATTCCTTGATTTTGTCAGGTACGACAAGCATTTCAAAATCTATTTTGATGGAATGTATATTCTTTTCAATACTGGTCTGAGAATATCGGAATTTTGCGGATTGACTGTTTCGGATATTGATTTCAAAAATCATACGATACGTGTCAACAAACAGCTTGTGAAGAACATGATTGAAGAGAAGTCTACTATTTATATAGAAGACATGACAAAAACGGACGCAGGTGTTCGGTTCGTTCCGATGAGCGATGACGTTGAGATGTGCTTCAAACGAGCGATTTCTCGTATCCCTGCACGGGAAAAGGTCAATCCTACGGTGATAAAATTGTTGGATGGGAAACTGAAAGTATCTGGTTTCATTTGGTTCGACAAGAACAAAAATGTGGAAGTTGCATTGCACTGGGAAAATCATTTCCGTTGGGCTGTCCAGAAGCACGATAAGATATACTCAGAAGCCCTGCAACTCGGCAAGGGAACAATCACTCCTCATGTATGCAGGCATACTTATTGTACAAATATGGCCAATTCAGGGATGAACCCAAAGACACTGCAATATCTGATGGGACATTCAGATATATCTGTAACACTCAATATTTATACGCACACCGGCTATGATGATGCAAAGAAAGAACTTGCCAGATTAAAAGAAGCAAGGGATGAACTGGAAAAGAAAAAGTTTGTAACCCAAAAACATGCACAAATAACTCATGTAAGCCTTATTTCATAAGGAATTTGGGACTTTAAAAATAACCCATTTGTACCACAAATACCCGAAAAAACATGAGAAAATACAAGAATTTATAAGAAAAAGAACCTTTCAAGTAAAAAATGCACAAAGGCTGAAAAGCCAGTATTTATAAGGCTTTGAGAGGATATGAGGAGATAAAATGGAGAAAATAAAGGTACTATTTATCTGCCACGGCAACATATAAAGACAGTGAGTTTTACTAGATTTGACGCATGTTTCAGAGCGATGATGCATTTTATATCATATTTTATATCACATTTGCTAAAAGAAAAACCAGAGCATTTCGCTCTGGTTCTTTTTGTTTTCTATTGATTCAATTGTACGAATCCGAAGTTTAATTCACATCCCATAGCAGCTGCAATTCTCTGTAACTCGTCGTATGTGAACTTACCTGTTCTGAGACGAGCAGAGAAGTTTTCAGGCGACATACCTAAGTATTGAGCCACATCTTTTTTCTTAACTCCAGTTTCAACTAACATTTTTTCTATAATAATTTGTGTACCATTTTTCATCACACACACCATCCTTCATATTCATATATAGATAGAGATATCA
>SKEO01000125.1_pt2 | contig 70460 bp, 56 predicted proteins | sample 4826801 | NCBI WGS metagenome assembly SKEO01 (sample SAMN11008807, study PRJNA524170) | human gut metagenome | biome: Human fecal sample; material: Feces; isolation source: fecal sample from pouch patient p3 | host: Homo sapiens | place: Israel: Tel-Aviv | collected 2016-02-25 | reverse complement strand
ATCACCATGCTATTGTCCCCTTGACCTTTCAGCCTCAGGTAAGGCGTTGACTCAGTGGTATTTCATTCCGACCACTCCTGACTGAATCAGGGATTTCTTACCGCGCCGACACGGCGCACCCGTTCTGGCATACCGCACGGAATAATCCCGGTAACATCTGATACGAGCTGGTGCCGTCATGAGAATTGAGCAGAATGATTTCCGGGACTTGCCTGCCGGTAATTTGTCCCTCCCGGCGCAGGCGCAGCATATGCTTTGTATGCTCACGACGCCCTGGGTCGCGCACCCGGGTCTGGCAGGCAAAGAACGGCTGAAAGCCTTCGCGCTGCAGGTTCTCAAGAACGGTAATGGTTGGTATCCAGGTATACCGTGCGCTGCGTGACGCATGCTTCTCCTCACTGAAGACACTGGGTACCACGCGAAACAGCTCCTCGCGGGTTAACGGACGATCGCGACGAATAAGGTTTGCTGCGCCAAAGCGCGAAGCCAGACGGGTCATAAACAGACTCCTCATGATGGAAAATTAAATACAAAAAGCCCCGCCGCAAAATCGCGGCAGGGCTCAGGAAACTACGGGTTAGAAGGGTTAATGTTCAGAAGAAGAAATTCCAGACTGCACGGGCGACTGATACCACGATGTCGCGCACAGACTGGATGACTGCCCGAACTTGGGCCGGTATCAGGGGCATGGAACTTACTGTATCCAGTACCGAGCCAACCGTTTCACCAAAATCGTCACGGGCTTTTTTATTAACGGCATCGGTACGAAGTGGCGCACTGAGCTGTACTGCCACCTGACTACTGGCCTCCCGTGGCAGGCAACGAATCATCCGCTCAGCCATCATCCGCAGCCCCCACTGCAAACGTATCGACACCGCACAGACAGGGTTTACAGGCTGGAACAACTCATTCAGCAGACAGATTTTGCGGCTGATATTTCGTTTCTGCTCTGTAGACAGCTTTTCACCACCGCAGGCGGGTTCAACCTTGTCGGACTGGCTGATAACAAACAACACCTTATGCCGGTATGCTTCACCAATCACCTGCCGGTAAAAATGTTCATCTACGGCCAGCGCCCGATCATCACCCTTAATCAACCACAGAACCAGATCCAGTTGGGGGAGCTGTTTACGGTAAAGCGCGACATATTCAGCATCACGCGCATTGCTTTCCCCCACACCGGGTAAATCCACTAGTGTCATGTAGCGTTTGCCTAACTGCAGGCGAAACCGCAATGGTTTTCGAGTACAGGAGGTTACATCACTGACCGGCGAAACCTCACCGGAAAATAGGGCATTGCACAGAGATGACTTACCTGCCCCTGTTTTGCCCATAATGCCTATCACTGGCTCATAGTGAGTAAGCTGGTTTATCTGTTGCAGAATACGCTCTGATGCCCACTGCGGCAGAACGGAAAGCGACTGCTGCAACGGCTGCAAACCTTCAGATTTGTTCATCACTACTCCTCTGAAATAAAAAACAAAAACGGCAGAATCCCATGGTTCTGCCGTTAATGGGGTATGTTCAGAGTGATGATATATATCTGTATAATTTTTAGATAAGCCTACGAAATCAAGTATGAGTTTAGGAATGTTTTTTGGCTTTTTCTGTTTTTACCATTAACCCGGCATACTCATGCTCAATAAGTGAGGCCACTAAAACTGACTCAGACTCTCCATATATTTCTGAAAGCTTGGCGAGCTTCTTTTTCACTCTGACAGAAAGCTTTATTTCCGTATTATTCTCTTTGACTTGTCTGCGAAACAGCTTCTGGCTCCAGGCTTTTTCCAGTTCATCCATTAGCACTGCTTTATGTTTATGTGAAAATTGTGGAAATGACAGTAAATCAGAGAAATTCTGGCTCATTTTTTTTCGACCAGCCTTTAAATAACTCAGCTGATCTTGAGTCCAGCCATCCCACAGGTCAAATGTTGCGCAAATAAATTGCCAGCGTTGAATGTTATTAATCGGATTTGCCGGAGGGGTAACTGCCTTCTTTTTCATTATGTCCCATACCCACAGACATTGTTTTTCATCATTTATATCCAACCATGAAAAAGCCTCGGGGAAATCACCAATTGCCTGAGCCCAGGCTATGTTAATCTCCTTTATTAATTTACGCCGAGTTAATGCATCTTTGTCACATAATTCTTTCACTATACGTTCAATGATATTATCAGTGCCAGTTATAATTCCTTGCATGAAAGGAGTGTAAATTCCATTAGCATAAAAAAAGCCTGCCGGCATTATCGTTTTTGATATTGAAATCTTTCCCAAAGTTGCATTTTCAGATCCTGACACAAGCTCTGTGCTTAATATCCTCCCCAGACTTTCATTTATTTCAACATCCTTATCTGCTCTATCTTTACTCAGCTCACTAAAATTAACTTGCGGTGCCATTACTGTCAGTGATGCTGTTTTGTTCTTTTCGACGGCTAGCGAAATCTTTTCCATTCCCAGAACCTTTGCGGAAAGTGGATTTCGTTCGTACAGATGTTCGGGCTGAGAAATCTCCGACTCAGGCCTACTTAAAGAACGAGCGATATAGAAAAAATAGAAGCATGCAGCACGTGGATTTTTATCCAGCCACTTCATTTTCCTTCTCAATGCGTTGTACTTTTCTTGAGCAGTAAATACCTTTTCTTTGTTCACATATCACCCAATGGCAATGCTAAAAATGAATCCATTATGATGAATAAACTCAGATAATCAATAGTAAAAATGACTATAAAAAGACTTACCAATGTATAAAAAAAGAAGTTTTTACGTAGTAATTTCGTAGTAAGTAATTTCACAGGCGGAATAAAATAATCAATGACTTATGATATTTTTACCTGTTACCACCTAACGTTTACATTACTTTAATGAATCTGATTTATGCACATAGTTTGTATGAACGGATTTACAACGGCAACATGACATTCTTCGTGTTGCGATGTTGAGAAAAGCCACGCTCTTTGCCCCCTCCCGCTCTCCATGCGAATTTCTACAACTTAGAGTAATCGGCCAGCTCCCAACGGATGAGATTGCACCATGTCGCATCAGGTGCTGCCGGTTACAAGCATGCATTCGTTCCATTTTTGATAATTAAGGTTAATTAATATTATATTGTGGTGTTGTAATTGTGGAGTTGTAGCCATGCTCTCTGCCTACTACATATTCAAAACTATCCTTACCTCTGCCCCATAACTAAACCCGGAATGGATAACGATTAAGATACTGAAGTTTATTAATGCTGTTATCTTCACAAAAAAACAGCATCAAGTAATCCTTTGAGACAAAGCCAAAGGATTACTAAAATGAAAAAGCACTACCCATTCTTCCAGAACATAACCCCTGATGATTGTCTCCTGAATTTAGCTAATCATCATCTCAACCAAGTTTTGAGTCGGTACTCAAAGGTGCTGGCTTTTCGTATGGACTTCAGTTATCAGAAAGGAAGTAACAGATACATCCGTAATTCAACACTGGAGATACAGGATGATCTTCGTGAGTTAATGAATGCTATGATAGCAAAACCTGCTATTTGCGGGTGTTTTTGGGTATTAGAGTGGACAAGAGGAGGTGCGGTTCACGCACATGCCATTTTTTATATCAAAGGGCAGAAACATAAAAAATCATTCCCCTTCATGCTTGAAGCAGAAAGTGCATGGGCAGATATAACACGCAGTGAAGGGAAAATTAGATGGTGCCACGCGGAGAGTTATCACAAGGACAATATAAATACAATTGTAGATCACAAAAATGATGCAGACGTGGAAAGCCTCAGGCGAATAGTTAGTTATTTGACCAAAGAAGACCAGAAATATGGAAATCCGATCTGGGGATGCAATGAAATTCCACCTCCTGCACGACAGGGAAGACCCAGAAAATAGAAAACCGGCTCATACTATTTTTTACGGCACCACCGGTACCTATGCCGGAGCGGGAAGTAACAAGAATAAGACCCTCTCCGGTTTCCATTTAGCTACCGGAGAATTAAACCATGAACAGTAAACCATCCCTGTTTGAAGATCAGTTCGTTGATATGGCTTTCATCACCCGCCTGCTGGGGGTCAGTGATAAGTGGATTTACCGACTCATCAAAGATGGCATATTTCCAAAACCCATCAAACTGGGGCGAAGTTCACGATGGCTACAGAGTGAAGTGGAAGCCTGGCTACAGACGAGAATCCACGAATCACGCAGCTAAATACCTCTCCTTATATATCACTTTCCTGGCAGGCAAACTCTTTATCCTCTCATTGTGGAGGTTTGCGGCTGCCTGTCATTCAGTATTCAGGGATAATCCACCATGAAAGAGACAAAGACGCGATATAACAGTTTGCTAGTCAGCTATCAACGCTGGCTAAACGGGTTCACAAAACTGGCCATCATAAATGGCATGTGTCATCCCAATATTCAGGCCAGCCACCATCTGATGGTGGGCAGTCTGTACTTTCCCGGCGTAGGGCAGATGACTGCAGTGGTACCACAATGCCTTTACCGACTGATTTACGGAAGTCAGCATCCAGAGCCAGTGTCGGTATTGACTGATATGCAAATCAGCCTTGAGACAAGGCAAAAAACTTTACTGCACCACCCAATGTTGGAAGGGATATTACTGAGTGAATGTATCCGCCTCAAACAACGCCCACTGGCAAATAGGCTGATTAGCCTGTTACACCAATTCAGTTCACCGGAGCATCGCCATAAACTGGTCTGGCTATGTTGGTACGATTTGATGATGGGTGCGACGCTGGAAGACTGGTTGGATAACCTGAAACGTAAGGCACCTGAAGATCTAGGCTTGTGGCTGGTTGGACGGCAGGAGGAAAACATATCCCTCACGCAAATGATGGATGAATATCTGCTATTTACCGGCCACTAATATCAGTTCCGATCTGTGCCTAACCATTTTACTCCTGGGAAAAAAAGCAGAGCTACTCCCCACTTTTTCTCAATGATGCTCCCCCTTTATCCAAAATGTTCAGGGGCAAGGCCCATTCACTATTGGTATTTATTGGAAGATACGATATATTTCTATAATTCCGGAAATATAGAAATGAGATATAAATGGAGCTTTCGAAAGCAGCAGAAACCCTGAAAGAGCTGGGTCATCCTACGCGCCTAAGCGTATACAGAGAGCTGGTTAAAGCCGGGCATGAAGGGCTACCGGTTGGCGAACTGCAGAAGCGGCTCGAAATCCCAGCGTCTACGTTGAGCCATCATCTTTCCTCGTTGATATCAGTTTCTTTGGTAAGCCAGGAACGTCAGGGCAGAACGCTCTTTTGCCATGCTCGATATGAAAACCTTGAGGCTCTGATTGCCTTCCTGACAGAAGAATGCTGCTCAGGGACTAACGAATGCCTCCCCCAGCCCCAGAAGACGGAGAAGTAAAATGACAGGTGATCTTAATAATGTTGATGCGGGTTTGTTCGACACCTCAATCACAGAAGCAAGATTCGGTGTTCCTGCCGTTCCTCATCCGCCGCGAATCCTCATGCTATACGGCTCTGTACGTGAACGCTCTTACAGCCGACTGGCAACGGAAGAAGCGGCAAGATTGCTGACCGCAATGGGCGCAGAGGTTCGAATCTTCAATCCCTCAGGCTTGCCTCTTCCTGATGATGCGCCTGACTCGCATCCTAAAGTCATGGAACTGCGCGAGCTGGTTCGTTGGTCCGAAGGGATGGTGTGGTGTTCCCCTGAACGCCATGGTGCGATGACCGGCATCATGAAGGCCCAGATTGATTGGATACCGTTATCAGAAGGTGCAGTTCGCCCCTCACAGGGTAAGACACTGGCCGTTATGCAGGTCTGCGGTGGCTCTCAGTCTTTCAATGCCGTAAACCAGATGCGCATTCTTGGCCGCTGGATGCGGATGATCACCATCCCGAATCAGTCCTCTGTGGCAAAAGCCTGGCAGGAGTTTGATGAAGATGGACGAATGAAACCATCGTCTTATTACGACCGCATCGTGGATGTGATGGAAGAACTGGTGAAATTTACTCTGCTGACCCGAGGTAACTCAGCCTATCTCGTTGATCGCTACAGCGAACGAAAAGAGTCTGCAGAAGAACTTTCACGGCGGGTTAATCAGAGCAAAATTTGAGGGCTGGTATGAGTGATGTAACGGCATTCAACAACTGCATGAGCGTGTTCTGGCGGCAACATGAAGCCGAACTCTCTCGCTTTCTGACATCAACGACGGGCGATAGTGAAAAAGCAGCAGACCTTCTGCAAGAGCTATTCCTGCGTGCCCGCGCTCATTCAGACAGTTTCTGCGAAATGGAGAATCCGCGAGCCTGGCTGTATCGGGCGGCGAGGAATCTGCTGATTGATGAGTACCGCACCACCAGGGAATTCGTTGAGCTGGAAGATGATGCCCCATTAACTGATGCATCCCCTGATGCAATCTCAACGCTGGATATTTGCCTGCCTGAAACATTGCAGGCATTACCTGAAGATGAGCGGTGGTTGATTGAAGAATCCGACCTTAACCGGCGTCCCCAGCAGTCCCTGGCCGATGAACTGGGAATCTCGCTTACGGCGTTTAAATCCCGTCTGCTTCGGGCCAGAAAGCACCTGAAAGAAACGATGACAGAACTTTGTCAGATTGAGGCGGATGACACGTCTCCCGTCTGCTGCCACAAAAAAATGAATTAATCGCGCATCTTTTTCCCACCACCTTCGTTTACCTCAGTGTAAAGCCAAATGACTAAACACTGAGGTAAACATTCCATGTCAAAAATTGAGATCTTTGAAGCTGCAGGCTGCTGTGCAACCAGTAGCGTTGTGGTCAGTGACGAAGCCGTCAAATGGAACGCCAGCGCCGAATGGGCGAAAAAAAATGGCGTTGATATTCAGCGTTACAGCCTCGCGAAGAATCCGCAGCAGTTCCTGAATACGCCTGTCATCAAAGAGTTCCTGAACTCATCAGGGATGGAATCCCTCCCTGTCACCTTACTTGACGGCAAGCTGGTAATGGCAGGCAAACTCCCGACTCGTGAAGATATCGCCCGCTGGGCAGGTATTCCGCTTACTCAGGACTGGAGTGAGGACAGCACGCAACCACGCTGCTGCAGCATTCCACGTATGCCTTAATTCCAGAGGAGCTATCACTGATGAATATGCCATTTTTAAAAGACATTCCCCCGTTCATCTTCTTCACCGGCAAAGGTGGCGTGGGTAAAACATCTCTGGCCTGTGCTACTGCGGTATGGCTGGCCGATAAGGGCAAGAGAACGCTTCTGGTGAGTACCGACCCGGCTTCCAATGTCGGCCAGGTATTTAGCCAGACTATCGGCCACCGAATCACAGATATCAGTACCGTACAAAATCTTGCGGCGATGGAAGTTGACCCGATGGCTGCTGCACAAGCCTATCGTGACCGAGTGCTCGACCCGGTTCGCGAGCTGATGCCAGCCGAGGTGGTAAGCAGCATTGAAGAACAGCTTTCAGGTTCATGCACCACGGAAATCGCGGCATTTGATGAGTTTACAGGTCTTCTTACCAACCATGAGTTGCGGGAAAAGTATGACCATATCGTATTTGATACTGCGCCAACCGGTCATACCATCCGTATGCTTGAGTTGCCGGGGGCCTGGAGCGGTTATCTCGAAGCGAACCCTGATGCCGCCGCTAACCTCGGGCCGCTGGTGGGGCTGGAGAAACAACAGCACCAGTACTCAGACGCGGTTAAGGCTCTCTCTGATGCTGCACTCACGCGTCTGGTTCTGGTTGCCCGTGCCCAGGCTTCAACACTGAAAGAAGTCTCTCATACGCACGACGAGCTGTATGCAATCGGTTTGCAGCATCAACACCTTGCCATCAATGGCGTGCTGCCGCCGTTTGCAGGTGAAAATGATCCACTGGCACAAAGTATTCTGGCTCGGGAAGAAAAAGCATTACAGGCAATGCCAGAGAACCTGGCGAACCTTCCCCGCTCGCAGCTGTATCTGAAGCCATTTAATCTGGTCGGTCTGGAAGCCCTGCGGGAGCTATTTACGGGGAGCAAAGCCTCACCGGTTCTCGCTGCTACCACGCTGAATGCTCTGGATTTACCGAAACTTGCCTCGCTGGTAGATGAACTCAGCCAGACAGGTAAAGGGCTGATAATGACGATGGGTAAAGGCGGAGTGGGTAAAACGACCGTAGCGGCCTCGGTAGCGGTATCGCTGGCTAAGCGCGGTCACAAGGTCCACTTGACCACATCCGACCCGGCAGCTCATCTGTCTTATACGCTGGATGGCTCGCTACCAAATCTTCAGGTCAGCCGTATCGACCCGAAGGTAGAGACGGAACGCTATCGTCGCTTTGTTCTGGAAAATCAGGGGAAAGGGTTAGATGCAGAAGGGCTGGCGGTGCTGGAGGAAGATCTCCGCTCACCCTGTACTGAAGAGATCGCCGTCTTCCAGGCATTCTCGCGGATCATCAAAGAGGCAGACGATCATTTTGTCATTATGGACACAGCGCCAACAGGTCACACGCTTCTGCTACTGGATGCAACAGGAGCCTATCACCGGGAAATGGTGCGTCAGATGGGGCAAACGCATGATCATGTGTTGACGCCAATGATGCAATTGCAGGACCCGGAGAAGACGAAGGTGATTATCGTGACGCTTGCCGAAACGACACCTGTACTGGAAGCAGCAAACCTGCAGCAGGATTTGCGTCGGGCCGGAATTGAACCATGGGCATGGGTAATCAATAGCAGTCTGGCTGCTGCGAAACCGTCCTCACCGTTCCTGGTAACCCGAGCCAGTCGCGAACTGCCGCTGATAAATGACGTTACAGAGCAGTTTGCAAAGCGTATTGCATTAACGCCACTGCAGAACGAAGAACCAGTGGGTGCGGCTCTGCTGGCAAATATGGCAAGCTAATAGATGGGGCTACGGCCCCATTTACTGCAGCCAAACTTTTGCTTATACAGATTATAAGTTTAAGTGCTTAACCTGCTGTCGCGAATTCCGGTAGTTTGTAAAACACCATTACTGGAGCAATTCGATGCACATTATCAAAGCTGAAGAACAGCACATTACCGCGATACGCAATATCTATGCTCACCATGTTCTGCATGGTACAGGTAGCTTCGAAACCGAACCTCCGGATACGCAGGAAATGCTTAACCGACTGAGGAACATTCAGTCTCGAGGATTCCCATGGTATGTCGCCCTGCAGGGCGATAAGGTCATCGGCTACTGTTATATTTCCCGTTACCGCGAACGCCATGCTTATCGGTTCACGGTTGAAAATTCGATATATATTGATCCGGCTTATCAGCGACAGGGCGTCGGAAAAGTACTGCTCGATCATGCATTAAAATGGGCCGAATCTCAGGGATATCGTCAGATGATTGCTGTTGTGGGTGACAGCGCTAACGTCGCTTCTGTTGCGCTGCATATCCGCGCAGGATTTACTGAAATAGGCACATTAAAGGACATTGGTTTCAAACATGGCCGCTGGCTTGACACGGTCTTGCTGCAAATGAAACTTGGTGAAGGGAATAGTACTCTGCCAGAAGATTCAGATCTTATGCTCTGAGGCAGGAATAAGGGGGCGTCTGCCCCCTTTATGTTTATTTCAATCGCTTACCTGTTTCATCAACGACTTTCTCGCCGTCTTCCTTAGCAAATGCGCCTTTTTGCGCATCCGGAAGAATATCCAGTACCACTTCGGAAGGGCGGCAAAGGCGCGTTCCCAACGGTGTCACCACAATCGGGCGGTTAATCAGGATCGGATGCTGAAGCATAAAATCGATTAACTGATCGTCAGTAAACTTGTCTTCGGCAAGCCCCAGTTCTTCATAAGGCTCGACATTTTTACGCAGCAGCGCCCGTACTGTAATCCCCATATCTGCGATAAGTTTGACCAACTCATCGCGTGACGGTGGATTTTCAAGGTAATGAATGACTGTCGGTTCATTACCGCTGTTGCGGATCATCTCCAGCGTATTACGCGACGTGCCGCAGGCTGGGTTGTGATAAATGGTGATGTTGCTCATATCAGTATCTCATGACAAAGTGAAAGAGAGACGTAGCGCCAGCGCGGCTAGCGTTACAAACAGCACAGGCAGAGTCATGACGATCCCGGTGCGGAAATAGTATCCCCAGGTGATGGTCATATTCTTCTGTGAAAGGACATGCAGCCAGAGCAGCGTTGCCAGGCTACCAATAGGTGTAATTTTCGGGCCCAGATCGCAGCCAATCACGTTGGCGTAGATCATCGCTTCTTTGATAACGCCTGTTGCGGTGCTTCCATCGATAGAAAGAGCGCCAACCAGCACGGTAGGCATGTTGTTCATGATGGAAGACAGGAAAGCCGTCAGGAAGCCAGTACCCAGCGTCGCAGCCCAGAGTCCTTTATCCGCCAGTACGTTCAGCACACCGGAAAGGTATTCGGTTAGCCCGGCGTTGCGCAGACCGTAGACCACCAGGTACATCCCCAATGAGAAGATGACGATCTGCCATGGCGCACCGCGCAGCACTTTGCCAGTGTTAATGGCATGGCCTCGTTTAGCTACTGCAAACAGGATCACAGCTCCAACAGCCGCAATCGCGCTCACGGGAATACCGAGCGGCTCGAGGACAAAGAACCCAACCAGCAGAAGAATTAAAACTATCCAGCCGGTTCTGAAGGTTGCCAGATCTTTAATCGCCTTTGCCGGTGCTTTCAGGAGAGCCAGGTCGTAAGTCGGTGGAATATCTTTGCGGAAGAACAGATGCAGCGTCACCAGCGTGGCGATAATAGCGGCAATATCCACCGGCACCATTACCGACGCATACTCAGTGAAGCCCAGTCCAAAGAAGTCCGCCGAGACTATATTCACCAGGTTCGACACGATAAGCGGCAGGCTGGCCGTATCGGCAATAAAACCGGCAGCCATGACGAATGCCAGCGTGGTGCCTTTGCTGAACCCTAATGCCAGCAGCATGGCGATGACTATCGGCGTCAGAATAAGTGCCGCACCATCGTTGGCAAACAGTGCCGCCACCGCCGCACCGAGCAGAACGATATACGTAAAGAGCAAACGTCCACGACCGTTACCCCAGCGGGAAACGTGCAGCGCTGCCCATTCGAAAAAACCGGACTCATCAAGCAGCAGGCTGATAATAATTACGGCAATAAAGGTCGCCGTCGCGTTCCAGACGATATTCCACACCACCGGAATATCGCCCACATGCACAACGCCTGATATCAGAGCCAGTCCCGCGCCCAGCATTGCACTCCAGCCGATCCCTAATCCCTTCGGTTGCCAGATAACCAAAACAATGGTCAGGACAAAAATAGCGCCTGCCAGTAACATAAAACCTCCTGACAGGGCGAAAAAGTCGCCCTGTATATGCCAAAAAATTAACTCATCAACTCTCTGAGCTTTTCAATACCGGCGGGCTCTGACGCCAGCACCGGAACAAGCGCTATACGGTCAGCGTGCTGATGCTTAACAGCCTCGATCTGAGGCAGTTCCTGCTGGGCGCGCTGGCAAAGCAACGGAGAACGCGTATCCGCAATGGAAAGGCTGTTATTGATAATCCAGCCCCACGGATGAATCCCCGCACGCTCAAGATCGGACTGCAGGTTTGCTGCTTCCAGTACCGGTGTGGTTTCAGGCAGAGTGACCAGCAGGACTTTGGTGCGTTCCGGGTCCTGAAGCTGCATCATCGGAGTGGTAAAATGACCTTTATCTCCCATCTTCTTGGCAATCTCACGGTGATAAGCCCCGGTAGCATCAAGCAGTAATAGCGTATGCCCGGTAGGTGCCGTATCCATGACCACAAACCGTTTGCCTGCTTCACGGATTACGCGTGAGAACGCCTGGAACACCGCAATCTCTTCCGTGCAAGGAGAACGTAAATCCTCTTCGAGCAGCCGTTTCCCTGCTTCATCCAGATCCCTGCCTTTCGTCTCAAGAACATGCTGACGATAGCGTTCAGTTTCATCGTGAGGGTTGATTCGGCTGACCTGCAGATTTTTGTGGCTGCCATTCAACGTTGTACTCAGGTGTGCAGCAGGATCTGAGGTAGTGAGATGCACATCAAAACCCTTATCTGCCAGACTGACGGCGATAGCCGCAGCCATTGTGGTTTTACCCACACCGCCTTTACCCATCAGCATAATCAGACCGTGTTCACTGCGAGCGATATCATCAACCAGGCCAGAGAGCAATAAGTTTTCAGGCGTGTACAGGACGTTCGTTGCCGGGAGGGGTAATCTCTCAGAGCAGGTGTCCAACAATCCCTTCAATGCAGACACGCCAACCATATTGACCGGCTGGAGTAATAAGGTATCTGTCGGCAGCCCGGATAAGCCGACAGGAAGATTTGCTAGTGCTTCCTGCTCCCGTTGCCATATCGCAGCGGCCAGGGCGTCATGTTCAGCTTCGGCTGCGGGCAGAACGCCATTAATCACCAGATACTGGTTTTTCAGACCAATAGCAGCCAGTTCTTCATGGGTGCGGGCGACTTCCTGCAGCGTTGATTTTTGCAATCGCGCTACCAGAGCCAGGCGGGTACGTTCAGGATCGGACAACGCCTCTACCGCATGAGCATACTGCTCACGCTGCTTTTCCAGCCCGGCCATTGGACCAAGACAGGAAGCACCATCCGGGTTACTTTCAATGAAGCTGCTCCAGGCTCCGGGAAGCTGGAGCAGACGAATAGTGTGTCCCGTCGGCGCTGTATCAAAAATGATGTGCTCAAAGCGGGTCAGCAGGGAAGTGTCTGTTAGCAAACCAGTAAATTCATCGAACGCCGCAATCTCAGTGGTACAGGCTCCTGAAAGCTGCTCGCTGATACTGTTAACAACGTCATCAGGCAGAAGACCTTTGATAGGATCAACGATTCTGGCGCGGTATTGCTGGGCGGCTTCCTGCGGGTCAATTTCCAGAGCGGAAAGCCCAGGAACTGCCGTCACAGGGCGAATGGTGTTACCGATAGCCTGATCGAATACCTGACCGACATTGGAGGCCGGATCGGTACTGACCAGCAAAACCCGCTTACCCTGTTCAGCAAGGCGGATTGCCGTCGCGCAGGAAATAGAAGTTTTGCCTACACCTCCCTTACCGGTAAAAAACAGGTAAGGCGGGATATTCTGTAAGAATTTCATATGTCCTCCTGACATATTCAGCAACAGGAAGTATTACCACCACAGCAGCTGGTGGGAGCTAACCCTACCTTCTCCAGCGGAATACCGAACCAGCGAGCCAGCTCAGCACGTTTTGGGTATCGCCCTGCCATCACCGTTTCACCGTCCAACAGCAGTAGCGGAAGCCCTTCTGCTCCAGATGCTTCGAGGAATGCTTTCGCTTTCTCATTCTGAACAAAGCTCATGGGCTGCTGCGCCAGGTTGTAACGTTCAACCTGTACACCACGTCCTTTCAGCCACTGCACATCAGCAGAAAAATCAACCAGAACCTGATCGACATCTGAGCCACATACGCCGGTACTGCAGCACATTGCCGGGTCAAACACCGTTAACGTCTTCATTCTGAATACCTCACATTCGTAAAATCATATATGTTCAGGCAAATTTTTTAGATGCAAACAGCCTTACCGCTACCAGAGCAGTTTGCCGATGCCAGCTTACGGGCGATGGCCTGTACATCGTCCTGTTGGCTTAACCAGGCCTGCTCAATCACCTGAGCGGCCCAGGAAGGAATATGCGGGGATAAGCGGTAGTGAACCCACTTGCCCTGTTTGCGATCCAGCAATAGACCACTTTCCCGGAGCATTGCCAGATGGCGGGAGATCTTAGGCTGAGACTGTTCCAACGCAGTGCAGAGATCGCACACGCACAGCTCTCCCATCTCCCTGAGCAGCAGCACGATGCCCAAGCGGGTTTCATCGGAGAGATTTTTGAAGAGTTGTAGGGGGATAAGCGACATTAAGGACTCCTGTTTTTCTCTGATACTAATCAAATTAACATATATGTCAAATCGTATTCAATTTGATATCTATACAACCTGTTTTGATAATTTATTACCTTTAGATACCTACTCTAAAGTGAAAGCATCTCCAATTTTGCTAATCATAGGTTTACAACAATGAATGAGAGGATATTATCATCAAAAGTGTTCATCATGGATGAGAGGAAAATGAGTTCGACACAGCAAGATTACCTCTACAGACAGTTCTTTCGGTTAAAAGTACATGAATGTATGGGTGACAGTTTTCAGGCGCTTTTTTCGAAGGTTATGCAATACGCGACTCCTGGCTTTCAAGCTGTTTCCCCTTGGGGAAACTGGGGAGATGGCGGGAATGATGGGTGGATTGCTCATGAGGCTCATTACTTCCAAGTTTATGGACCTAAACCTTCAAATCAAACCAAAGAGCTAGAAGCTGTTAATAAATCGATTGGCGACTTTGATAAATTAGTCGCCAAATGGGGGAAAGTATCAAAATATACTTTTGTAATGAATGATTATTTCAAGGGTATTCCAGCACCTGTTGGACTTTCATTAAATACACTTGCAATCAGTAAAAGTCTTAATCACGCAGGTGCAATGGGCGGGATGGAGCTCCTTCAAAAGTTTATGTCATTATCCGAGGGTGAAAAGCAAGATATTGTAGGTTTCATTCCTGAGGTTGATTTAGACTTTACAGATACTCGAGCTGTTGGCGAAGTATTGACTTTTTTAGCACAAAAATCTTCTTCACCCATGAATTTTTTAAGTGAAACAGCCCCGGACTTTGAAGATAAAATAAAAATAAATGGTATTACAAAACCAATAAAAATCAGGCTAGAATCTTTTAGCTATCAACTATATTTGATAAATGAATTTTTAGATTCTGTTGATAGCGGTCTTGAACAAACTATAGCTCAAGAAGTTAGAGATACTTATGCAAAAAGTAAATTGGCGATAACTGAAGATAACCACAATTATGCAGATTTAAGATATACTTGGATGATAGATAAACTCCTTCCCCCGCAAGTTCCCACAAGTGCGGTCGCGAGTTATCGATTTGCAGCAGAGTTAATTTTAGCTAAATATTTTGAGACATGTGATGCTTATGAACATCCAAGCAATGCTTCTGCCACATAAGCATGTTAGGTTTAGTAACTCCCTAATTGCGATTGCAGGATACATCCGTTCGTTAATTGATGGACCGGTATCCATAGAAGAACTATGGACAAAAATAGAGCGGAAAAATAAATCAACGATAATCACGCCCTCTTTTACACAATTTATACTTGCCGTAGACATTCTTTTTTGCATCAAACAAATAACGCTAGATAATGAAAACAGAATAATGCCAATCTGTTGCAATGATGACAAATTACAAAATAAGGAAAGTTAAATGAAGTTAATTCGCTTAACTTGCGATCAGCCAACTTTTCATCCAGTGCATTTCAATGATACAGGACTAACGTTGATCATTGGTGATAGCTCTAAAGAAAAAGAAGGCAGTAGTAACGGAGTCGGTAAGACACTTATTCTCGGTCTCATTCAACATTGTTTAGGAGCTAATGCTGATAAAAAATTAACTTCAGCAGTTCCAGATTGGTGGTTCTCTTTACTTTTTTCTCATAATGGAGTTGAGTACTTAATATCTAGAACGGGCAATGGAAAAAAATTATTATTAAATGACAAAACAATATCTTTAAAAGCATTTAAAGATTTATTAGATAAAATAGGGATATTTAATCTTGAGAATAACATTCCATATTTATCATTCAGATCTTTATTTAAGCGTTTTTCGCGATATACCAGAGATGACTGCATCAGTCCAACTAGGACAAAAAAGGAGCAAGACTTTGAAGCATTGCTTCGCACCGCATTTCTTCTCGGTATAGATCATAATTTAATATTATCTAAAAGAAATAATAAGCAAGAGCTGGATAAAGTAAGTCAATCCCTAAAAAATTGGCAAGACGATGATATTCTAAAAGACATGTTTAGAGCAGGCTCTCAACCTAAAGTACGCTATGAGTGGCTAGAAAGAGAGATCCCAAGACTGCAGGATGAACTGAATGCATTTCAAGTTCACGAGCAATACAGAGCTATTGAGAATGAAACAAACAGTTTAACTATAAAATTACGAGAAGTTGAAAAAAACAAAAATATAGCTGAATTTAAAGTAAATAATATAGAAAAAACTTTATTAGAACACCCTGATATTTCAAGAGAAGAGCTTCTTGAACTGTACAATGGCTTACAAGAGATTTTCAAGCCAGAAACATTGGCCCATTTTGAGTCAGTTGAAAATTTTCACAAATCATTATCTTTTAACAGAAAGAAAAGACTTGAAAATGATAAAGTAAAACTTTTGTTAGAAATTGAATCTCTTAAAATTGACATTAAGGATATTTCAGCTTTACGTGATTCATATTTGGAATCCCTGCAAGGCAAGAAAGCATTTGATGAATACGCAGTCATAGCTAGACAACTAGCTGAATTTAAAGAAGAAAAAGAAAGGTTACATGATTATTTAAATTTTTCTATTAACCTTCAACAGAAAGCTCAAAATCTAAGAGAACGAAAAGTTGAACAAGACAGATTAGCGGTAAACTATGCTTCTACAAACCCTCTTTCAGAATACGATAAAACTTTTGCTGAGCTCGCAGAGATAATGTACCCAAGGGTACCTGCAGGAATAGTTTTGGATGTTAATACTGGTGACAACAAAATTCGTTATGATCTAAGCATCCAAATCGAGGGTGATGATTCTGATGGGATCAATGATGCTAGGATATTATGCTTTGACTGGTTAGTATTTACATGTGGTGAAAACCATGCCATGGATATGCTATGGCATGATAACCGTCTTTTTGCTGATATAGATCCAGGTGTTCGCGCAAGATGGTTCTCATTTGTCAATCAGTCATTAAAACGAAGCGGAAAGCAATATATAGCATCTTTAAACACTGAAAACTTTAATGCTATGGAACCAACTTTATCTGAAATCGAAATGTTAGAACTGAAATCAAAAATTGTTCTTACTCTACGTGGCGATAAAGCAGAGAATAAACTTCTCGGTATTCAATTTGGAAGTAAAAAGTAATCCTCCGGCAGGCACTGCCTGCCGAATATCATTTGCTTGCTCGTTATCGGTAGCACTATCAACCTACCCCGAGACTCAAAATTCACTCTCATCTTTGTTCTGTAATGCCACCTCAAGGCTATCAAACAATTTTCCTCCAAGAGATTGTGCGTGATCCAGCAACATTTCTAAATCTTGTTCAGTAATCACTACCGAATTACCTTCTTTATCTTTCCCGCCACGATGGACTAAATGATTACGCTTTTGTGTTGCTATTTCGATCGCATCTATTGGCCACTCTTTATGTACTTTTATATCAAATGTAGCTTTATAACGCCCTACAACTTTGTTTGTACTATGCCAACTCGCACTAATCAAATGCTCTTTAATTACCTTAATTAATTGTGTCCTCATGTTTTCAATAGTTTCTCCTTTGAATGGCAAAGCCAATATTTCTTTATTTACCTTAAACTCCGTCTTACCTTTTTCTATAAAGTCAGCAAGATATGAGTCATTTTTATCTATAGAGTTAATAAATAACTCAACATAAAGTGTTTCCAGGGCTGTAATGACATTAATATATAGGATGCTAAGCAGATGTTCTTTTTGTTTATCTTTAAATTCGCCTTTAGACAGCAATTTTATTCCATCAATGCTTTCAACAAACTTAGAAAAAGGATGTTCAGAAGATGTAACAGCATCATACAAGTCTTCATCGTACCAATCATTAATATTATTTGAATTACCAGACCATTCATAGCACTGTTCTTGTAATTCATTGACTAATTCTTGGATATAATCAAATTTCACGTGTCCTTCAAACATCGCTTGCAACTCTTCACTTGCTTCGTATGGGCCCCCATAAATGTAAGCATACCCGCCTTCACGGGATTCATACGGGCAAGAGTTCGCGGGATCTTCAAAATTCTCAAAAAACCAATTCCGCATAACTTCGAGTTGATTTGTTTTACTTATATATTGCAGAGATTTGAGCGGAACTTTTTTACCATTAACATTAAAAACGACTTTCACGATGTAACGCCTCTTTGAAAAAGTTATAACATTTTGACTCACTCCTCAAAGACTAACATAGCATGATTTTCTTCCCTAACCCCCCGCACATCTTTACATCCAACGGCACGAAAAAAAATTGCAAAAAGTATTAATTCCCAAAAAAAATAGGTTCACGTTGAGCCTCTTCTCAGCGAAGAGGCTCAACTTGCCCCTTCTCACTCTAATTCAGCAGTCAAGCTAATAGCTGCATAAGCTAGCGATGATCCGGATTTGCCTGCTTGACCGATGAAATCTCCATACCACTGCATCATCTCCCGCCGACCTTCCAAATATTGAGCATGGTTATACGTTCCACGAATTGAGTTCTTGTCGACATGAGCCAGCTGTAGCTCGATCCAGGCCGAATTAAATCCCTGCTCATGCAAAATGGTACTCATCGTGTGGCGGAATCCGTGCCCTGTAACGCCTCCTGCATAGCCGATGCGCCTGACCAACACAGTCAATGCCATGTCACTCATTGGTTTCTTAGGATTATTACGTCCTGGGAACAGCAACGCTCCTGCTCCCGTCATGGGTTTAAGCTGATTAAGCAGGTCAATTGCCTGGCTTGATAACGGAACCAGATGAGGCCGGCGCATTTTCATTCGCTCTGCTGGTACGTTCCAAACCTTCCGCTCAAAATCAAACTCCTGCCACTCCGCTTGCCTCAATTCCCCAGGCCTTACCCCAGTCAAAATAAGTAATTGCATTGCAATCTTAACAATCACACTACCGGCATAGGTGTTCAGAGTCCGAAGAAACTCTGGCAATTCATCCTGGGTTAAAAAAGCATAGTGCTCTTTCTCATGAGGAGTTACGGCGCTGGCTAGATCAGGTGCTGGATTGTAATCGGCCCTACCAGTCACAACAGCATACTTCCAGACCTCTCCACAACGCTGGCGAACCTTACGGACTTTTTCTGTTGCCCCTCGTGCTTCTATCTTTGAAAGAACTGCAAGCAACTCCATCGGCTTGATATCTTTGATTGGCCGGTGACCGATATAAGGAAATACATCCTTTTCAAAGGTTCTCAGCATTTCTTCGCGGTAGGAGACAGACCAGCGGTCATAGCGACGCTGATACCACTCCCGCGTGATAGCCTCAAATGAGTTTTCTGCGTCTTGTTGACGACTAAGTTTCTCAATTTTTCGTTCAAGAGAAGGATCGTTACCTGCGGCTAATGTCCTTTTCGCATCCTCACGCTTACTTCTGGCTTCAGCTAAAGAAACATCGGGGTAAACACCTATAGCGAGGAGTTTCTCTTTACCTAACGAGCGATATTTGAGACGCCAGTATCTTTTACCGTTGGGATTAACCAGTAGGTAAAGACCACCACCATCAGCCAGTTTGTAGGGCTTCTCTTTGGGTTTTGCAGTCTCAACCTGACGAGCAGTCAGCTTCATTGGGGGTACCTCTCAGCAGGGGGTACAATTATACCCCCATCCATACCCCCACATTGAGCTTGACCCTGGGGGAGTATTATTGAGTTCAATAGACTAATAGAATGCTATAACTGCTGATTTATCAAGGAAAAGTTGAGTTTGGTAGACTTCAGGGGAGTTGAGTTTGGAGCGGGCGAAGGGAATCGAACCCTCGTATAGAGCTTGGGAAGCTCTCGTTCACTCCATCTCGATATTGTACAGGGCGCTGTACCTGATTGCGTGACTATAGAGGATCAATGTCATGGCGATCAACAACAATCAGTACCTTTTTCAAAACCGTACAGGGCTGTGGATCTTCCAGATCTTCGTGCCTAAATACATGCGCCACGTCTTCGGACATAAACGCGCCTGGCGTAAGTCTACGGGCACAAAAGATATCGTTAAGGCCCGGCAATTCAGAAACCATCTTCTAATTGAATTCTATAAATTGAAGGAACAGTTAAAGCCAGATACTGAGGAGAAACGCATCTCAGGCGCTATCGCTTCTCTCTATCAGGAGGTAAGCACGAACAATGAGATCGAGGACAGACGCGGCAAGTCAGCCGAAGTGAAAACTACGTCCCCCACCCTTTGTGAGATCCGCAATGAGTACAGCGAAAACTACAAAAACCGGCGCTCCTACTCCACTCTGAGCAAATCAGCCCGCGCCGTGGAGGTCTTTCTTGCCACCATCCGGGAAACTGACATCAAGATCGATATGATTGGGCGGCGGATGGTGACGCAGTTCATCAGAACACAACAACAACGGGTTGCAGGGCAGACGTTACAGAACTGGCTAACCTGTTTGGGAAGCCTCTACGAGTTCGCGTTAAGGACTTATGACGCCATCCCAGAAGGAAACCCTTTCCACAAGCACAATCTGGAAGCACGGCGCACAATTGAAAGTTACGAACCATTCGAGCCAACCCAGATAAAAGCGCTGCTTGATGGTGCGGATGAGGTAATCCGGGATTTGATCTTGATGGGGCTGTATTCAGGTTGTCGCCTCGATGAACTGGCGAGCCTGCGCAAGGATGAGATTGTTGTGGTTGAGGGTATCCGCTGCTTTTACATCAGCAAGTCGAAGACAAAGGCGGGGATTCGCCATGTTCCAATCCATAGCATGCTTGTTGGGATCATCGATAAATACCTGAGCCAGAACCACGGCGACTACCTACTACCGCCGTCAAACCGGATTATCAGGAAGGACGAGAAAAAAGGCCCGTGGTATAGCCAGAAGTTCACGCGCTTACGTGATCGTGTCTTACCTACAGCTACAGACCGTCAATGCTACCACTCATTACGCGGAATGTTTATCACCTGCTTAGACCGTGCAGGAGTTAGTGAAAGCCGAATTGGTTCCATCAGCGGGCATACAGAGCAGAAGGCCAAAACTGAAGCCTTTCGTACTTACTCGCAAGGGGCTAGCATGGAGGAGTTATCGAGGTATGTAGAGCAGGTAAGTTACGATATTGTGGTCAAACTTTAATAAAGACAATGCAGCATACGTCAATGTACGCCGTAGAAAGTGCAAATTATCAACAAGAAACAATGAGGTTTCAGAGTGAATATGTTCAACTTTGATAAATTTGATCTCCGCGCCCTTCTTGGACCACATGAATTTTATGTTTTACAAGCCAAGCAGCGGCTGTTATCTCAATTTAATGATATATCGAGAGAAGCTGACGAAGTAGAAAAGCAGCACTACGAGAAACTGGGGCAATTCTTCGACCCGGACAGAGATGACCCGGCAGATTCATATGAGGCAGCATATCAAGAAGGCATCTCACATTTCATCGCGCTTGATGAAATGCGGAACACTGTGACTTTGGCTATGACAGCGAGTGTATTTCATCAATTTGATAAAGCACTGCGTGAGAAGATGGCTCGTGAGTTTAGCCACTGGCAACCAGCAGCGGTTGACCAACTTATCTGGAGTGTTGATTTCCCTAAATTAGTAGAGTTACTGGAATGGACGGGCATCGACATAAAATCGAAGCCATTCTATGAAAAAATTGAAGCATGTCATCTGCTTGTAAATGTTTACAAGCATGGTAAAGGGCGGTCTCACACAGAACTCGCTGGTAAATACCCGCAATACTACCCAAACTACGCGCCAGGAACAGGTAGAAGAACAACACTTCCACGACCTGAACAACTTGAGGTGAGTGAAGCACAGTTTACCGATATTGCTGATGCTATAAGAGATTTTTGGCGCAACATTCCTGAATTTCGTAATGAGTCACACTTGCGCGATCAGCCGGAATGGTTTGATAAAGAAATGAAGCGCTTTGATCGTTATCTGAATAAGAATGCTACGAAGAAACCATAAAAAAAACCGGGCGGTTTCCCGTCCGGTTAGTTAATCGTCTTCTTTCGTTTCTCGTTGAGGTAGTGTCTCACTGCGCTATCGAATCCATACATGTGGATGCGGTCAAGCAAGCTGGAACGGCTACAGCCAAGCCGACGCGCCAGACTAGCCAAGTTCAGAATGTTGTCATCAGAACAGCCATCCAGAATAAACGTCAGTAGCGGCAGATTGCCTTTACCTACAAGTTGTAATTTCATTTCGTGTATCTCCTTTCATTTGCATCGCCACGGAGGGACCATTGTTGGCCCCCAAAATCGTTAGGCTATTGCCTTGCCTGATTACGAAGCATCATTGGTAACGGCGGTCACCAGATCCGGACGGTAGCAAATCGGCAACAGGCTGAACTCACTGGAAAGCGTAATGTTCTTATACGCATCGGTGCTGCTATAGATCCGGAAGTCCACTACGTCAGCAAATGCCAATTCCAAGTTACGGCTTGTTGGGCCAACCAGATTAGTAAATGGTGATGCCTGATCAGCGCTCAATGGCTTATCGAAGACCGGAACCATAAAGCCTTGGTCTGCGCCGATGCCGTAGAAATCGGTATCGGACATCTCGACTACAGTCACGTTATCCAGGACGTAATAGCTGAAAGCCGGGTTGATCTCTTTATTGAATACCAGACCATCAGGATCAAGCACACCATACTGCACAAGCTGGCGAACCGATGGGTTAAAACGCAGCTTCTTGAACAGGTTGGAACCCGCGAACAGGTAAATGCCTTTCAGCAAAGAAGCAAGGCCCCCCATTCGGCGCTTCATGGCGCTAACTTCATCGGATAGGGATTCTAACGGATCAGCAGCACCCCCCGTGTAGATGGTTCCGGTGCTCTGGCCGTAACCAAATTCCTCTGACCAATCCAAGATCGGGCCATCAGCGGTGTATTCCATATCGGTGACACGGTGACGGAACAGGCTTTCAGCGAACATGCGTTCACGAGTCGCAGCGAAGCGTTCATGGTGGGCTAGGCTTTTCGCAGTGACTGCATCCAGAACGCTGGCCTGTAGCGAAGAGCCGATTTTACGGTATGGTTGAACGTCTGCCGAGGTAATGACATCCTGGGTGGGGAATAACGGCAATTCTATCAGATGGTTAGCTGCTTTTGGCTTCGGTGTGCTTCCCCATTCACTGGAAAAGCGATTTGCAGCCGGTGCGATGGTGTCAGCCTGAGCGTTCAGGATGTCCAGACTGGTTTTAAACTGGTCAGTAACGTCACGCTGGAAAATGTTCAGGTTGGTTAAGATACGGTTTCGAGCCGGAACGTTAGCAAAGGTCGAACTGTAATCAACGTATGAAAAATCTTTTGTAAGAGCCATGTTGTGATGTCCTTATCGGTAAAATTATTGAGCGTCAGCCTGAGCTACGCGGATGTTGCCGGATGTAGTCAGAGCAGCAATTGCAGCAGCGCCTACAGTCTCCCCCATAACAGCGATGACGGTTTCCGGGCGAATATAGACGCCACGATCAGCAACGATGATGTTTGCATCTGTACCTGCGCGATGATGGCTTAGAACCAGTAATGCGTCGTTGCCGGGGGTAAATGCGGTGCCGTCGGCCTTAATGACTGAACCGGGCTGCACTTCGATGGCCAGGTTTGGGATATTGATTGTTTTCACTGCAAAATTAGCGTCGGCCTGGTAGGTCACGACATCGTTAAAGGTGCGTTGGGATTCGCCCATTTTCATAAAGGTCACTCCATAAATTATTAAGGTTGTTTGCCCGTGGGCCATTGGCTTTTGGGTCATATCGTCATTATTGACGATGTGCAGGTGAAAAAATGCCGTCTAATGGGACGGCATCTCTTTGCTGGGTCAGAAAAAAGTAAGGCGGTATCAACCGCCCCGGAGGACAAGGAGAATGTGCATCTTTTGTTTTTCTGATCTGGAAAGGGTGAGCGGCAGCACGCCCATTGATGGGGGGAGAAACCCCAAACGCGCCGCGCTCGTGCCAGTTTTCGTCTGGCGATGACGGCCTGCGAGGAGGCAGGGCTTTGGCTAATCCCGTCGAGGTGATACCACGGCAGTATTATTTTGTTTCAGTCGGGGTTTGTTGTCCGGCTGAATGAATAAGCGGCTGGCTGGTGCAAAGAGGCTCGTGCAAAGCGTTTCGGAGACCAGCTGCCTGAGAGGTGACACGTAACAATTGGCAGTAGTACGCAGTAGACTCTTTCGAATCAATTAATCACTTTGTGTTATTATTTTACCACGAATGGTAACCATTCTCAACAAATTTCACGTAAAATCAGTCGGTAACTCATTCAGTAACGGCAATTCTGCCTTCAATCATTTGTCACCTTCAATCATTCACCCCTTTAATCGGTGCCGATTCGATAATGTATGAGTACGCAGCCGGATCGGCGGCAACAATCTCCCGGCATTTGGCGCGAGCACGGGCTAATGCCGCTTCATCCACAACATGAGGAGTAAAGACACCTGCCCCAGCGCCCAGCGTCTTCATGATACGTTTGGCTTTTTGTTTTTTGCTGGTCACTGGCGCAACGGCGGGCGCTGTTGTTGGTTTCCAGTCTGGATGGCGGATCAGATAGTCATCAACGGCGCTTTTTACAGCGTCCTGCCGCTGTTCTTCCTCCAGTTGCTCTGGAGTTTTCCCCAGAAGCGCGGCGGCAATGCCGTCTCTGACTTTTTGCAATGTTGTTTTCATTCTTATGGTTCCTGTACAGGGCCAGCCCGTCACGGGCGCAGCGATACGCCAGCCATGCAACGGGCAGGTAGGGTAAAATTTCGAATAGGTTCAAAACTGTGCTATCAAGCCGTGCTATCGGGCAGTAGTTGCCTGCGCCACGTTGACTCGTTGGACCGGATTAACCTGGATCGCTTTATATCTGCTGGTAGACTTTCTTTTGCAGACGCGTTGGTATTCGATTAATAAGGGATCGCCTTCAGGGGGTAATCGCTGCTCAATAGCGGATTCAGCAAGGCCATTTTGCCGGAGGGACATCACCACCGTGTACAGGTGTAGGCCACCCAGCGCAGCACAGATATCTGCGAGGGACTCGCCCTGTTGAAACATAGTCAGTGCTAGTTTTGAATCCTGGTAGGAATTGCGGTTGGCAAATCGCCTGCATTTCGGATTGTAGGAATTATTATATAAATCAATAACTTTTTCTATCGGCAGGCGCAGCAAAAGTGCTGTTTTCTGGGGGCTATACCCGGCGATGAGCATGGTTTTGCATTTTTTTATTACGTCGCTATCTCGTGCGCGATTTTTGAACAGCCTGGTTAAATCGGGGAGTTGTTCTGGGTCAGCCTTCAGGCTGTTGCTTTCAACATTGTTCAATTTTTCTCCGTGTTATCAGGATTGCGTATCATCAAAATTCTTCATCATCGTTAAAATCTGGCGGTGAGTAATCGTCTGGAGCGTTAACCGCGCGTTTTGCTTCGGCTGCTCTCTGTGCCTGCTGCTGTTTGTAAATGGCATCAGCGCCTGACGGTTCATCGTTAGCGGCTGACCTCGATCCTTTGTATCCATCGCTCTGGATTTTTCTTATATGGCTCTTTATCAGATCCGTTATCGCACCAGGTTTTGCTATCCCCCACATCGCACCATAGGCCATAAATCCTTCATCGTCGTAACCTTCTACCCAGTTGTTGAGGGTATCAAGATCGGCATAGTACCGTTCGTTCAACGCATCATTAGCGGAAACATCATCATGCCGATCGCTATGAATGTCAGGTACACCGTCTCGTTGTTCAGCATTGCCCTGATCAGATTCGTCATCGCCTTTTTTCTCCTCGTTTTTTGGCTGTGCTGTTTTTTTCTTTTTAGGCGTTCCGCGCGGCTTCTTCTTATCCAACTCACGGATGAGCATTCCCTCGGCAAGAGGTCCACCGCTCATTGATGCAGGACCGTAGAAAAGCAGATTGGCAGCGACGCCTTCAGTCCCTTCCAGGGGAATTACAGTGTGGTGGTAGCGTTTATGTCCGTATGAATCGCGCTCCTGCTCCTCGGATTTAACCAGACCTAATCTGTTTAACACATCAATTCGGGCAGCTATCCAGCGGCGATCACGTCCTTTGAATTTGCGGCCCATGCTCTCCTGAGATTCAAAAAACGGCTTTTCGAGAGCCTGATAACTCTCGTACTGGTCACGCATGTAACTGTAAAGTGTTTCCGTTTCTGGAGGGATGGCAATTTCTTCGCCGGTATCCTGTCGCACGATGTGGGTTGAGTGCAGCAAGCGCTTATAGAGGAATGTGTATTTCTCAGTTTTTGTTGTTCCGGTCATTTTCTCTCCCATTTTTTGGAATTAACGTGTTCTCGATGAGCCGTACCAAGTAAAGGCCGACCCCGATCCCCTCAGCCGCTGCATTCGCACGGATGATAGTGAATACTTCAGGTGTAAATCGTAGGTTGATCATGCAGTTCCCTCCGAATGCATAAAAGTTATCGCTCCTGCTATCGCGGATGGCGATCAGGAGTAAGAAGCCGTGTTTGCGGCGATTTCGTTAGATGGCTAGTGCCAGCGGGTGTTAAAAACGAGGGTTAGCGGTGTTTCTCAGGATCAACACCATGCTTTTTAAGATCTTCGCGAGCCTCGGTGAGAATAAGCGATAATACCTGTTTCTCATGCAGGTCAATTCCCACGCGATCACGGTACAGGCAGATATACCCATTGATGACATCTGAGAAGATATCACTTACCTCTTCCCCTGCGGCTATACGGGGATTTACAGGCTTGAGAATGGTTTTTATTGCCTGGCGGTAACGAGCGTTACGCTTCTGCTCCAATTTGTACTGACGGAGCATTTCAAGGGCTTTCTTGGTGTTTCGCTTATTCGTACCAACACGGTTTTGGAAGCTATAAAGCGCAGAGGTAGTGGTGATGTCATGGACTAAGGCGTTAAAGATTTCTTCGGCAGTTGCGACACTAAAGTCGATGGCGGCTGTTCTCAAATGTTCTCCTATATTCAGGTTAATGTATATTCACTCAGTATGTATATATTAACAGTTAAAACTATCTTTGTCAATTTTTGTTTTTGTGTTTACTGATAAGTCAAGAATATTTTTGTAAATACTGGGCTCGAAGTGGTCTTTTACAACAAATCAATTCTCATTGTCAAGGTGTTTATTCGCATAGCGCTTCCAGATGCTCCAGATTCAACGCAGCAAGTGAAGAGATTAGTTCACCAGCAACAAGGCAGCGACGCTCAGAACGCGATACAGAGCGTTACAGGCAGGTTGTTTGCCGTTGGCAAAGGGCGTTGCCCCGTTAATCAAAGGTTCATCACTTTCCGGCCTTTGAGGGGGGAGCGCCGCCCCTCAAAGGGGGGAGTTACGTCGCGTTTAAAGCTCCTGACTGCATCGCAGTCGTTCACATTGGACTGCCGCGCTTGCTTGGCTTCCACACAGAGTGTAAACGGGCGAAGCCGTTCACATAACATCAACACCACCAACAATTGAACGCATGTTCAATCTGTCTTCTGGTTTTCTTCTTTATATTGATTCATGTACAAACTTTGTACGTGGGTTTTAAGGTTTTGAAGTTACTTTGTAATGATTAGTACTTTGTTATTGATTCATGTACAAACTTTGCTAAAAGCCATGTACAAACTTTGCTAAAGGGTCTACCCGAGACACTATGCTGTCCCTACTCGAAAATCGTGCAGGTATCACCGGGTGAGAATTTTCCAAGTCATCCACGCGACCAACGCACCGATGAAAACTTCTGGTTTGATATGTCCGCGTCATGCTTCAATGGCACAACCAACGGCAACCCTATACTGCTTTTCTGTGAAAATTTGGTGGATGATCTTTACCATTGGCTATCCTGCGAACAAAATAGATTAAATGCACCTCAAATAGCCTATAATCCGCAGTTAATCATTCTGAAGTGGTCGCCAAGCGTACAAATCACAAGTCTGTACCTATGAGCGCTATGGTGTGGTGCATGCAGTGAGGACAGTAATGGCGCGGCCTCGGCAGATCTGTCACTCGTGGCGTGGCTAAACACAATCACCGATCCGCCCTTCCATACCGAAAAAATTAATTTTCTTCGTAAAATCAACGAAAAATCATCCATTTTTGGGCGTGTCAGAGCTTCTCAGCGGGCCGCTGTGCTAGCGGTAGGTCTAGTTTACAATTGTGGGGAAAATGACGCGCTGTAGCGCTTCTGGTGAAGAATACGGGGTTATCGGGTAGGCGGTTTACAATTGTGTGGAAAAAGGTACGCATCTGTGACCGCTGAGCCGGGAGAATATCACCTGCTGGTTGTGTGCTCACCAGTGGAAGCATCAGAAGTCCAGAGGATGCACCAGACAGGCCACAAAGTTACATCACAGTTCATCAGAATGTGACCTAAAGTAGCACACCAAACACTAACAAATTGAAAATAAAGGAATTATACAACATCACATTCTCCCCCTTCCAGACTCGGCCTGCTTATGAACTTCGAAACAGCATAAAAATCCATATTTCATGCACGAAAAGTGAATGTTTATACACCCCGTGCCGCTGGTTGTGGTGTTGTCGCTGTCAGCGTCACTATGATATTTCCGCAAGATTCGTGTGGATTATTGAGGGGGCGGAACGACGGTCCAGCAGATCTCTGAGTGAGAATGGTGTTTTAGTCACATGGCACACCATCAGGATCACCGCATCTTCAGGAGTTCGTATTAACAATACCCCGATATTTCAGGACCGGATACCACACGACCAGGGGCCTACTAGTGATCCTTCCACGGGGCGGGGTTGGTTTAATTTCATTTTGTGACGTAAAAACACCTTGATAATGATCGAGTTATGATCAATGATTAATTCGTAACTTGATTAAAGAGAGATAATGAAATGGCGAGAACGAACGCACCGACACCAAAAGAGGCACGAGAGATTGAGGCAGTCCTACGCCGTCGCAACGAAACCTTTGCTGACGCCTGGGCGCTTAACCTGAATCTGGCATTGCGCATCAGTGATTTGCTGGCACTGACATTTGATGATGTCGCCGGAAACGTGGTTACTATCAAGGAGAAGAAAACGAGCAAGCTGAAGGTCTTTCCGATTAACAACCGGGCACGGGAGATTATCAGCCGTCGCCGTGCTGCATACCCAGAAGATAAATTCCTGTTCCAGTCCAAATCTAACCGTGTGAAGAATCAGCCACCCAGGGCCATCACGCGAGAATCAGCCAGCCGTGCATTCAGTGAAGCGGGGGAAATGGTCACAGAGAAGAACATCAGCAGTCACAGCGCCCGTAAGTGTCGGGGCCGTGCATTGTGGGAGGCAGGCACACCAATCGAGACGATCAGCAAAATGCTAAACCATAGCAGCCCGGCAGTCACAATGACGTACCTTGATATTACTCAGGACGAAGTGAACCAGACCTATTATGAGCTGAACATTTAACAGCACGCAGATACGACGATGAAGAAATACAGTATAGAAAGATGATGGGCAATACAAAAGAGTATCACCCAATAATTTTTTATTCTTCTTCACGCTCAGAGTTAGAACGTAAAAAGTCTTCATATTTTTCTGGTAGGAGCGCGATCTCACCCCATTTTTTATTTTGAGACCAATAACCTGCACCAATAGATTCTATTTTACCAAAGAAAACAAGAATTCTGCGTTGAGCATTAGCTTCGGTGATTCCTCTTGCATCCAAATCTTCATTGCTTGCTGAAATCCTGAAATCAACATTACCTGCTAATCGTGGGTGTCTTAAAAATACATGACTGGTATGATCAAACCTTCTAAATGACACAATTTCTCCAAAGTAAAAATTTGGAGTGTCATTTTCTTCTGCTATATCTGCTGCGTCAGTTAAACATTCACTCAACACATAATGTTTCACTTCCCCATCGACTAATATATGAATATCACGATAGAAATTACGCCGAAAATTGGAACAAAGAGACATTACACTGGTTATTTTACTGGGTACATTAAAGGTTTGCCCCTCATGCCGAGATATTGGAACATCCATTGCCGGTCCATCTTCACTCTCATAGTCGGTCTCAACTTGTTCATCTTCACCCTCTACAGGATCTCTGGGATTATTATTCGCTCGTTCCTGCATGAACCCACTAATAATGATAATATCTTCGTCTTCAATGGCTTGAAGTGCTTCTGCCTCAGAATTATATTTTTTACCAACCATGATGCCGCTTCTTAATAGGCATTGAGGTGCTGTATGATCTGTATCAGGTAGATGTCTAAACAAGGCCTCTCTATCGTGAGCCATGACACTGATTGACGGATCTATAGGAACACGTATCAGTGACTCATAGCATGATGGACAATGAAGATGCCCCCGCATTTCAGAAGTATATTCTAAAGGTCCAACCTCAGTACGAGTCAGTGCTGCAAGAGACATCGTAGTTTTATCCCATGTGGGATCATAATATGCATACTTAATTCTTCTAACAGCCATTTTGAACTCCGTGTGTAGTATTAATGAATAAAAAATCCAACTCTACTTACTATTCAAATTCTGTTACTCTGATGAAGAAGCACCATCAATTATTTTAATTTCAATGAAATAACATTTTCTTTCTCGGAATATATTTCCGCTTTTTGTATTTTAGTAATAGCAATGAAATCTGCATCAGGCAAAGCAGACTTTTCAAAAAGCTCACTCTTAGACATTATATTATGTTCATCAAGCAAATGAGCTAGTTTATTTATCAACTTAGGCTCTTCACTTTTTATTACGTCGTCCAATGGTTCTTTTTTCCGATAAGGAGCCAATTGTCTAAAAACATACTCTTTCTGATTATCATTTATCAGATGTAAGCTCGCAGCTCGCATGGTGATCGCTCCAATCGATACACCCCAGCGTTGTTTAAGTTTTATCAGACCTTGCAAACTTGGTGAGAAAAACTCATTGCCAAAAGTAGAAGCAGGGAGCAAGAAGCAAGAAGCAAAGTAATCCGCTTGTTTCTCCACTTTCTTGAAAAGCTCTTTATCATCAAGATAATCATCCTGAACCGAACGGTGTAATATCAGATGCCCCAATTCATGAGCAATAGTAAATCTCAACCGAACCGCCGTGCAATTTTTATCAGAAACGATGATTGGCCCGGAATTAGCCCAAAATGAAAATGCATCAACCCTATCTCCGGCATGAATATTTGAGACAACGATGCCATTATTTTCAAGTAGTTGAGTGAGGTTTTTAATCGGACCATCACCCAATCCCCAATATCGACGAGTTTGTGTTGCGATATCCTCAAGATCACTTGGCGTGAGCATTTCAAAATCATCAATATCAATAGGCGGTAGCTTCAATTCAGGCAAAATTGCATATTGAAGCAGATTAGAGAGTATACCTGACACCCATCTTCCCTTCGTTGTGCCCATCAAGCGTTCCTTTTTACTTGCAGAAGCACGACTACGAAAATGGACAGCGCCTTTGATACCAGGTGAAGATTCGGCAGCTAAAAAGAAAGACTCAGGGAAACTCAATACCCTTGAAATCTGATTTAATGTCTCATGGGATGGGTTTTTCAGCCCTTTCTCAAACGCAGAAATCGCTTGCCGAGAGATCTCAAGCAAACGCGCAAGGTCAGCCATAGTTAATCCTTTAGCCTCCCTTGCCTCAGTAAGACGTTCAGGATTGATTAATTTGTCACGATTCTGCGAAATAAGTGGGCTTACATTCATTTTTGTTTTCTTAGCAATTCATCGACCCTAAGGGCGATTTTTTCATCAAGTTCATCTTCAATAGTTTCTTCCTCAACTTCAAAAGAAGAAACCAACTCTAATGGTTCAGCATACAGCACAGCACGCAAATCTGGAGTAGGAATGGTCAAACTTATCGCCTCCAGGGAAGCACCAACCCCATCATGTAATAGATAAACGTGACCACCTACACTTGGGAGCACATTATCGTTGTCTTCGAACCCTTCGAAAAGATCGTAATTCATGCTTTGTGCATATGCTGCTCGGTAGCGAGCCTTACGCGGTAACTGTCCCGGTCCGCTAACATGATGAGCCGTGAGAGTCCAGTTGTTAGACTTAATCGATAAGTGTCGGCAGTTACGGGCAGCATTCGGTGCGGCGTGAAAATCCAACCCAAGATTGATCGCTGTTTTTTCCAGTAATGCTTCACAATAGAACCAACGAAGGTACGGTTGTGCCTCACGAGAAAACACACCAAATTCGCGGCTACGCTCGGCAGACATCAGGTAAGCCTGAGATATAGAACGAGTCATGGAACTACGGTGATTTACATCAAAAGCGTTCATTAATACTGTTCGATAATTGCTCATAACGGCTTACCCCAGTGAAATGTTGTCAACCATATTTACGAAAAACACCAATTTTGTCAACCGTGAAAAATAGACTGAGCCACAATTAGTACGTAAAGATTTGCGCCGGAGGCACCTTTGCGAGACCAAACCCTTTGGTAAGGCATAAGCAACATCCTTTTATTCATACGGTTAGATGAATTTCCTGGCTTCTGCCACCATTTTCAACTCCGCCTCTTCGGCCTTCTTACGTTCTAACCAGGTTTTGCCCTCTGGTGTTGCCAGAAACTTACGAGCGTGAATTTTACTGTTGTTGCGTTTGGTTGATGGCTACTTTAACCAAGGCTCACAATACTCCTTGATTTTGGACAATAGCCACCATTTAGCGCCGTGATGGGACACTATAAAAGCGCCGTAGGCACATCATCAGGGGGGTTTGTCAGATAACCGTTCTCTTATCGAGTACCGATCATTTATGGCTCGGTGAACACCACGAGAGAGCCAGCCCCTTTCCCGGACTGGTTAGGATTCCCATCATTTGCTCATTTATCCGTGGCGTGTCATCACGACAGGCTGTTACGGGACACCGCGCTAAGTGTGGAACGGTTAAAAGTTTGGGGAATTATGCCTGGTAGGCGGCTTTTTGTTCATGTTGGGCTATCGCAGTATGAACTTGGAACTACTGCCAGCGTGATGATATGCTCCCTTGCACCACAGACCAATCACGCGACAGGTGCGGGCGTAGTACAATGGGTAGTTAAAGTTGTACCTGTAAAGCAGGGCAACGTAACTAACTGAATAATCTAACTTGTTGATTATTCAGGAGAACTGGAGCGGGCGAAGGGAATCGAACCCTCGTATAGAGCTTGGGAAGCTCTCGTTCTACCATTGAACTACGCCCGCTTCGAGATGCGTAAGGCATTATAAACCTTACGCTCTCCTTAGCAAGTGCCGCGCTGCTGACTGCTGATTAATTCGCCATCAGCATTTTGGCTTGCTGCCCTGCGGCGGCAAGTAACGTAGCGGATCAATTGCCGTTGCACGGTAACGAATCTGGAAATGCAGGCGAACAGATGCCGCATCCGTGCTCCCCATAGTGGCGATTTTTTGCCCAGCCTTCACGCTTTGCCCATTATTTACCAGCATCGTGTCATTATGGGCGTAAGCCGTAATGTAATCTTCACTGTGTTTAATCATGATGAGATTACCGTAGCCACGCAGCTGGTTGCCCACATACACCACCTTTCCTGCACCCGCGGCGTAAATAGGTGTACCCCGTGGAGCTGAGATATCAATCCCTTTATTGCCGCCATCTGCTGTCGAATACGGCATGATAACTTTCCCTGTCGTTGGCCATAACCAACAACGTTGCCCTACTGGCGGCCAGGAAGATTTCGGTACCGCTGATGACGGTGTAACCGATGCGGTTTTGGTCGTTGATTTGGCGGTTGATTTACGTGTACTACTGCTACTTTTCGCCCCACCCAGTTTTAGTTTCTGACCAACTTCAATGGTGTAAGGGGGGGAAATGCCGTTCAGTCGCGCCAGTTCTTTTACGCTGGTTCCCGTGGTGCGCGAAATACGATATAGCGTATCCCCCCGTTTCACGGTGTAAACGGAGCCGGAATACGTTCCTGTATCGGATGATTTGCTACCCGAACAGCCCGCCAAAAGCAGTCCAACCGATAACAACATCACGATACCCAGAGATTTTTTATTCAGGCGTCCCGCACTCAAAATCTTTCCTCGCTTAAAAAACAAGACGCCTTATCATAGCAGCCAGCCTCTTGATACCCAATCTCTTGCTTCTGGAAAAACGTGGTAATAGAGAAAGAGGTTAATTTCATTTGGCAAAGGGAAGTATCATCAGCAAAATATTCGCTGTAGAGGTATCGAACTTCCTGACTTTTTACCCTATTTCCCATCCTGATGCGTAATAATCCCAATTTATCACATTGATTTTATCGCCACTCATATTGATACGTATCACTGCCCCTATTCAGAGTCCTGTTTCGTATCATATCTGTGTTTTTTTAACGTCATCACACTTCCTACCTCCCCTAACGCTTATCGTCGTTTCTGGCGTAAATCTTGCCTGCTTAGACTAAATCTTTGCCATAAGAACCAAATGTTCAAATCGAGGGGATTTCTATGGAAGCGCGGGAAGCAACCGCTACGGGTGAATCATGCATGCGCGTCGATGCCATTGCTAAGGTCACCGGGCGGGCACGATATACTGACGATTATGTTATGGCGGGCATGTGTTATGCGAAATATGTACGTAGCCCTATCGCACATGGTTATGCCGTAAGTATTAATGATGAACAAGCCAGAAGTTTGCCGGGCGTACTGGCGATTTTTACCTGGGAAGATGTGCCTGATATTCCATTCGCTACAGCTGGGCATGCCTGGACACTTGACGAAAACAAGCGCGATACCGCCGATCGCGCACTGCTAACTCGCCATGTTCGTCATCATGGTGACGCCGTTGCCATCGTCGTGGCCCGCGATGAACTCACGGCAGAAAAAGCGGCGCAATTGGTCAGCATTGAGTGGCAAGAATTACCCGTTATCACCACGCCAGAAGCGGCGCTGGCAGAGGACGCTGCACCAATCCATAACGGCGGCAATTTACTGAAACAAAGCACGATGTCGACGGGCAATGTCCAACAAACAATCGATGCCGCCGACTACCAGGTACAGGGGCACTATCAGACCCCCGTTATTCAACATTGTCACATGGAAAGCGTAACATCGCTGGCGTGGATGGAGGATGACTCGCGAATTACCATCGTTTCCAGCACCCAGATCCCGCACATTGTTCGCCGCGTGGTTGGTCAGGCGCTGGATATTCCCTGGTCATGCGTACGAGTCATCAAACCATTTGTCGGTGGCGGTTTTGGTAATAAACAGGATGTACTGGAAGAGCCAATGGCGGCATTCCTGACCAGCAAGCTTGGCGGCATTCCGGTGAAAGTTTCCCTTAGCCGTGAAGAGTGTTTCCTCGCAACCCGTACCCGCCACGCTTTTACTATTGACGGGCAAATGGGCGTGAACCGCGACGGAACATTGAAAGGTTATAGTCTGGATGTTCTGTCTAACACCGGCGCTTATGCATCTCACGGGCACTCCATCGCTTCTGCGGGGGGGAATAAAGTCGCTTACCTTTATCCTCGTTGTGCCTACGCTTACAGTTCAAAGACCTGCTATACCAACCTCCCCTCGGCTGGTGCGATGCGTGGTTATGGCGCGCCACAAGTCGTATTTGCCGTTGAGTCTATGCTTGATGATGCCGCGACAGCGTTAGGTATTGATCCTGTTGAAATTCGTTTACGCAACGCCGCCCGCGAAGGAGATGCTAATCCGCTCACGGGCAAACGTATTTACAGCGCAGGGTTGCCGGAGTGTCTTGAAAAAGGCCGGAAAATCTTTGAATGGGAAAAACGCCGTGCAGAGTGCCAGAACCAGAAAGGCAATTTGCGCCGCGGCGTTGGCGTCGCCTGTTTTAGCTACACCTCTAACACCTGGCCTGTCGGCGTAGAAATAGCAGGCGCGCGCCTTCTGATGAATCAGGATGGAACCATCAACGTGCAAAGCGGCGCGACGGAAATCGGTCAGGGTGCCGACACCGTCTTCTCGCAAATGGTGGCAGAAACCGTGGGGGTTCCGGTCAGCGACGTTCGCGTTATTTCAACACAAGATACCGACGTTACGCCGTTCGATCCCGGCGCATTTGCCTCACGCCAGAGCTATGTTGCCGCGCCTGCGCTGCGCAGTGCGGCACTATTATTAAAAGAGAAAATCATCGCTCACGCCGCAGTCATGCTACATCAGTCAGCGATGAATTTGACCCTAATAAAAGGCCATATCGTGCTGGTTGAACGACCGGAAGAGCCGTTAATGTCGTTAAAAGATTTGGCGATGGACGCTTTCTACCACCCTGAACGCGGCGGGCAGCTCTCTGCTGAAAGCTCCATCAAAACCACCACTAACCCACCGGCGTTTGGCTGTACCTTTGTTGATCTGACGGTCGATATTGCGCTGTGCAAAGTCACCATCAACCGCATCCTCAACATTCATGATTCAGGGCATATTCTTAATCCACTGCTGGCAGAAGGTCAGGTACACGGCGGAATGGGAATGGGTATTGGCTGGGCGCTATTTGAAGAGATGATCATCGATGCGAAAAGCGGCGTGGTCCGTAACCCCAATCTGCTGGATTACAAAATGCCGACCATGCCGGATCTGCCACAACTGGAAAGCGCGTTCGTCGAAATCAATGAGCCGCAATCCGCATACGGACATAAGTCACTGGGTGAGCCACCAATAATTCCTGTTGCCGCTGCTATTCGTAACGCGGTGAAGATGGCTACCGGTGTTGCAATCAATACACTGCCGCTGACGCCAAAACGGTTATATGAAGAGTTCCATCTGGCAGGATTGATTTGAGGATAACATCATGTTTGATTTTGCTTCTTACCATCGCGCAGCAACCCTTGCCGATGCCATCAACCTGCTGGCTGACAACCCGCAGGCCAAACTGCTCGCCGGTGGCACTGACGTACTGATTCAGCTCCACCATCACAATGACCGTTATCGCCATATTGTTGATATTCATAATCTGGCGGAGCTGCGGGGAATTACGCTGGCGGAAGATGGCTCGCTACGTATCGGCTCTGCAACGACATTTACCCAGCTAATAGAAGATCCTATAACTCAACGTCATCTCCCGGCGTTATGTGCTGCGGCCTCGTCCATTGCTGGACCGCAGATCCGTAACGTCGCTACCTACGGTGGAAATATTTGCAACGGTGCCACCAGCGCAGATTCTGCCACGCCAACGCTAATTTATGACGCGAAACTGGAGATCCACTCCCCGCGCGGTGTTCGTTTCGTCCCGATTAATGGCTTTCACACCGGGCCGGGCAAAGTGTCTCTTGAGCATGACGAAATCCTTGTCGCCTTTCATTTTCCGCCCCAGCCGAAAGAACACGTGGGCAGCGCGCATTTTAAATATGCCATGCGCGACGCAATGGATATTTCAACGATTGGCTGCGCCGCACATTGCCGACTGGATAACGGCAATTTCAGCGAATTACGCCTGGCATTTGGTGTTGCCGCGCCAACGCCGATTCGCTGCCAACATGCCGAACAGACTGCACAAAATGCGCCATTAAACCTGCAAACGCTGGAAGCTATCAGCGAATCTGTCCTGCAAGATGTCGCCCCGCGTTCTTCATGGCGGGCCAGTAAAGAGTTTCGTCTGCATCTCATCCAGACGATGACCAAAAAAGTGATTAGCGAAGCCGTCGCCGCGGCGGGGGGAAAATTGCAATGAATCACAGCGAAACAATTACCATCGAATGCACCATTAACGGGATGCCTTTTCAGCTTCACGCCGCACCAGGCACGCCGCTCTCGGAATTACTCCGCGAACAAGGACTGCTAAGTGTCAAACAAGGGTGCTGCGTGGGTGAATGTGGTGCCTGTACGGTGCTGGTCGACGGCACAGCAATAGACAGTTGCTTATACCTTGCCGCCTGGGCTGAAGGAAAAGAGATCCGCACGCTGGAAGGTGAAGCGAAAGGCGGAAAACTTTCTCATGTTCAGCTGGCTTATGCGAAATCCGGCGCAGTGCAGTGCGGGTTTTGTACTCCTGGTCTGATTATGGCTACCACAGCAATGCTGGCGAAACCACGCGAGAAGCCATTAACCATTACGGAAATTCGTCGCGGACTGGCGGGAAATCTTTGTCGCTGCACGGGGTATCAGATGATTGTAAATACGGTTCTGGATTGCGAGAAAACGAAGTAAAAGGATATCCGGCCTGAATTCAGGCCGGATTCACTGAGGTTATGTGTTTAACAACTCATATTTCTTAATCTTGCGATAGAGCGTAGCAATGCCGATGCCCAGTTCATCAGCAACTTGCTTCTTGCTGTTATGACGTGAAAGCGCCTCGCGGATCATTTGCTTTTCCATCTCCTCCAGCGCCGTGCCGCCCGCATCATCGAGTGACAGGTGTGCCTCAGTGACCTCTGTTACATCACTTTGCTCCGTTGTGCCATTATTCAGCAGATTTGGCGGCAATAGCGTGCTGTCGATAACTTCACCTGAAGGAACAACGTTAACCAGATATTCCATCAAATTGCTTAACTCGCGCAGGTTTCCGGGCCAACGATGCTTACGCAATATTTCGACGACATCGGGAGCAATGCCAGGATAAACCGATCCCAGACGACGGGTATGCAGATGTAAAAAGTAATGCACCAGTAGTTCAATATCTTCCTGACGTTCACGCAGCGGTGGCAGAGTTATCGGGATAACATTAAGTCGGTAGAAGAGATCTTCGCGGAATTTACCTTCGGCAATGAACTGGGCCAAATTCTGGTTAGTTGCAGAAATGATGCGAATGTCGACTTGTATTGGGCTACTGGCACCAATCGGTAGAATTTCACGTGCCTCAATAGCGCGCAGTAATTTAGCCTGCAACATTAATGGCATATCACCTATTTCATCGAGAAACAGCGTGCCCGTATTCGCCGCCTGAATCAACCCTGTTTTACCGTTGGCAGAAGCGCCAGTAAATGCACCTTTAACATAACCGAACAGTTCGCTCTCCAGAAGCTGCTCCGGAATCGCGGCACAGTTGATAGCAATAAAGGGTTTATTCCGTCTTCCGCTCAACTTATGGATTGCACGGGCGACGACTTCTTTACCCGTGCCGCTTTCACCAACCACCATAACGCTGGATGGGCTGGGTGCAATACGGCTAATGAGTCGTTTTAATTGCCGCATAACACGGCACTCGCCAACCAATTGTTCAATATGCGGTTCATCAGGTGCATTTGCTACAGAAAAACTGGTATGCGATTGGTGAAACGCCATTAAAAATAATTGTCGGCCCTGAATGTTATGCAATTGACCAATGATTAATTCACTTTTATCGTCCCATGAAACAATATGCTGCATATGTCCATGGGTAAAATTACTCTCAAATGTTAATGGTCTGAAACGGATAGGTTTCCCAATAATATTATTTTGCACAACACCAAGTGTTTTTAAGGCAGTCTGATTAACAAACTGAACCCGATTTTCATCATCTACAACTAATACGCCCTGATCCATATTATCGATCATGGTCGCAAATATTTTACTGATGTTATCTCCTGGCCCCTGATCCTCCAGAAGTTTCGAAACAAAAATGGTGGATATATGGCGAACGTAATCAGAAAATTCGCGTAAATTATCACTGATATGCTCTTGTTGCTCGTGGGTAACGGCAATCAAACTTATCACCCCAACACAACGATCCTGTAAAATGACAGGCGTACCCAGAAATGCTTTTTCGCGGCAATTTTCTTTACTATCGCAACCTTCGCAAAGGGGATCGAAGCGAGACTGTGTCACAACTTTTTCAGTTTTCGTTTCCAGGACGTGGCGGAGCAGGCGTGAGTTGCCGCTCAACTGGCGACCAAGAAACTTCCCATACGCGCCAGTTCCGGCGACGCGACACAAGTTTTCATCAACGATCTCAACCTCAAGCTGCAAAACGCTGGCAAGCATTCTGGCAAAACGCTGAATTGTCGGTTGAATTTGCATCAATACTGACTGCGTAGTAGCAAGCTCCATAGCTTTACCTTCCAGACTTACTTAAAAGTCGATCATTGAAGACGTTGATGGTTCACAGATCATGATGATATTAACTCAGGCGAAATTGGCTTTGATAAAAACATAAGATTTTTATCACTTTCTAATGAAATTATGGAAGAGATATCACATTTCTATATCAATATGAGAATTACAGCGTCGAGTTTATCAAACTGAAGAGAGATAGCCTGCCCCTTTATCTTATTTCTGATACTTAGCAGCAAATAAATAACGCGATAAAAAAAGCCAAACGTTTTCGTATTTTACAAACAACCGGAAGCTGGCATGAATTTGTGATCAACCCCACACATTATCCGTCAAATTAGTCTTTTGCAGCCCCGTGGATAATTCTGGCACACTTATTGTTAGTCCCAGGTATAGCTGTGAAAACACCAATCACTTTGGCAAGTCACAGTGAAATAAACCACTTTGCCTGTCATTCCACTACCGGGACTTTATGATGAAAACTGTTAATGAGCTGATTAAGGATATCAATTCGCTGACCTCTCACCTTCACGAGAAAGATTTTTTGTTAACGTGGGAACAGACGCCAGATGAACTGAAACAAGTACTGGACGTTGCCGCAGCATTAAAAGCACTGCGTGCTGAAAACATCTCAACCAAAGTCTTTAATAGTGGATTAGGTATTTCCGTATTCCGCGACAACTCCACTCGTACCCGCTTCTCTTATGCTTCCGCGCTTAACCTGCTCGGCCTTGCACAGCAAGATCTCGATGAAGGCAAATCACAAATCGCTCACGGCGAAACCGTGCGTGAAACCGCCAATATGATCTCCTTCTGCGCCGACGCTATTGGTATTCGCGACGATATGTATCTGGGCGCAGGCAACGCCTATATGCGTGAAGTTGGCGCTGCACTTGATGACGGTTACAAGCAGGGTGTACTGCCACAGCGTCCGGCTTTAGTGAACCTGCAATGCGATATTGACCACCCGACTCAGTCAATGGCTGACCTCGCGTGGTTACGTGAACACTTTGGTTCACTGGAAAACCTGAAAGGTAAAAAAATCGCCATGACCTGGGCCTACTCTCCAAGCTATGGCAAACCGCTCTCTGTACCACAAGGCATCATCGGTCTGATGACTCGCTTCGGTATGGATGTCACCCTGGCCCATCCGGAAGGCTACGACCTGATCCCGGATGTGGTTGAAGTGGCGAAAAACAATGCTAAAGCCTCCGGTGGTAGCTTCCGTCAGGTCACCAGCATGGAAGAAGCCTTCAAAGACGCAGACATCGTTTATCCGAAGTCATGGGCACCTTACAAAGTGATGGAAGAGCGTACTGAATTGCTGCGTGCGAACGATCACGAAGGCTTAAAAGCACTGGAAAAACAGTGTCTGGCACAGAACGCGCAACACAAAGACTGGCATTGTACTGAAGAGATGATGGAACTGACCCGTGATGGCGAAGCCCTGTACATGCACTGCCTGCCAGCTGATATCAGCGGCGTATCCTGCAAAGAAGGTGAAGTGACTGAAGGCGTATTCGAAAAATACCGTATCGCTACCTACAAAGAAGCCAGCTGGAAGCCTTATATCATCGCCGCGATGATCCTGTCCCGTAAATACGCCAAACCAGGTGCACTGCTCGAGCAACTGCTGAAAGAAGCGCAAGAACGCGTGAAATAACCCCTCGGGCCGATCAGCTGGTCGGCCCTCTATTTCCAGAGGCCAAAAGGATAGGATATGTCCGTTTTCTCATTGAAGATTGATATCGCCGATAACAAATTTTTCAACGGCGAAACATCACCGCTCTTTTCGCAAAGCCAGGCCAAACTGGCGCGCCAGTTCCACCAGAAAATAGCTGGTTATCGCCCAACACCGCTTTGTGCGCTGGACGATCTCGCAAACCTTTTTGGTGTGAAGAAAATTCTCGTCAAAGACGAATCAAAACGATTCGGTCTGAACGCCTTCAAAATGCTTGGCGGTGCGTACGCCATCGCTCAATTATTGTGTGAAAAATATCATCTTGATATCGAAACGCTGTCATTTGAGCACCTGAAAAATGCCATCGGCGAAAAAATGACTTTCGCGACCACCACCGACGGCAACCACGGGCGCGGTGTGGCGTGGGCAGCACAGCAACTCGGACAGAATGCGGTGATTTACATGCCGAAAGGTTCTGCTCAGGAACGCGTTGACGCCATTCTGAACCTCGGTGCCGAGTGCATCGTCACGGATATGAACTATGACGATACCGTTCGCCTGACCATGCAACACGCGCAGCAGCACGGCTGGGAAGTGGTACAGGACACGGCATGGGAAGGTTACACCAAAATCCCAACCTGGATCATGCAAGGCTACGCAACCCTGGCAGATGAAGCCGTCGAGCAAATGCGTGAAATGGGCGTAACCCCGACGCACGTTCTGCTGCAAGCCGGTGTCGGAGCAATGGCCGGTGGTGTGCTGGGTTATCTGGTCGACGTCTATAGCCCGCAAAATCTGCACAGCATTATTGTTGAACCTGACAAAGCTGACTGTATTTATCGCTCCGGCGTCAAAGGCGACATCGTCAACGTTGGCGGTGATATGGCCACCATCATGGCAGGCCTGGCCTGTGGCGAACCTAACCCGCTGGGCTGGGAAATCCTACGTAACTGCGCCACCCAATTCATCTCCTGCCAGGACAGCGTTGCCGCATTAGGTATGCGCGTGCTGGGTAATCCGTACGGCAACGACCCGCGCATCATCTCCGGTGAATCCGGCGCTGTCGGTTTGGGCGTTCTCGCAGCGGTTCATTATCACCCGCAACGTCAAAGCCTGATGGAAAAACTGGCGCTGAACAAAGATGCCGTGGTGCTGGTTATCAGCACTGAAGGCGACACCGACGTGAAGCACTACCGCGAAGTTGTCTGGGAAGGCAAACACGCTGTAGCACCTTAATCACCCTATTGGAACTGCTCCCTGCAAAACGGGGAGTAAAAAATCTGGAGAAAAATAATGGCTAAGAATATTCCATTCAAACTGATTCTTGAAAAAGCAAAAGATTACCAGGCGGATATGACTCGCTTCCTGCGCGACATGGTTGCTATTCCCAGTGAAAGCTGCGACGAGAAACGCGTAGTACATCGTATTAAAGAAGAGATGGAAAAAGTCGGCTTCGATAAAGTTGAAATCGACCCGATGGGCAACGTTCTCGGTTATATCGGCCACGGCCCGCGTCTGGTGGCAATGGACGCTCATATCGATACCGTCGGCATTGGCAACATCAAAAACTGGGACTTCGATCCGTACGAAGGCATGGAAACTGATGAACTGATTGGTGGTCGCGGTACTTCCGACCAGGAAGGTGGCATGGCCTCTATGGTTTATGCCGGTAAAATCATTAAAGACCTCGGTCTGGAAGATGAATATACCCTGCTGGTTACCGGTACGGTGCAGGAAGAAGACTGCGACGGTCTGTGCTGGCAGTACATTATTGAACAATCCGGCATTCGCCCGGAATTTGTGGTCAGTACCGAACCAACCGACTGCCAGGTATACCGTGGTCAGCGCGGTCGTATGGAAATTCGTATTGATGTTCAGGGTGTTAGCTGCCACGGTTCTGCACCAGAACGCGGTGATAACGCCATTTTCAAAATGAGTCCGATTCTTGGCGAATTACAAGAACTCTCCCAACGTCTGGGTTATGACGAATTCCTCGGCAAAGGCACCCTCACCGTTTCTGAAATCTTCTTCACATCCCCAAGCCGTTGCGCTGTAGCAGACAGCTGCGCAGTTTCAATCGACCGTCGTCTGACCTGGGGCGAAACCTGGGAAGGCGCGCTGGACGAAATCCGCGCCCTGCCTGCAGTACAGAAAGCTAACGCGGTTGTTTCTATGTACAACTACGACCGTCCGTCCTGGACTGGCCTGGTTTACCCAACCGAATGCTACTTCCCGACCTGGAAAGTGGAAGAAGATCACTTCACCGTTAAAGCACTGGTGAATGCCTACGAAGGGCTGTTTGGCAAAGCGCCGGTTGTTGATAAGTGGACCTTCTCAACTAACGGCGTATCTATCATGGGCCGTCACGGCATTCCGGTGATCGGCTTTGGCCCGGGTAAAGAACCTGAAGCGCATGCACCTAACGAAAAAACCTGGAAATCTCACCTGGTGACCTGTGCCGCGATGTACGCTGCAATCCCGTTAAGCTGGCTGGCAACAGAGTAATTACTCTTCACTTATTCCCCTCCGGTTCGCCGGAGGGTTTTTGGAGTTTGCTATGCGCGTATTGATCAAAAACGGCACTGTCGTTAACGCAGATGGACAAGCCAAACAGGATTTGCTGATTGAAAGCGGGATTGTTCGCCAGTTGGGCAACAATATTTCGCCGCAGCTCCCGTATGAAGAAATTGATGCCACTGGCTGTTACGTTTTCCCTGGCGGCGTGGATGTCCATACGCATTTCAATATTGATGTCGGCATCGCGCGCAGTTGTGATGATTTTTTTACCGGTACCCGCGCAGCTGCGTGTGGCGGTACAACAACCATTATTGACCATATGGGATTTGGCCCAAACGGCTGTCGGTTACGCCATCAACTGGAGGTTTATCGTGGTTATGCCGCCCATAAAGCGGTCATCGATTACAGCTTTCACGGTGTGATCCAGCACATTAATCACGCAATCCTCGACGAAATCCCGATGATGGTCGAGGAAGGACTGAGCAGTTTTAAACTCTATTTAACCTATCAATACAAACTCAACGATGACGAGGTTTTGCAGGCATTACGCCGTCTGCATGAATCCGGCGCGCTGACCACCGTGCACCCGGAAAATGATGCGGCTATCGCCAGCAAGCGGGCGGAATTTATCGCCGCAGGGTTAACCGCGCCGCGCTATCATGCCTTGAGTCGCCCTCTGGAATGCGAAGCGGAAGCCATCGCCCGCATGATTAACCTGGCACAAATTGCCGGTAACGCCCCGCTCTATATCGTGCACCTGTCTAACGGCTTAGGTCTGGATTATCTGCGTCTTGCCCGTGCGAATCACCAGCCAGTCTGGGTTGAAACCTGCCCACAATATCTCCTGTTGGACGAACGCAGTTACGATACAGAAGACGGCATGAAGTTCATTCTTAGCCCACCGCTGCGTAACGTACGCGAGCAGGACAAACTGTGGTGTGGCATCAGCGATGGTGCGATTGACGTGGTGGCGACCGATCACTGCACCTTCTCGATGGCTCAACGCCTGCAAATTTCTAAAGGCGATTTCAGTCGCTGCCCAAATGGCTTACCCGGTGTGGAAAACCGCATGCAGTTACTGTTTTCCAGTGGCGTGATGACGGGACGTATAACACCGGAACGCTTTGTTGAATTAACCAGCGCAATGCCCGCCAGGCTGTTTGGCCTGTGGCCGCAAAAAGGATTATTAGCGCCCGGTTCCGATGGCGACGTGGTGATTATCGACCCACGTCAGAGCCAACAAATTCAGCATCGCCATCTCCACGACAACGCCGACTACTCGCCATGGGAGGGTTTTACCTGTCAGGGCGCGATTGTCAGAACCTTATCCCGTGGTGAAACGATTTTCTGTGACGGCACCTTTACAGGCAAAGCCGGGCGAGGTCGTTTCCTGCGACGCAAACCGTTTGTCCCTCCCGTGCTCTAACCACTGCCAGGGATCTATACACAATCAAGAATGATGAGTGAGGAAAAATGAGTAAGAAAATTGTTCTCGCCCTGGGCGGGAATGCGCTGGGCGATGACCTGGCCGGACAAATGAAAGCGGTAAAAATTACTTCTCAGGCAATTGTTGATTTAATTGCCCAGGGACATGAAGTTATCGTCACTCATGGTAACGGGCCGCAGGTGGGCATGATTAACCAGGCCTTTGAAGCTGCCGCAAAAACTGAAGCGCACTCGCCAATGCTGCCGATGTCTGTCTGTGTTGCCTTAAGCCAGGGTTATATTGGTTACGATCTACAAAACGCGTTAAGAGAAGAACTGCTTTCTCGGGGCATTAATAAACCTGTAGCAACGCTGGTTACTCAGGTCGAAGTCGACGCTAACGATCCGGCATTCCTCAACCCGACCAAGCCGATCGGTTCGTTCTTTACCGAGCAAGAAGCAGAGCAACTGACAAAACAGGGTTACACTCTGAAAGAAGATGCTGGTCGCGGCTATCGCCGTGTTGTTGCCTCGCCAAAACCGGTTGATATTATTGAAAAAGAAACGGTTAAAGCTCTGGTAGATGCAGGCCAGGTGGTGATCACCGTTGGCGGTGGTGGTATCCCTGTTATTCGTGAAGGTAACCATCTGCGTGGTGCCAGCGCGGTTATCGATAAAGACTGGGCCAGCGCCCGTTTAGCAGAAATGATTGATGCCGATATGCTGATCATTCTGACTGCGGTAGAAAAAGTGGCCATTAACTTCGGTAAAGAGAATGAACAGTGGCTCGATCGCCTGTCATTAAGTGATGCTGAACGCTTTATCGAAGAAGGTCATTTTGCGAAAGGTTCTATGCTGCCTAAAGTGGAAGCTGCCGCCTCGTTTGCTCGCTCTCGCGCAGGTCGTGAAGCACTGATTACCGTATTGAGCAAAGCGAAAGAAGGGATTGAAGGCAAAACCGGAACGGTGATTTGTCAGTAATTTTAAGGCCGGGTGGGTAATACCATCCGGCCATTTTCATTTAAGCCACTTCCAGCACTTCTTTTGTCGCTTTCACGCCCTGATGCATCAACATCATTAACGCCTCAAGTACGCCGCCGCCAATCGCCCGGGCTTTATCAGAAACGCTGGTGAAATCAGCGGTTTCACCACGAGGATCGATATCACCAATTTTAAAACCACCAACCACTGCCAGGCCGTCGTTCAACAAGCCACGCACCATCCCCGTCAACGGTGCTTTAATTTCATGCTCACCAATCCAGGCAATCACATCGCCCTCTTTCACCAGATCGCCTAATTTCACGTTGGATCGCATAATGCCTGCAGCAGGAGCACGGATCACCCGTCGGGTGGTATGCCCCATAATATTGCCAGGAACACCGGTATTCTCCTGCGCACAACCAGAGTAAATCACCTGACCGAGCCAGTGCCCGCGATTTGTTTCAATTACCGCATGACAATCCTTCCCAGCAGTAAAGCCCGGCCCAAGCGCGATTGTTACTGGTGCCATATCTGCCCGCGTTCCCAAATTCTGTTTCGCCAGAATAGCGTCCACCACGCAAAGCGGTTTCAGTTCATCAAGCAATGAACAGGCGGGATCTACCATCACAGGGATGAATCCGCGTTCGGTAAGTTTCATCGCTTCCGCAGAGCTGGTTGCCAGGCGAGCAGTGACGCCTTCGACCGTCATTTCGCCATCGAACACGGCCTGGGCAAACGCCACGGTACAACGAATCACTGTCGGTTTTTCCACTTCCAGCATGATCACTTTAAAACCCGCATGATACAGACGTAGCGCCACACCACTGGCGATATCTCCCGCACCGCGAATCACCACCAGCTGGTGTCCGGAAGGATGAGAAGGTTTCATCATCAGCCCACCCGGCGCGTTATTTTTCACCTGTAATATTTCTGCCAGCACGCTGATGGCGATCTCCTGCGGCGTTTCCGCACCTATGTTGTAACCAACGGGCGCATGTAAACGGGCAATATGTTCTTCAGCCACGCCTTTCTCACGCAATTGACGCAGGAAAAGCTGAACCTTGCGGCGACTTGCCAGCAACCCCAACCATGCAATGGGCTGTTCAATGAGTTTGTCGAGGGCTTCACGATCCTGATTATTCGTGGCAATCAGGACAAAATTATCAGGGCGAATATCCAGTGCTTCCACTGCCGCACCAAACGACTCAGCATGGAGAAGCGTGGTTGATGGTGGGAATAGTTCAGGATTGAGGCTTTCGCGATAAATATCGGCAACGGCAATATCAAATCCTAATAGCGCGGCACTCTGGGCTATCGCCCGGTTGACATGCCCCGCGCCAATCAACACCAGACGTGGACGCATACCATGGACGCTGATAAATACTGACATTGCACCTCCACAATCTGACCCGACAGCATCCGCACCGTTACGAGCCATACGTCCATGGAATAATCGCGGCTTACGTTCCTGCAATGCCTGAAGTGACTCTTCAATCACCTTCCGCTCAACCATTCCGCCACCAATTGTACCGACGATAGAACCATCGGCGCGCACTAACATTTGTGCAGAATGGCGGGGAGTCGAGCCTCGGCTATCAACAATTTGCGCCATCGCAAACGGACAATTTTGCTCTTCGAGTTTTGCAGCCTCTGTGAAAATATTCATACCAACCTCAATGGATATCCTTTCAGTAACCCGGAATACCCGGGCCGCTAATTCACAAATCTGCGCGCGATTGCAGGATGTTCTTGTATATCGCCCAGCCAGATTGCTTCTACGTCGTGTTGTTGCAGCGGTTGAAGGAGCTCGCTTTGTGCAATCGCATTCTCACATTGAGAAAAACGGTTAATGAACCAGACTCGCCGACAACCTTGCGGTACGTTTTTAAACGCCCCCTGAGGGTGGCGAACCAGCGCAACGAGATCGCTCAGTTGCAAGGTTGCATCAGGTGTTAACCCCGTAATATCAGCAAACTGCGACCAGCGATGGACATTTTCTGTGCTCACTTTCGCGCCCAAAGTATGTCCTCCCATCACAGCAATCACGCAGCAACTGCTTTTGGGTATGCAAGGTTCGTGCTCATCAGGCGCTTTTAACGACATTCCACGCGAGCCATCTGCTTCAATGAGAATTACGTCACACTCTGGTCGTTGCACCAGTGCATCAATCGCTTCTGGCGTAAATCCCTGCACTTTTCCCTGGTTCGCTTTCCAGCTGTGAAAACAAAATGAAATGGGGGATGTAAGAGACGCATGAGGAAGCATGGCGGGATCACGACAGAAAACCACGGGCCAGTGAGACGTTGGCATAAACATATGTGTCGTCGTCGTGATTAACACACGCCTGCCGCTAGCCTGGAGCAGTTCTGCCAGCCAAAAAAGCAAGCTGGTTTTCCCCCCAGCACCAACAACAGAAATCACAGTGGGACGTTTCTGCGCACCTAAATCAATGACTAATGCCGATGGGTCAACTATACTTTTCACGAGTCTTTATGACCTCTCTGGGATAAATTATCCCCAACTTAATCCATCAGGAAGTAACGCAATTATCAGGCGTTATTAGCCCCTATAAATAATGGAACCACTATGTCAGCCATCGACTGTATAATTACCGCTGCCGGATTATCATCAAGAATGGGGCAATGGAAAATGATGTTACCCTGGCAACAGGGAACAATTCTTGATACAAGTATCAAAAATGCGTTGCAGTTTTGTAGCCGAATTATTTTAGTCACCGGCTATCGTGGTAATGAACTGCACGAACGTTATGCGAACCAGAGCAATATCACTATTATTCACAACCCAGATTATGCGCAGGGTTTACTAACATCCGTCAAGGCCGCAGTACCCGCAGTGCAAACAGAACATTGTTTTCTCACCCATGGTGACATGCCAACCCTCACCATTGATATTTTTAGAAAAATCTGGTCGGTACGAAATGATGGCGCAATACTGCCACTCCATAATGGCATCCCCGGCCATCCGATTTTAGTGTCAAAACCATGCCTGATGCAGGCAATCCAGCGACCCAATGTCACCAATATGCGTCAGGCACTCCTTATGGGAGATCATTATTCCGTCGAAATAGAAAATGCAGAAATAATTTTAGATATTGATACTCCGGACGACTTTATTACAGCGCAAAAAAGGTATACTAAAATTTAGAAAATGTAGTTAAACGATTGCGTTCAAATATTTAATCCCTCCAGCACTCTTTATCATAATGATAAGGAATCACTGATTTTGAGAAAAGAGAAAAAGTGATAAATGGGCTGGCAATAATAATTTTCAGGAGTGATTTTAATTCTCATTTGGCACCTGTGAGTTCATTCACAAAAAGCCCTTAAGTTTCGAGCCGCCTCACATTTTTTTATATTTCCCGCCAAACCTGGCAAGAGTGGTGCGATTGTTGCTCTATCCCCCTAAACCACCGGATTTCTCAACACCGGTCACTCAATGATATCTGTATAAGCTAAGGAGAGGGTTATGGGGGATATTATGCGTCCCATTCCGTTTGAGGAACTTTTGACGCGCATATTTGATGAATACCAACAACAACGCTCAATCTTTGGTATTCCCGAGCAACAGTTTTACTCACCTGTAAAAGGTAAAACTGTTAGCGTCTTCGGTGAAACCTGTGCCACTCCCGTCGGCCCTGCCGCTGGCCCGCACACGCAGCTCGCGCAAAATATTGTCACTTCCTGGCTGACTGGCGGACGTTTCATCGAACTAAAAACCGTCCAAATTCTTGACCGCCTGGAGCTGGAAAAGCCCTGTATTGATGCCGAAGACGAGTGCTTTAACACCGAATGGTCTACCGAATTTACCCTGCTTAAAGCCTGGGATGAATACCTCAAAGCCTGGTTTGCCCTGCACCTTCTCGAAGCGATGTTCCAACCTTCTGATTCCGGTAAATCGTTCATCTTTAATATGAGCGTCGGTTACAACCTCGAAGGTATTAAGCAACCGCCAATGCAACAGTTCATCGACAATATGATGGACGCATCTGACCATCCGAAATTCGCGCAATATCGCGATACGCTGAATAAATTACTCCAGGATGACGCATTTTTAGCTCGCCACGGATTGCAGGAAAAACGCGAAAGCTTGCAAGCCTTACCCGCTCGCATCCCCACCAGTATGGTGCATGGCGTCACCCTCTCCACCATGCACGGCTGTCCTCCGCATGAAATCGAAGCCATTTGCCGCTACATGCTGGAAGAAAAAGGGCTCAACACCTTTGTGAAACTTAACCCGACCTTACTGGGATACGCGCGTGTTCGTGAGATCCTCGATATCTGCGGTTTCGGTTACATAGGCTTAAAAGAAGGGTCATTTGATCACGACCTCAAGCTGACGCAAGCACTGGAAATGCTGGAACGCCTGATGGCACTGGCAAAAGAAAAATCACTCGGCTTTGGCGTAAAACTGACTAACACTCTCGGCACCATCAACAATAAAGGCGCACTGCCTGGTGAAGAGATGTATATGTCAGGCCGTGCGCTGTTCCCGCTCTCCATCAATGTTGCAGCAGTTCTCTCTCGCGCCTTTGACGGCAAACTGCCCATTTCTTATTCCGGTGGTGCCAGTCAGCTGACTATCCGCGATATTTTTGATACAGGTATTCGCCCTATTACTATGGCAACCGACCTGCTGAAACCTGGTGGCTATCTGCGTTTAAGTGCCTGCATGCGCGAGCTGGAAGGCTCCGACGCCTGGGGACTTGACCATGTTGACGTCGAACGACTGAACAGACTGGCAGCAGACGCGCTAACCATGGAATACACCCAGAAACACTGGAAGCCAGAAGAGCGTATTGAAGTGGCAGAAGACCTGCCGCTGACCGACTGCTACGTTGCCCCCTGTGTTACTGCCTGCGCTATCAAGCAAGATATTCCGGAATACATCCGTCTGCTTGGCGAACACCGCTATGCCGACGCGCTGGAACTCATCTACCAACGCAACGCTCTGCCCGCCATTACCGGTCATATTTGCGATCACCAGTGCCAATACAACTGTACCCGCCTGGATTACGACAGTGCGCTGAATATCCGCGAACTGAAAAAAGTCGCGCTGGAAAAAGGTTGGGATGAATATAAGCAACGCTGGCACAAACCAGCCGGTTCTGGTTCACGCCATCCGGTTGCCGTGATTGGTGCAGGTCCGGCGGGTCTGGCAGCAGGTTACTTCCTTGCCAGAGCGGGCCATCCGGTTACGCTGTTTGAACGCGAAGCCAATGCGGGCGGCGTGGTGAAAAATATCATTCCTCAGTTCCGTATTCCTGCAGAGTTAATTCAGCACGATATCGATTTTGTTGCCGCTCACGGCGTGAAATTTGAGTATGGCTGCTCACCCGATTTAACCATTGAGCAGTTAAAAAATCAGGGCTTCCACTATGTTCTGATTGCCACCGGCACTGATAAAAATAGCGGTGTGAAACTGGCGGGCGACAACCAAAATGTCTGGAAATCACTCCCCTTCCTGCGTGAATACAACAAGGGTACAGCGCTCAAGCTGGGCAAACATGTGGTCGTTGTCGGGGCGGGTAACACCGCAATGGACTGCGCTCGTGCGGCGTTACGCGTTCCAGGCGTAGAAAAAGCAACGATCGTTTACCGTCGTTCACTACAAGAGATGCCCGCATGGCGCGAAGAGTATGAAGAAGCGTTGCACGACGGCGTAGAGTTCCGTTTCCTGAATAATCCGGAACGTTTCGATGCTGATGGCACCTTAACCTTGCGCGTTATGTCGCTTGGCGAACCGGATGAGAAAGGTCGTCGTCGTCCGGTTGAAACCAATGAAACAGTAACACTGCTTGTAGACAGCCTGATCACCGCCATTGGTGAACAGCAGGATACTGAAGCCCTGAATGCGATGGGCGTGCCGCTGGACAAAAACGGCTGGCCAGACGTCGACCATAATGGCGAAACTCGTCTGACTGACGTCTTTATGATCGGCGACGTACAGCGCGGACCATCCTCCATTGTCGCTGCTGTCGGAACCGCGCGTCGGGCGACCGATGCCATCCTTAGTCGGGAAAATATCCGTTCCCACCAGAACGATAAATACTGGAACAACGTCAATCCAGCGGAAATCTATCAACGTAAAGGCGATACCTCTATCACGCTGGTGAACAGTGACGATCGTGACGCGTTTGTCGCCCAGGAAGCCGCTCGCTGCCTCGAATGTAACTACGTTTGCAGCAAGTGTGTGGATGTCTGCCCGAACCGCGCCAACGTCTCCATTGCGGTCCCAGGCTTCCAGAACCGTTTCCAGACGCTGCACCTCGACGCTTACTGTAACGAATGCGGCAACTGCGCTCAGTTCTGTCCGTGGAACGGTAAACCGTACAAAGACAAAATCACCGTCTTCAGCCTGGCGCAAGACTTTGATAACAGCAGCAACCCAGGCTTCCTTGTGGAAGATTGCCGGGTACGAGTACGTCTGAATAACCAAAGCTGGGTGTTAAACATCGACAGCAAAGGTCAGTTTAACAACGTACCACCGGAGCTGAACGATATGTGCCGCATCATCAGCCATGTCCACCAGCATCATCATTATCTGCTGGGCCGCGTGGAGGTGTAATCATGTTGATTCTGAAGAATGTCACTGCGGTACAGCTACACCCGGCAAAAGTGCAGGAAGGCGTTGATATCGCCATCGAAAACGATGTGATTGTCGCTATCGGCGATGCCCTGACGCAACGCTACCCCGACGCCAGCTTCAAAGAGATGCATGGCCGGATTGTGATGCCGGGAATTGTCTGCTCGCACAACCATTTTTACTCGGGGCTTTCCCGCGGAATTATGGCAAACATCGCCCCCTGCCCGGATTTCATCTCAACGCTGAAAAATCTCTGGTGGCGGCTCGATCGCGCCCTTGATGAAGAGTCGCTCTATTACAGCGGACTGATTTGTTCCCTGGAAGCGATTAAGAGCGGATGTACATCGGTTATCGATCACCATGCCTCTCCGGCGTATATCGGCGGGTCGCTCTCCACATTGCGCGACGCATTTTTAAAAGTTGGCCTGCGCGCGATGACCTGTTTTGAAACTACTGACCGTAACAACGGCATCAAAGAGTTGCAGGAAGGTGTAGAAGAAAACATCCGTTTCGCCCGTTTGATTGATGAGGCGAAGAAAGCGACAAGCGAGCCGTATCTGGTGGAAGCACATATCGGTGCTCACGCGCCGTTTACCGTGCCGGATGCCGGTCTGGAGATGCTGCGTGAAGCCGTGAAAGCCACAGGCCGTGGTTTGCATATTCACGCTGCGGAAGACCTTTACGACGTTTCCTACAGTCACCACTGGTACGGCAAAGACCTGCTGGCACGACTGGCGCAATTCGATCTCATCGACAGCAAAACGCTGGTCGCTCATGGGCTGTACTTGTCGAAAGATGACATCACCCTACTCAATCAGCGCGATGCGTTCCTGGTGCATAACGCCCGTTCAAACATGAACAACCATGTCGGCTACAACCATCACCTTAGCGACATCCGCAATCTGGCGTTGGGAACGGACGGCATTGGTTCGGACATGTTTGAAGAGATGAAATTTGCCTTCTTTAAACATCGCGATGCGGGTGGTCCGCTGTGGCCTGACAGTTTTGCCAAAGCCCTGACTAACGGTAACGAACTGATGAGCCGCAACTTTGGCGCGAAATTTGGGCTTCTGGAAGCCGGTTACAAAGCTGATTTAACCATTTGCGATTACAACTCGCCGACGCCGCTGCTGGCAGACAATATCGCCGGGCATATCGCTTTCGGTATGGGCTCAGGCAGCGTTCACAGCGTGATGGTCAATGGTGTGATGGTCTATGAAGACCGTCAGTTTAACTTTGATTGCGATTCCATTTATGCACAAGCCAGAAAAGCCGCTGCCAGTATGTGGCGTCGGATGGATGCGCTGGCATAAATGACAGATGCCCTCTTCCCGCAGGGAAGAGGGTTAAATAAGGAAAGAAGATGATTGAACAATTTTTCAGGCCCGACTCTGTCGAACAGGCGCTGGAACTGAAGCGCCGCTACCAGGATGAAGCCGTCTGGTTCGCCGGAGGCAGCAAACTCAATGCTACACCAACCCGTACCGATAAAAAGATTGCCATTTCCTTACAGGATCTGGAACTGGACTGGGTTGACTGGGATAACGGTGCACTGCGGATTGGTGCAATGTCTCGCTTGCAGCCACTGCGTGATGCGCGATTTATTCCTGCAGCACTGCGTGAAGCTCTCGGTTTTGTTTACTCACGCCATGTTCGTAATCAGTCGACCATTGGTGGTGAAATCGCCGCCCGCCAGGAAGAGTCGGTGCTGCTTCCCGTCCTGTTGGCACTGGATGCTGAACTGGTTTTTGGCAACGGCGAAACGCTGTCAATCGAGGACTACCTGGCCTGCCCATGCGATCGCCTGCTAACCGAAATTATCATTAAAGATCCGTATCGCACCTGTGCGACCCGCAAAATTAGCCGTTCTCAGGCAGGTTTAACCGTCGTGACGGCAGCCGTTGCAATGACAGACCACGACGGTATGCGAATTGCGCTGGATGGCGTCGCCAGTAAAGCACTGCGTCTGCATGATGTCGAAAAACAAAATCTGGAAGGCAATGCACTTGAACAGGCTGTCGCCAACGCCATTTTCCCGCAGGAAGATTTGCGGGGCAGCGTGGCCTATAAACGCTATATCACGGGAGTTCTGGTAGCCGACCTGTATGCCGACTGCCAACAGGCTGGGGAGGAAGCCGTATGATCATCCACTTTACTTTAAATGGCGCGCCTCAGGAGCTAACCGTTAATCCAGGCGAAAACGTGCAAAAGCTGTTGTTTAACATGGGAATGCACTCTGTACGCAACAGTGATGATGGTTTCGGGTTTGCCGGTTCTGACGCAATAATCTTTAACGGTAATATCGTTAACGCGTCCTTGCTTATTGCCGCACAGTTAGAGAAGGCAGATATTCGTACCGCAGAATCTCTGGGTAAATGGAACGAGTTAAGTCTGGTTCAACAGGCAATGGTTGATGTTGGCGTGGTGCAGTCTGGTTATAACGATCCAGCTGCAGCTCTGATTATCACCGATCTTCTCGATCGCATCGCCGCACCTACCCGCGAAGAGATCGACGACGCGCTTTCTGGTTTGTTCAGCCGCGATGCAGGCTGGCAACAATACTATCAGGTCATTGAACTGGCGGTTGCACGTAAAAATAATCCGCAGGCCACCATTGATATCGCTCCGACTTTCCGTGACGACCTTGACGTCATTGGCAAGCATTATCCTAAAACTGATGCCGCGAAAATGGTGCAGGCGAAACCCTGCTATGTTGAAGACCGCGTAACGGCTGACGCCTGCGTCATTAAAATGTTACGTAGCCCACACGCTCACGCACTGATTACTCATCTGGATGTCAGCAAAGCTGAAGCCTTACCGGGCGTCGTTCACGTTATTACTCACCTGAATTGCCCTGATATCTACTATACCCCGGGGGGTCAGAGCGCACCGGAACCGTCACCGCTTGACCGCCGTATGTTCGGCAAGAAAATGCGTCACGTCGGCGATCGTGTTGCTGCGGTCGTCGCAGAAAGTGAAGAAATTGCGCTCGAAGCACTGAAGCTCATCGACGTTGAATATGAAGTGCTTAAGCCGGTAATGTCGATCGACGAAGCAATGGCGGAAGATGCGCCTGTCGTGCACGATGAACCGGTGGTGTATGTTGCTGGTGCGCCAGATACTCTGGAAGACGATAACAGCCATGCAGCCCAGCGCGGCGAGCATATGATCATCAACTTCCCGATCGGTTCTCGCCCTCGCAAAAATATCGCCGCCAGTATTCATGGTCATATTGGCGATATGGACAAAGGCTTTGCCGATGCCGATGTGATCATTGAGCGAACCTATAACTCAACGCAGGCGCAGCAGTGCCCGACTGAAACACATATCTGCTTTACCCGGATGGACGGCGATCGTCTGGTTATCCACGCCTCCACCCAGGTACCATGGCACTTACGCCGCCAGGTCGCGCGCCTCGTGGGCATGAAACAGCATAAAGTTCATGTCATTAAAGAGCGAGTTGGCGGCGGTTTTGGTTCCAAACAGGACATCCTGCTGGAAGAAGTGTGCGCCTGGGCAACCTGCGTGACCGGGCGTCCGGTACTGTTCCGCTACACCCGTGAAGAAGAGTTTATTGCTAACACCTCTCGTCACGTCGCGAAAGTCACCGTCAAACTGGGAGCGAAAAAAGATGGTCGCCTGACGGCAGTGAAGATGGATTTCCGCGCCAACACTGGCCCTTACGGCAACCACTCACTCACCGTACCGTGTAACGGACCGGCGCTGTCGCTGCCGTTATATCCGTGCGATAACGTCGATTTCCAGGTCACCACCTACTACAGCAACATTTGCCCAAATGGTGCTTATCAGGGTTATGGCGCACCGAAAGGTAACTTCGCTATCACCATGGCATTAGCGGAACTGGCTGAACAGTTACAGATCGACCAACTGGAAATTATCGAACGTAACCGGGTACACGAAGGGCAAGAGCTGAAAATTCTCGGTGCAATCGGTGAAGGTAAAGCGCCGACCTCCGTTCCTTCCGCCGCCAGCTGTGCACTGGAAGAGATCCTGCGTCAGGGTCGCGAGATGATCCAATGGTCGTCACCGAAACCGCAAAATGGTGACTGGCACATCGGTCGCGGCGTCGCCATTATCATGCAGAAATCGGGTATCCCGGATATCGATCAGGCTAACTGCATGATCAAACTGGAATCGGACGGCACCTTTATCGTTCATTCTGGCGGTGCGGATATTGGTACTGGTCTGGATACTGTAGTGACGAAACTGGCAGCAGAAGTGCTGCACTGCCCACCGCAGGACGTGCATGTTATCTCCGGTGATACCGATCATGCGTTGTTTGATAAAGGCGCATATGCCTCGTCCGGTACTTGCTTCTCGGGTAACGCGGCGCGTTTGGCAGCGGAAAATCTACGGGAGAAAATTCTGTTCCACGGCGCGCAAATGTTGGGTGAGCCAGTGGCAGATGTTCAACTGGCAACGCCGGGCGTCGTGCGCGGCAAGAAAGGCGAAGTTAGTTTCGGGGATATTGCCCATAAAGGCGAAACCGGCACCGGCTTTGGTTCACTGGTGGGAACTGGCAGTTATATCACGCCTGATTTCGCCTTCCCGTATGGCGCAAACTTCGCTGAAGTTGCCGTCAACACGCGTACGGGTGAAATCCGCCTGGATAAATTCTACGCCTTGCTGGACTGCGGTACACCGGTCAATCCAGAGTTAGCGTTGGGACAAATCTACGGTGCCACCCTGCGTGCTATCGGCCACAGTATGAGCGAAGAGATCATTTATGACGCCGAAGGTCACCCGTTAACGCGTGATTTACGCAGTTACGGCGCACCGAAAATTGGTGACATTCCGCGTGATTTCCGCGCTGTGCTGGTGCCGAGCGACGATAAAGTCGGCCCGTTCGGGGCGAAATCGATCTCGGAAATCGGTGTAAATGGCGCAGCTCCGGCGATTGCTACCGCAATTCACGATGCATGCGGCATCTGGTTACGCGAATGGCATTTCACACCGGAGAAAATACTCACTGCGCTGGAAAAAATATAAATAATAAATGGCCGCTTCGGCGGCCTGTTTCTCTGTTTGAACGATGACTAAATAGTGACTGCGAAAATGAGATAAGCCGTTCTCAAGGCGTCCTGCGCCCCAAATTCGTGGGAATTTATTTTACTAATTCAGATGATCAAATTTACTTTAAAAGGAGTGAAGGGATGTCTGATATAAACCATGCAGGTTCTGACCTTATATTTGAACTGGAGGATCGCCCTCCCTTTCATCAGGCTCTCGTTGGTGCCATTACCCATCTGTTGGCAATTTTCGTTCCGATGGTAACCCCCGCGTTAATCGTGGGTGCGGCCTTACAGCTTTCCGCTGAAACAACTGCCTATCTTGTTTCTATGGCGATGATCGCCTCTGGTATTGGTACCTGGTTACAAGTAAACCGCTACGGCATCGTCGGTTCTGGCCTACTCTCAATTCAGTCAGTCAATTTTTCATTTGTTACGGTCATGATTGCGCTGGGCAGCAGCATGAAAAGCGACGGTTTTCACGAAGAGTTAATCATGTCGTCGCTTCTCGGCGTCTCCTTCGTTGGCGCATTTCTGGTTGTCGGATCTTCATTTATCTTGCCCTATTTACGTCGGGTTATTACGCCTACCGTCAGCGGTATTGTGGTACTGATGATCGGCTTAAGCCTGATTAAAGTCGGCATTATCGATTTTGGTGGAGGATTTGCAGCCAAAAGCAGCGGTACGTTCGGCAATTACGAACATCTCGGCGTTGGTTTATTGGTTTTAATTGTGGTGATCGGCTTTAACTGCTGTCGCAGTCCGTTGCTACGCATGGGAGGGATCGCCATTGGGCTATGTGTCGGCTATATCGCATCGTTATGCCTGGGCATGGTGGATTTCAGCAGTATGCGCAATTTGCCGTTAATCACCATCCCGCATCCGTTCAAATACGGCTTTAGTTTTAGCTTCCATCAGTTCCTGGTGGTTGGCACGATTTATCTGCTTAGCGTGCTGGAAGCAGTCGGCGATATCACCGCCACGGCAATGGTTTCCCGCCGCCCCATTCAGGGGGAAGAGTATCAGTCCCGACTGAAAGGCGGCGTGCTGGCAGATGGTCTGGTTTCTGTTATCGCCTCCGCTGTCGGTTCATTACCATTAACCACGTTTGCGCAAAATAATGGGGTTATTCAGATGACTGGCGTCGCTTCACGTTATGTCGGGCGAACCATCGCGGTAATGCTGGTTATCCTCGGCTTATTTCCGATGATTGGCGGCTTCTTCACGACCATTCCCTCGGCAGTTCTGGGAGGCGCAATGACGTTGATGTTTTCCATGATTGCCATCGCTGGGATTCGCATCATCATCACCAACGGATTAAAGCGGCGTGAAACACTTATTGTCGCCACTTCTTTAGGTTTAGGGCTTGGCGTCTCCTACGATCCCGAAATTTTTAAAATATTGCCAGCCTCTATTTATGTATTAGTTGAAAACCCTATTTGTGCTGGCGGGTTAACTGCGATTTTATTAAATATTATCCTCCCTGGTGGCTACCGACAGGAAAACGTTCTGCCTGGTATTACCTCAGCGGAAGAGATGGATTAACAGTAAAGGAGTCAATGATGTCAGGAGAACACACGTTAAAAGCGGTACGAGGCAGTTTTATTGATGTCACCCGTACGGTCGATAACCCGGAAGAGATTGCCTCTGCGCTGCGGTTTATTGAGGATGGTTTATTACTCATTAAACAGGGAAAAGTGGAATGGTTTGGCGAATGGGAAGACGGAAAGCATCAAATTCCTGACACTATTCGCGTGCGCGACTATCGCGGCAAACTGATAGTACCGGGCTTTGTCGATACACATATCCATTATCCGCAAAGTGAAATGGTGGGGGCCTATGGTGAACAATTGCTGGAGTGGTTGAATAAACACACCTTCCCTACTGAACGTCGTTATGAGGATTTAGAGTACGCCCGCGAAATGTCGGCGTTCTTCATCAAGCAGCTTTTACGTAACGGAACCACCACGGCGCTGGTGTTTGGCACTGTTCATCCGCAATCCGTTGATGCGCTGTTTGAAGCCGCCAGTCATATCAATATGCGTATGATTGCCGGTAAGGTGATGATGGACCGCAACGCACCGGATTATCTGCTAGACACTGCCGAAAGCAGCTATCACCAAAGCAAAGAACTGATCGAACGCTGGCACAAAAATGGTCGTCTGTTGTATGCGATTACGCCACGCTTCGCCCCTACCTCATCTCCTGAACAGATGGCGATGGCGCAACGCCTGAAAGAAGAATATCCGGATACGTGGGTACATACCCATCTCTGTGAAAACAAAGATGAAATTGCCTGGGTGAAATCGCTTTATCCTGACCATGATGGTTATCTGGATGTTTACCATCAGTACGGCCTGACCGGTAAAAACTGTGTCTTTGCTCACTGCGTCCATCTCGAAGAAAAAGAGTGGGATCGTCTCAGCGAAACCAAATCCAGCATTGCTTTCTGTCCGACCTCCAACCTTTACCTCGGCAGCGGCTTATTCAACTTGAAAAAAGCATGGCAGAAGAAAGTTAAAGTGGGCATGGGAACGGATATCGGTGCCGGAACCACTTTCAACATGCTGCAAACGCTGAACGAAGCCTACAAAGTATTGCAATTACAAGGCTATCGCCTCTCGGCATATGAAGCGTTTTACCTGGCCACGCTCGGCGGAGCGAAATCTCTGGGCCTTGACGATTTGATTGGCAACTTTTTACCTGGCAAAGAGGCTGATTTCGTGGTGATGGAACCCACCGCCACTCCGCTACAGCAGCTGCGCTATGACAACTCTGTTTCTTTAGTCGACAAATTGTTCGTGATGATGACGTTGGGCGATGACCGTTCGATCTACCGCACCTACGTTGATGGTCGTCTGGTGTACGAACGCAACTAATAATAAAACTTTAACATCCTCGTGAGGACATCATTATGTCTGGAGACATCCTACAAACACCGGACGCACCAAAGCCACAGGGCGCGCTGGATAATTATTTTAAAATTACCGCTCGTGGCAGTACCGTTCGTCAGGAAGTACTGGCTGGCTTAACGACCTTTCTGGCCATGGTTTATTCCGTTATCGTCGTTCCGGGAATGCTGGGCAAAGCAGGTTTTCCTCCCGCAGCTGTGTTTGTTGCCACCTGTCTGGTCGCGGGCTTCGGCTCGTTGCTGATGGGGTTGTGGGCCAATTTGCCAATGGCGATTGGTTGTGCGATTTCCTTGACGGCATTTACCGCATTCAGTCTGGTACTCGGGCAACAAATTAGCGTTCCTGTCGCACTGGGCGCGGTCTTTCTGATGGGCGTCATCTTCACCGCTATTTCCGTAACCGGTGTGCGTACCTGGATCTTACGTAATTTACCGATGGGTATCGCTCACGGTACAGGTATCGGTATCGGCCTGTTTCTGCTGCTGATTGCTGCTAACGGTGTGGGTATGGTTATCAAAAACCCGATTGAAGGCTTGCCAGTGGCGCTCGGTGCGTTTACCTCCTTCCCGGTGATGATGAGCTTGCTGGGGCTGGCGGTCATCTTCGGTCTGGAGAAGTGCCGCGTACCCGGCGGGATCTTGTTGGTGATTATCGCAATTTCGATTATCGGCTTAATCTTTGACCCAGCGGTGAAATACCACGGTCTGGTGGCGATGCCAAGTCTGACTGGCGAAGATGGTAAGTCTCTGATTTTCAGCCTCGATATTATGGGCGCACTCCAGCCAACCGTACTTCCGAGTGTACTGGCATTGGTGATGACCGCAGTGTTCGACGCCACTGGCACCATCCGTGCCGTCGCCGGTCAGGCGAATTTGTTGGATAAAGACAACCAGATCATCAATGGCGGCAAAGCCCTGACCAGTGACTCAGTAAGTTCAATATTCTCCGGTCTGGTGGGCGCAGCGCCCGCAGCGGTTTATATCGAATCAGCGGCAGGAACCGCCGCCGGGGGTAAAACAGGGTTGACCGCAACCGTAGTGGGGGCGTTATTCCTGCTGATTCTGTTCTTATCACCGCTGTCATTTTTGATCCCTGGTTACGCCACTGCACCCGCTCTGATGTACGTGGGTTTGCTGATGTTAAGTAACGTCTCGAAGCTGGATTTCAACGATTTTATTGACGCAATGGCTGGCCTGGTGTGTGCCGTGTTCATCGTTCTGACTTGTAATATCGTTACCGGTATTATGCTGGGCTTTGTGACACTGGTCGTAGGCCGTGTCTTTGCTCGCGAATGGCAAAAGTTGAATATTGGTACGGTGATCATTACTGCCGCACTGGTCGCATTTTACGCGGGTGGTTGGGCAATCTAATAGATTCTCCGCGCCTTTCAGCGCGGAGATTTCTTTCACAGAGGATTCTCACCGCTGGCAACAATACGCTGCTGGCGGACTCGCCTGAGTTCTCTTTCAGTAAGCAACTGCAGCGCCTGTGTCGGGCAAGATTCAACACAGGCTGGCCCCTCTTCCCGCTGTTCACAGAGATCGCATTTCACGATTTGTTGCCGGGTATCCCCCGGCAACGACTGAATGGTGATCATTCCAAACGGGCACGCACTGACGCAACTCTGACAGCCAATACAACGGGCAGAATTGGTCTGCACCACCTGCTCGCCCATCGTCAGCGCCCCCACGGGGCAAGCGCCAACACAAGGGGCGTTTTCACACTGATGGCACATCACCGGCGCACTGATGCTGTCCAGTCGCTGTACCTTCAGCCGGGGTAAAAAGACATCGGCATTCAACTCCTGTTCTGAAGGGTGAGCGACCACACAGGCTACTTCACAAGTACGGCAGCCAATACAGTCAGCCGGATTAACGATAATTAACGATTTCATCACGATGCCTTCGTATCAAACAGAGTTAACATATCGCGCGCCGCCTGCCTTCCTGCGGCCATTGCAGTGACAACCAGATCCGCGCCATGAACTGCATCCCCACCAGCAAAGACTTTTTTCAGATGCGTCTGGGTAGGTAAATACCCGACGTCACCGGTTTGAATCAGGCCCCATTTATCGAGTTTAATTCCGCTGCCCTGCAACCACGGCATGGCATGCGCCTGGAAACCAAAGGCCATAATGAGAACATCGGCGGGCAATTCAAACTCTGAACCCGCAACCGGACGAGGACGACGGCGACCATCCGGCCCCGGCTCACCCATGGCGGTACGAATCAGGCCCACCGCAGTTAAACGCCCATCTTCGTCACAAGCGATATATTGCGGTTGAACATTGAACTGAAACTCGACACCTTCCTCGCGCGCATTAACCACCTCTTTGCGCGAGCCCGGCATACTGACTTCATCACGACGATACGCGCAGGTCACGCTGGCGGCATTGAGGCGGATGGAAGTCCGCAAACAATCCATTGTCGTATCGCCACCGCCCAATACCACGACTCGCTTACCTTCCACGTCCGTCAGCGGATACTCTTCAGACTCCGGCAATCCCATGAGCTGGCGGGTATGGGCAGTCAGGAACGGTAGAGCCTGAATGACACCGGGCGCATCTTCATGCGGCAGATCTGCTCGCATCATCCCGTAAGTCCCCACGCCGATGAAAACTGCATCATATTCAGAAGTTAAATCGCTAAAGGTAATATCGCGGCCAATTTCACAGTTGAGATGAAAGTCGATTCCCATTGCGGTGAATATCTCTCGCCGCTGGCTTAATACCGTTTTATCGAGTTTGAAAGGAGGAATGCCAAAAGTCAGCATACCGCCAATTTCTGGATGGCGATCAAAGACATCAACCTGAACTCCTGCGCGCGCCAGAATATCAGCACACCCTAACCCTGCTGGCCCAGCGCCAATCACCGCCACTTTTTCGCTACGGGGAACAACTTTGCTGACATCGGGACGCCAGCCCATCGCCAGCGCGGTATCGGTGATGTAGCGTTCCAGATTACCGATAGTGACTGCGCCAGAGTGATCTTTCAAAGTACATGCGCCTTCACAAAGACGGTCCTGTGGACATACCCTGCCGCAGATTTCTGGTAAGGAACTGGTCTGGTGGCAAAGTTCTGCCGCTTCAATAATCTTTCCCTCCTGTACCAGACGGATGTAATCCGGAATAGCGTTATGCAGCGGGCAATGCCAGTTGCAGTTAGCTTTTTCGGCACAATAAACACAGCGGTCACTCTCATAAGTCGCTTGTTGTGGATCCAGCCCGCAATAGATTTCGCCAAAGTGGTTTTTCCGTTCACTTGCTGAAATTTTATCTGCGCCTTTACGCGAGTTAACGGGGAGCAACGCTGCACTGCGAGATGGCTGAGCGTCTGATGACGCATTTCCTGCTGCCGTTTTGCGCTGGCGGGCCACCTTTATCTGCTGTAACCCTTTATCGTCCATCAGTCGTAACGCCTGTGTTGGGCAAACTTCAATACAGGCTTGCGTGCCGGAACTGCGCTGGTTACAAAGGTCGCATTTCTGCGCAATCGTATCGACCATCTCAACGACGCCAAAGGGGCAAGCGATTGCGCATCTTTTACAACCAATACATTTTTGCTCGTCCAGTTGTACGCTATCGGACTGGAAAGTCAGAGCATTAACCGGACAAGCCGTAACGCAAGGGGCATTGTTGCAGTGATGGCAGGCCACCGGATTCGCAGCCTGGCCTTTCCCTACAACGTGGATACGCGGTCGAAAGTCACTGTGACTCAGCGGCCAGTTTTCTTGATTGTGTGCCACCGCACAGGCAATTTCACAAGCATGACAGCCTATACATTCCGCAGCTTCAGCAGCGATAAACTTATTCATTTGCATCCCTTTCATTTAATGAGTTATGTCTTCTCAAATTTCGCGATGCAATAAACGGGCATATATTAGGTAGCATGACCGTTTTAATTATAATTTTGCGACTGAGTTCAAATTATTGCCCCTCAAACTATGCCGCTTTCATTATTTCAACATTGCCGATCAAAAGAGCGCTATCCAGATAAAAACGATTAAATGCGAGAGTGCGACATGCCAGAATGATTAATGAAATATCAATATGAGAAAATTACAGATAATTCCATTGTCAGGTTCTCTTCTCATTTTCGTGGTTTAACCACGATTATGTGATTGCCTCCGCAATTCCTGTCTCTAACTCCCCTTCCTCGCAAAAACTGGCACTCCACGAGCATGTGTTTAGACAGTTTCATTAACGTAAACGGTTGCTTTTTACTCTGGCGGGCGAAAGGAGAAACACTGATGAGCGCCATAGATTCCCAACTTCCCTCATCTTCTGGGCAAGACCGCCCAACTGATGAGGTTGACCGCATATTATCACCAGGAAAGCTGATCATACTCGGTCTGCAACACGTCCTTGTCATGTACGCAGGTGCAGTCGCTGTTCCTCTTATGATTGGTGACCGACTGGGCCTCTCAAAAGAAGCTATTGCGATGCTCATTAGCTCGGATCTCTTTTGCTGCGGGATCGTCACATTATTGCAATGTATCGGTATCGGCCGCTTTATGGGGATCCGCCTGCCGGTGATTATGTCGGTGACCTTTGCTGCTGTAACACCAATGATAGCCATTGGGATGAACCCGGATATCGGCCTGCTGGGGATCTTTGGTGCCACTATCGCCGCGGGTTTTATCACCACATTATTAGCGCCACTTATCGGTCGCTTGATGCCTTTATTCCCGCCACTGGTTACCGGTGTGGTTATTACTTCTATCGGGCTTAGCATCATTCAGGTGGGTATTGACTGGGCCGCCGGAGGTAAAGGGAATCCGCAATATGGTAATCCCGTTTATTTAGGTATCTCCTTTGCCGTCTTAATTTTTATCTTGCTCATTACTCGCTATGCGAAAGGATTTATGTCCAACGTCGCCGTATTACTGGGGATTGTATTTGGCTTTTTACTTTCGTGGATGATGAATGAAGTCAATTTATCCGGGCTACATGATGCCTCGTGGTTTGCGATTGTCACCCCGATGTCGTTTGGTATGCCGATTTTCGATCCCGTTTCCATTCTGACCATGACTGCCGTGTTAATCATCGTGTTTATCGAGTCGATGGGGATGTTCCTGGCACTGGGTGAAATAGTCGGTCGTAAACTCTCTTCACACGATATTATTCGCGGGCTGCGTGTCGATGGCGTAGGGACAATGATAGGCGGAACGTTTAACAGCTTCCCCCACACGTCATTTTCACAAAACGTTGGCCTGGTTAGCGTGACGCGTGTTCATAGCCGCTGGGTGTGTATTTCTTCGGGAATTATATTAATCCTGTTTGGCATGGTGCCAAAAATGGCGGTGCTGGTCGCCTCCATTCCGCAATTTGTGCTGGGCGGCGCTGGGCTGGTGATGTTCGGCATGGTACTGGCGACAGGGATTCGAATTCTGTCGCGCTGTAACTACACCACCAACCGTTACAACCTCTATATTGTGGCGATCAGTCTCGGCGTTGGCATGACTCCGACGCTCTCTCACGATTTCTTTTCTAAGTTACCGGCCGTACTGCAACCGCTGCTACATAGCGGCATTATGCTCGCAACCCTTAGCGCCGTTGTGCTGAACGTCTTCTTTAATGGCTACCAGCATCATGCTGACCTGGTGAAGGAATCCGTCTCTGATAAAGATTTAAAAGTCAGGACAGTACGTATGTGGCTTCTGATGCGCAAGCTGAAGAAAAATGAGCATGGAGAATAATATGAATCTTTTAATGCGCGCTATATTCAGTCTGTTGTTGCTTTTTACTCTCTCTATTCCTGTCATTTCTGACTGTGTTGCAATGGCCATTGAAAGTCGCTTCAAATATATGATGCTACTTTTTTAAATGGTTTTTACCTGTCGGCATCCGCTCAAAACGGGCGGTTGTCGATAAACGCTCACTTGGTTAATCATTTCACTCTTCAATTATCTATAATGATGAGTGATCAGAATTACATGTGAGAAATTATGCAAACGGAACACGTCATTTTATTGAATGCACAGGGAGTTCCCACGGGTACGCTGGAAAAGTATGCCGCACACACGGCAGACACCCTCTTACATCTCGCGTTCTCCAGTTGGCTGTTTAATGCCAAAGGTCAATTATTAGTTACCCGCCGCGCACTGAGCAAAAAAGCATGGCCTGGCGTGTGGACTAACTCGGTTTGTGGGCACCCACAACTGGGAGAAAGCAGCGAAGACGCGGTGATCCGCCGTTGCCGTTATGAGCTTGGCGTGGAAATTACGCCTCCTGAATCTATCTATCCTGACTTTCGCTACCGCGCCGCCGATCCGAGTGGCATTGTTGAGAATGAAGTGTGCCCTGTATTTGCCGCACGCACGACCAGCGCGTTACAGATCAATGATGATGAAGTGATGGATTATCAATGGTGTGATTTAGCAGATGTATTACACGGTATTGATGCCACACCGTGGGCGTTCAGTCCGTGGATGGTGATGCAGGCGACAAATCGCGAAGCCAGAAAACGATTATCTGCATTTACCCAGCTTAAATAAAAAAACCCCGACATTTGCCGGGGTTGTGAGCATAACGTAATGCTTATTTCACCGGACGCATCGCCGGGAACAGAATAACGTCGCGGATGGTATGGCTGTTGGTGAACAGCATTACCATACGGTCGATACCAATTCCCAGACCTGCTGTCGGCGGTAAGCCATGTTCCAGTGCGGTAACGTAATCTTCATCGTAGAACATCGCTTCGTCGTCACCTGCATCTTTCGCGGCAACCTGATCCAGGAAGCGCTGCGCCTGATCTTCCGCGTCATTCAGTTCGCTAAAGCCGTTACCGATTTCACGACCACCAATGAAGAACTCAAAGCGGTCTGTGATTTCCGGGTTAACGTCGTTACGACGCGCCAACGGAGAAACTTCTGCCGGATATTCAGTAATGAAGGTCGGCTGAATCAGATGTGCTTCTGCCACTTCTTCGAAGATCTCGGTAACGATACGGCCCAGCCCCCAGCTCTTCTCAACGTGGATGCCGATAGATTCAGCAATCGCTTTAGCAGAGTCGAAGTTGTCCAGATCCGCCATGTCGGTTTCCGGGCGATATTTCTTGATCGCTTCACGCATGGTCAGTTTTTCGAACGGTTTACCGAAGTCCAGCGTTACGTCGCCGTAGGTCACTTCCGTCTTACCGAGAATATCCTGTGCCAGAGTACGGAACAGCGATTCGGTCAGCTCGATCAGATCTTTGTAATCTGCGTAAGCCATGTAGAGTTCCATCATGGTGAACTCTGGGTTATGACGTACGGAGATACCTTCGTTACGGAAGTTACGGTTGATTTCGAATACACGCTCGAATCCACCAACCACCAGACGCTTGAGGTACAGTTCCGGCGCGATACGCAGGTACATGTCGAGATCCAGCGCGTTATGGTGGGTGATAAACGGACGCGCAGCGGCACCGCCAGGGATCACCTGCATCATCGGCGTTTCAACTTCCATAAAGCCGCGGTTCACCATGAACTGGCGAATACCAGAGAGGATCTGCGAGCGCACTTTAAAGGTGTTACGGGATTCATCGTTAGAGATGAGATCCAGATAACGCTGACGATAGCGCGCTTCCTGATCCTGCAAGCCGTGGAATTTATCCGGCAGCGGACGCAGTGCTTTGGTCAGCAGACGCAGCTCGGTACAGTGGATAGACAGTTCGCCGGTTTTGGTTTTGAACAGTTTACCTTTCGCGCCGAGGATGTCGCCGAGGTCCCATTTTTTGAACTGCTCGTTGTAAACGCCTTCCGGCAGATCGTCACGGGCAACGTACAGCTGAATGCGGCCCCCCACATCCTGCAGGGTAACGAAAGACGCTTTACCCATAATACGGCGGGTCATCATGCGGCCAGCAACGGCGACTTCGATGTTCAGCGCTTCCAGTTCTTCGTTCTCTTTACCGTCGAATTCTGCGTGCAATTGGTCAGAGGTATGATCGCGACGGAAATCGTTCGGGAAGGCAATCCCCTGCTCACGCAGGTTCGCCAGCTTCTCACGACGCGTTTTCAGTTCATTGTTAAGATCGACTACCGCGTCAGCGCCCTGTGCGTGTTGTTCAGACATGTTGGTTCCTCATAACCCTGCTTTCAAACTTGCTTCGATAAATTGATCCAGGCTGCCGTCCAGCACGGCCTGCGTGTTGCGGGTTTCTACCCCGGTGCGCAGATCTTTAATGCGGGAGTCATCAAGGACATAAGAACGAATCTGGCTGCCCCAGCCGATGTCAGATTTGTTATCTTCCATCGCCTGTTTCTCGGCATTTTTCTTCTGCATCTCCAGTTCATAAAGCTTCGCTTTCATCTGCTTCATGGCCTGATCTTTGTTCTTGTGCTGGGAACGGTCGTTCTGGCACTGGGTCACGATCCCGGTCGGGATGTGGGTAATACGCACCGCAGATTCGGTACGGTTAACGTGCTGACCGCCCGCGCCGGACGCGCGATAAACGTCAATGCGCAGATCCGCCGGGTTGATTTCGATATCAATATCATCATCAACTTCCGGATAAACAAACGCAGAGCTGAACGACGTGTGGCGACGACCGCCGGAGTCAAACGGGCTCTTACGCACCAGGCGGTGAACGCCAGTTTCTGTACGCAGCCAGCCGTAAGCGTAATCGCCGGAGATTTTGATCGTCACGGATTTAATACCCGCCACTTCACCTTCCGACTCTTCGATGATTTCAGTTTTGAAACCACGCGATTCTGCCCAGCGCAGATACATACGCTCAAGCATGCTCGCCCAGTCCTGTGCTTCCGTACCGCCAGACCCCGCCTGAATATCGAGGTAGCAGTCGGCGCTGTCATATTCGCCAGAGAACATACGGCGGAACTCAAGCTGCGCCAGTTTTTCTTCCAGGGCGTCGAGTTCAGCAACGGCTTCGTTAAAGGTTTCTTCGTCGTCAGCTTCTACAGCCAGTTCCAGCAGACCAGAAACATCTTCCAGCCCCTGTTTCATTTGGTCGAGGGTGTCGACAACGGCTTCGAGGGAGGAACGCTCTTTACCCAGCGCCTGTGCGCGTTCGGGTTCGTTCCAGACATCCGGCTGTTCCAGCTCGGCGTTTACTTCTTCCAGACGCTCTTTCTTGGCGTCGTAGTCAAAGATACCCCCTAAGAACGTCGGAGCGTTCCGTGAGGTCCTGAATGCGATTATTTACCGGATTAATTTCAAACATGGTCTGATTTCTTTTATTGAGCTAGTCAAAATGCGGTGATAAGAGCGGGATTGTACCCAATCCACGCTCTTTTTTATAGAGAAGATGACGCTAAATTGGCCAGATACTGTCGATGATAATTTGCAGGCTGCGGTTGCCGCGAAACTCGTTGATATCGAGCTTATAAGCCAGTTGCACTTCGCGCACGCCGTTATCCGGCCAGAGGGCGGTATCGACATTAAAAGCAATACCATCCAGCAGTGGACCGCCGCCGACCGGTTCGACCATCACCTTCAAATGACGTTCGCCCACCAGCCGCTGTTGCAGCAGACGGAAATGACCGTCAAACAGCGGCTCCGGGAACATCTGCCCCCACGGGCCAGCATCGCGCAGCAGCTGCGCCACTTCCATGGTCATTTCGGCCGGGCTTAACGGACCGTCTGACACCACTTCGCCTTGCAATAGCGAAGGGTCCAGCCACTCAGTAACCAGTTCGCCAAACCGTTGTTGAAAGAGTTTGAA